>Ga0105248_10001611_pt1 | contig 25097 bp, 21 predicted proteins | sample KBSS34metaG_FD_81524 | JGI IMG/M metagenome (GOLD analysis project Ga0105248, IMG submission 81524) | Switchgrass rhizosphere microbial communities from Kellogg Biological Station, Michigan, USA - KBS S3-4 metaG | ecosystem: Host-associated > Plants > Roots > Rhizosphere > Soil | place... | reverse complement strand
CTGCCTTGAACGCACACCCGAATGATTACGCGGGCGCGATCCTGATCGACGGTACGATTCACGCTCCGGATGCCAACGTGAGCGCCGTCAACGCTGGTTTTTGTTCGAACCTCGAGGCGCTGCTCGCGGCCGGCGTTTATTACGACGGTCAAAGCGGACCGGGAGCCAAGGCCCTGAGCCAGGTGGCCCAGGCTGCTCCAAATGCGCCGCTCGTCTTCCCGGGTTTTCCTCCGGGAATAACCAATCACCAGGCTTTTGTTCTGGCACTCAGCGCGCCGCCAGTGTCGCCGTTGACGCCCCGGCCCGGTTTTTACAATATCGCCGGGAACTTCATTGAAGATCGGTTTTTCTACGCAAACGAAGCGCTGGTCCATGCGAACATCGCGACGTTTTATGACTACACGCCCATCCGAACGATGCGCGATCTCAATTGCGGACTGGCCGGTGAAACAACCTTTACGAACAATCTCGGAAGCTTTAACGGTCCGGTGATCATGTTTGCCGGCGGGCACGGCTTTGGCTCGGCCATGTTGGCTACCGCCCAGGTGTTGACCTCAGCCTCGGTGACGATCAACTTCAAACCGGACTACGGTCACGTCGATTACATGTTCGCGCAGAATCATCTGCAGGAGCTGGAGCATCCGATTCTGAGCTGGCTGTTGCAACAGCCGTTCAAGCAATGAGACCTCACTCGAGGTCCAGCAACCAGATGTCACTCCCGGCGGAGTAAACCGTGTAGTAAAGAAGCTCTCCATCGGGCGAAACATCGACACTGCGAATCTCATTCTCGCCGGTTGAGAACACCTCACGCACTCGCTTCGTCTTCACATCACCAACATAAACGCGGTTGTTGAAAACGAAGATGAAGCGAGTGCTGTCGGGGAGCCACATTACACTACTGCCAAACTCAGTCAGCGTGTCGTACTGATTTGTCTCAAATGAAAAGCACGCAATAACTGTTGGTGGACCACTCAGACTACCAATCACTCGCTTTCCATCGGGCGACCAGTCCCAAGCGGCAAATCGCTGGTTATCGGGCGGCGCGGGGAGCCGTCGCAGGTCCTGTTCGGCCCAGGGTTTGTTCACCTCGACGACCGAGTTCACGAAGTTGGTGCGAAAAAATATCTGCGAGCCGTCAGGAGACCACAAAGGAAAGGTCGTGTCGCCAGTAGTGTCGAAAGTGAGTTGACGAAGATTGGTGGTGTCCGCGTCCTGTAGCCAGATCTCGTAGCGGCCACCGCGATCGGAAGTGAAAGCGATTCGCTTGCCGTCGGGCGACCAGCGCGGATAACGATCGAACGACTTATCGTTGGTGAGGTCGCGCCACTGCGTCCCGTCGCGGCTGACAACGACGATGTCATCCTGCGTGCGGCGCGACACGCGCATAACGAACCGCGTGCCGTCCGGTGAGAGCTCGGGACGCACGATGTGTCGATCGCCGCGCGTAATCCAGAAAGGCTCGCCGATCGTCTTCTCGGTACGTGAGTCGAATTTAATAGCTTGAACGTTTGCCTGTTGATGAGTTTGAACGTAGATCAGCCGCCGGCCATTACTCGCGAAGCTCAAATGGCGATTGAAATTCGACGGCGTGGAAACAGTTTCCGCTTCGCCTCGTACTTTTCCCGTTTGCTCGTCGATCCCGACGCGCCAAAAACTCATGTTGCCGCTGCGATCGCTGGCGAAATAAAGAAACTTGCCGTCAGGCGACCAAACCGGATTCCAGTTTGTCGAAGCATCTTTCGTGACGACTTCGATTTCACCACCGTTTCGGGAAATCGTCGCGATGTCGCTTCTGCCGGCATTCGGCGGCATGAACCAGAACGCGATGCGATTTCCGTCAGGCGACCACGACGGCTGCATCGCATCGTTGTTACAGAGGAAACGCTTCTCACCTGTTTCGACGTTTGCGATCCAGAGTGTGCTGGGCAAGGTGTTGCGCGTCGTCGGTGCTTCGACATGACCGGCCGTGCTGCAAACGATCTCGCGGCCATCCGGTGACCACGCCGGGTGATGACAACCCGCGACGACCAACCTGACGTTCTCCCCACTCGCTTCCATCACATACACACCGGCGGGCTCGCGCGTCGATCGAAACACGATGCGTTCGCCGTTCGGTGAAAACACCGGCTCGATCTCGTCGGAAGGTGTATTCGGCGTCAGCAGCGTCGCGTTCTTGCCGCCGACTCTTTGCGCAAACAGATCGAAGTTACCGTTTTGATCGCTCGCGTAGACAAAACTACGGCCGTTAGGCGCAAGGCTCGGAAAGAACTCCGTACCGGGTTCGTTCGTGAGTTGCAGGTGTGCCGCGCGCGACCAATCGGGCGGAGCGGCTTGTGCTTTCCGCCAGACCCACCACGCGACACCCGCGAGCAATGCGATCAAGACCGAAGCCACGGCCGGCCAAATCCAGCGACGCGACACAAATTCCCGCCCGGCTCTGTGACCGAGGCGCTTCGAGTCAGAACCGGAAGCACTCGGCGACGAGTCGATCTGGCGCAGCAACCGGCGCAGGTCAGCGCGAAAATCAGAAGCCGTCTGGTAACGGAGCTCGCGATCTTTCTCGAGGGCCTTATTGAGAATTTGGTCCAGATCAGATGGAAGACCCGGCTCGATCGTGGTTACGGGCGCCGGTTGCGTCGAGAGGATCGTGTTGATGGTGGCTTGTCGTGTTTCGCCCGTGAAGGGTTTGCGACCGCTGGAGAGTTCGTAGAGCACGACGCCAAGACTCCAGATGTCGGTGCGATGGTCCACCGGTTCTCCCGCCGCTTGCTCCGGAGACATGTAGGCCAACGTTCCCATCGCCACACCGCGCTGCGTATGCCCAACGACTTCGGGAGCGGGTTCGACTTCCGTGAGTTTTACCAAACCAAAATCCAGCACCTTCGCGTAGCCATCAGGCCGGACCATCACGTTGTCAGGCTTTACGTCGCGATGAATGATTCCCGACTGGTGCGCCGCGCCTAAAGCTTCCGCAACTTGCGCAACGATCGACAAGAGCTCTTTCAAGCTCAAATTCTCTCGCAACGATGACAGCGTTTTGCCCTCGACTAATTCCATCGCGATGAAGTGGAGACCCTTGGCTTCGCCGACTTCATAGATCGTGACGAGGTTCGGATGATTCAACGACGAAAGCGCGCGCGCTTCACGTTGAAAGCGGCTCAAACGATCGCTGTCCACGACGAAGTGCAACGGCAGAACCTTGAGCGCGACCATTCGACCGAGCTTGTTGTCGCGAGCGAGATAGACTTCGCCCATTCCGCCCGCGCCCAGGAGTTTTTCGATCCGGTAGCTTCCGATCTCCTGCCCGACCAACGAAGCAATGCTGGTAAGGTTCGAATCGTGAGCCAACGCTTGGGCGGCGACGTTCAGTGCCGACCGTTCCATAAACTGCGCCGCCTGCGACTGAGCCCGCAACAAACTCAACACTTCCGCCCGCAACACTTCGTTATCACCACAGGCCTTCGCGACGAACGCTTCGCGTTCTTCCGGCGGTTGTTCGAGTGCCTGCTCGAGCAGTGCGTCGACTTGTTTCCAGAGCTCGGGGTCCATGTTGTTAGTTATTACTGAGTTCGCGATAGAGCCACGCTTTAGCTTTGTTCCACTCGCGCATCACGGTGACGGAAGACAACTGCATAACTTCCGCGGTTTCGTCTACGCTCAGGCCGCCAAAGAAACGCAGCTCGACGATGCGACTCTTCCGTTCGTCCATCGTTGCGAGACTCTGCAGTGCATCGTCGAGGGCCAACAGGTCGGGATCTCGTTCCGTCGAGATCGTCAGTGCTTCATCGAGCGACATCCTGATCGCGTCGACGTCCTTATCCACACGCGGACGCTGTCGCGCGAAGTCAACCAGAATCCGGCGCATCATCTGCGCCGCAACGCCGAAGAAATGCGCGCGATTCTGCCAACGGACTGCTTTCCAATCGATCAGGCGAACGTAAGCTTCGTTGATGAGGGCCGAGGTTTGCAGCAGGTGGTCCGGCCGCTCACGGCTCATGTAGCGCCTGGCGAGGCGGTACAGCTCGGCATGGACCAGCGGCGCGAGCTTTTCGAGAGCCTCCTCTTCGCCATCGCTCCACGCTGCCAAAAGTTGGGTAAGCTCGTGCGCCCCGGGTGTGTCCATTGGGGCGCTGAATTTATCACATAAAAAAGCGGCCTGGAACTTTCGCTCCAGGCCGGTCCAAAAAAACGTCGATCGAGTCTTACTGCATAAACACTCCTTCAAACCAGACATGCGCCGGCGCATTCTGCCCGTTGCAGGGAGTGACGTTGTTGGCGAAATGAAACCGCGCATGGCCCGTCGCGCCGGCGCGCGCGCCAGTGCCGCCTGCAACGCGACCCATAACCGCATGGGAGTTGGTCGCGACACAGTTTGCCGGATTGATTACCTGCACGAATGAGTCGGCTTCGATGAATACCTGATCGCCGCTGGGAACGTACGTGTCGGTGGCTTTCAGATCAAAGATTTCGTTGGTCGTAGTATTGGTGCAGGCGGAAGCCGTAACGTTGAAAGCCCCGCCTTCGGTATCAATGCCGGATCCGGAGAAAGACAGTTCGATATTTTCCGGAAATGCGCCGCAGCGAGCGACGTTTGGACCAGCGTTCGTCAGACTGAAACTTTCCGTTCCTCTCCAGTTTGCATTAACGCCGTCGTCCATCTTCGCAGCCTGCGAAGTTGCGCCTTTCGAATAACCGGCGAGTGAGGCCAGCCCGACGAGTGCTACAAGCATGAATTTGATAGTAGTAGTTCGCATTTAATTCTTCGCTCCTTTGAGTGGTTGATTGTTTGTGAGTGTGCGAGGTTGAGGGTTTGAGCGAGGCTCACTGGGCCAACTGGAGCACTCCCTCGAATGAAACACGCGCGGGTACGAGCAAGCCGTTGCACGCGGGATCGTTTGACGCGAGATGGAAGCGTCCCTGGCCGGTCGCGCCCGCGTATGCTCCCGTGCCGCCCGCTACGCGGAAACCAACCGCCTGCACGTTTGTCGATGCGCAGGTAGCCGGATTGAGCACAGGTGTGAACGGGTCTGTTTCGATCAGGACTGAGCCGCCGCCGTGGTAAGTGTCTGTCGATTTGAGGTCGAAGATGCGGCCGGTGGTCGTATTCGTGCACGCCGAAGCGGCGCTATCGAAAATCCCGCCGCCGGTATCGATGCCGCCGCCGGTGAACGTCACTTCGACGTTTTCCGGAAACGGCCCACAGCGCGTGGGATTCGGCCCGGCACCGGTCGGCGTGAGCTGCGACGCGCCTTTCCAGTGGGCATTGACGCGGTCGTCGAGGGTAGTGGCGGCTTGTGAGCTGGGTCCGCCGATGTAGCCGGCGACAGCCGCCAGGCCAACGAGGGTTAGTAACGCAAGTGTGAGTTTAGTGATTCTCATTTCTTCTCCTTTGAGGTCGATAAATCGTAGTCATGGAGTAAGGCGAAGAACGGGCGGGAAAACTATCACCCTTAAAGAAATTATTTTTGGAAGATTTTTACCCTGAAATCTGGCAAACTCCTCCGCGGCAAAGCCAGACAATCATGTCCACGCAAATTTCACCGGCTGCGGCAGCCGTCGGGATTAATAGCCAGCGAGTCGCGCTGCGCTGCTCGGGGTTGGTAAAAAGATTCACGGATGTTACCGCCGTCAATGGACTCGACCTCGAAGTCTACGCGGGGGAGTGTTTTGGTCTGCTTGGACCAAACGGGGCGGGAAAGACGACCACCGTAGAGATTCTCGAAGGACTCACGCCGTCCGATGAAGGTACGGTCGAGCTGCTGGGCCAACACTGGAACGGCGGCGACAATCGAGCACTGCGCGAACGAATCGGCGTTCAACTCCAGGAAACGCAGCTCGCCGAGAAAGTGACCGTCGTCGAAACCATCAGGTTGTTTCGCAGCTTCTACCAACGCGGTCACGACGTCGACGAAGTCATTCGCACAGTCGCGCTCGAAGAAAAACGAAACGCACGAGTCGGCAAACTCTCCGGTGGCCAGAAACAACGACTCGCCGTCGCGTGCGCGCTGGTTAGCGATCCGGAGCTCCTGTTTCTCGACGAACCGACCACTGGACTCGATCCGCAAGCCCGTCTGTCGCTCTGGGACATCGTGGAAAAGTTTCGCGCCGGCGGCGGCACGATTCTGTTGACCACACACTACATGGAAGAAGCAACGCGTCTCTGCGATCGCGTCGCCATCATGGACCACGGAAAAGTGATCGCGCTCGGAACGCCCGCGGCGCTGATCGAATCGCTCGGCGCGGATCAGGTCATAGAATTCAGTGTGACGAATGCACTCACGGATGAGCCGTTAACAAATCTTCCAGCCGTCACTAATTTGCACAAACGCGGTGAGGTCTACGCGCTCACTGTTTCCGAGATCGGGGTGGCGCTGCCTGCATTGCTTGCGGAAATCAAACGACAGCAGTCGGAGATCGTCACGCTGACCACGCACCAGGCGACGCTCGAAGACGTATTTGTCAGTCTAACCGGGAGAATGTTGCGTGATAGCTGAAGCAAAAGAGACTCGGGCCGGTGAAGTGAAGTCTCAACCGCTTCATCCGCTGTTTGAGCTGACCGCGATGCGCATACGCGAGTTTCTGCGTGAGAAAGAAGCCGTGTTTTGGGTCTTCATCTTCCCGGTGCTGATGACCTTCGCGCTCGGAATCGCTTTTCGCAACACCGCGCCCGACAAGACACCGATAGCGATCGAAGCTTCCGCGACAGACTCGAGAGCCAGCGATCTGGCCGGGATGTTGTCGCAATCTCAGGAAGTCACCGCCACCGTGATGAGTCCCGACGAAGCCACGCGCGCCTTGAGAAGCGGCAAAATCTCGATCGTCGTCAAGCCGCAGAACGACGATTTCGAATATCGTTACGATCCGACTCGACCCGAGAGTCGCGCGGCGCGACTGCTCGTCGACGACGTTTTGCAACGAGGCAAAGGCCGGACCGACGTGGCCCACGTTGCAGAACAGAAAGTGACTGAGCCCGGCGCTCGCTACGTGGATTTCCTGGTGCCGGGGTTGATCGGCATGAACATGATGGGCAGCGGGTTGTGGGGACTGGGATTCACGATTGTGATCGCCCGCTCGCGAAAACTGCTCAAACGTTTCGCCGCCACGCCGATGCGTCGTTCGCATTACCTGCTTTCGTTCATGCTGTCGCGGCTTGTGTTTCTCGCACTCGAAGTCGCAGCGGTGGTCATTTTCGCGACGCTTGCATTCGGTTTTACAGTGCGCGGCTCATGGCTGAGTCTCGGTTTTATCACGGTGCTCGGCGGTTTCACTTTCTCGGGCGTCGGTCTGCTCGTCGCAGCACGACCGACGACGATCGAAGGCGTGTCGGGCCTGATGAACTTCATCATGCTGCCGATGTGGCTGCTGTCGGGAACGTTCTTCTCGTCAGAACGGTTTCCGCAAGTCTTGCAACCCTTCATCAAAGCGCTCCCGCTGACCGCGCTCAACGACGTGCTGCGCGCGCTCATGAACGAAGGTGCGTCGCTTTCATCCAACTGGATTCCGATCAGTGTGTTGCTTGCCTGGTGTCTGATCAGTTTTGTTGTCGCACTAAAAATATTCAAGTGGCAGTGAGGAAACTTCTGAGGAGGCCAAACGATTGAGCAAAGAATTCAACCGCCGGACATTCGTAAAACTGACGGGCGCAGCCGGACTCTTATCCGCCACCGAGCTGCCGTCGCTCGGCTCGAACACAGTTTCGCAGGGCGGCTCGACGAGACCCGCAGGCGCGGGACGCGAGTTTCCGCGAGGTTTTCTCTGGGGTACAGCAACGGCCTCCTACCAGGTCGAAGGCGCGGTCAAGGAAGACGGCCGTGGTCCATCGATATGGGACACGTTTTCACACACGCCGGGCAAGGTCGTGAACAACGCGACGGGTGACGTCGCAAACGATCACTATCATCTTTACAAGTCTGACGTGCAGCTGATGAAGGCGTTGGGCGTCAAAGCATACCGCTTCTCGATCGCGTGGCCGCGCGTGTTTCCCAACGGCGATGGACCGGCAAATCCGAAAGGACTCGATTTCTACAACCGTTTGGTAGACGAGCTGCTCGCCAATGACATCCAGCCTTTCGCTACTTTTTTTCACTGGGACTTGCCGCAGTCGTTACAGGATCGCTTCGGTGGTTGGGAAGGACGCGACACTGCAAAAGCTTTCGGCGATTACGCGGGCTACGTCGCGGCGCGACTGACCGATCGCGTCAAGCATATCTTCACGACAAATGAGATCAGCGTCTTCACCGATATCGGCTACCGCTACGGCATACACGCGCCCGGACTGAAGCTCACGGGATTGCGGCTGAACCAGCTACGTCATCACGGAGTGCTCGCACACGGTCTGGCGGTGCAGGCGATTCGCGCGAATGCAAAGAGTGGAACGAAGGTCGGGCTCGCGGAAAACATCACGATCCCGGTGCCCGTGGTTGAGACTCCGGAGCACATCAAGGCCGCAGAAAGCGCGATGCGCGAAATGAACGCGCCGTTTCTCACGGTGATCATGGAAGGGAAGTACACGGATTTCTATTTGAAGTCGGCGGGCGCCGATGCGCCGAAGTTCACGCCTGAGGATCTGAAGGCGATCTCCAGTCCGCTCGACTTCGTCGGCATCAACGTCTACACGCCGCAGTTCGTGCGCGCCGACGCGTCATCGCCGGTTGGTTTCGCTCACGTGCCGCATCCGAAGTCGTTTCCCCACGCGCCTTCGTTCTGGCTCTTCATCGCGCCGGATGCGCTTTACTGGGGACCACGCCACGTCGCGAAACTTTGGGGTGCGAAGGAGATTTACGTCACGGAAAACGGTTGCTCCGCTTCGGACGAACCGGCCGCTGACGGCAAGGTCTACGACACGGATCGCGTGACTTACCTGCGCAGCTATCTCACGCAGTTGCGTCGCGCGACGGCCGAGAACATTCCCGTGCGTGGTTATTTTCTGTGGAGCTTGATGGACAACTTCGAGTGGGCCGATGGCTATACAAACCGCTTCGGTATTCACTACGTCGACTACGACACGCAGAAACGAACGCCAAAGCTGAGCGCGGATTTCTATCGCGAAGTGATCGCGCGCAACGCCGTTGTGTAAACGAACGTCGGGCTCGCGAGCTCAGTTCTGAGGGGCCGCGAGCCTGACCCAGTTTTCGATCACTTTTTCACCAGCCGGAAAATGTATCCAATAGTTTTTCAGCCGTCCTAGAACGCGATCCTTCTGTGACCAGCGAGCCACGATCGCGCGCGCCTGTTCCTCGTGGCCACTCAACGCCAATGCGAGCGCTTCCGCCGAATCTCTCTGCAAACTGTACGCCTCGTACTTCTCCGGCAGTGCTTCTTTGAATCTTCTCGATGCGTCGTTGAACTTCTCGACGTTCCCTGTCAGCGCTGACACGAGCTGAATCATCAGGATCTCAAACGCCTCGCCGGTGAGCGCGAATCCTTTTTCGGAATACGTCAGCGCCGTGTTGTAGTCGCCTCGGTGAAGCGTGCCGACCGCCTTTTGTTGATAGGCAATCCGCAATCCCTTCTTCGAAAGCTTTTGCGGATCGCTGAGCACGAGATCGGCGGCGGCTTCCGCGTCTTCCCAATAGCCGAGATTGAGCCCGATGTAGCCCAGGTTCAAACGTACCGAAATATCTTGCGGGTCACTAAGCAGATACTGTTTCAGCAGCACTCTCGCCGGCCGGAAATGTTCTTTGCGCATCAACTTGTCGCCAAGATAAGCGATGTACGTGAGCGGTTGACTGCGCATGAATTCTGCGAGCAGCACGTCCTGCTTTTTGAGCTCTTCTTCCGGCGCGTTGTCGAGGATCAGGTTGATGCGGGCGACGAGAATCTGCGTCGCAGTGAGCGTGCCCTCCGCTTCCGCGCGATCGATAATCTCCTTCGCCGCAGCCAGGGCCTTCGCAAACCCGTCGTTTTCAAAATCCTCTTTGAACTCGACGTCGCGCATGTAATCCGGCAGGTTCTTGGTCCCGTCGACGTGCATCATCGCTGAATCAAACTGGTAGGCCACCGGATTCATTTCGTTTGTATCGACGCCCAGCCTGCCGGGAAAAACGTGGATCACGATTTTCTCGGGACCACGCCAGAACTCGACGGGAACCTTCTCCTGCGGACTCTTGTAATAGGCTTCGCGAGCTTTGTAGTAGGTTGAGTGGTCCACGACTGTAAACTCACCATACTTGCTCAGCAGGTCCATGACCCGGATGCCGCCGCGCTCCGCCTGTCCGCCCGGCGTAACCTCGATCACGCGGCAACCCACGAACGGAACTTTCCGTACGTATCCTCCCTCCTCCTGCGCGTGTACGGCTTGCGCGACAAAGACCGTCAGGACGATGGTTAACCAGAGACAGAAAGACAGCGGTGGACGATGACTATGATCCAAATGTGTGCGCATGGAGATCTTGCAGTTCAGCGAAGAATGAGTTGTGAATCGAGCGAGGTTAACGAGGGGCGCAGGCAACCTTACCTGACAAATCAATAGCCGAACGCGCCTGAGCTTGTCAATTAATTATTTAGGCAACCAATCCCGACCGGCCAATCTCTAACGCCCCGCTGCTATTTGAACGTTAGCGGCAGAAACGTCCGACTCTTCCCCAACCAATTTAACGGACCGAACTCTATCGAGCGGTGGCGTGTGCGAACGACTTTACTCGTAATCCGCACGGTTCGAGTAAATCTGGAGTGTGCGTCGCTGGAGGTGGGAGCGGATTCAAGGGTGCTCCGCTCCCGCCCCCTTGCATGTCTTTACGCCGTTAACCTGCGGCGCCACTTTCGCATATCGGCCCAATGCCATTAGCATTGGCTCATGTCGTTCCAAAGACAAAGACTGCCGCGAAGTTTTTTCTTTGTCGCCACTGTCGTCGTTGTAGTCTTGCTTGTAGTGGTCTGGCTCGGACTTGCGCAAAACTGTCCGAGCGCAGGGATCGCTCTCACGCCTCGCGCTCGCCGTCTTCATCGTCTAAAAAATAGAACTGCATTTCCGCGAGCGGCAGAGTTCGATCTGAACCTCACGCTGGAGAAGTTGCTCGTGCCGGGGAACGACACGCACCGCTGGTCCACCGATCGTGCGGGCAGAGTCGAAGGCGAAGTGATCGACGTCGCGTACGCCGGCAGCGAAGCGACAAACTGCTTCAACCCGAATCGCCGCGACATTCATATCCTCATCGCCACTCACAAAGGCGCCGCGAAAAACGAGCACGTCGTGGTGGAAGTCACCCCGAATCTGGCAGACTGGGCTTCGGCCCACGGTATCGACTGGTCTGAACCGACGCTGCAAGCCCAGCTCGTGGGCCATTGGGTTCAATTCGAAGGCTGGTTATATTTTGACCTGGGCCATGCGCAGGAATCGGAAAACACCGCGCCGCGCAATCCCGAAAACTGGCGCGCGACCGCGTGGGAGCTGCACCCGGTAACGAAGATCACGGTTATCAGATAAACCTGTGTCCCGACAGCTACACAAAACCGGCAACCTGCTGCGTGAACCGCTCTGGCCGCCATTTGTCGCCATGCTGGCGATCGGAGGTTTGTACGCGGCGCTGCCGGAGAGTTTGATCGGCGGCGCGCCGCGGTGGCTGCTGCCGGCGATCGTCGTGGTGTTGCTCGCGACGATAGTGATCAGTCACCGTCGCGGAAATCACGCGCTTCACCAGGCGCTGGGGTACGTGCTCAACAGCGTCGTCACGGCGGCACTGATCCTGGCGCTGGTTCTGTTGCTCTGGCAACTGACGGAACACAAAATCGAGCCGCACCGGTTGCTGCGTTCCGCGGCGGCGCTGTGGGTCTCGAACTTTCTCGTCTTCGCCTCGTGGTACTGGCGACTCGACGGTGGTGGACCACACCAACGCGCTTTGACGCGAGGCCACACCGATGGAGCGTTTCTGTTTCCGCAAATGACGATGCATCCGGACGCGAAGTCAGCGGCGGGCGAAGAAGAGTGGGAACCGAATTTCGTCGATTATCTGTTTCTGGCTTTCAACACCAGCACGGCGTTCTCACCGACTGACGTGCCGGTGTTGTCGCGTTGGGCAAAGATCTTGATGATGGTTCAGGCGGTGATCTCGTTGCTGGTGATCGCGCTGCTCGCGGGTCGTGCTGTAAACATCCTCTGACCGAATCGTCGCGCGAGCCCGGAACACGATGGCTAACTTAAAGCTTGTTGGCCGCAGCGAGTTGCGTGTATACAGTAGCTCGCAGTCTCGCAGCCTTGCCATATCTCAACGATGACCGCCCCCTTTCTGATACCCGAAGAACGGCTTCGCGCGCTATCCGCTACCTCTCAAGGGCGAAGGTCTATCGCCGGTTACAATTATCAAGGCGCATACGCGGTTGCCCGGCTCGTCGCCATGTCGATTCGACAGCCGGTGCTGGATCTTGACGACTGGCCTCAGCAGTTACGTTACGACTGGGGTGAAGATCTCGACGAAGTGTGTAACGACGGCACGATCCGCTTCACCCAGTGCAAGCGCGTGGTGACGATTGGCCAGCCCGCGTCTCTCGCTGAAATCCTGATTGGATTTGCGCCGAAATGGCTGTGGGTGACGGAGTCGCAGCGAGACCAGTTGCGTTTTCGTCTCGTGTGTTCTGACTCGCGGTTCGCTGATGACGGGGCTTTGTCGGACGCGGTCAAAGCCGAAGTCCGGGAAAATTTTACGGCGAAACTCGGTAAACAAGCTACGCAAACATCTGATCGTTTTCAATGGGCTGACGACGCGCTCAAAGTCGGACACGATGTTCTTTTTGAAGCGTTGTGGAGCAAGCTGGATTGCGTGTATTTGTCGCCCGAGGTGGTAGATTCCGAACCCGCCGGTCCGCGTCTGGAAGCTGAAAAAGAAGCGTTGCGACTGCTGCTTGAATGGGGACAGATCGACTCCTTGCGTCAGCCCGAAGTCCTGGGGAAGCTGCGGACGCTGATTCACGACAACCTGATTACGTTCGATCCGGCGAATGAATCTGTCACGCTGTCGATCGGCGCTCCTCCGCGGCTGCTCGATCGCGCGGACGTTAATGCGGCGCTTATTTCTTACCGGCCTGCGTCCCATCGGCCGCCGCCGTTTCAGCTCGTTGATCGAACATTCCTTTCCGCGCAACGCGCCTTCAAACCCGACCCCAAAGAGAAACAGTTTGTGGCTCGGCAGCCTGAGTGGCGCGACGTCGTGCATGGTCCGAACGACGAGATCAAGTTCATCGAGCGCGACCAGACAACGGCACTCGAGGGGGAAGTGGTTGCGAAAGTGGTCGCGCGAATCGGTGGCGCTGGAAAGTTGCCGGCCTTGTTTGTGATCGGCGCGCCGGGAGATGGCAAGACAACGATCGCGCGGCGTGTCGCTGCCCGACTGGTCGAGGCAGGAACGGTGCTCATTGCAGACACCGGCGTCGGTTTGCAGGAGCCGCCCGGGGATCCGGAGGAATATGTCCAGGCAATCGAGCGGATACAGGATTTTGGCCGTCCGGTTGTTTTGCTGCTCGACGATCCTGTTTACGCAGGTTCTCCCTGGCTCGACGTTTTGAAAAAGCTGAATCGACCGGGTTTTCGTGTTGGCGCGTTGGCAGCCAGTCCGCAGTTTTTGCTGGATGAGCATAAGTTGGAGTTGATGCGGGTGTGTGACGTTGCGACGGTTTCGATGGCTCGCATCTCGCAGGGCGAGCGTGAAGCGCTGGCCGCAGTTCACGGACGCCCCGTGAGCCCCACATCGGAAGACGACTTCCTCGTCGTTGCGATGGAGACAGCGGCAGGCGTTTCGTTTGTCGAGATCATCGAGCGATTGTGGCTCACGTTAGCCGACGGCCGCGAACTCTCTTCCGCGCGAACGCTCTCCGACCTTCCCTGGGAAATGCGCGCGTATCTCTTCGTGTGTTTCTTCTCTCGAGGTTATGAAGCGTGCCCCGAACCGTTACTCCAACAACTGCTGGAAATGACTGGTGGAGTTTCCAGTACAGCACCCGTCGCGCTCGAGTTGGGACGAATGAAGCGCTTCACCGGCTGGCGCATCTTTCGCATCGGACAAGCCACTCGTGCAGACCGCAGCGGTCAACGTTTCTGGGAGAAATCAAGAGCATGGTGGACCTGGGCCAGCATGGATTATGAAGGCGCGCCGATCGCCGCGGCGCACACGGTCATTGCGCGCCAGGCGTGGGAGCAAAGGCCGCTCGCGTGGTGCGACGTAGGAGAAACGATCATTGAAGCTTCTCTGGCGGTGCCGGCAGTCATTCGCGACGTTGCGAGTATCGCCGTGCGCCTGACTTCACCGACGGCTGCCACTGGTGACTGGAGCGAGGACGGTGAGAGTTTCGCCAAGCGGTTGATTGACCGGTGGTGTTCCGAGCCGAGTGTAGAAACACAGTATTTGGCGAGGCTCATCCTCGCGTTGTCCACGCTGGGCCGCGCTAAATGGACGCGGTCCGCTCGCCAGACATTGCTCGACCGAGCCATCCCGGATGCTCAAGGATGGCTGGCAGTACAGAGGCTTTATTTCTTGCCGGCAAGACCGTCGAATAGCTGGGCGTTTCCGTCGGGGGTGAACCTCAGGTCGATAATTCGGGCCGCCGACTTTTCGATCTGGCCGGCAGCGGCGGTGCGTTTCGGAGTGCAAATCGAACCACACGAGGCTTTACGAAACGAATATTTCTCTCAATTATTCAGGGCGTTCGATGGAAAACTCGAGTGGAGCCTAAACTCACCGCTGCTGGCTTTTCTGCTCAGATATGCGCCTCAGGATGAGTTGTCGTCGCGCGCTACCCGGATCGCGGCGTGGCTCAATGATCATCCGGAAGACCATATAGTTCGAGGACGCTATCTCTCGTTTCTGCTCGCGCTGCCAGAGGAGTTTTCGGGCCTGCGGGAAGCAGCCGCTCTGCAAACCCGGGATTGGCTGAAAGAATTCCAGGACCCAACCACAAATGTTCGGGCGCAGTATCTGTCGTTTATTCTCAAGTTGCCGGTAGAGTTTTCGTACTTGCGAGAAGCAGCCGTTCATCTCACCGCCGAGTGGTTGAAGGCACATCCGGAAGACAGGTATGTTCGCACAAAGTATCTCTCGTATCTCCTGGACCTCCGGTCAGACCCTTCATACCTGCGACAAGCAGCGGTGCAAACGGAGCTGTGGTTGAAGGACCATCCGGATGACAACTACCTTCGGACACAGTATTTGACGTTTCTGCTCAAATTGCCGGCGGAGTTTTCCGATCTGCGCGCGGCGGTGGTCCCACAAACCGCGGAGTGGCTCGACCAGCACCAGCAAGACACTATTGTGCGCACGAAATATCTGTCGTTCCTTCTGAGGTTACCGGCGGAGTTTGCGGGTTGGCGAGAAGCAGCCGCCTGGCAGACGGCACAGTGGGTTGAAAAAAATCCGAATGATGTTCATGTCCGATCGCAGCTTTTACATTTTCTTTCGTGGGTGGAGTCGGTCGGTTATTGGCAGGGGCTGGCGACGTCTGCTCTTGACGACACTGTGCGGCTGATCAGTTGGGGTGGGTACCAGTGGCGGCATCAGACATTGATCATGACGGCCCGGAGACTTCATGACCGGCTCTTGAGCTCCTTACAAATTAACGACTCTTCTACGACTCGCGACGTATTGCATCGTTCGCATGACGTAGCGATGGATTGGTTCCGCAAAAACCCTTCAGAACCGCCGCGCGACTTTCCGCTTCCGTAACCGACTCGTTTCATAACAACGTTTGCGCCGGAACCGAATCCGGTTACAATCTCGCTCATGACACGACGAGTTCTACTCTATCCCGGCGAAGACGGTTTTATCGTAGCGGAAGTTCCGAGCCTTCCTGGCTGTATCAGTCAGGGCCGAACACGCGACGAGGCTCTGGCAAATGTTCGTGAGGCGATTTCCTTACACGAAGAAGTGCTGCGTGAGCGCGGAGAACCGTTACCGGAGGATCGGGTAGAGCTGGTCGAGGTTGCTGCGTGAGCAAATTGCCAGTGCTCTCCGGCGCTGACTGTGTCAAAGCACTTGCCAGGATTGGATTCGAAGTCTATCGACAACGTGGCAGTCACATCGTTTTGATCCGCAAGTCACCACCTGCACAAACCACCATTCCGAATCACAAAGAGTTGGACCGAGGTACGCTACGGGCAATCATTAGGCAAACCGGCCTAAGTGTTGAAGAATTCGTTGCGTTGCTTTGAGCGCTGACAGCCCAGCTACTCGTTATCCAGGAGACGCGTCGTGTTTTCGGTGACGCTGGGGCGTTGGGCCAGATCGTTGGTGCGGACTTGCTGACGGCTCGCGCCCGAGGCCGGAATGTTGCCCGCGGTTGCGGGAGGTAATGAGCCGCGCGCCTGCCCGGAGCCTAAGGTTGAGGTTTGAAACAGCCCGGAAGGAATCGCCGATTGAGGCGCCTGGTAATTCACCGGCACGGTCTCGCTCATGAAGAGCCGCGCGTAAAGCATCCACATCAGCGCTACAAAGAAAATGAAAAAGGGAAGTACCAGCGGTCCGGCTTCATCCACGGCTATGCTAATCACCAGGAACAACGGGAGCAGTACGCCGCTGAAAAACATCAACTTGGCTGCCCGACGCATATTCTTGCGCCGGCGAGAATCGCCCGCTACCTGTGCTTCCTCGGCACCTTTTACCGCCACGCGACCACCCGCGAGCCACTCAGCCAGTCCGGCCAAAGCGAAGCCGCACCGCGAGCAGTACCGCATTTCATCAGAGACCTGTTGCTGACCGCAGCTGGGACAATACATAAGGTTTCTCAACGTGAAGGTGATTCTAACCGAACCCACCTGAGTACGGTAAGAACCGGCGCGAGGTTCCGCGTGGTTACCGAGCAGCTTCGTGTTGCCAGGCGGTCCCGGGTTTCTGCTGTTTCGCTACGAGCAAGACGATTCCCGCGGAAACGATCGCCACTAAAGACGAAGCCACGAGGACGCTTTTTCGTCTCATATCTGCGTCTGGTACCATCTCCAGTATGCAAAAAGCATAACGAAAGGCGGCTAAAAAGATGCGCGAAGCGACACAACTCAACGAGGCGCCGAAGGTGAGGACCACTCTGTTGCCGTCGGGCCGCGCAATGCCCGTGCTTGGCCAGGGAACGTGGCGAATGGGTGAAGATCGTAAGCATAGTAAAGCGGAAATCGCCGCGCTTCGTTTGGGCCTCGATCTCGGTATGAACCAGATCGATACCGCAGAGATGTATGGCGAAGGCGGCGCCGAAGAAGTCGTCGCCGGCGCGATTGCAGATCGCCGCGCGGACGTGTTTGTAGTCAGCAAAGTCTACCCGCACAACGCGACGCGGCGCGGAGCGGTCGAGGCGTGCGAGCGAAGTTTGCGAAGACTGAAGACTGACTACATCGATCTCTACCTGTTGCACTGGCGCGGCGACGTGCCGTTGTCGGAGACATTCGAAGCGTTTCAGTTGTTGAAGAAGTCAGGAAAGATTCGCGACTACGGTGTCAGTAACTTCGACGTCGCCGACATGGAAGAATCGTTTGCCTTGCCCGGAGGTGATGAGATTGCAAACAATCAGGTGCTGTACAACCTCGCGCATCGCGGCATCGAGTGGGATCTGATCCCCTGGTGCCGCGCGCGACGCATTCCCCTCACGGCGTATTCACCGGTGGGCCACAACGCTGCCGAACAGAAACAAATCCTCGGCAATCGTGCGGTTAAAGCGGTGGCCTTGAGACACGGCGTCACGCCTGCCCAGGTCGTCCTTGCGTGGTTGATGCGCGAGCCGGACATCGTTGCCATTCCCAAAGCAGTTCGACCGGAACACATTCGCGAGAACCGCGCCGCACACGATCTCAAACTCACGGAGCGAGATTTCAAAGAGTTGGACCATGCGTTTCCGCCACCGGCGCGAAAGATCCCGCTCGAGATGCTGTGACCCGATGCTCTGTGGGTAGCACGGTTTCGATAACGAGGTTAGCTCCTTTGTCACGGTTCCCTGTTCAGGGTTTCAATGCAGGTGGTGAAACGTTTCCTGACTCCCAAACTAATCGGCGCCATCCTCGTCTTCATCACCACCACTCTCGGGTCGGTAGTGGTGTTCAGGCTGGTTGAAGTACTGAGAGACAAGTCCACGCGTCTTACGCTGCCGACAGAACCACGCGCTGAGCGCGTCGTCTTCCCAAGAGAAGAGCCACAACAACTCGTCGACATCTTCACCGGCGAGGACACGCTTCGTTACCACGGTTACGAAATGCGAAGGCTCACCGAGAAAGTCAGTTACGGAAGAAAATCGGAGCTCCTGGTGTCGTACGCCGCTCTCGTCAAGAACGATCACAGACTGTTCAAGTTTGACGGAGTCTATTTTGTAGAAGGGAACTCCACCGAGTTTGGCTTGTTCAACTTACTCGGAAACGATTCGAAGCAGTTCATCGTGTCGCAAACAGTGCCACGCGGTGGACGGCATTGGGTCGTAAGTGTGACGCCGGAGTTTCACGTGCTCTTCGACAGTGCTGACTACAGCGCCGGAAGGGAAGAGTTTTACGTTATCGACATCGACAAAGACGGCGTCTACGAGATCTCACTTCCGTTAACGGCGTTCTACGAGATGCAGGACAAAATGTATATCGGCGAGATCCCGCTGCCGGAGATGATTTTCAAGTACGATCCCGGAGCGGGTAAGTACGTGCTCGCCAATCACCTCTTCCCGGAATACGCACTGTACGGAATCGGGCTGGACATCGATCGACTACGGACTGACGACGGCAGCAACTATCTTTCAAAGCGACTCGACATCATGTTGCGTTTAATTCTCGCGGGCAAGTCAGAGCAGGGTTGGGCGTTTTTTAACCGCGAATACGACCGTCCTGACAAGGTAGAGATCAGAAATCGCATCGCAGGGATACTCAAACGAAAGCTATAGCACTGTCCCGCGAGATTCCAGGAACCTCTTGACATGAGGTGTGGTCCTGCCTTATACAAAACCCTTCCGTCGAGGAACATAAAACTATGATCGGCTCAAACTACATACACGAAACAGCCAGACGGCAGCAGAATCTGCCTATGCCGGTCGGTAGTCAGTATTAATTCAGCGGGAGCGGCTCCCGCTCCCAAATCTCAAAGAAAACTCAAGAGAATTTGCAGGAGCGGGCAAGCTTCCCGGAAGCTTTAGCCCGCTCCGTTAGTTTTGTTGGAGGTAATCAAATGCCTTACGAAAAGATAACAATCGGTGGCGCTCACAGCGACATTCTTTCGTGGGCCAATCACGAGTTCGCCATCGAGGAACAATCGATGTTGCGCAACGTCTCGCGCTTGCCGTGTTTGTTCAAGCACGTCGCGTTGATGCCCGACGCGCATCTCGGCAAGGGCAGCATGGTTGGTTCCGTAATCGCCACTAGGGACGCGGTGATTCCCGCGACCGTCGGCGTCGATATCGGTTGCGGCATGATGGCGGTGAAGACGCCGTTCAAAAGCGGCATCCTCGACGGAAAATTAAAAAAGCTGCGACTCGCTATCGAAGAAGCGATACCGACCGGATTCAGCGCCTACGGTGAATCAGTTGACGAGTCGTCGTACTGGGAAGGCTGGAAAGACTTCCCGGATCTGCATCCAGGCGTTCGCGACCGCAAAGCGAAAGCGATGCAGCAGCTCGGCACGCTCGGAGGCGGCAACCACTTCATCGAGGTTTGTCTCGACACCGAAAACTTCGTCTGGTTGATGCTTCACTCCGGCTCGCGAAACATCGGCAAGGAACTTGCAGACCGTCACATTTCCACCGCGAAGTCGTTGTGGCGATTGTCTGAGCTTCCGGCGCCGGACCTCGCCTACTTCATCCAGGGAACGCCCGAGTTTGCTGCTTACTGGAAGGATCTGAAGTGGGCCCAAACGTACGCGATGAAGAACCGCGAGATCATGATGGCGCGTTTACTGAAGGTCTTTAACAAGTTGTTCAATCACCGGCAGCCGTTCAAGCCGGAGCTTCAGGTTAACTGCCATCACAATTACGTCGCGCTCGAAGAGCACTATGGCGAAAAGGTTTTCGTCACGCGCAAGGGCGCCATCAATGCTGACAAAGACGCGTGGGGCATCATTCCGGGCTCGATGGGGGCGAAGTCATACATCGTGAAGGGTCGCGGCGTGGCGGAGAGTTTCAACTCGTGCTCGCACGGCGCGGGTCGCAAGATGTCTCGCGGCGCAGCGAAACGAGCTTTCACGAAAGACGATTTGGCGCGCCAGACGGCGGGCGTTGAGTGTCGCAAGGACGAAGGCGTGCTCGACGAAATTCCCGGCGCTTACAAATCGATCGAAGCGGTGATGAAGCACCAGGAGGATCTGGTTGAAGTCGTCGCGGAGATCAAGCAGGTCGTGTGTGTAAAAGGATGAGGTTGTGGCTGTGTAGCTCAATCGGAGAGAGCAAGCGTCTCATAAGCGCGAGGTTGGTGGTTCGACTCCACCCACAGCCACCAGGTCATGTGTGCTCGCTTTTGTCAGTGGAAAGACATCGAGCTCATACTGCTTACCGCAGCACGAGCTCGATGCTTTGGACGAACTTCGCGGGCTGGTTAACGCGTCTGCGGCACCGCGCCGTTGGGTCCGATCTGGTCCAGGTTTCTCGACACGGCCGGTCTCGTAGCCGGCGCTTTCACTGTCGACGACGACAACGCCGCACGGATCTCGCGCCAGTGAATCGAGACGTCGGCAAAGACCATTGCCAGCGCCAGACACGCCCAGATGATCGCCTGCACGATCTCAATGCCGAGGGTTTCCCAGCCGGTAATGCCCATCACAAATCGTCCCGCGATAAACACGAGCGCGATCGCATAACTGCGCGTGGCCCACTGCCGGTGCAACGCGATCTTCCGTCTGACCGCAAACAACAGCGCGAGCGCGGTGGCAGTCATCAGCATCGTCGCGTCGACGATCCCAAGCACCGTGAACGAACGCGGCGCTCCCATCCGCTCCTGAAAATACTGAATGTAAGCACCCATCGGCGCGAGCAACAACGCGCTCACCACGTACATCCGGCCCATCACGCGGTGGGCTTTGGTAAACCGCTGTCGCAGCCGCTCAGAAAACTGCAACGGCGCAAACATCAGCACGATCGCGCCGAAAATACCGTGGGGCAGCAACCACCACTTAAACGCGGCGTAGTGCTGCCAAACCGGATGCTCCGGTTCGACGAGAAAACGTTCGTTGTGATAAAGGACGTAAAGGCTGGCTATTCCGATCAGGATAAATGTGACGTATTTCGCGTTGAGCTTCATCGGGGACTCCTTTGGGTTCCTCTCCACTCTCTTAACGCGAACTTTTGCTGCGATTTGGTCCACTTTTCGTCTCAGCCAGACGCCGGCGAATGTAGTTTTGCTCGACGCGATTCGTAGACAGCGCGAGCGCGCGTTCGTACGCGCCGTGCGCTTCGTCGAGACGCCCGAGCCGGCGCAGCAGGTCGGCGCGGGCGGCATGAAACAGGTAGTACTCGTCCAGCTTGCCTCCGGCGCCGGCGTCTTCGATCAACTCCAGTCCCCGCTCGCATCCTTCCGCCATCGCCACCGCCGCAGCGTGATTCAACGCCACCACGGGCGATGAAGAGAGGCGCAGTAACTCCCGGTACAACGCGACGATCTGCCGCCAATCAGTGTCAGCGGCAGTCGCGGCTTCGCAATGAACCGCGGCGATCGCGGCCTGGAGTTGATACTTGCCGACACGTCCCAGCGAGAGCGCTGTTTCCACGAGTCTCACGCCTTCTTCGATCTCCGCGCGGTCCCAGAGTGACCGATCCTGCTCTTCGAGCGTGATGAGCTCGCCGCGATCGTTAACCCGAGCTTTACGCCGGGAGTCCTGCAACAGCATGAGTGCGAGCAGGCCGATGTTTTCCGTTTCCGTTGGCAGGAGCTGGCAGAGCACGCGTCCGACACGAATTGCTTCCGCGGAGAGATCGTTGCGCACCAGACTCTCGCCGGCGCTCGCGGCGTAACCTTCGTTGAAGATGAGATAGATCACGGCCTGAACCGCGGCGAGGCGATCCTGGAGACGTTCGAGTGCGGGAATCTCGTAAGGGATGCGCGCGAGGCGAATCTTTTGTTTGGCGCGCACGAGCCGCTGGGCGAGAGTCGTTTCCGGCCGCAGAAACGCGTGCGCGATCTCGGTGGTGGTGAGTCCGCCGAGTGTGCGCAGCGTGAGCGCCACCTGCGCGTCGCGACTCAGCGATGGATGGCAACAGGTAAAGATCAAACGCAAACGATCGTCGGGATATTCCACGGTTTCCTCGAGCGAGGCTGGTTCGGCAAACGGCTGAAGGCGCGCCGTTTCATATTCGATCTCGGATTGTTTGTCGGCCCTGGTTTTGTCGCGACGGTAGGCGTCGAGCAGTTTTCGTTGGGCAACGGTCGTCAACCACGCGCCGGGATTGCGAGGTGGGCCATCACGTTCCCAACTCGAAGCGGCGGCGACGAAAGCTTCGTGCAACGCTTCCTCGGCGAGATCAAACGAGCCTGAATGGCGAATGAGCGTGGCAATGATCCGGCCATACTCTTCACGAAAGACCTGTTCGAGTGTGTCGCTCGCTCCCTCCAACATGGAAGCGAGCGTTACACATTCGTTCCTGCGCGTGCAACAAGCCGCAATCAGGGAAGTTATGCGGTGGCTTCCGCCGCCTGCTCGACCAGTGGCCTGACTTCAATCGTGCCCGTTCGGGCGGACGGAATACGCGACGCAATGCTGGTAGCTTCGTCGAGATCTTTCGCTTCGATCAGGAAGTAGCCGCCGAGCTGTTCGTGCGTCTCGGCAAACGGCCCGTCAGTGACCAACTCCTTGCCGTCACGCACGCGCACGGTCGTCGCGGTCGTGATCGGTTGCAGCTCCGAGCCGCTCAAAAACTGCCCGCGTGATTCCAGCTCGCCGCGTAAATTCCTGTATTCGAGGTAAATCTGCTGGCGCTCCGCCTCCGTGATCGTGTTCCAACCCTGTTCGTCGTGGTAAATCAGCAACATGTATTTCATCGGTCTGCTCCTTTATAAATAACTTGCTTCCAACCCTACGACGCACGAGGATCGCGAGATCGACAACGAGACGAAAATTTTTTAGCCGACGGTCTGGCCATAGCCCAGCCACTTGCGTAGATAACTCACCTGACCCGCGTGATACGCGTCGTGAAAGGCCAGGAACGCGACAGATCCGCTCAGTTTGCCGTCAAAGGAGATACCGCGCGGCGCGTCTTGCGACAGCACCTCCGCCGGCGCGTTACCAAGAGCGGCAGCCAACTCAGCCGAAACCTGATCCCACGCATTCCGCATCTCCTCGGATGAGGGATACTCGGCATCTTCGACACGTTCAGAGCCGCGGGCGAAAAGCGATGCCCACGAACTGTCCCACTCCTGGCCGAGAAGTTTTAGCGTGCGGCCGCGATGGACGATCAGGTGTCCCATGATCCACATCAAGTGATTCGAGTCGTCGCCGGGTTTGCGAAACCAGTCATCCGCCGCGACGTCGGCGATGGCTTTGTTGACGATGTCGGTATTGATCTTGAACATGCCCTTAACATTTGTGAATTCACTTTCCATGAAAACTCTCCTTTGCTGTTTTCAGATACGCGATCAGGAACAACACGCCTAAAAATGAATCGGTCATCGCTGCGCCGAGAATGAAAGTCGAGACGCGCTGCTGGAAGTAAAGTATCGCCACCGGAATTCCGAAACTCACCTTTTCCACGATCGCGGGAAGCATCAACGGCCGATATCGTACCGGATCGCACGACATCACGAGAAAAACGAGTTGCCATGCAACAGCGATCCCGATAAAACCGTAGTAGTACTCCGGGTGAGTGATCGGCGGCGGGTAATCACGACCGGTCTGCTCCTCCATGAAGTACAACGGCAACAAAACAATCAACCCGTAAATACCGGCGATGAGAAAAACGAGTCGGGCGAATTTCATCGTTAACACTCCTCCCGCATAATGTTTCATTCAGTATAAACTGGCGGTCCAATTTCTCTGGAGGCGATTATGAACCTGGCGGATATCAAACGTCTTTTTGATTACACGGAGTGGGCCAACGATTTGGCGCTGGACGCAACGGCAAACCTGACGGATGAGAATATGCGTCACGAATGCGGCATCAGTCATGGCTCGATCTTCGGCACTCTCGTGCACATGGCGGGTGCGGAGTGGATCTGGTTGGAAAGATGGCACGGGCATTCGCCGTCGAAAGCAGAGGCCTGGACGACGTGGACCACTGAAGCGTGCGTGGATGTCGCCGGGCTGAAAGAACGCTGGCGCGCTCTGACCGACCGGCGCGCGCAGTTTCTTTCCGGACTCGACGAAGAAACGCTTGCCGCTGACTTGTATTACAAACTGCTCAACGGCGATGCGAGCTCGATGCCGCTGATCGATCAGATGCAGCACGTCGTGAATCACGCGACCATGCACCGCGGACAAATCGTGGGAATGATCCGCCAGCTCGGCATCGAACCACCCGCGACGGATCTCCTGTTCTACCTCCGCCGCGAAATATCGCCGAAGTAGTTAACGCTCGCTGATCCTGCTCGGCTCGTCGAGATACTTTTTCAGCCAGCCGTAAACTTCCTGGTACCAGTAACGGCTGTTTTCGCCTTTCAGGATCCAGTGGTTCTCGTCGGGCCAGACGAGCAGACGGCTCGGGATGCGCAGCCGTTGCAGCACGCTCCAGTTCTCGAGCGTTTGATTGAGCGGGACGCGAAAGTCGTTCTCACCAACCGAGAGCATGATCGGCGTCCGGAAGTTCGCGGCGAGCCGGATCGGATTCTGCTCGCGCCACACCGCGCCTTGTTCCCACACGGGCCCCCCGTTGTTCACTTCGCGCGAGTAGATCGTGTCACTCGTACCCCACTGCGATTCGAGATTGATCAAACCCGCGTGACTGATCAGCGCCTTGTAACGCGTCGTCGTTGCTTGCATCCAGTTCGCCAGGTGTCCACCGTAACTCGCGCCCGCCGCAGCCTGTCGCGAGCCGTCGACAAACGAGTAAAGACGAATCGCTTCGTCAGCCGCTTCGTTTATCTCATTGCCCGGGCCTTTAAATGGATCGCCCTGGATGCTCTGCGCAAACGCTTCACCGAACCCCGTCGAGCCCGAGTAGTTCGTCAACAACACGACGTAGCCCGGTCGTGACAGCATGAAGTAGTTCCAGCGCAGTCCCCAGTTGTCGCGCCACATGCTGTGTGG
>Ga0105248_10001610_pt1 | contig 25108 bp, 21 predicted proteins | sample KBSS34metaG_FD_81524 | JGI IMG/M metagenome (GOLD analysis project Ga0105248, IMG submission 81524) | Switchgrass rhizosphere microbial communities from Kellogg Biological Station, Michigan, USA - KBS S3-4 metaG | ecosystem: Host-associated > Plants > Roots > Rhizosphere > Soil | place... | reverse complement strand
GCAATGCTGCGCGAGCAGGGCATGCGGCGGCGGATCGTGGTCGTCGAGCAGGAGGATGGCCAGCCATTCAATCGCGGGCGGCTGCTCAACATCGGCATGCAGCTGACTGCGGACGCCACCGATTACTACTGCCTCCACGACGTCGATGCAGTGCCGGTGCTCGCCAACTACGCTTGCCCTTCGCAGCCGCTGCGTCTGGTCACGCAGCTGCTCAGCAACGACAACGCTGGGCGGCAGCGCAACTGCCACTACTTCTCGGGTGCGGTGTCGATCCGCAAGGACCAGGCATTCGCGGCGAACGGGTTTTCCAACGAGTACTGGGGCTGGGGCAAGGAAGACGACGACTTCTTCTTCCGACTGCTGCTCGCCGGCTACCTGTGCTACTTCGACGCCGAAGGCACGTTCCGCGATTTGCCGAATCCTGAAGCGCAGGGTGCGCCGTTACGCGCGTACGTGAAGCAGAACCGCCAGCGCCGCAGCCTGCTGCTGCGTGGCCTCGTCGATCCGGCAGAGGACGGGCTCAGCACCGTGCAGTATCAGGTGCTCGAGCACGTCGAGCACGCCGACTACGAAAAGATCCGCGTGCGTTGGTGAGCGGAGCAGTCAGCTCCGCGAGATCTGCCACGCAACCGTGTCCGCTCCCTCGACGACTGAGCGATAGCCGTGCCGCGCCAGCCGTGCAGCGTGCGCCGAACGTTCAGCCATCGTCATCGCCTTGTGCTCGTACTTGATCAGGTGCGGCCTGAAGTGCTCGAAGTCGGTCATGCGCAGAATGGCGGAGTCGTATCCCTCGGCATCGATCTGCAGCAGGTCGGCGTCGAGCGTCGCGGTGTCCAGCAGCAGCTGCATCAGTGGAGTACAGGCGACCGCCAGCTCGATGATGTCCGCCGGTGCGATGCCATGGCGGAGCAGATGCGAGCGATCGAAGGATGCGATACCGAAGGCCCAGCCCGAGTAGCGCGCGAGCGCGGCGGGTGCGACCCGGAACAACGGCAGCACGCCCTCTCTTTCATGGATCGCCTTGTTGACCGGCACAATCAGCGGGTAGTCGGCATAATTGACGCGCAGTCGCTCGAATACGTCCGGCAGCGGCTCGACGACGATGCCCGAGCAGGGATGGCGCGTCACGAATCCATAGAGGCCGTCGAAACGCACGCCGTCGCTGGCGCCGATCTGCACGAATTTCAGCCGACGCTCCGGACGGCGCGTCAGGGACTGCAGCTCGCGCGCGAATCGCGACATGCGCTCGATGCGGTAGCCGGTCGGCGCGAGCAGCTTGTTTAGCAGTTTTCTCACTGGAACGATCGGACGATTGGAGTCTTGAGCGACATGCGACGAGTGCTCGTATTCTGCATCCTCGCCGGCGCGGCGTCCTCTGGCGCGTGGGCGCGCGGCGCCAGCCCATACCTGCCGCTCAACCTGTCGCCAGAGATGGAGTGGCAGATCGAGCGCGTGCTGCTGCTGGCGGATCGACCGATCATTGCACGACCAATTGCTGCCGCGACCGTGCTCGAAGCATTGCCGGCCGCATGTCGTATCGACCCGGCGCTGTGTGCCAACGTGCGTCGTTATCTGGACCGGTACATGCACAAGGCCGGCGTCGTGCATGCCAGCGCCGAGGTCGCTGCGCACGATGGCGCCATCACACCACTACCGAACCAGCACGGGGCGAGCAACGACAGCGAGTGGCGGGCGAGCGTACAGGGCTACTGGCAGCCGAACGACTATGTGCTCGTGAGTCTCGGCGGCGTCGGCGATGCCGATGACGTCGCCGCAACCGGCTCGATGCTCAGCGCCGGCTTCGATTGGGCGCAGCTCGACGTCGGCTATCGCGATCACTGGTTCTCGCCGTTCACCGACAGCGCCATGGTCATCAGCACTGAAGCGCGTACGTTGCCGTCCATCACGCTGTCGAACTATCGTCCGCTCACGCGCTTTGGCTTTCAGTACGAAGTGTTTCTTGCCGAGATGGAGCACTCGGACGCGATTCGCTTCGAAGACGGTTTCACCAGCGGCAGGCCGCGCCTGGCCGGTCTGCGCTTCTCGGTCCAGCCCGTGCCCGGCTGGTCGCTCGGCGCCAATCGGCTGATGCAGTACGGCGGCGGCGCGCGCGGCGGCACGTCGTTCAGAGACTTCCTCGACGCGTTGTTCAAGCCGCACCAGTACGACAACAGTGACGCCAACAGCACGGAGTTCGGCAATCAGACGGCTGCCTGGACCAGCCGCTTTATTTTCCCGGGCCGCACGCCGTTCGCCGCGTACCTGGAATACGCTGGCGAGGACAGTTCGTACGAGGGCAACTACCGCCTCGGCAACTCTGCACTGTCGGTCGGCATCACGTTCCCGCGCTTGTGGCAGCGTTTCGATCTCACTTACGAAGCGAGCGAATGGCAGAACAGCTGGTATGTCCACGACATCTATCTCGATGGCATGACCAACGACGGGCGCGTACTCGGTCACTGGGGCGCGGACCGGCGTGTTTTCGTCGACGGTGTCGGTGCGCAGACTCACATGCTGCGAATCGGCTGGAACGCGCCCTTAGGCGGCTATCTGCAGCTGCAGACGCGCACGGTTGCCAACGAGAGCTATGGCCCCAACGACTATGAGCGCGGCTACGACGCGGCGCTGAGCTACTCGCGCGGCATCCGCGGCTTTACGGTCGGCGGCGAATTGCTCGCCGGCCGCGACGTCTTCGGCGAGAGCTACAGTCGCATCGCCGGCTTCGTGCGCTTCGGCGACGAGTGGGACGCCGGCGGTGCGGTCGACGACTGGGCCGACGACGTCGTGCGGCCGCGCGGCGCGGAGTTGTTCGCGGACGTTGGCATCAATTTCTCGGAATTGAACATCCGCCTCGATGGCAGCCCCGCGGAAACCAAGAACCTCGGCGCCGCCGCGCATTTCGCGATCGGCGCGCGTCGCGCCGTTTCGGAGCGCAGCGACCTCGGCGTGCGCGCCGAGTTCGACGACATCGATGGCAACATGCTGTTCAGCGTGCGCGCGCTCGACTATCGCTATCGCTTCCACAATCCGTTGGCGGTTTCGCTGTTCCTCGGCGCATCGCGCCTGGACCTGGCAACACCGGCTTACGGCTACTACTACGGCGCTGGCGTGCAGTGGCTCAACCTGCTGCCGAACATCGATGTCGGCCTCGACCTGCGCTACGGCGACAAGATTGCGCGCGACAAGTTGTTGCCGAGCGACCCGCCCAGCACGAAGCGGCCCGACGAGTTCTACGATCTCACCGGTGCGACGCTGTCGCTCAGCTATCGCTGGTGACGTAGCGCGTCCACAGCTGCTCGAACAGCGAGCCTTCCGGAAAGCGTCCGTCGCGGTCGAAGCCCGGCTGGCGGCGTGTCATCTCGTTCCACAGGTGCAGTCCATAGCTGCCGTCGAGGAGATTGGCGCGCTCGCGCAGCGTCGTGTCGAACACCGTGTGCCAGTTCTGGTAGTGGATCGGATAGAAGTGCCAGAACGGTTGTGCGCGCGAGGCACAGCCGAGGTACCTGGCCGCCGCCGTGAGTCCAGCGGGCCCGGTCTCCCCCCATAGGCTCGCGGCGGGGCCGTGACGAAGCAGGCGCCGTACGAGCTTGCGTCGACGCATCCGGAACGAGTCATACGGCAGGAAGCGATTCGGCTGCTCGCAGCACGCGACCATCCAGCGTGCGAGCGCATGGTTCTGCGGCAAGCCGAGCACAGCGTTGTTGATCGTCGTCTGATCCTGCCAGCCGAAGATCTCGGGCGCCGCGTGATCGAACGGCCGCAGGCACACCACATCGGTATCGACCCACAGGCCGCCGTGCTCGGCGAGCAGGCGGTAGCGGAACCAGTCGGCGAACACAGCGAGCGAGCCCGAAGCGCGATGTACGAACAGCTCGTCGCGGGGTAAGACGGCAGTGGCTTCGCGGAGCGTCACGCCCGCAGGAACGCGCTTGGGTTCCTCGTAGACGTGCAGCTGCACCGTGTGACCGTGCGCGACGAACGAACTCATGCACAGCCGCTCGATCCGCGACAGCGGCGGACCGTGCCAGAACATGTGCACGCTCGGCAATGCGCGCTGTTGCATCGGGCTACAGTTTGCCGAACGCCCGGCGCGCAGCAGCGATCGTCGCGTCGATATTCGCGTGCGAATGCGCGGCGGAAATGAAGCCTGCTTCGAACGCTGACGGCGCGAGATAGACGCCTTCCGCGAGCATCGCGTGGAAGAAGCGCTTGAAGCGCTCGACGTCGCAAGCCATCACGTCGGCGAACGAATGCACCGGCCGCTCGCTGAAGAACAGCCCGAACATGCCGCAGACGTGATTAGTCGTGAACGGTACGCCGGCCGCGCGTGCTGCCGCATTGAGACCGTCCATCAGGCGCGTGGTCTTCTCGGCGAGGCCGGCGTGGAAGCCCGACGCACTCACGCCCGCAAGCGTCGCTTCGCCAGCGGCCATCGCGAGCGGATTACCCGACAGCGTGCCGGCCTGATAGACCGGGCCGAGCGGCGCGATGCGTTCCATGATTTCGCGACGGCCGCCGAACGCGCCGACCGGCATGCCGCCGCCGACGATCTTGCCGAGCGTCGTCAGGTCCGGCTTGATCTCGTACAGCGCCTGCGCACCGCCGAGCGCGACGCGAAAGCCGGTCATCACTTCGTCGAAGATCAGCACGCTGCCATGCCGGTCGCACACCGCGCGCAGCGTTTCGAGAAATCCCGGCGCGGGCAGCACGCAGTTCATGTTGCCGGCGACCGGCTCGACGATGACGCACGCGATCTGCCCGCCGGCCTCGGCGAACAGCTGCTCCACCTGCGCGCTGTCGTTGAACGAGAGAGTCAGCGTCTGTGCAGCCAGCTCTTTCGGTACGCCGGGCGAGGTCGGCACGCCGAAGGTAAGGGCGCCCGAGCCGGCCTTCACCAGCAGCGAATCGGAGTGGCCGTGATAGCAGCCCTCGAACTTCACGATCTTGTCGCGACCGGTGTAGCCGCGGGCCAGGCGGATCGCGCTCATGGTCGCTTCGGTGCCGGAGCTGACCATGCGGACCAGCTCGATCGACGGCATGATTTCGCAGATGCGCCGCGCGACCCGGGTCTCGATCTGCGTCGGCGCGCCGAACGACAGGCCGAGCGCGGCGCGCTCCTGCACAGCGCGCACGACGGGCTCGTAGGCATGGCCGAGGATCATCGGGCCCCAGGACCCGACGTAATCGATGTAGCGGCGGCCGTCGTCGCCGAATACGTAGGCGCCGCTGGCGCGCTCGACAAAGATGGGCTCGCCGCCGACTGCGCGGAACGCGCGCACCGGGGAATTCACGCCGCCCGGGATATAGCGGCTGGCATCGGTGAACAGGGACACGTGCGGGACTCCGTCGCGCAGTTGAAAAGCGTGAGAAGCATAGCCGACCCGCGTGCTTGCCCTATAATCCGGGCCCCTCCATTGCGGTCTGCGTGTTGCGTTCCTTCATGAAAGCCTACATGTGCGTGATTTGCGGTTACGTCTACGAAGAAGAAAAAGGCGATCCCGCATCAGGCATCGCACCGGGCACGCGCTGGGACGACGTGCCGCTGTCCTGGCGTTGTCCGGACTGCGGGGCAGGGAAGGAAGACTTCGAGATGATCGAGGTTTAGCCCCGAGCCTACAGCTGTTTTACTTTGTGGCCTTTGCGCTCTAGCAGGTCGATCACGCTGTCCGTGCCGACCAGGTGCAGCGCGCCGACCACCACCAGGTAGTCATCGCGGCTGTCGAGCAGCTTCTCGATCTGCGGAATCCACTTGCGGTTGCGCTCGACGGTCAACGGCCGGTACAGGTCCGGGTATTCGTCGAAGCCTTCCTGCAGGAGCTTCGCCATCTGCGTCGCATCGCCTTGCCGCCAGGCAGCGATCAGCTGGTCGACTTCGGTCGCCATGCGCTCCGCGTCCTCGACGCTGTACAGCAGGAACTCGCGCTGCTGCTTCTCCGGCAGGCGCGCGATGATCTCGAGCTGTTCGCGCGGCGTCTCCAGGCCCTGGATCGGCTTGCCGTCGGTGGCCGCGCGCGCCGTCAGCCGCTTCTCCACGCCCGAATCCGGATCGAAACCCAGCTTCATCAGCTGCAGCTGCACGAGCGTGATCGCGGCGAACCACGGACGGAAATTGTTGAGCATCGTCGGCTCGATGCCCAGCGCACGCGATTGGGTCGTGAAGCGCGCGTAGACCTGCGGTCCGAGCTGCTGCTCCAGTGTCTGGCCCTCGGGCAGCGCCGCGAGCTCCATGACGTCCCGTTGCATCTGCACGGGATCGAGATCGTCCATGTCGATCTCCATCACCAGCTTCTCGGCATCTGCATACGCAGAGTCGATCGCCGCGGGCAGCTTCTCGCTGGCTTTCAACAGGTGCACGGAGCCGAGCAGATAGACCTTGTTGGTCTTGCCTTGCAGCGACCACAGGATGTGGTGCTGCTCGTCGGCTGCGTGCGCGCCAGCTGCACACAGCAGCAGAGCTGCACACACGCCAGCCCAGCGTGCGAAAAGATGCTTCATTGGATCTCGAGAAGAGTCGCGAGCTACGCGACGACGCTCTGTGCGTAGCTTTCGAGCCAGCAGACTTCCGTCTGGATTGCGCCGTCCGGCATCAGCTCCAGCATACGATACCCGGGCGGACGATTGTCGATCGCGAAGTCCGCGCTGCCGGGCAGGAACTGTGCGCAGGTTGCGGGCGTCGCCATGAAACGCACGCCGTGCACGAAGCTGTCGAGCGACTGGTGCACGTGGCCCCAGAGCACGCCGCGTACGTTGGAGTGCGCGCGGATCACTGCCATGAACTCATCGGAATCGGTCAGGCCGACCTGGTCGAGCCAGTCGCTGCGCATCGCGATCGGCTGGTGATGCAAACACAACAGCACGTGCTGGTTGCGGTGGGCGCGCAGCGTCTCGCCCAACTGAGCCAGCTGCTCGCTGCCAATCTCGCCGCCGGCGCTGTTCGCGAGCCACGAGTCGAGCATGACGACCAGCCAGCGGCCGAACTGCCGATGGCGCGAGACTTCGAAGGGCGCGCTGCCGAGCGCAGCCTGCATATGGTCGGGGAGGTCGTGATTGCCGGGCAGGCACAGCACTGGCACCTGCGATCCGCCGAAAATGTGCTTGACCCAGCGATAACCATCCGGGTCGTCCTGGACGAGGTCGCCAGTCAGCAGGATGCCGTCCGGGCGGCTGCAGCGGCGCTGCGCATCCGCGATCGCTGCCTGCAATGCCGGTAGAGTCGCCACGCCGCGCAGGCGGCCGGCCGCGTCACCAAACAGGTGCATGTCTGTGTACTGAATGAGGCGGACGGACTGCATCGCTTGAACGGGTTCCCTGCGCAACCTGACTACATAATTGCCCGGCAATCTACCAACGCCCGGGGGGTCAAAAAGGTGACCAGCGTCTTAAGGACGCCCGACCCGTCGTTCCACTGTCGGATTATTTGCAGTCCGTCTCATTGCCGACCTGCAATACGCACCGTGCGCGTGCATTGCCCCACCGGGGCCCTTGGTCCAAAATGCGCGGCCTTTCCACCCGCTCCCTGAAACCGCGAAGGGGATTGCCTCCCGATGCAGACATCGCGCCGCCGGCAGCTTGCCAATGCGATCCGAGCCCTCGCGATGGACGCGGTCCAGAAAGCCAACTCCGGCCACCCCGGCATGCCGATGGGCATGGCCGACATCGCGCAAGTCTTGTGGGGCGACCACTTGCGCCACAATCCCGGCAATCCGCAATGGCCGGAGCGCGACCGCTTCGTGGTTTCGAACGGCCACGGCTCGATGCTGCTGTACGCGCTGCTGCATCTGACCGGCTATCCCCTGACCATCGAAGACCTCAAAGCGTTCCGTCAGCTCGGTTCGCATACCGCGGGGCATCCGGAGCACGACGCGCATCTCGGCATCGAGACCACGACCGGGCCGCTCGGCCAGGGCATCGCGAACGGCGTCGGCATGGCGATTGCGGAGAAGTGGCTGGCCGCGACCTTCAACCGTCCGGGCCACGACGTGGTCGATCATCGGACATGGGTGTTCCTCGGCGACGGCTGCCTCATGGAAGGCGTTTCACACGAGGCCTGTGCGCTGGCTGGCACGCTGAAGCTCGGCAAGCTGGTGGCGTTCTACGACGACAACGGCATTTCGATCGACGGCGAGGTGCAGGGCTGGTTCACCGACGACACGCCGATGCGGTTCGAGGCGTACGGCTGGCACGTCGTCCGGGAGATCGACGGTCACAATCCTGCAGCCGTCGAGGCCGCGATTGCGGAGGCCATGGCGCAGAAGGATCGCCCGACGCTGATCTGCTGCAGAACGATCATCGGCTTCGGCGCGCCGAACAAGCAGGGTACCGAGGCGACGCATGGCGCGGCGCTTGGCGCTGACGAAGTCGCCGCTGCACGGCGCGAGCTGAATTGGCCGTACGAGCCGTTCGTGATTCCTGACGACATTCGCAAAGATTGGGACGCTCGCGAGCATGGGGCGGCACTCGAAGCGAAGTGGCGCGAGAAGTTCGGCGCATACCGCAAAGCGTTCCCCGAGCTCGCCGCCGAGTATGAGCGGCGCATGAAGGGCGATCTGCCTGCCGCGTGGAGCGACCTCGTCAAGGAATACGTGAATCAGACGGCGCAGGCGAACGCGAACCTCGCGACGCGTCAGGCTTCGCAGCAGGCGCTCAATGCTTTCGGACCGAAAGTACCCGAGCTGCTCGGCGGCTCTGCCGACCTCACCGGCTCGAACAACACGAATCGCAAGGACACCAGGCCGTTCACGGGCGACGATCCGTCCGGCAACTATCTCCACTACGGCGTGCGTGAGTTCGGCATGTCCGCAGCGATGAACGGCATGGCGCTGCATGGCGGCGTCATTCCTTACGGCGGCACGTTCCTGGTGTTCACCGACTACGCGCGTAACGCATTGCGCATGTCGGCGCTGATGAAACAGCGCGTCATCTATGTGATGACGCACGACTCCATCGGCCTCGGCGAAGACGGTCCGACGCATCAACCGGTCGAGCATCTGCCGAGCCTGCGCATCATTCCGAACATGACTGTGTGGCGGCCGTGCGATGTCACCGAGACTGCGCAGTCATGGGCCGATTCGATCGAGCGCAAAAACGGGCCGACCGTGCTGGCACTGACCCGTCAGGCCTTGCCGGCCCAGCCGCGCACGCCCGAACAGATCGCTGCGATCCGCCGCGGCGGCTACATCCTGAAGGATTGCGAGGGCACGCCGGAGCTGATTCTCATCGCCACCGGCTCCGAAGTCGGCCTGGCAGTCGAGGCCGCGCGCCTGCTGCAACAAAAGGGTCGCCGGGTCCGTGTAGTTTCGATGCCGTGCACGAGCCTGTTCGATGCGCAGGACGAAAGCTATCGCGAACGAGTGCTGCCGAAGCAGGTCGAACGCCGGGTCGCGATCGAAGCGGCGGCGCCCGATACCTGGTATCGCTATGTCGGGACGCGCGGCGCAATCGTCGCCATGCACTCGTTCGGTGCTTCCGGCGTCGCCAAGGATTTGTTCAAGCATTTCGGGTTCACGCCCGAGAACGTGGTCGCCGTCGCCGAGCGGCTGTGAGTATCTGAGGTAAATCGAGTATGCCCATCAAAGTCGGAATCAACGGTTACGGTCGCATCGGTCGCAACATCCTGCGTGCGGTGTACGAGGCCAATCGGCAGAAGGACATCCAGATCGTTGCGCTCAACGATCTCGGCGACGCGCAGACCAATGCGCACCTCACCCGTTACGACACCGTCCATGGCAAGTTCCACGGCGACGTGCAGGTCGAAGGCGACTCGATGCTCGTCAAAGGCGATCGCATCAAGGTGCTCGCCGAGCGTGATCCGGCCAAGCTGCCGTGGGGCCAGCTCGGCGTCGAGTACGTGTTCGAGTGCACGGGCCTCTTCACCAGTAAGGCAAAGGCGGGTGCGCACATCACTGGCGGGGCGAAGCGCGTAGTGATTTCCGCGCCGGGCGAGAAGGATGTCGATGCGACGATCGTCTACGGCGTGAACGAGAACACGCTCAAGGCGAGCCACACCGTGATCTCGAATGCGTCGTGCACGACGAATTGCCTGGCGCCGCTCGCCAAGGTGCTGCACGAGAAGATCGGCATCGCCTCCGGCATCATGACGACGATCCACTCGTACACCAACGACCAGGTGCTCACCGACGTATTCCACAAGGACCTGCGGCGCGCCCGCTCGGCGACGCAGTCGATGATTCCGACCAAGACCGGCGCGGCTGCCGCGGTCGGCCTGGTGCTGCCGGAGCTCAACGGCAAGCTCGACGGCTTCTCGGTGCGCGTGCCGACGATCAACGTGTCGCTGGTCGACCTGACGTTCCAGGCGAAGCGCGCGACCACTATCGAAGAGATCAACACCGTGATGAAGGCCGCGGCGAACGGCCCGCTCAAGGGCATCCTGGCGTACACCGACGGCCCGCTGGTCTCGGTCGACTTCAACCACGATCCGCATTCGTCCGTCTACGACGCGACCATGACCAAGGTCATCGACACGACCGTCAAGGTCTGCTCGTGGTACGACAACGAATGGGGCTTCTCGAACCGCATGCTCGACACCACGCTCGCGTGGTCGAAGGTCTGAGCGCGGAGCTGCCGATGCCGATTCTGCGAATGACCGACCTCGACCTGCGCGGCAAGCGCGTGCTGATCCGCGAGGATCTGAACGTGCCGGTGCACGACGGCGTCGTGACGAGCGACGCGCGTATTCGCGCGTCGCTGCCGACGATTCAGCATGCGCGCACTGCAGGCGCGCGCGTGCTGGTGATGTCGCACCTCGGTCGTCCCGAGGAAGGCGTGTACGACGAAGAGTTCTCGCTTGCCCCCGTGGCGAAGCGGCTGGGCGAGTTGCTCGGCGTGAAGATCCGCCTAGAGAAGGACTGGCTCGGCGGCGTCGAAGCCGGAGTCGGCGAAGTCGTGCTGCTCGAGAACGTGCGCTTCAACAAGGGCGAGAAGAAAGACAAGGAAGATCTCGCCAAGCGCATGGCCGAGCTGTGCGACATCTACGTGATGGACGCGTTCGGCACTGCGCACCGCGCTGAAGCGAGCACGCATGGCGTGGCGCGCTTCGCGAAGGTCGCGTGCGCCGGGCCGTTGCTGATGAACGAGCTGATCGCGCTGGAGACGGCGCTGGAGAGTCCGAAGCGGCCGCTCATCGCGATCGTCGCCGGCTCGAAGGTCTCGACGAAGCTGACGGTGCTCGAGAGCCTGCTCGGCAAGGTCGACAAGCTGATCGTCGGCGGCGGCATTGCCAACACGTTCCTGCTCGCCGAAGGCTATGGCGTCGGCAAGTCGCTGGTCGAGGCGGAGATGGTCGACATCGCGCGCGGCCTGCTGCAGAAATCCGCGGAGCTCAAGGTGGAGATTCCGCTGCCTTCCGATGTGGTCGTCGCGAAAGAGTTCGCGGCGAGCGCCGAAGCCGACGTCAAAGCCGTCGGCAACGTCGCCGCTGAGGAAATGATCCTCGACATCGGTCCCGATACCGCCGAGCGCTTCGCACGCATGCTGCACGATGCGGGCACGGTCGTCTGGAACGGTCCGGTCGGCGTGTTCGAATTCGATCAGTTCGGCGAGGGCACGCGCACGTTGGCTCAGGCCATCGCGCGCAGCCCGGCGTTCTCGATTGCGGGTGGCGGCGACACGCTCGCAGCCATCGAGAAGTACCGCGTCGAGGATGACATCTCCTACATTTCTACAGGCGGCGGCGCTTTCCTGGAATTCCTCGAAGGCAGGAAACTGCCGGCCGTAGCAGTACTCGAAGAGCGGGCAAAGAGCTGACGATGCTCCGACGGACGAAGATTCTCACCACCCTGGGCCCGGCGACCGACAATCCCAAGGTGCTGGCGGACATGATTCGCGCCGGCGCCGACGTCGTGCGCGTCAACTTCTCGCATGGCGAGCCGCAAGCTCATGCCAAGCGCGTCGAGATGGTGCGCTCGGTCGGCGAGCAGGTCGGCAAGTGGGTCGCGGTGCTCGGCGATCTGCAGGGACCGAAGATCCGCATCGAGCGCTTCGTCGACGGCAAGATCATGCTGAACGAGGGCGATGCGTTCGCGCTCGACGTTTCGCTGGATGCGCGCGCGGGCACACAGTCTGCTGTCGGTGTCGCCTACAAGAATTTGCCCAAGGACGTGCGCACGGGCGACAAGCTGCTGCTCAACGACGGTCAGCTGGTGCTGGACGTAACGGCCGTCAACGGGCCGCGCATCGACACGCGTGTCGTGATCGGCGGCGAGCTTTCCGATAACAAAGGTATCAACAAGCAGGGCGGTGGCCTGTCGGCCGGCGCGCTGACCGACAAGGATCGCGCCGACATCAAGCTCGCGGCGCAGCTCGGCGTCGACTATCTCGCCGTCTCGTTCGCGCGCGACGGAGCGGACATGGACGAGGCGCGGGAGTTGCTGCGTCGTGAAGGCGGACACGGCTATCTGGTTGCGAAGATCGAGCGCAGCGAGGCGCTGGTGAATCTGGACCGCATCATTCAGGCGAGCGACGCAGTGATGGTTGCGCGCGGCGATCTTGGCGTCGAAGTCGGTTATGCGGAGCTGACCGGCCTGCAGAAGCACATCATCTCGGCGACGCGCAAGCGCAACCGGGTCGTGATTACGGCGACGCAGATGATGGAATCGATGATCAACAATCCCGTGCCGACGCGCGCTGAGGTCTCCGACGTCGCGAACGCGGTGATGGACGGCACCGATGCGGTGATGCTGTCGGGCGAAAGCGCGGTCGGCAAATATCCGGTCAGGGCCGTCGAGCAGATGTCCGAGGTGATCCTCGGCGCCGAGAAGTACGAGTCCTCGCACTCGCCAACACGGCATCGCGCCGAGAGCGGCGTGTTCGAGAAGACCGACGAGGCGATTGCGATGGCGGTGATGTACACCGCGAACCATCTCAAGGTGCGGGCGATCGTCGCGCTGACCGAGTCGGGCTCGACGCCGCTGTGGATGTCGCGTATCCGCTCGGACATTCCCATCTATGCCTTCACGCGTCACGAAGTGACGCGTCGCCGGGTGATGCTGTATCGAGGCGTGTACCCGGTGACATTCGACATCACGCATACCAACGCGCAAGCCTTGTACGCGGACATCTTCAAGCTGATGTTGCGGACCAAGATGGTCGATCCGGGCGACCGCATCATCCTCACGAAGGGTGAGCTGACCGGCGTGTCCGGCAAGACCAACGCGATGAAGATCCTCGAAGTGCGGGCCTGACGGGCCCGTCGCATGCGCCCGCTCAGAATCGCCAGCTACACAGCGCTAGCGATTGCCACGCTCGCGGTCGTCGCCAGTCTTGCCGTTTATCTCACGCTGCGCGCCAGCCTCCCGCAGCTCGACGGCGAAGTTGCTGCGCCCACTCTCAAGGCCGGCGCGACCATTGCGCGCGACGAGCAGGGCACGCCGACGATTCGCGCGACCTCGCGCCGCGACCTGGCCTTCGCGACCGGCTATGCGCACGGTCAGGATCGCTTCTTCCAGATGGATCTCATGCGGCGCGCTGCTGCGGGCGAGCTCGCGGAGCTGCTCGGCAAGCCGGTGCTGGATCTCGACGAGAAGTACCGGATGCACGACTTTCGCCGCATCGCGCGCGCGATCGTGCAGGACAGCCCCGCTGCTGATCGCGAGCTGCTGGAGGCGTACACGGCCGGAGTCAATCTTGCGTTGACCGACGCCGGCGCGCGGCCGTGGGAATACACGCTGTTGCGAAGCAAGCCGGTGCCGTGGCGCGTCCAAGACTCGGTGCTGGTCGCCTACTCGATGTATCTCAACCTCAACGACTCGAGCGGAGCCGAGGAGCTGGCCCGCGCGCAGTTGAGCGAGACACTGCCGCGGCCGCTGTATCACTTTCTATATCCGCTCGGGACGGAGTGGGACGCGCCGATCCTCGGCAGCAGTGTGCAGACGCCGGCGATTCCTGGCGCGGACGTGTTCACTTTGCGTTCGTCGGCTGCGAGCACCGCTGCGCTCAATACTCCGCCGTCGCCGAGCGTGATGGAGGACGAACAGTTCGTTGGCAGCAACGGCTGGGTGGTTGCGGGTGCGCGCGCCAAAGACAACGCTGCGCTGCTTGCCAGCGACATGCATTTGACCTTGCGGCTGCCGCATATCTGGTATCGCGCACGCATGATTGTCGAGTCGGGAGCCGACGCGCGCGATCTGGTCGGCGTGACGTTGCCGGGTCTGCCGATGCTGGTCGCCGGCAGCAACGGTCACATCGCGTGGGGCTACACCAACAGCTACGGCGACTTCTCCGACCTCGTCACTGTGGAGCTGGATCCGGAAAAGCCCGAGAACTATTTGACGGACACCGGCTCCGAGCCGTTCGTGAATCGCGACGAGACGATCGAGGTCCGCGGCGGCGGCAAGGTCTACCTCGTCGTGCAGAGCACGCGCTGGGGCCCGATCATCGGTTACGACTCCGCGGATCGGCCGCTCGCGCTGCGGTGGACGGCGCACGATCAGCGCGCCACCAATCTGCGCATGTTCGATCTGGAGACGGCGAAGAACGTCGACGACGCGCTGCGCGTCGCGAATGGCGCCGGCGGTCCCGTACAGAACATCATGGTTGCCGACGCCGACGGCCACATCGGCTGGTCGCTGATGGGGCAGGTGCCGGTGCGTTCGAGCTATGACTCGACCTTGCCGCATTCGTGGCGCGAGCCGGGCGGCGGCTGGACTGGCTGGCGCACACCCGAAGAGTACCCACGCGTCGTCGATCCGGCCTCGGGTCGATTGTGGACAGCCAATGCGCGCACGCTCGACACCGAAACGTGGCTCGCGTTCATGGGCGACGGCGGCTACGACCTGGGGGCGCGCGCGGCGCAGATCCGCGACGATCTGCTCGCGTTGCCGACCGCGACTGCCGCCGACATGGCGAACATTCAGCTCGACGATCGCGCGCTGTTCCTCGCGCGCTGGCGCGATCTGCTGCTCGATCTGCTGAAAGACGACGCTAGTGCGAAGAATCCGCTGCGCGCTCAGGCTCGCGACTTGATCGAGCACTGGTCCGGTCGGGCCGCGGTCGACGACGCGGGCTATCGCATCGTACGCGCAGCGCGCCTGCAGATTCGCAAAGACGTTTACGAGTCGCTAACTGCGCTCGCTCGCGAGCGCTTCCCGCACACCAGGTTCACGCCGTCGGCGCAATTCGAAGGGCCACTGTGGCAGCTCGTCACGCAGCGGCCCATGCATTTGCTCGATCCGCACTACGCCTCGTGGGACGCTGCGCTGCTCGCTTCGTTCGATCGTGTGCTCACGAGTCTGCAGATGGAGTGCAAGGAGCTGCGACGCTGCACCTGGGGCGAAGCCAACGTGCTGCAGATGAGGCACCCGCTGTCCGCTGCGTTGCCGCTCGCCAGTCATTGGCTCGACATGCCGGAGCAGGAGTTGCCGGGCGACGCGCAGATGCCGAGAGTGCAGGGCACTGCATTCGGCGCGTCGCAGCGGCTGGTGGTATCCCCGGGTCACGAAGCGCAGGGTTCCCTGCAGATGCCAGGGGGCCCGGTCGATCATCCGCTCTCGCCGTTCTACGGTGCGGGCCACGCCGCGTGGGCGCGCGGCGAGCCGACGCCGCTGCTGCCGGGCGCCGCGAAGCACACGCTGACGCTGCGCCCGGCTGCTGTAGACTCGAAATAGCAGCTGCTCTCTCCTGGAGATTCGATGTCCTCTCGTTTCAACGGCACCGACAGCTACGTTGCCACCGAAGATCTGATGATGGCGGTGAACGCGGCCGTGACACTTGGTCGCCCGCTGCTGGTGAAGGGCGAGCCCGGCACCGGCAAGACGCAGCTCGCGGAAGAGATCGCGGGCGCGTTGCAGCGGCCGCTCTATCGCTGGCACATCAAGTCGACGACGAAAGCCCAGCAGGGTCTGTACGAATACGACGCCGTCTCGCGGCTGCGCGATTCGCAGCTCGGCGAGGAGAAGGTGCACGACGTCGCCAACTACATCATCAAGGGGCGGCTCTGGGAGGCATTCGAGAGCGACGTGCAGCCGGTGCTGCTGGTCGACGAGATCGACAAGGCCGACATCGAATTTCCGAACGACCTGCTGCACGAGCTCGATCGCATGGAGTTCTATGTCTACGAGACGCGGCAGTGGATCAAGGCGACGCACCGCCCGATCATCGTCATCACCAGCAACAACGAGAAGGAGCTGCCGGACGCATTCCTGCGCCGCTGCTTCTTCCACTACATCCGCTTTCCGGATACGGCGACGATGGAGCGCATCGTCGCCGTGCACTATCCGAATCTGAAGAAGGAGCTGCTGGCGGAGGCGCTGACGGCGTTCTTCAAAGTGCGCGAAATGCCGGGTCTGAAGAAGAAGCCGTCGACGTCGGAGCTGCTCGACTGGATCAAGCTGCTGCTCGCCGAAGACATCCCGCCGGAGGTGCTGCGTTCCGACGATCCGAAGAAGGCGATTCCGCCGCTGTACGGCGCGTTGTTGAAGAACGAGCAGGACGTGCACCTGTTCGAGCAGCTGGTGTTCCTGCATCGCCGCCAGCAGGGGCGTTGAGCCGGGCGCACGCATGCTCATCCCGTTCTTCTTCAAGCTGCGCGAGGCCGGCGTGCCGGTCTCGATCACCGAGTTCCTGACGCTGCTCGAAGCGCTGGAAGCGCAGCTCGCGCAGTCGAGCGCCGAGGATTTCTATTTCCTGTCGCGCGCCTGCATGGTCAAGGACGAGCGGCATTTCGATCGCTTCGACCGCGCGTTCGCCGCGCACTTCAAGGGCGCGGAGGAATTGTTCGAGGCGATGCTCGCGCGCATTCCGGAGGAATGGCTGCAGAAGATGGCCGAGAAGACGCTGACCGAGGAGGAGAAGGCGAAGATCGAAGCGCTCGGCGGCTGGGACAAGCTGATCGAGACGTTGAAGAAGCGCCTGGAAGAGCAGCAGAAGCGGCACCAGGGCGGCAACAAGTGGATCGGCACCGCGGGCACTTCGCCGTTCGGCGCCTACGGCTACAACCCGGAAGGCATTCGCATCGGCCAGGACGAATCGCGCAATCGCCGCGCGGTGAAGGTGTGGGATCGACGCGAGTTCCGCAACCTCGACGACCAGATCGAGCTCGGCACGCGCAACATCAAGATCGCGCTCCGCAAGCTGCGGCGGTTCGCGCGCGAGGGCGCGGCCGACCAGCTCGATCTGGACGGCACCATCGACTCGACTGCGCGCAACGCCGGGCTGCTGGATCTGAAGTTCGTGCCGGAGCGGCATAATGCCATCAAGGTGCTGCTGTTCCTCGACGTCGGCGGCTCGATGGACGATCACGTGCGCGTCTGCGAGGAGCTGTTCTCCGCCGCGCGCAGCGAGTTCAAGCATCTCGAATATTTTTACTTCCACAACTTCGTGTACGAAAGCCTGTGGAAGGACAACCGGCGGCGGCACGTCGAGAAGATTCCGACGATGGAAGTCATGCGCACTTACGGCCACGACTACAAGCTGATCTTCGTCGGCGACGCCACCATGAGTCCGTACGAAATCGTGCAGCCGGGCGGCAGCATCGAGCACTGGAACGAAGAGCCGGGCGCGCTATGGATGCAGCGGCTGGCGAAAACCTGGCCGCGTCACGTGTGGCTGAATCCGGAGCCGCAGCAGCGCTGGGAGTACACGCCGTCGGTGCAGATCACGCGGGAACTGGTGGAGGATCGGATGTTCCCGCTGACGCTGGGTGGCCTCGATCAGGCGATCAAGGCCTTGCACTAACTCTTCTTCTGCTGCAGGGCCTTGATGTCGGCCAGCACCATCTGCGAGTGGCCCTTCGGGTCGACGTCGGGGTAGTGCTTGACGATCTTGCCCTGGGGATCGATCAGGAACGTGTCGCGCTTCGCCAGCTCCATCGTGCCGAGATAGGTCTTTAGCACGCCGTACTTCTTGGTCGTCTCCTTGGTGGAGTCGGCGAGGATCGGAAACGGCAGGCCGTGCTTCTCCGAGAAGCCCTTGTGCGACTCGACGTCGTCGACGCTGATGCCGAGGATCTGTGCGCCGGCGTCGCGGAAGGCGAAGATGTTGTCGCGCAGCTCGCAGGCCTGCGTGGTGCAGCCCGGGGTGTTGTCCTTGGGATAGAAGTACAGGACGACCCACTTGCCGCGGTAGTCCTTCAGCTCGTGCCACTTGCCGGTCTGGTCCTGTAGCTTGAAGTCCGGTGCGGTCGCGCCCAGCGCCGGCGGTGCGCCTTCGGCTGAGGCGGCCAGCCACGCGAGCAGCAGCGGCAGCAGCAGATAACGGAGATTGCGTATGCGATTCATGGGGTCTCCCTCACCGAGAAGATGGCGCCCGAAATGAGCCGCCAGGGCGCTGTGCCATACTAAACCTTGGGACATTAGACCCGGTACCAACGTCCGCCAGTTCACGCTTCATAAAACTTATGAGTACCGAGCGCGAAACGCAGCCTCCCGCGCCGCCCAGGGTGGGGCTGGTGCTGCCGGGCGGGGGTGCGCGGGCGGCCTACCAGGTCGGTGTGCTGCGAGCCGTCGCGGATCTGCTTCCGGCAAGATCGTGCAATCCGTTTCCGGTCGTGACCGGCACTTCGGCCGGCGCGGTCAACGCGACTGCCATCGCGGTGCATGCGGACCGTTTCCGGGTCGCGGTCGGCAACCTCGAGCGCGTCTGGCGCAACTTCCAGGTCGGTCAGGTGTTCCGCGCCGACACCGGCACGGTGATCCGCTCGGGCGTGCACTGGATGCTGGCCATGCTGTCGGGTGGCTGGCTGCTGCCGCCGCCGCGCTCGTTGTTCGACAACTCACCGCTGCGTGAGCTGCTCCGCGGTCAATTCGACTTCGCGGGGATTCGCCGCTCGATCGACGCCGGGCATCTCGACGCGATCGCGATGTCCGCCGCCGGCTATATGACCGGCCGTTCCGTGTCGTTCTACGAATCCAAGCCTGGCTGCGAGCCGTGGAGCCGCACGCGTCGGACCGGCGAGCCCGCAGCCTTGTCGCTCGATCACGTGATGGCGAGCGTGGCCGTGCCGTTCCTGTTTCCACCCGTGTCGCTCGGCGACGAGTACTACGGCGACGGAGCGATGCGCGAAGCGAATCCGTTCAGTGCGGCGATCCACCTCGGCGCGCACCGCCTGCTGGTCATCGGCACGCGCAACGAAAACCGTCCGCAGACGCCGCTGCCGCCGATCTCGCCGACCTTCGGCCAGATTTTCGGCTACATGCTGGATGCGCTGTTCTCGGACGGCCTGTACGCTGACCTGGAGCGACTCACGCAGATCAATCACATCGTCGAACGCGTCGGACCGCTCGCCAGCGTCGGCGAGAACAACGTGCAGCTCAACCGCATCGACATCCTGGTGATAATGCCGAGCCGGGATCTTTCGGAAATCGCCCGGCATCACACGGCTTCGCTGCCGCGCGCGCTGCGTGTTCTGTTGCGCACGATGGGTGCGTTGAACGCCGGCGGCGGTCAGCTCATGAGCTATCTGCTGTTCCAGGACAGCTACACGCGCGAGCTGATCGCGCTCGGCTACCAGGATGCGATGAAGCGCTCGGACGATCTGCTGGCGTTCCTCGGCGGATTCACCGTCGACAAGACGGGTGCGACGCAGATCATGCGTCGGTTCCAACTACGTCAGGAACAGCGTGCCGAGGCCCAGTAGCGAGGCGAAGCCGACGGTATCGGTGACGGTGGTAAGCACGACGCTGCCCGCGAGTGCCGGATCGATTCCCATCTTGCGCAGGATCAGCGGCACGCCGACTCCGGCCAGCGCCGCGGCAAACAGATTGATCATCAACGCCGAGAAGATGATCAGGCCGAGCGTCCACTTCTGAAACCAGAAGCCCGCGGCGATGCCGACCAGCCCGGCCCACAAGATGCCGTTCAACAGGCCGACCAGGATTTCGCGCCCCAGCAACCAGCGTGCGTTCGCCGTCTCGACCTGACCGAGCGCCAGGCCGCGGATGATCAGCACCAGCGTCTGACTGCCGGCGATGCCGCCCATGCTGGCGACGATCGGCATCAGCACGGCGAGTGCGACCACCTTCTCGATCGTCGCTTCGAACAAGCCAACGACGTTCGCGGCGAAGACCGCGGTCGCCAGGTTGATGCCGAGCCAGATCGCGCGACGTCGCGCAGTCGTGCGCACGCCTGCGAACAAGTCCTCGTCTTCCGTGAGACCGGCCATGCTCATGACTGAGTGATCGGCCTCTTCGCGGATGACGTCGACGACGTCGTCGATCGTTATACGCCCGAGCAGCTTGCCGTCCTGGCTGACCACTGGAGCCGACACCAGGTCGCGGTCCTCGAACAGCTTGGCCACCTCGCGCGCCGGCGTTTCCGGCGCGATGCCCTCGAGACTCGCCATGATCTCGCCGACCGTGCGTTCGGGGTCTTCGGTCAACAGGCGTGTGATGTCGAGCCCGCCGAGATACTTGTCGTGACGATTGACGACGAACAGGCGATCGGTGCGCTCCGGCAGCTCGGCGCGGATGCGCATGTAGCGGATCACCACTTCGAGCGTGACGTCCGGACGCACCGTCACGGTGTCGAGGTTCATGAGACCGCCGGCGCTGTCTTCCTCGAAGGCCAGCACCGCGTTCAGGCGCTCGCGGTCCTGCGCGTCCATCGAGCGCAGCACGCGCTGATTCAGCGTCTCGGGCAGGTCGCCGATCAGGTCGGCCAGGTCGTCGACCTCCATGCCTTCGGTGGCCGCGATCAGCTCCTCGGCATCCATGCCGCCGATCAGCTCGCTGCGCACTTCCTCGTTGAGCTCGATCAGCACGTCGCCCTCGATCTCCGGGTCGACGAACTCCCAGACGATCTCGCGCTTGGCCGGCGGCAGCGACTCGATCAGCGAGGCGATTTCCGCCGGATGCATCGAGTTGATCATGCGCTGACCGTGGCGCATGGAGCCCTGCTCGAGTGCGCTGCGCAGCGCCGCGAGTCGGCTCGTCTTGGGAACGGGGGCTTCGGTCATCCGCGCAGTGTAGCGGGACCTATGTGCTTCGTGTCGCTCCGACGACCTGATGGCGCGCGTGGACCTGCGCGTACTTGGCGGAGAAGTGCTGCGCGAGTCGCTCGACCAGGTAGACCGAGCGATGCTGGCCGCCGGTGCAACCGATGGCGATCGTGAGATAGCTGCGGTTGGTGCGGATCAGCTCGGGGATCCAGTGCTCGAGGAAGCCGACGATGTCCGCGAACATCTTGGCGACGATCGGATGGCGCTCCAGATATTCGACGACCGCGGGATCGCGCCCGGTCAGCGCGGCGAGGCCCGGTTCCCAGTAGGGATTCGGCAGGCTGCGCACGTCGAAGACGAAGTCGGCGTCGCCCGGCACGCCGTGCCGATAGGCGAAGGACTCGAACAGGATCGACATGCGGCCTTCGCTGCGGCCGCCGACGCGCTGACGGATCAGCTCGCGCAGTTCGTGCACGGTGGTGCGCGTCGTGTCGACGATCAGGTCGGCGGCGTCGGCGATCGGCTCCAGCAGCTCGCGTTCCTGGCGCAGCGACTCGGCGAGGCCGAGCCCTTCACGACTCAGCGGATGACGCCGCCGCGTTTCGCTGTAGCGCTTGAGCAGCGCTTCCTGGTCCGCGCGCAGGAACAGCACTTCGCAGTTGACGCCGCTCTTCTTGAGCTCGGCGACCAGGCGCGGCACCGAGGCGATCTCGGCGGGACGATTACGCGCGTCGACGCCAACCGCGGTGTAACCGTAGGTCGATTCGTTGGAGCGCACCGTGTGCGAGATGAACATCGGCAGCAGCCCTGCCGGGATGTTGTCGACGCAGTAGTAGTCCAGGTCCTCGAGCATGTGCAAAGCCACGCTCTTGCCCGAGCCGGACAGACCACTGACGATGACCAGACGCATGCAAACAGGATAGCCGATTCGCTATTGCGGTTGCCGCGGGCGCGACAGAATCTGCGAGAACCGGCCCCGGGAGCCGGGGCCGGTGTTTTGTCAGGTGCGGTAGGCGGGTCTCACGACGGGCGGGTCTTCTGCGCTTCGACCGCGTGGTGATCGGAGAGCTTTTCCTTGTGCTTCTTGACGCGGCGGTCGAGCTTGTCCGCCAGCGTGTCGATCGCGGCGTACATGTCCTGCTCGATCGCGTCGGCGTAAACAGTACCGCCCCGGAGCAGGACGGTGGCTTCGGCTTTGTGGCGCAGCTTCTCGACGGTAAGGATGCAGTGAACGTCTATGACGTGGTCCGAGTGCCTGACGATGCGGTCGAGCTTTTTCTCGACGTATCCCTTGAGGGAAGAAGTGACATCGACATGGTGGCCGGTGACGTTCAGTTGCATGGAAGCCTCCTTCGATTCATCTGACTGGAACCTTCTTACGCTCGCTCGACGGCGGAATGCCGAGCGCCTCGCGATATTTGGCGACCGTGCGCCGCGCGACCAGCACGCCCTCGCGCGACAGGATCTCGGCGATGCGGCTGTCCGAGAGCGGCTTGTCCGGCTCCTCGGCCGACACCAGCTTGCGGATCTTGGCGCGGATCGCCGTCGACGACATCTCGGTGCCGTCGCTCGCTGCCACGTGGCTGGAAAAAAAGTAGCGGAACTCGAACACGCCGCGATGCGTGTGCATGTACTTGTTGGTGGTGACGCGCGAGATCGTCGACTCGTGCATCTGCACGGCCTCGGCGACATCCTTGAGGATCATCGGCTGCATGAACTCGTCGCCGTGCTCGAGGAAGGCCGACTGCCGCTGCACGATGCAGCGTGCGACTTTCAGCAGCGTCTCGTTGCGGATTTCCAGGCTGCGAATCAGCCAGCGCGCTTCCTGCAGCTGCGTGCGCAACATGGCGTGATCGGCGGAGCGGCCGATGAGTCCCGCGTAACTCTGGTTGACGCGGATACGCGGCAAGCTGGCCGGATTGATGTCGACGGCCCAGCCGCGCTCGGTGCGGCGGACAAAGACGTCCGGCACGATGTACTCGGCGGGCACGGAGTGAACGCTCGATCCGGGCCGCGGTTGGCAGGCCCGCACCAGCACCAGTGCGTGCTCCATTTCTTCTTCGGTGACTCGCAGCTGCCGCCGCAGCAGCGCGTACTGCTGATCGGCGACCTGGTCGAGATAGTTCGCGGCGATGATCAGCGCCGTGTCCCGTCCCGGGGTCTGCGAGTCCAACTGCCGCAACTGCAGCTCGATGCATTCACTGACCGAACGCGCGCCTACACCGGCGGGATCCATCGCCTGCACGTGCGCCAGCACGCGCTCGACCTCCGCCGCAGTCGCGACGATCTCCGGCTGCAGGTTGCGCGCGATCTCGTCGAGCGATTCGATGACGTAGCCGTCGTCGTTGATGGCATCGATGATCGCAGCGCCGATGCGCATCTCGCGCTCCGACAGGCGCGACATCTCCAGCTGCCACGTCAGATGTTCCTGCAGCGTCTCGCCACCCGCGGCGGAAAAATCCTGCGAGTGCTCGCCGTCGCCGGACCACGGCGTGTCCGACGGGCCGGTGACCTGCGAGTCGCTCCAGTCCTGCTCGTCGGGGACGTCGAGATCGCCATCGCGCTCGGCGCGCTCGGTGTCCTTGCTCGCTTGAGTTTCGGCAGGCTGCGCGCTCGGCGTGGGCGCTTCGAATTGCGGAGCTTCGAGCTCGGCGGTGGTTTCCAGGCTGCCGGCCTCGTCCTCGGACTCGAGCATGACGTTGCTCTCGAGTGCTTCGCGGATCTGTGCCTGGAGTTCGAGGACCGGCAGTTGCAGCAGGCGGATGGCCTGTTGCAGCTGCGGAGTCATCGTGAGCTGCTGGCCAAGTTTGAGCTGCAGGGCTGGCTTGAGCATTCGTCTCGCAACTTCGGGAGCGTGAAGGTGCGCGCCTGAACCGGCGCGCGCTCCCAAAATATTTCTGATCTACAGTCTGAAATCCTGGCCCAAGTACACCTCACGGACCTGCCGGTTTGCAAGGATCTCTTCCGCAGTTCCCGCTGCAATAACCGAACCGCCGCTGACGATGTAGGCGCGCGCGCAAATCCCCAATGTTTCTCGCACGTTATGGTCGGTGATCAAAACCCCGATATTGCGCGCGCTGAGGTGGCGGATGATGCGCTGGATGTCGAGGACCGAGATCGGGTCGACGCCTGCGAACGGCTCGTCCAGAAGCATGAATTGCGGCTCTGCGGCAAGTGCCCGCGCGATCTCCACGCGGCGCCGCTCGCCGCCCGACAGGCTTTGCCCGAGGCTGTCGCGGATATGTCCGATGTGCAATTCGTCGAGCAGCGATTCGAGCATCGCCTCGCGGCGCTGGGCGTCGAGCTCGGGTCGCGTTTCGAGGATTGCGTGAATGTTGTCGCGCACGCTCAGCTTGCGGAACACCGAGGCTTCCTGCGGCAGGTAACCCAGGCCGAGCCGTGCGCGCCGATGCACCGGCAGCCGCGAGACGTCCTGGTCGTCGATGATGATGCGGCCGGCGTCCGTGGGGACCAGTCCGACGATCATGTAGAAGGCGGTCGTCTTGCCGGCACCGTTGGGGCCGAGCAGTCCGACGACTTCGCCGCGCGCGACTTCCAGGGACAGGTCTTTGACGACCTGGCGCGAGCGATACTTTTTGGCGAGCCCCTCGACGCGCAGCAGACTCATGCGCCGCTCTCGGGCTGCGGCGGCGGAGGGGTAGTTGGCGCCGGTGCTGTCGCCGCGGTGCCTTTTTGCGGCCGGATGACTCCGCGCACGCGGCCTTCACCGCCGGGATTGATCTGCACGCGCTCGTCGCGCACGTTGTAGATCACGACGTCGCCGCGAAACTCGTCCTTGCCGTTGCTGAACCAGACGTTGTCGGTCAGCTTTACGATGCCCGCGGCGATGTCGTACTCGATCACGCCCGCGCGCCCGCGCACCTGGGCATCCGTTTTGGACCCGCGTTGCGCGAATTGCGCCGGCGAGCCTTGCGCCCGAGCGCGTGCCAACTGTCCGCCGACGACCGCAGCGCTCGCTGTATCCGATTGCAACTCGGCTTCGCTCGTGACGATGTGGACAGCGTTTTCGAAGGTCCACTGCGCGTTCTGCGAGCGGACGTCTTTCGCCTTGGCCGCGCCGGCCTGGATCGACATCGGTCCCTGGGTCACGCGCACGTCGCCGGAAATTTCCAGCGTGTCGGTGCGGAAGTCCGAAGTCACGACCTTCGCGTCCCAGTTGAACTCGTCGCCCTGACGCACCAGGGTCGCGGCGCCGGCCGT
>Ga0105248_10001608_pt1 | contig 25112 bp, 28 predicted proteins | sample KBSS34metaG_FD_81524 | JGI IMG/M metagenome (GOLD analysis project Ga0105248, IMG submission 81524) | Switchgrass rhizosphere microbial communities from Kellogg Biological Station, Michigan, USA - KBS S3-4 metaG | ecosystem: Host-associated > Plants > Roots > Rhizosphere > Soil | place... | reverse complement strand
CAGGCGCAGAGTCCTGGAGACGGCGCTGCGAACCGCACCCGCCCGCCTCGCCGCGCTGGACGGGACCTCCGCCCGCGAGCGTTGAGCCGGTAGGACCGGCGGCCCCGGGCGGATCAGCCAACGATGACCTCGTCGAGATCGCGTCGCGGTGTGGCTCGGGCCGGAGTGAGCGGATAACCGACCCGCAGCACCGTTTGAACGATCTGGCCCGTGGCCTGATCAGCGAGCAGGCCACGCAGTACGGGGATCTCCGTCAGCTGGCTCAGCGGCGTCGCGGCCAGGCCGTGGACGGTGGCGGTCAACAGCACGCGCTGGAAGGCTTCGCCCGCCCGCAGCCAGGCGCGCTCGGTGTCATCCGCCGTCAGCAGCAGGATGATGGTCGGGTCCGGCTCGAACCTCACGGTCACGGTCGGCATGCCCCGGCCGAACGCGAAGTCCCGCAGCGGCAGGGCCGCGTGGTTGGACCGCGGGCCGAGCGCCTCACGGGGGACCCCGTCGCGTCGGCCGACGCCGCCTGGCGTGGTCCACGCGGCGATCTCGGCCCGGTACCTCTCGTTTGAGCGCAGGCTCGTGTCCGCGGTACGGGTGATGCTCAGTATGCCTTCGCGGAGGATGTCGTCGGCGACCAGCAGCGCGGCGTCTTCGGCCGCGGCGGCGGCGGCGAGGTCATCCAGTACGCGTTCCGGCACCCGTCGCCGCGCGAAGGGCCGGCGGTTCGTGTGCCGGCGCGTGATGGCCTCCGCGAGGGCCCGCGCGGCCGCCGGCACCTCCCTCGCGGCCGCGATGTGTACCCGGGCGGCGAGGTCCAGATCGGTTGGATCCGGGCCGCGCTCGATCACGGGTCCGAAACCGCGCACCCGCAGGGCGACGCGCAGGTTGAACAGAGCCGCGCCGACGCTGACGAACATCTCGCGGCCAACCGGGTCCAGGGTGCGAAGCTGCCGAGCCCGGTCGACCCGGACGTCCACCCCGTCCTCGCGCAACCGGAACAACCACGGTTGCGTGTTGTGAACCGATGGGGCCGCGGTGGCCGCGCGAATGCACTCACGCAGCACGGCGCCGTCGATGCTTCCAGATGTCCGAACCGCCATATCGCCATCCTCGGCGGCTGACCGGTCCCGGTCGTAGGGCCGGGCTGACCCGTCTCCTAGGGCCATTGGACCCAAGGCTTGCGCCGTCGCCCGGAGACGTACGGGCCAGACTGATGATGGCTCACTAACTCGACCCGGGCGCTTGTACCCGCGGGCCGCACGACCCGTCGGCGTGAGGGCGTTCGCCCCCTCGCTCGGTGCCGGGGCCTGACGTGCAGCCACGCTCGCTGACGTCAGCCAACGCGCAGGAGCCGCCCGAGGGAGGTGGACTTCACCGTGCAGACCAAGGACATCCAGGTCAACCAGGGCGCAGGCAACCTCACCGTCGTGCCGCCAAAGGTCGATGTCCGCGCTGAGGTGCAGATCAACGTCGGCAACGCGGTGGTGTTCGGCGAACCGTGGGGTGGCATCGGGCAGTCCAGGCACATCGTCACCAACCTCGGGACGGACGGTGCGGACGGCGGGGAGCTGGTGCTTCACGCCACCGTCAACGTGGGCAACGTGGAGGTGCGTCGATGATGAGCAGACATCCCACTGATGTGGTCGCGCTGAGCTGCGCGTTTCTCGCGCTCGTCGGCAACACGAAACGAGCGAGTCCACGGTGCGGGCTCACCTTGAGATCCAATGTGGACTAGGGCAGGCGCGCTGGCGCGATCCCGATCTCCTGGCCCCGGTTTGTGGCCACCACGTCGAAGTCGATCGCGGTCAGTCATCGGGCACCGTCCCGGGGGGACGAGTCGCAACGACGGTCTCTTCACTCCATCGTTGGCGATGGTGGGGACTGGGCTGCTCGCCACGGGTCCCGGTCGTCATGTGTTCGCTCGTTGCCTGGTCGTCCTGCTCGGGTCGGTGCCCTTTGACAACCATGACGCCTGGCGACGCCGCGCTGTAGGGTCCTAAGGCACGAAGGCGCGGGACCTTGGGTACTGCGCCCAGTGCCGTCGGTTGACCCGCTATCGGCTGGCGCGCAGCAGGTTGAGGATCTTGAACGAGATCTTCTGCGCGGCCAACTGGTCGTGCACATAGTTGTTGGCGAAGTCCGCGTTGCTGGTCAGCACAAGGCCGACGATCAGGAGGAGCCCGGCGAGCACCAGCCCGCTCACGATCACATCGAGGGTCCGACGCTTCATGGGGATCACTCCGTCCCCATATGGAGTCCTGATTGACGTTCGCCAATGGAAGTCCTTGTCGATGAACACAGCCTCGCCGCCGCCCGCCCGCCACGACAGAGGCCCAAAGTCCGCCGCCGCGGGACTAAGTCCCGTCCGCGCCGCGACCGAAGCACCGCTCGGACGATAAGATCACTGGCGGCTGGATGGGTGAGATGGGAGTTTCATGCTGACGGTGTCGGAGGACCGGCTGGCCCAGGTGCTGGGGCGTCTGCCCGGCGTGCCCAGGGTCGTGGCGAGCGGCAACCATGTGGCGCCGCTGCACATCTTGTCGGTCCTCGACCGGGCCATCCCGGAGTATCGGTTGCACATGCTCAACGCGCCGCGCGGCATCCCGGACCGGGCGGGCGTCACCTACGAAACGTCGTTCGTCGGAGCCGGCATGCGCGATCATCCGCGGCTGGCCTACGTCCCGAGCCGGTTGTCGCTGGTGCCGGCGTTGTTGCGGGACCACCTCGCCCCCGATGTCGTCCTCGTCCACACCACTGAGCCCTCGGCCGGATCGGTCAGCCTCGGAGTGGAGGTGAACATCCTGCCCGCCGCGATCGAGGCGGCACGTGCCCGAGGCGGCATCGTCATCGCCCAGGCCAACCAGCAGATGCCAACGACCTTCGGCGACGCCGTGCTTCCGACGGATGCGATCGACTACCTTGTGGAGGTCGACCAGCCGCTTGTCGCCGCCGAAGCACGCGATCCGGACCCGGTCTCGGTCGCGATCGGTGAGCGTGTCGCCGCGGTGGTACCGGATCGGGCCACGGTCCAGATGGGCATCGGCGCCATTCCGGACGCCACCTTGCACGCCCTGGCCAACCATCACGAAATTCGGGTGTGGTCGGAGATGTTCAGCGACGGCGTGCTCGCCCTCGAAAAGGCGGGTTGTCTGGACCGGGACACCCCGGTGACCGCGTCGTTCTGCTTCGGCTCGGCCGAGCTCTACGACTGGGTCAATGGAAACGAACGCATACGGATGCTGCGCACGGAGAAGACCAACGATCCCGGGCTCATCGCCCGCCACCCCAACCTGGTATCGGTCAACAGCGCCCTGGAGGTGGACCTCTTCGCGCAAGCCAACGCCAGCCGCCTCGGGGCAAGGATCTACTCCGGCTTCGGCGGCCAGACCGACTTCATCGTCGGCGCCCTCCACTCCACCGGTGGGCAGGCCATCATCGCACTACCGTCCTGGCACCCCAGGGCATCCGTCTCGACTGTCGTCCCGCTGTTGTCCGGGCCGGTCACCTCGTTCCAGCACAGCGCGATCGTGACCGAGCAGGGCCATGCACAGGTATGGGGCCGTTCACTCGTCGACCAGGCGCAGCAGATTCTTGACTACGCCGCCCACCCGGACGCGCGCGAACGCCTCCGCGTGGCCGGTCGCAATCTCGGACTGCCGCTGCGTTAGCCGACCGCGTACCGGTTCGCGACGAGTGTGACCGCGGCGACGACGATCGTGTGGACGGCGCCCGCTTTGGCGCGGTAGCCCGCCGTGCGAGGGTTCCAGGGGCACGTCGTATCGCTCCATACCTACCCGGTCAAGGGTTGCCACCACCGAGTAGTTGCCGATTCACTCACAGAGGGGATCAAGGCTGCCCGCCACGCCGGCCGCACCGGGGCCGAAGGCGAGGAAAAGATGAGGCGGAGCTAGTCGGTCACAGCCACTGAGCTGTCTCTGACTCGTGGCCGACTCGGGCCATGTTGAGGACAGTGAAGACCTGCTACGTCAACCCCTGAGCAGGCAGAACGGATGGCCTGCCGGGTCTGCGAAGATCCTCCAGCCGCGTGCGTCGACGTGTAGCAACATGGCACCAAGGCCGAGCACCTGATCCTGGGCGTGATCGAGGTCAGGGACGTCGACATCGAGGTGAAACTGTTGGGGGCTTGCGGTGTCCGGCCACCGCGGGGCTCGGTAGTCCTTCACACGCTGGAAGCCGAACACGAGGCTGGAGCCGGTGTGAAGGGTCGAGAAGTCGTCGCTAAGTGCCCATCGGGGATCGGGCTGATTGACCACGCCGCCCAGCAGCGACTGGTAGAACTGCGCGAGTTCCCAGACGTCCGGGCAGTCCAGAACCACGCACTGCAGCCTGCCGATCAACGAAAGGTCCTTCCAGCAGCAGCGGGTTTTCGCTCCGGCGACCGTCAGCCCCGAGGCGTTACCTGAGACCTTAGCTTCGGCCCCGATCACTCGTCCGCGACTTCACCATCGATGAGGCCAACGCGGGCGAGCATCTCGTCGCCGACCCCAAAGTTCACGCTGCCGGCCGACACGCCCTCGACGATGAGGATTAGGACGAGGAGATCGAGGGCTCACAGTGCATAGAGGCGAGGGCACCGGATCGGGTCAAGGCGCCGCGCAAATGCGCCGCGGCCGGGTCGTGGTGGCTAAGGAATGGGAAGAGGTAGGGGAAGGCGGCATGACCGTGGTGGTCGACAGCGGACCAACTCGACCGTGACGGTCTACGGACCGGCCAGCCGGTCGTCATGGAAGTCTGGCGCTCGCACCAGGGCGACGACGCCGTCCTTGTCAGCGACACAGCAATGTCTGCGTCCGTTGACGAACTCGGGGCCGGGGTTGGCGGACTCGCGTGCCAGCTATCGGAGGCGTTCTTCGGGCGCTTCTGGGCCGGGCTGCGATTCATCGTCCCGTTGCCTCGGCTCGGATCCTGCGAGCCACTCAACACAGCCTAGGTCGGCTGTTTAGTCCCTGCTGTCGTTCTGTCCCGATGACCGGCCAAGAGCCAGTTGGCTTCGATCATTCCGACCACCGGCGCAGCGACGGTTGCGTACCTTGGCGTGAGGGTCGAGGAGAACACCGCACGATCGCAACCGAGCCGCCACGGGCTCACACCACCTACGCGGGAGCGCCCAATGGACAGGACCAAGCGGTACGGGGCTGAGTTCCTCGGGACACTGCTGCTGGTGTTCTTCGGCGTCGGGAGTGCGATCGCCGGACGCGTCGAAGGCGGCGTAGTGGTCGTAGCGTTGGCATTCGGACTGGTGCTGCTCGCCTTGGTCTACGCGCTTGGCCCGGTGTCTGGCTGCCACGTCAACCCGGCGGTGACGCTGGGCGCCCTACTGGCCGGACGGACCAACCTCGCCGACGCCATCGGATATTGGCTGACACAGTTCGCCGGAGCGATCGTCGGCGCGTTCATTCTGTTCGGCCTCACCCGGTGGGGCGGGGTCACCGACCAGACGGGAGCCCTGGGAACGAACGGTTACGGCCTGCACATCAACCTGGGTGGGACGATGGTTCTAGAGATCGTACTGACGTTCCTGTTGGTACTGGTGGTCCTGGTCGTCACCACCCGCACCGAGAACGCGGGCTTCGCTGGTCTCGCCATCGGCATCGCCCTGGCCGCCTGCCACCTTGTCGGCATCCCGCTCGACGGCACATCGGTGAATCCGGCTCGGTCCCTCGGGCCGGCGGTGTTTGAGGGCGGCACCGCGCTGTCGCAACTGTGGGTCTTCCTCGTGTTTCCGCTCATCGGCGGGCTGCTCGCGGCCGCCGCCCTACCGCTGGTTCTCGGCGAGGGCTGGCGCTACCGCGCCGACGTCAACAGCACCCCTACTCGTCGCCTGCGTCGCCAGTCAGAGTGACACAAACTGAAGAGCCAGAACGACGCCGGCTAGGAGGAGGAACGCCATTGGGGCCGGCAAACCCTTGAGGTCCGCTTTGCGCAGGTGGGCGACGAGTGCACCGACAAAATACAGCACGAGGCCAGCCGCAGCGGCGATGCCCAGAGGGGGGTACCACATACCAGCCAGAAGGCCCAGACCGCCCGCGATCAGGCAGGAGGCCAGGAACGGGACGATGCTCCGGGGAAGTCCAAGGTGGACAAGGTTGGCCATGACGACCTTGTTGCCCGCTAGCTGCGCGGCGGCAGACGCGAGCACCCCCGCGGCGAGCAGAACTCCAACCACGGTGTACGCGATGAACATACGCAAGCTCCAGACGTTCGATTCGGCCTTCGGACGTCGGCGTGTCCACGGTCCGGCAAACGTAACGACAGCGGCGTGCACGCACATGCCACCTTTGGCCCTCATCGGCCGCCGGACGGTCAGTGATCTCGACATGTGCAGTTGACCGGCGCACACGTACGGTCGAGCACACGAGGCCGATGTGCCAGTGACCGGACCGACGCACAGGCGCGAGTCAGTCCACCTTGGACTGTCGGTTCGGATGGTGGGGAGAGCCTCGGCATGCCGAGCCGGGAGCAGGCCGAAGACCATGTTGACCGAGGCGTCGAGTCACGTCGAGATCGACGTCCCCCGTGACCGCGCGGGCACGGCACCGGTCGTGAAGCTCACGTAAACTGCGCGTACAGCTGCGGGCCGCGTTCCAACACGAGGTGAATTCGCTCGCCGGCCGCCCGCTCAACGCCATCAGCGATGAGCTCAGCCAGGTTGCCGACACCAATTGCGATCTTGTCGCCTGCCAGGACACACACTGGACAACTGCGTTGGTGGTGGTCGGATCCACAGACCACACCGCTATCAGGACACTCGTGTCCACCTGGGGTTGCCCCGGGCTAATAGCCGATAGTGCGGTGCAACCGGAAGAACGTGGGGACGAAGCCGAGGGCCGGCCAGGCGCGCGATGACAAGAGGTTTGTTGTCCGCCAGTCGGTTCCGACACAGTCGAAGCCCGCTTCGGCACTCCAGTCGAGCACTGCCTGGCCGAGCACTCGCCCCACCCCGCGACCACGGGCGGACGGCAACACCGCCGCGATGTTCAGGAAGCCTGCGTGATCTGGGCGGATCAGGCCCGCGTTGCTGCTCGACTTGTCCAGGGCGCAGCCGATTGCTAGCCCGATGACGGCACCATCGTGCTCGACCACGAACGTGACGCAATCCGGGTCGTCAAAGTCTTCCTCCCACGCGGCGATCCTCTCCTCGACCGTCCCGAACTGCAGCGCGGAGAAGGTGGGCGAGCGCTGTTGGTGCACACGAAGCTCCAGCTCGAGCTGAGCCAGCGCCGGGATGTCGGCCCACTCCGCCCGACGGATGCCTACCGTGCTGGAGTCTGCGGGGTCCTCAGGCAACGGCCGGAGCGCATGCGTCTGCTGGTGACCAAACCCGAGCCGGAACCATGCGTCAACGAGCTCGGAATCGGTGGGTACGAGCACGTAATGGGCGCTCCACCCGTCATCGACCCATCGCGCGGCGGCAACGGCATACAGGTCGCGAATGGTCTCGGCCTCGCCAGTCGCCTGACCGGCTGAGTCGACCCAGACGTTGGGTCCCCAGCCCGGCCTCGGCGCTGCTATGAGGTAGCCGACGACCTGACGGTCGCGCAGCGCAACGCTGCCCGACGCATTCTCCATCGAAAACGCCGCCGCGACCTCCTGCTGAGCGGCCTCGACGGTCTCGAACCGGGGCGAGAGCAGCGGGTGAGCCTTCCGGTGGCGGCGATGCCGCTCAGCCAGCAGGGCACCGGAGGCGGGCACGTCCGCGGCCTCGAACGGCCGCACTTCCACACGCGACATGTCGGCATCCTCAGGCATGGGGCGCGGTTGCCGCAGCTTCATTTCCGGGACAAGCCCCCGGCCCTGGACCCAACCAGCGCCAACGGGACGCGCTGCACGGCGTATGTCTCGCGTAGAGCCCAGCGTTTTCAGGGCGTCGTGGCCTCAGCGACGGCGGCTGGTGGTCGAGCATCTTCAGCCCACCCACGCCGAACAGGTCCGACATCGGAATCTGCACGCCTGCTTGCCGGGAACCGAGTGAACCTGGGCCTTCAACCCGACGCAGCCACCAGTGCTTGCAGCGGTACGAACCTGTTCCAGTACATCCCGGGTCGCTCGTGGCGCGATCCAGCCTTCGGGAAGTCGACCTATTCGCGCCAGACCGGCTAGGTCCGCGGCGTCGCGTTCGTCGTTCTTCATTCGCCGGTAGGCGAACGCCTCACACCCAACGGGTGGGCCAGATGCAGCTGGAGGCCGCCGTCGGTCAGCACATCGGCGACACGGCCGTCCCCCCAGGCCACCACGAGGACCAAGTAACATCACTCACGGGCCAGACCGGGGGAATTGCGTAATCGACCGCGACTGTCCAATGGCGACAGTCAACGCGAGCGCTGCGATCCAGCCTTTCCCCACGACGTCCTGTCGCACGGTGGTCAGCGCGGGTCGCATACCGCCGGCCAGCGAGCTGTCGCCAAACCCGATCACCGGCGGGTGGCGCGGGACAGGGAGGCCAATCTCCGATGCTGTCCGCATGACGCCGAGAGCGACCGCGTCGGAGTGTCCGCGCACGACACGGAGAAGCAGAGAACCCCGGTCGGCCGGTCGTCACGATCCAGCAATAGTCGCTACTGGTGCCGTACCTCGTTGCCCTCGGCATCTCTTTGCACGGAGGATGGTCGGCCGAATGCCGGACCGGTCGATGATGTCGGACCAGCCGGGATGCGCTACGCGGACGGATGGCCGTCGAAGGCCATCAACGCGGCCGGATTGTTGATCAATCCAACCGGGCCCCCGCAAGCCGCGCATCACCAGGCCGATCCGTCGGTGGCCGAGATCGACCAGATGCTGTGCCGCCGCCCGGGCGCCGGCACGGTGATCGATGTTGACACCGGTGATGCCGTCGACTGGCTGCTAGTCGACAAAGACGATCGGAAGCTTGCGGCGCAGGAGGAAGTCGACGGCGGGTCACGAGCTATCGCACAGGTAGACGAGCGCCCCGTCCATCGCGACATCATTGGCCGACACGCGGTCAGAACCGGCGCACGAGCTCAGCATGCTGGAGGCCTCATTGTGTACGGACCCAGCTCGCAAGCGGTCATTGGACGGGCTCCCGGATCTCGGCTGGTTCGACGAGACGGTCCAGGAGCAGGTCTAGGGCGGCCTGGCCGGCGTTGAGCGCTTCAGCCTGGTCGTCGGCTCGGGCGATGTGCATGGCGACCTCGCTGACGGACGCGAGGATGATGTGCGCCAACAGTTCGACCTGGCCGATGGGAATCCGGCCGGTCCGCGCGATGCGTTGCAGGTTCCGTCGCAGCCCGCCCAGGGTGCGCAGTTCGTCGATTTCACGCCATCGGGTCCAACCCACCACCGACGGCGGGTCCAGCAGCACGATGCGCTGGACTGCGGAATCCATCGCCGCTTGCAACCATGCCGTGCATCCCGCGCGCAACGCGGCGACCGGGTCGAGGCCACGGGCGGCCGCGACGACCGAATCGGAGACGTCACCGACGACCTGGTCCAGGACGGCGTCGAAGAGTGCCTTCTTGCTGTCGAAGTGGTGGTAGAGGCCGCCCCGGGTCACGCCGGCGAGATCGAGCACGGCGTCGATGGATGTTGCGTCGTAACCTCGGCTGCCGAACAACTCCCGGCCCGCGCCGATGAGCCGCTCGCGGGTTGCCCGGCCCTTTTCCCGGCGAAGGTCCTCCAGAGCCTGATCCCTTCCACGTCTTGTTGCAGTGTGCCGTCGATCGCTGCGCAAGCTCGGGTCGTCGGTTCGGCCCCAACGATAGTAAACCGACCAACGGTCTGATAGTTTACAAACCGTCAGTCGGTTTCTTTGGAGGACATGTGAAGACCGTGGACGTCGACACGATGACCATTGCCTACCGCGACCTGGGCGCTGGACCTGCGGTCCTCCTGTTGCATGGGTGGCCAACCTCGTCATACTTGTGGCGCAACGTGATGCCGACGATCGCGCGACGCAACCGTGTCATCGCGATCGATCTGCCGGGTTTCGGGGCGTCGGCCAAGCCGCTGGACCGGCGCTACGGATTCGCCACGTTCTCGGCCGCGATCGACGGGCTGCTAGGTGAACTCGGGGTCGACCGCGTGGCGCTCGGCGGGCATGACCTCGGTGGCCCAATCGCCGTCAGATAGGCACTGCAAAGGCCGGACCGGATGACCGGACTCGCGCTGCTCAACACCCTGCTCTACCCAGACCTGGACCCGGCGGTAGTCGAGTTCGTTAACGCGCTGACAACGCCTGGACCGCGCGAGAAGCTCACCAGCAGCCGCGGGCTGGCCGACCTGTTCCGCGCCGGATTGGCCAATCCCGCACACGCAGCAGACGAGACGATCGAGGCTATTGTTGCGCCCTTCCACGACGACGACGCCCGGTTGGCCCTGGCGAAGGCCGGCACGGAGCTGAGCCTGCGTACCTTCGCAGAAATCGCCGCGTGGTTGCCCAAGCTGACCTTGCCCGTCCGGGTGGTGTACGGGACTCAGGACCGGATCTTGCCTGGCGTCGCGGCTACCATGGCCCGCCTTCAGGGTGACGTCCCGCAGGCGCTGATTACCGCGTTGCCGCATTGCGGCCATTTCCTCCAAGAGGAAGCACCCGACCAGATCGGCGAGATTCTCGCCGAGTTCTATGCCGCGCTTGGCGACTACTGAACGCTGCGTCCAACGCGACGAACTCAACGCGGTCCACGTCAACCGCGGCCGCCGCAAAGGCCTGCGTATCCAGCGCAAACACGACCAGGCTGGGACTGTTTGACACCCCGACGAGAGGAAGGCGCAGTGTTGACCACGACCGGATGGTGCCCATGCGGTGATAACGTCGCCTTTGAGGCTGCGCGCGTGGTCGAAGTCGAACTCTTCCAACGACTTGCGGGCCGGGAATGGAGCGTCGCGGATGCGGCCCTCAACACCTGGTCAACGCCGTCCGAAAATTGACTCTGGCACGGATTCCGTGATCGCGGGTTCACCCGACGAATAGTGATCTCGAATGGACATCTCGCCAGGCCCGCCTGCGCGGATACTGACCAGCGACGATCTGGACGAACGGGAAATGACCCATGCCAATTCCCAACAGCCTCGACACGCCGCTGGGTGTGCCGCGGATGCCGATCTTGGTTTGGACCAAGCCGATCGCAGCGGCGCGGGGAAGGTTGGGCGACCGACCTATGCTCCCGACATGAACTTCCGTGCGCCGTTCGTCGGCACCCTCCACCTGCCGGAGAAAGGCCTGGGCGAGGATCGCACGCCGGTCGGGCTCGCTGACGGCGAACTGGTGGCAACGATCCGCTGGTACGTCATGACGTCTCGTTTCCAGATCCTCGACCTGAACAACGCCATCCTGGCGGAGCACGAGAGGGTCCGATTCCGGGAGCGCCGGATCCTCGTGCGTACCCCGGACGGGCGGACAATCGTCGACGCGACCCCCGGGGTCTGGTCCCTACGTGGGACGGACGTGGCTGTCGCCGGGCAGCGGCTGGCCGTGCGCCTTCAGGGCCGCCTACCGCTACGCGGCATCGAGTTCCATGGCGAGCAGGGTCTGATCGGCCGCATCACCGTGGTTCCGCCATACCGCAACGCCTACCGGTTCGATGTCGCGCTGCCGATCCTGTCGGGACTGGAAGCCATTGCGCTGGCCCAGACGATGCGCGCGATCGACGGGACCCGACGATCAGGCTGGAGCCGGTGACACCGAGATCCACAACTGTGCGGGACCCAAAGCGGCCTGCGGACTCCGTCCAGCTAGCCAGCAGGACGCGTCTTCGTAAACACGTCCTGCTCGCCTGAGAAGACCGCCATCACGGAAAGTGGGCCAGAGCCCGAAAATTGCCCCCCTTTGGCCGGTCGAAAATTGACCCCCTCGGTCTTGTTGATCTCTACTCCTCGGCCGGTCCGCTGGTGTGGACGCGGCCGAGGTCGCGGTCTTTGAGTCGGTAGCTATCGCCCTTGAGCGCGATGACTTCGGCGTGGTGCGCGAGTCGGTCGATCATCGCGGCGGCGACCACGTCGTCGCCGAAGACTTCGCCCCAGCGGCCGAAGACCTTGTTGCTGCTGACGATGAGGCTGGCCCGCTCGTAGCGGCTGGACACCAATTGGAAGAACAGGTTGGCGGCTTCGGGTTCAGACGGGATGTAGCCGAAATCCGTCGGCGGTCGGCGCAGCACGCCCGTGCTTTCGTCCTGATCGGCGCACGGTCGAATCCCCGGCATGTGCCCCAACAAGAATGGGAAACCGACGTTACCAGCGACGATGTGGACGTTGTCGTCGCCGATGGGTGCTGGCCGTTACCTTCACGGCGACGAACCACCGTCCGCGCACAGTCGGATCTCTGCCGAGAAGCGCGCGGCTCACCGTGAGAGGGCCGTAGCAATGCACGGCGGCGGACGCGTAGGTTCGCTGTCCGCCGGGGAACGTAGACTGCTGATCATGGATTCTGTAATGGCGGTCGAACTGCGTCCGGTAATGGAGTCCGACCTCGGCCTGCTGGCCCGGTTCGACACCGAGCCCGGCCTCATCGGTCCGAACTGGTACGGCTTTCGTCACGCCGACCGCCAGCGTCAACGCTTCGCGTCCGATGGCTGGCTCGGGGAAGAGGACGGCAAGCTGATGGTGACCGTCGGGGATGACGTCGCTGGCATCGTCGGCTGGTCGAGCGCGGGCTTCCTCGCCGGCCGGTACCGAACCGTCGGCATCGCCCTGCTTCCTGAATGGCGGGGCCGGGGCGTCGGTAGCCGCGCCCAGTGGTTGCTGTGCCGGTACATGTTCACCCACACCACCACCCGCCGGATCGAGGCCGGCACGCAGCCTGAGAACCGTTCCGAGCAGCGGGTGCTAGAGAAGCTGGGATTCCGTCGCGAAGGAACGCTGCGATCGGCCGAATTCCGCGACGGCGACTGGCGCGACGTCGTCGTGTTCGGCCTACTCCGCGGCGAGCTGACAGAGCCGACCTCGACGTCGCCCGGGGCCGGCGACGGAAACGCTTGAACCAAGCGTATCGACACCGACTGCCAGCTGGTCCTCACCGAGATGACCAGGCCCACCTCGGGCGCTGGTACGCGAAATTGTGTGACTTATGGCTGCGCGGCGACCGCCAACCGGGCCGTGGTCTTCACCCTCGATCAATAGGAGCCGGCCGACGTCTTGCCCGTGTTCACGAATAGCCGCCCACTCGATCCACTGCCGCCGCCCGGCATCCTCATCTAGCCGCGAACCGTGCGCTCATAGCCGCGACGCGTCCACGCCCTCGAACAGGCGGATTCCGGAGCCGAACAGCACGGGTGAGGACCACGTGGGAGTTGCCGCGCTCCCCAAGCCGCGGCGGGAACTCGGTGGCGTCGCCGTAGCCAGCATTCTCGACCAGGCCCGCGAGGCCGCCGGCGACCGAGACGTCCGCATCGCGGGTGGCAGCGACCGGAACAGGTCCACCACCGGCGCATTGCCCGAGGTGGATACGGCCCGCAGGGTTTCGATTCCCACGGTACGAACATGCGCGATCGCCTCCGCGACCGGGCCCCGCCCAGGCCACGCCGGCGAGAGCCGGGCTCGACTTACATCCCCACACCGAGCCCTTATGGCGCACGTGCTGCTTGGTTCGCGGCGCAGGCCGACCATAACCACCAACGGACCGTCGAATGCTTCCAGCAAAGCGCGTTCCGGTCCGCGCCGGGCACTCGCGGGCCCACCTCAGTCAGGGTTGAGGCACGCTCTGCGGCTCAGGAACGGTCCGCCGGCCGGCGAAGAAAGCGGCCACGATTAGGCCGACTCCGGCCGCCTGCAGCCCGAGTTGGATCAGTAACAGGGCGTAGCTCAGGTTCGCCACGTCCGGGCCGGTCGGGTCCGGCCGGACCAGCGCGTGGCCCAGCAGCGGCCCCAGCGGAATGAAGGCGTGTCCCAGCAGCAGCACCCCGGCCCCGGCGAACATCAGGCCGGCCGCGCGGGCGCCGACAATCATCCGCCGCCGGACCGCCATCACCATGGCGGCCACCACGATCGCCGGGATCAGGCCAAAGTAGAGGATCAACGCCAGGACCCTGAGCGCAGACACGGTACCTCCCGTTGCAAGGGTCGCGGCTGATCGTACCGACTCCGGTCAATCGGCGGAGCCCGGCGCCGGCCACGACTGACAACGCGACAACGGGCGGAATTTGGTACGCGAGCCGGTCTAGCATCGCGAGCGTGTCGACGTTGGAGGCTTCCGCGCGACGCGCCGCGGCGGCCAGCACTCTGGCAGCGAGTCAGACCAGCCGGGATTGCGCTTGGTTTGCGTCGTCGACCCTGTCGACGATGAGATCACGAGATGGCCAGCTGTGTCGGTGTTCGACAGGCGTAACCTTCGTGGACCCAATGTGGCAGAACTCGAACCGCGTTTGCGCAGCTCAGGCCCCAATCGTCATGATCAGACGGGTGGGCAGACGTCATCGCAGCGCTCCCACGCGGTAGCTGGGCGCAGGTTCGAATCCCCGGCGCTCGCCCATCTGTTCAACAACAACCTCATTGTCGCCGACGGCCGCGGCGACCTCGACTCCCACACTGCCAGAGCGGGTCTCGGCCTGCCTTCTGACCTTGCAGTCCTCCTACCTGCCTGGTGTCGTATGCGCCGGAGGAGGTTTGACCTATATTCCCATAACGGAATATAGTTGACCGGTGGCCAGAGCTTCGACGACGTCGGATGTCTTCAATGCGGTTGCCGACACCCGTCGGCGAGAGATCCTGGACGCGCTGATCACAGGTGAGAAGGCGGTAGGGGCACTCGTGAACGCCCTCTCGATGTCCCAACCTCAGGTCTCCAAGCACCTACGGGTGCTCAGCGAGGTCGGACTCGTCACGTGCCGGGCGGAGGGCAGTCACCGGTTCTACCGCCTGGAACCCGCACGCCTTCGGCCTCTGCACGACTGGGTAGCCAAGTACGAGCAGGCGTGGAATGACCGGCTGGACCGGATGGACGACTACCTCCGACAGCTACAACGACAAGGAGAGCCGCAGTGACACCTAACCGGCATGGGTCGGCAGTCATCGAGTTCCCGAACGACACCGACGTCGTCGTCACACGAAAGTTCGACGCTCCGATCGAACTCGTCTTCGACGTGTTGACAAAGCCCGAGCACGTGAGCAAATGGGCGGCCACGCCCCCGGACCGGATGACGGAGTGCTCGATCGACCTGCGGGTCGGCGGCGACTACTCGTACTGCTTCGTGACCGAGGACGGGACCGTGTGCTCATTCCGCGGAACCTACCTCGAGGTCGAGCCGCCGATCCGGACCGTGGAGACCTGGCTGTTCAACGGCTGGCCGGATGCGGAAGCGGTCGAGACATGGCAACTGCAGGAAACCGACGGCGTCACGACGGCAACGATGAGGCTGGCATTCCGCGACGCGGCCGGCCGGGACAACATGACCAGGGCCATGGCCACGGCCGACCCAGATGCGGACAACGGCATGGGAGCCAGCCTCGACATGATCGAAGATATCCTCAGGTCACTACTCGACATGAGCGCAACGGTCTCTGAGTAACTGACGTTGGAAGCCAGAGCCTCGGCCCGGACAGGCCAATACGCTCAAAAAATCCGTCCCTGTCTCCGCTGACACGTGGATGTCACGGGGAGTGTCGTCGTCGCCCCATGCCCCCTTCCACCCGGCCTTTACCAGTATCGGCCGGGGCCGGCTTCCCGTCGCGCAGGCTTGTCCCTGCCGGGCCGCGCCCGCCCTGTCCAGGTGGAGCGTCCCAACTGGAACGACCTTGACCGGGGGCGGAGCGGTCTGGCGGACTGTGGTGCGTGACGGGTAGTCGGTCGCGACTGAGGCGGAGATGCTCCGGGGTGACTGGCTTGACCCGCTGGCCGGCAAGGTGTCGGTCCAGCACATGCCCGCCGAGACATCGCCCGGCTGCGCCTACGAGGAGGCGACCGGTTGGGGTGACCGACGCCCGGTCCTCACAGCCCGCCACCAGGCTGCCGACAACGCTCGCGAGTACCGGGCCGCCGGCGCGCGGCTGACGAGGGTCCGTGCGGGCAGAGCCTGCCAGCAACTCATTGAGTAGGCTGCACGCGTCGTGGACAGACTCCGCGGTTCGGCGGCAGCGCGGAACAGGGTGCGGCGATCGCGATCCAGCTCGCCACCCTGCCCGACGACGGACCCACGGGCGGATTTTCGAGGACGCCGGAATCGTGCCCTGGTAGTCTGCCGCCGATCCACATTGGAGTCCAATAACATCCACGTTGGACTATCAAATCGCGGAGAGGACGGCGAGCGACCCGATCGGAACCGAGCAGCGACAGGGTTGAGCCTGCGGGCTATCCACAACCTTCGACTACACGATCCGGCTCTGCCGGAAGATGGCTGAGACGAAGCCTTAACCTTGGCGGCCGACTTCGCCGATTGAGTCCACTATGGATAGCATTGTCGAGGCTCGGGCGTTGGGCTGCATGGGCCCTACGGCGCGAGCGGCTTGCGCAGCGCAAGGTCGAGGTAGAACGGTGTGGATACCCATTTGTAGTCGCCACTCTTCGCGGCGCGAAGATCGTTCACCAACTGGTCGATCTGATTCTCGACGCCCGTGTTCAACGTGACGGCGCGTTCACGGATTGCCGCCGCTGTGCTCGCGTGCAGGTCGAAACCCAACTGGGGATCCACCGCGGCGAAGTTGCCATTCACGGCGACGACCTCCAAGCCGGCTGCTCGGGCTGACTCTGCAATTTGGTCGACTGCCCCGTGCGGCACGCCACACATCTGTTCCATAAGGTCGTGCAGCAGGTCCGTACGCACTGAGGGCGTCATGGTCGGGGTGTGACCGCGGCGGCTGGTTGCTTAGTGGCTCTTGCGCGATCACCCAGCCGCCGGAGCGAAGCCGGTTGGAGATTTGGCTGAGAGTCGTCGCCGGGCCCGTCTGCTCCGCGGCATGATCCTGTACTGATCGACATCGGCGCACCGCGAGCGAGAGGTTCTCGTGCGCGTGGATGCAGACCTGGGTGGACGGTTGGAGCACGTCGCGGTAGGCGCAATCGGTATGGCCTGTCACTGTCCAATGTGGCCGCCGCCGCAGAAACCGAATACCGACGCGGATCCCGAAAACCGAGACGTGGGGCACCTCGGCGGTGGCACCGGGCCGCTTCAGTGGGGCAGGGGCAGGGTCCCCTCACGCCCCTTCGATCGGCGGTGTCCCATGGGTATGGAACGTATCGATGGTCTTGAGGCCCCAAGCCTGACCCTTGGCTCGCTCAGCTTGGGTCCAGGTGATGACCTGGTGATCGGGAGCGAGCAGCAGGCGTGCCCCGGCGTTGCACAACTCGATGCGGTTGCCGCCCGGTTCCCATACGTACAGGAAGAATGTCTGCTGGATCGCGTGCTTGTGCGGCCCGGTCTCGATGTGGATTCCCGCGTCGAGGAACACGTCGGCGGCGCGAAGGATGTCGCCGCGGGTGTCTGTGGCGAAGGCGACGTGGTGTAGACGCCCAGGGGTACCCGTCGAGTCGACGGTGTAGACGAGGTCGTACGACTTGTCACTGACGGTGAACCACACCGCAGAGATGCTGCCGTCGTCGAGCTGGATCTGCTCGCTTTTGCGGGCGCCGATGACGTCAGCGAGGAACGCGTCAATTGGTGGAATATGTGCGGCGAGGAAGTTGACGTGATCGAGGCGCCGGACGTTGGCGCCGCGTCCGGGGAAGCGGGCCGCCTGGTTCTTCAACGACGGCCGCATCTCCGGCGGTGGGGTGTACCGGTGGGTGTCCCAGTAGATGCCATAGGGGTGTCCGTCGGGGTCAATGAAGTGGAACACCTTGCCGTAGTCGAGTTCTTCAGTGGTCCAGCCGTTGCCCAGGCCGGCCGCCTCGATGACCTTGACCCGCCGCTCCAGCGCCTCGGGGCTGCTCGCCCGCAACCAGGTACGCCCGATACCGGAGGTTGAGTGGCCGGTCACTTTCACGGTGAAGCACTCGTAATCGTCCCAAGCGTGCAGGTACACGCTGTCGCCGCGGCGGGCGACCACCTCCATCGCCATGAGGTCTTCGAAGAATGTCACCGTCTCGTCGGGCACGGCGGTGTACAGTTCCACCGCCGAGACGTGCGCGATATCTCGGGTCATGCGGGCGTACCTTTCGCGGATCGGGGGTAGACGGTCCCGTCGAGGAGAAGCCGTGCGGTGCTGACGATGGCTGATCGTCCAATGTGGATGCCATCGGGGCCAGCGGCGACATCGATCACCGCGTCAAACCATCCCGTCGGGTGCTCCAGCCGCACCACTTCTCCGATCCGCCGGTACGCAGGGGCGGCGGCGCTGCCCTCGATCACCGCCGCGGTGGCAACGGTTACGGCGGCGAGTACGCCGATCGAGGTGTGCACGCGATGCGGGATGAACATGCGGGTGGCGAGGCTGCCGTTCGCCAACGGCGGCGCGACGAGACAAATCTTCGGCACCGTGGTGGTCGCGACGTCGCCCAGTCCCATCAGGACACCGGCCTTGAGACGGAACGCCTCGACGCGCTCGCGCAGCGCCCTGTTGCCTTCCAGTTCCGCCGGTGTCTCATAACCGGTGACGCCAAGCGCCGCCGCGGCGACAATGGCGACCGGCATGCCGTTATCGATGAAGGTCGCGCTCAGCCCGTCGACGTCGTCAATGACATTGCCGGTCGGCAGCAGAGTGGGCGCGACCGACCCGGCCGTATCGCGGAACTCGATGATCAAACGAGCGGCGGTGCCCGGCACACCCGCGATCGCGGTGGTACCCGCGTACTCGACCTGCCCGCCGGGCGTGGGGACCTGAACGACCGCGACAGCGCCCGTGTTGATCATCCGGATCCGAACCCGGGTCACCGCCCCGGTCACGGCGACCAGGCCGCGCTCGATGGCGAACGGCCCGACGCCGGCGAGGATGTTCCCGCACGGTTGCTCGGCGCTCACGCGGGGCGCATCTACCTGCACCTGCAGGAAGAGGTAGTCGACGTCAACATCCGGCGCTTTCGAGCGCTGTATGACGGCCACCTTGCTGGTCAAGGGGTGCCCGCCGCCGATGCCGTCGATCTGCCGGGGGTCGGGTGAACCCATCACCGACAGCAGTATCTCGTCGCGCTCGACCGGAGCCTCCGGAAGATCCTCGGCGAGGAAGTATGCCCCCTTCGAGGTGCCGCCACGCAGTACCATGACGGGGATACCCCTCCTCACAAGCCACCGTCCACATAGGTCACACCGAGGTCAGCGAGCAGCGTCCGCAGTCCGTACATGTCAACGCCCAGCTCCCCGGCCGCGAACCTGGCCCGCTTGGCTACCTCGTCATCCGCGCGTTTTCGTCCGGCCTCGAGTACCTCGGCGGATCGGCTGCGTGGCACGACGACCACGCCGTCGTCGTCGGCGACGATCGCGTCGCCGGGGTGGACGAGCTGCCCACCACAGACGACGGGCACGTTCACCGAACCCGGTTTGGTCTTGGTTGTCCCCTGTGGATTGATGGCTCGAGCCCACACCGGGAATCCCATGGCCCGCAGCTCTTCCGCGTCTCTTACGCTGGCGGCCGTGACGAGACCGACAGCGCCGTGGGCGCGCATTGATGTGGCGAGCAGCTCACCGATCATCCCGTCCGTCGAGGGCGAGGTCGTCGTGACGACGAGGATGTCACCACGGCGCAGGAATTCGATCGCGGCGTGAACCATCAGGTTGTCGCCGGGCGGACACGACACCGTGACGGCTGCGCCAGCGATCCGGACTCCGGCTTGGATCGGTCGAATCGCGGGGTCAAGCGCGCCTCGCCGCTGGTCGGCTTCGTGCACAGTAGACACTCCGAGCTCGGCCAGGCCGGCGAGCACCGAAGCCTCAGTGCGCACGACATCGCGGATCACAACGTGGGCGCTCACGTCGCGGTCACTTTCATGTGCGACTGCCGGGGTCGCTGGCGCCCGCTCCTCGCGCTCATGCCAACTCCTTGGTGACCTGAGGAAAGACCCGCTGGTATGCCTCCGCCACGACGTCGTGTGGCAACCCGAGGTTCGGCCCCGAGTTGCGGGCCGCCTGGGTGCCGCGGCGCCGCCCGAGCTCCGTGTAGTACGTGACGAGGTGCGACTGCGCGCCCATGACCTCCATGGCCTCGCGCTTGCGTTCCCAGCCCTCGGTGACGTCGAGCAGCACGTTGGGCACGAAGCCGCACTGTTCGGGCTGGTGCGGTTCGAAGCAGAACACCGGCGGGGCGCCGATTACCTCGCCCGGCGCCCGCACCCCCGGCGCCTGCGCGTAGACGCGAGCCCGCATGGCGATGGTGTGCGCGGTCGCGTGGTCCGGGTTGTACGGGTCCTGAGCCGCATGGGTCAGGACCACCGCTGGCTGGATCTCGCGGTACAGGCTCACCAGCTCGTGGACCAGCTCGGGCGTTTCCACCAGCGGGTAGTCGCCGCGATCGTAGAACCGGATCTCTGCGCCCAGCGCGGCGGCGGCCCGCTCGGCCTCGTCGCGCCGGTGCGCCTTCACCTCGTCCAGCTCATATCCCTTGAGCCACAACGATGCCGACTCGCCCCGCTCGCCGAAGCTCATGCACCCGATCACGACCCGTTCGCCCTGCGCCGCGGCCATCGCGATGGCCCCACCGCAGCGCCACACGAAGTCCCCCGGGTGCGCTGAGAGCACCAACATGGAGCGACTCGACATGTTCCCTCCTCAGATTGTCAGCAACTATGTCGACGACAATCTGAACGCAGCCTAGTGGACGTCGTATCCCCCTTTGGTAAACAGAACCTACGCCCAACGCACCCGGGGAACAAGTGTTGACAATCTTGCCTTCGACATGATGGACTACTGGTCCCACCGGTACTGACCGTCAGGGGAAGCATGCCTGCGCACCACAGAACCGCACCACAGCGCCCGTCTCAGCCCTCCACGGCATCCGCCGACATTCCGGCCCGAGTGGAATTGCGAACCGCGATTCTCGAAGGTGACTACCTCCCGGGCGAACGCCTGGTGGAGGCATCTCTGTGCGAGCGGTTCGGGGTTAGCCGGTTCACCATCCGGGCAGCGCTCGCCGACCTGGCCGCTGAGGGCCTTGTCGAGGTGCGGCGCAACAAGGGCGCCCACGTCCGGAAGATCTCTTTCGATGAAGCTATCGAGATCACCGAGGTGCGGATGGTGCTTGAGGGCCTCGTCGCGGCGCGCGCGGCGACGCTCGTCACCGACGAGCAGGCCAGCGAGCTCGACGAAATCGTTCTGCTCATGCGGCGGGCGGTCACCGCCGGTGAGTTCCGCCGCTACAGCGACCTCAACCAGCGCCTGCACCGGTTGATCCAGACCATCGCCCACCACCGCACCGCGGATCGTCTCATTGAGACAATGCGCGCCCAACTCGTACGCCATCAGTACACACTGTCATTGCTGCCGGGCCGGCCGGCTACCTCGCTACCGCAGCATGAACGCATTGTCGAAGCGATCCGTTCTCGCTCCCCCGAGGCGGCCGAGGAGGCCATGCGCAGCCACATCGCGAGCGTCATTGAGGCGTTGCGCAGCCTCGACGCCGTCGGCCTGTCGTGAGGCCCACTCCGCTGGCCGTGCGGGGTAGGCCCGAACGACAGGGGAGTTGGTATGTCGTCGCCGTGCTCGGCCTCGGCGAGGCGGGCGGCCTTTTCGCCAGGGGTCTGGTCCAAGCGGGCGCCGTCGTCAGGGGGTACGACCCACGACTGACGGCCCCGGACGGCGTCATCGACAACCCCGACGCCGCGTCGGCCTGCCACGGTGCCGACCTGGTGTTGAGCGTCAACAGCGCGGCCGACGCTCTCGACGCCCTCGCGCAAGGACTTCCTGGCTGCACGCCCGGAACGATCTGGGCCGACCTCAACACCGCCGCTCCCGCGGTCAAACAGGCGGTGCAGGACGCCGCCGGGACGAGTCTCCGTGTGGTCGATGTCGCCATCATGGCACCGGTCACCCCGAAGGGCCTGGGGACCCCGATGACCGTGAGCGGTTCATCGGCCGAGGAGTACGCCGCTGCCATGCGCCGCCACGGCGCCACCATCGACGTGATCGAAGGCCCGGTCGGCGCCGCGGCGACCCGCAAGCTCCTCCGTAGCGTCTTCTACAAAGGACTGGCGGCGGCCGTGGTGGAGGCGCTGGCGGCGGCGGAGGCCGTCGGAGTGTGCGACTGGCTCAGCGACAACATCACCGCTGAGTTGATCGGCTTCAACGCGTCGACGCTCGACCGACTCGTGGCCGGATCGCGCATCCACGCCGAGCGGCGCGTACACGAGATGGAGGCCGCCTCTCAATTGCTCGACGCTCTCGGCGTACCCGCACGCGTGAGTCGCGCCAGTCGAGACTGGCTCGTGGAGCTAGCGGATCGGGGCCGACCCGAGGCGTGACGCCTCACGTATCGACGAGATTTCAGCGGACAGCTCATGGGTTCGATGTCGGTCGTCCCGGCAGCGTACGGGTGGTCGTCATCCCGCCGTCAACCGACAGAATCTGCCCGGTCATCATCCTCGACTCATCGGAGGCGAGAAACACGGCCATGTTGGCGATATCCACGGGTTGGCCCAGCGGCGGGATGCCCACACCCTCGCCGATTGGGATGCTGAGCCCTCGCCGCGCGAACGACGCCACGATGCGGTCGGTCGCAGTACCGCCCGGCGCGATCGCATTGACCCGAATCCCGTAGGCCGCATAGCTGGCGGCCATCGCCTTGGTGAGCCCGATGACGCCGGCCTTGGCCGCGCTGTAACACGATCGGCCGGGTGCGACACCCACCAGCGCCGCCGCCGACGAGGTATTGATCACACTGCCGCCGCGGTCCAGCATGGCGCGTACTCCATGGCGGCAGACCAGGAAGGTGCCGAACAGATCGACCTGGATCGTGCGCCACCATTCGGCGACCTCTACCTCATGCACTGGACCGTCTGCGTCACGGGAGCCACCGGCGTTGTTGTAGACCACATCGATCCCGCCATAGGTCCGTAAGGCAGTGTCGACCATCGCTTCCACACTGCCCTCATCGGTCACATCGCATTCGACGAACCGACATTCGCCGCCCCCGTCCCGGACCAACTGCTCGGTCTGTTTGCCAAGTTCGGGATCCAGCTCCGCGACCACGACGCGAGCGCCCTCGGCGGCGAAGCGCAGCGCGGCGGAGCGACCGATGCCGGAGCCGGCACCGGTGATGATGGCGACCTTGGCGCTCAACCTCATCGAATCTCCCGATCCAGCTCACCAGTGACGTCGAGCGGAATTACCGGCACCGGGCCGGCCAGATCCACGGACAGCGCGGGCAGGTAGGCGAAGTTCCTGGCTCGCGCCCCGCCGTCGACGACGAAGTCGCAACCGGTGATCAGCCGCGCGTAGTCCGAACACATCCAGGCCACGCAATGCCCGATGTCGGTCGGCGTTCCGGTGCTGCCCATCGGCACCATCGGTGTCCGCGGGCCCATCCAACGCGCAGGTCGACGCCACGGCTCGGTGCCGCCCTCCGAACCGAGGCCACCCGCCCGCGGTCGGTCCAACACGCCGCCGGGTCCCCGCTCGGCAATCAGCTCGGGGTTGTCCGGCGTGGGTGCGGTCGGTGTGAAGCTGTTGACCCGGATCCCGTACGGGGCCAGGTCCATGGCCGCGGCGCGGACGAAGTTGTTCACTCCGCCTTTGTGGAAGGCGTACGCGATGACCCCGGCCGATCCCGACCAGCCGTTCGACGACGAGATGGCCACGATCGAACCCCGGATTCCGTGTTCGGCCATGTAGCGCGCGGCGTGCTTGGTATTGAGGAAGTTGCCGAGCGCGGCGACCCGCACGGCCCGCTCGAAGAACTCGACGCTCTCGTCCAGCACACCGCGTCCGCCCAGGAGCGCCGCGTTGTTGACGACGATGTCCAGCCGGCCCCACGTGTCGGTGACCGTGCGCAGGTACGCCAGGACCTGGTCCTCGTCGGTCACGTCGCCCGGCACCGCGATCGCGGTACCGCCGTTGCGTTCGATCCGCTTGACCGCCGATTGTGTTGCCGCCGGATCGATGTCGTTGCAGGCGACCTTGGCGCCATAGCGGGACAGGGCTAGGGCGATACCGCTTCCGATGTTGGGCCCGGCGCCGGTCACGAGCGCGACCTTGCCGGCCAACGAGATCTCCATATTCAGCGCCCTTCTACCGGTGCCGGGCTGCGTGACCAACCCGCGAACCCGAACGGCCGCACAACCATTGACATCGCGGCATTGCGCGCGCCGGCGACCACGATCATCACCTGTTCGGGAGACGGCAGCATGTGCAGCCCGTACTCGTCGATGCCCGGGCCGGTCCGCCCGTCCAGACCCTTGCCGGCTCGAGCCAGATCCTCGTGGCTGCGGACGCAATGTTCGTAGAGCCATTGCTGCACATCGTGTTTGGCGAACCCGCCCAGGGCCAGCGTCTGCGCGTGCTCGACACCGAGTACCAGCCCGGCCGAGGAGAACGGGACGATCGCCGCTCCCGTCCGGGAGATCGTGTCCGCGAAATCGGCCAGCAGCTCTTCCGGATTGCGCGTGTTCCGGTTGTCCACAAACTCGCAGGTACGCAACAGGGTCGCGGTTACCGCGTCGGTACCGGCGGGCAAACCCAGTTCGGTGGCGAGCGGTTCCCAGGGACTCTCCTCTTCGTTCTCCCCGATGCACAGAGTCCACCGGCCGGGAACACCCTGGGTGGCCTGCTCAAGTTCATGCGGCCGAATGCCGAACACGTTGCGTACCACCAGCCCGATGGCCCGGGCGATCGTCGCGTTGGCTCGGAAGCCGGGGCCCAGCACCCCCCCGGTGCAGTTGATCCTCAGCTCCTGACGGATCAGGCCATTGACAATAATCAGCGGGGCCGGGCCGCTGGTCGACTGCCACCCGCCACCGCCGACGGCCCGTTCGCGACCGAGCGACTCCCACGCCGCCAGCACCACCGGGAAGTACTCCGGACGGCAGCCGGCGAGGGCGGCGTTCACCGCTGCCTGCTCGACGGTGCACTCGCGGTTGAGGTGCGGTACGGCGGCGATCACCTCGTCAGCCGGCCGGGATGTGCGCATGAGAAACTCCTCGACCATCGGGCGGGTGACCGGAACCACTGGCAGGCCATCGGTCCAGCCCTGGTCGAAGGCGTATTCGATAGCGGCCCGGGTGTAGTCCAGCCGTTCCTGGTCCGCGGCAGCCTCGGCCGCCGTCACTCCGCGACCCGCGGGTGTCCAGTGGTCAGCGT
>Ga0105248_10001605_pt1 | contig 25130 bp, 17 predicted proteins | sample KBSS34metaG_FD_81524 | JGI IMG/M metagenome (GOLD analysis project Ga0105248, IMG submission 81524) | Switchgrass rhizosphere microbial communities from Kellogg Biological Station, Michigan, USA - KBS S3-4 metaG | ecosystem: Host-associated > Plants > Roots > Rhizosphere > Soil | place... | reverse complement strand
TGTCGGCCTCGTTCTGAGTTTCTGCGGCGCCGCAGTGCTGTCGGTGCTCGGGTCGATGTTATTCGCGGGCTTCGCGCTGCGCGCCGTGATCGCGATCGTCGCGTTCGCGTACGTGCTGTACCTCATCGGCAAGAGCGGCGAGCGCGTGGGTCGCGTCGCGACCGTCGTCTGCTGGCTCGTCGTCGCGGTGGGCGCGTACGTCGCGGGGCTTCCGCTCGCAGCCTACGTGCTCGTGCACGTCGGGATGATCTGGCTCGTGCGCTCGCTCTACTACTACTCGGGCGTGCTGCCCGCGCTCGCGGACTTCGGGCTCGGCGTGCTCGGCGTCGTGTTCGCGGTCTGGGCCGCGCAACGCACCGGGAGCGCATGGCTCGCGTTCTGGTGCTTCTTCCTGTCGCAGTCGTTCCACGTGCTGATACCGCAATCGCTCTCGACGCGAGGGAGCCGAGCGGGCGGCGTCGACGACTCGTTCAACCGCGCACACCGCGCGGCCGAAGAGGCGATCCGTCGCCTCTCGACCGCGCGTTGAGCGCACCGATACCGATCCACCTTGAAGCAACGGAGATCCACATGAAGACGAACATTTTGCTCGCAGGTCTAGTTTTCACCACCGTCGGCGCCGTGCTCGTCTACCCGACGCTGCGCGGCCAAGCGACACCGGTCATTCACACCGAGACGTCGAGCGCCGCGCCGACCGCGACGAAACGCGTGGAAGTGGTGTTCGTGCTCGACACGACGGGCAGCATGGGCGGCCTGATCGCGGCCGCGAAAGAGAAGATCTGGTCGATCGCGAGCACGCTCGCGCAAGCGAAGCAGGCGCCCGAGATCTCGATGGGCCTCGTCGCGTATCGCGACCGCGGCGACGCGTACGTCACGCAGGTCGTCGATCTGAACAAGGACCTCGATTCGATGTACGCGAAGCTCATGCAGTTCCGCGCGGACGGCGGCGGCGACGCCCCGGAGTCCGTGAATCAGGCGCTCGACGACGCGATCAATAGGATCTCGTGGAGCCAAGACCCGAGCACGTACCGCGTGGTGTTCTTGGTCGGCGACGCGCCGCCGCACATGGATTACCAGGACGACGTGAAATTCCCGACGACGGTCGCCGCGGCGGCCGCCAAAGGCATCGTCGTGAACACGATCCAGTGCGGCAACATGCACGAGACGGTCAAGCCTTGGCAGGAGATCGCTTCGCTCGGGCACGGCCGCTACTTCACGGTCGATCAGGCCGGCAGCGCGGTCGCGGTGGCCACGCCGTTCGACGACAAGATCGCGACGCTCGCGGCCGAGCTCGACTCGACGCGGCTCTACTACGGCAGCGACGAGGAGAAAGCGAAGATGGCGAGCAAGACCGCAGCGAGCGCCGAGCTGCGCGCGACTGCTTCGCCCGCGGCGCAGGCTCGTCGCGGCGTGTTCAATGCGAGCGAGAGCGGCGCGTCGAACCTGCTCGGCGGCAAGGATCTCGCGGAGGACGTCGCGAGCGGCGCCGTCGCGTTCGCGGCCGTGCCCGAGGCCGAGCTGCCGAAGTCGATCGCCGCGCTCCCGCGCGAGAAGCAGGAGGCCGCGGTCGCCGAGACCGCGAAGAAGCGCCAGGACTTGCAGCGGCAAATCGGTCAGCTCGCGAAGGATCGCGACGCGTTCATCCGCAAGGAGGTCGAGAGGCAAGGCGGCGCCGCCGGCTCGCTCGACCAGAAGATCTACGACGCGGTCCGCGAGCAAGCGGCGCCGGTCGGGCTCGAGTACGACGGCGGCCCGAAGTTCTGAGCGCAATAAGGAGGGTTGGCGCAGCGCCAGTCTAGGCGCTGCGCCAATTCTCTAGTGATGGTCCCGTTCGCGCCAGAGCGCGGTTCAACGCGAGACCATGTCGGCGGCCTGCCCGCGTCGGGCTCACTTTGTATCTCCATACGACACGTAGCTCGCTTCGATCCTTCGATCGCCGATCAAGACACCGCGGGCGCGCACCAGAACGCCTGGCCCGATGTCGAACCAGAGCGTTGCACCATCGACCGCACCGTATGATGTATCTTCCTTCGTGACTACGGTGACGCCGAGAATCTGGACGGTGGCCAGCCACGGCATGGGCGGCGTCGTGCAGCATCGCCAAGGCGCAGTTGGCCAAGTCGCGGATTGAAAGTAGCCTTGGAGCTCAATCTCGGCGACGGGATCGTGGCGTTCGATGGCAGACGCGAGCAACTCGCCGCTGTCTGCTGGGAATTCGATGCCTCGAATAGAGACGTAGTCGCCTACGACGAGGTTCGCCAAGCTAAACGGCTGGATGCGCGCGCCGCTTTGGTCGGCTATTCGTGTCAACGCGTCGGTTCTTACGGTGATCCCCAGCGTGGTAAGCGAGCCACTCGTCGCGTCGACGGAGTCGACTTGTGCTGTGATCTGAATCGGATCCACATACGAAAACCTGACCTTCGATGCGATGAGCACGCGATCGGCGCGCAACGCACCTTCAACCTCGACTTTGATGCCGTACCACAGGTTGTAGACCGATCCGCCTTCGTACACGGTCGTGGGAGTGGTTTGCACGCTGACCCGTTCTACGGAGAAGCTCATCGATGGTATGGAGGGCCCACACCCACCGACGCACAACGGGACGCCGGACGTAATGTACCCTTCAAGCTCGACTTGGTCGCCCGCATTACCGGACACGGCCGGGACTAGCTCGACACTCGTTGCAACGAATGAGCCGTCCGCGCGCAGCGATGATCCCCTCGCTCTGACAACGTCGCCCTGCGTAATCGCTCCGCCCGGGAAGGCCTCGATCATCGCAGCGCCGAAATCGACGACGAGGCCACTGATCCTGAACCGTCGCGCGACGCTGTCGAGGTCGGCCACAGTACCGGTCGTCTCGAACTCGCGGCGGCCAAATTCTTTGGCGTCGACACGGGTAGCCTTTATGACCTCGTTGGCAGCACGAAAGCCGGACACTTCGACTACGTCGCCGACTCTTAGCCCAGCGAGTGATTGCTGCGGAAATACTTCGTCAAAGACGGTGCTCTGCGTGATTTCGACGGTCTGGCCCAAGGCTGTGAAGGAATAGCGATCGGCGTCGATGGCGCTGATCGGTCCTTCGAGTAAGCTGTTAAACACGACGCGTTGCGCGATGCCGGCCTGGCCTTCGGAATCGGCGGTTGCGACGACGAGCACCACGTCGCCGACGTCCAGATCGGATTGGTCTCCCGGCTGACCGTTGATCGTGAACGTCGCTTGCGATGTCTCATACTCCACTCCGTTGACCCAGATGCTGCCGAAGGCGGTGACAGTACCGTAAGCGATTACGTTCGAAGCCGCCGGGGTGGTCGGCGTCGGCGGGTCGGGAGCGATTGGGTTGTTTGGCATAGGAGAGCCGGTGCCGTCGATGCCGGCCGCTCCGCCGCCGTTATTGCACGCCGCTATCGTCGCGCCCGCGGCGATCAGCAGGATGCACCACAGTGCGATTCTTCTTTTCATCGGCCCCCCTTCGGTTACGACTCGCGGTGGGTTCACTCGGCCAGCACCACGCTTGCTTCGATCGTTCGATCGTCGGCTCGAACGCCGCGCGCCCGGGCATATCGGTCGAGGTCGAAGAAGAAAGTCCCCGCGCCAACGCCGGGATAGACGCGCCCGCCCCATCCGTAGACCGTCTCGGGATTCGCGACCACCGTGACGCCGAGGATCTCCAGAGTTATGGGGAATGGGGCGTTGCCGGGGGGATAATGAATCGATCGGACGCGCCCTTTTAGCTCCGTCTCGGCCAAAGCGTCATGCCGCTCGATGACCGATGCTCGCACCTCGCCGCTATATGCGGTGTCGACTCCTCGAATCGAAACGTAGTCGCCTGCGACGAGATCCTTCAAACGAAGCGTGTCCAACCGCGCCGCGCTCTCGTCCGTTATCCGGGTGAACGCGCCGGTCTTTACCGTAATACCGAGCGTCGTCAACGAGCCCGCTACTTCGCTGACGGAATCGATCTGCGCTTTGATATCCACCGGATCGACGGGAGAGAACTTGATGGCTGTCGCGACGAGGACGCCGTCGGCGCGCAATGCGCCCTTAACCTGGACCTTCGTGTCCGCCAACAGGTCGTAAGCGTTTCCTTCATACATAGTGTCGAGCGCTGTTTCCGCGAGAACCCACTCTAGGGCGAACCTACGCAATGGAGGCGCGCAGCAGACCGTTGGGACGGGTTTGACGTCTCTGACGTACCCTTCGATTTGCACCCGGTCGTTCATGCTGGCCGGCACTGCACCAATGAGCTTCACACTATTGGCGACGAGAACACCGTCGGCCTGCAGTGAGCCTCTGGCCTCGACGACGTTGTCGTTTCCAACGACTCCCGCCGGGAAGGCTTCCAATAGGGCTGCTCGGCTGTAGTCCACCGAAAGCTCATTGATGGCGAACCGTCGTGCGACGACATCGTGATTGGCAACGCGACCGATCGTCTTGACCTCGTCGAGCACTGGCTCCTTCTGCGCTATGCGCGTGGCCTTTATCGTGCCGTTCAAGTTGCGGAAGCCCGAAACCGCGACCACGTCGCCAATGCGAAACCCTCCGACCGATTCCAGCGCAAGCGAGTCGCCGAAAATCGTGCTCTCCGTGATTTCTACCGTTTGCCCGATCGCGACAAAGGAATTGGCGGCAATGTCGATGGCACCAATGGGTGCTTCCACGAGATTGTCGAAAACGACGTGCTCCGCGACGCCCGTGCCGGCAGGGGCATCTATCGTCCCGACGACGAGCACCACGTCGCCGACGTCGAGACCGGACTGACTTCCGAGCTTGCCGTTGATCGTAAACGTGGCCTCACGGGTGTCGTACGGCACACCGTTGACCCGCACTTCGCCGATTGCCGTCACGGTGCCGTAAGAGATCACTTTCGAAACCGCCGGCGGCGTCGGCGCCGGCGCCGGCGAAGGATTGAGCGGGCTCGTAGCCGGTGGTCCGGTGTGGTTGTCGCAACCAGCGACCATCGCGACCGCTGATAGCATCAGTACGGACCGCAAGGCGATTGTTGTTTTCATCGCGGCACCTTTTCCTTTGTCTCGTCGTGAATCAGGAACACGCCAACGCCGGTGCGCAGCGTGCGCTCGTTTGGCGCTCTGGCCTTGGAGTTCTTTCGCCGGGCGCTCGAATGCGCGGAGAGCCACGCGTCGACCTTCTCGAGAAATGCCTGCCCTTCACTCTCGAGGAAAGTTCGAAAGGCGCCGACGCTGCGGCGCGGCAACGAACGGCTCGTAGCCATGCGCTCTAATCGGGCGGGCTCCGTTCGGCTCGTGTCGACGTTGTGTGCGATCGTCGTCGCGTGGTCGTGCAGCGCGACGCCAGCTTGGCGGATCAGATCCGGATCGGCCGCGCTACGTATGTAGTCGCGGGAAGTCACGCGGTAGCCGAGCGCAGTCGCCTCAACGAGGCCGAGCTGCTCGAGCTCCTTGAGAACGGCGCCGTGCGGCATGTCGCCTGCGTATCTCTTCAGCAAGCTCGCGATACTTGGGCCGTCTCCGCTCAGCGGCAGCACGGCCGGCTTGCCGTCGTCGCCGGTGAAGTCCGGATCGACGTGCCATGCCGTCAGGATCTGCGAGATCCGATTCGGGATGGGCTCGGCGCGTGCTTTCCCACCTAAGAGCGTCGCCTTTACGCGTGTGACCTCGCGACGGCTCAACCCCGTCATCAACGCGACACGAGCCGTATTGGTCGGACGGCCTTGGATCCCGTAGTCGGCGCGCGCTACGTCCACGAATAGCTCCTTGCCGATCTCTGCGAACTCGCCCCAGGTAACGCCGTTGCGCAGCAGCAGCCGGACGATGGGCCGGAGCGAATGCCGGCAGGCATTGAGAACTTGGTCTTTGACCACTTGCGTAAGTTATATGTATGTGTGCCAATTTAGCACACATATAAGTGATATCAACTAGATTCGCCACGCTCTTCTCAGGCTCAAGATTGGGACGCGGAGGGCGGGGTTGATACCACTACCCCGCTCGCGCATCCGATCGTTTGAACTTACTATCCGGGCTTCCTCGGACCTGCCCGTCCTCCGCACGGAGTCCCTCGTGATCGAAGTCGCCGGTCTGTCGAAAACGTACGGCGACTTCGCCGCGGTGCGCGACCTGTCCTTCCGCGTGCGCCCCGGCGAAGTGCTCGGGCTCGTGGGACCGAACGGCGCGGGCAAGACGACCACGCTGCGCTGCATCGCGGGCATCATCCCGCCGACCTCGGGCAGCGTGCGGATCGCGGAGCACGATCTCGCCAAGGATCCGCTCGGCGCGAAGCGCGCTCTCGCGTTCTTTCCCGACGAGCCGCGGCTGTTCGAGTACCTCACGGTGAGCCAGCACCTCGCGTTCGTCGCACGAATCTATGGCGTCGACGACCACGAAGCCGTCGCGCGGCCGCTGCTCGAGGAGTTCGAGATCGCGGACAAGGCGCACGAGCTGCCCGGAAAGCTGTCTCGCGGCATGAAGCAGAAGCTCGCGATCGCGTGCGGGCTGTTGCATTCGCCGAAGGTGCTGTTCCTCGACGAGCCGCTCACGGGTCTCGACCCGCTCGGGATTCGACGCATGAAGAACTCGATCGTGCAGCGCGCCCACGCCGGCGCCGCGATCGTGCTGAGCTCGCACTTGCTGCATCTGCTCGAGGAAGTTTGCACGCACGTGCTGATCCTGAAGAGCGGCGTGAAGATCGCGGACGGCACGCTCGCCGATGTCGCGGCGCGGTTCAGCAACGGCGAAAGCGGGGTGAGCCTCGAGGAAGTGTTCATCCGCGCGACCGGCGGATCGGAGCAGTGACCGATGTCTAGCGTCGCGGGCGCGCTGTTGTTTCTGAAGGTGACGTCGCTGCGCAACGCGCTCGTCTCGCGCCTCACCCGACTGAAGGAGCCGAAGTACTTGATCGGCGCGGTCGTCGGCGTGTTGTACCTCTATGGCTTCGTGTTCCGGCGCGTGACGATGAACCCTCGCCCCGGTCGTCCGGGGTTGCCGTTGCAGCCGTTCACGCCCGACCAGTTGCCGACCGTCGTAACGCTCGGCGCGCTCGCCCTAATGATCTTCGTCGTGATGTATTGGGTCTTGCCGAGAAGCCGAGCCGCGCTCGCGTTCAGTGAAGCCGAGATCGCGTTCCTGTTCCCGGCGCCGATCAGACGCAGGACGCTGATCCATTTCCGGTGGATCAATACGCAGCTCCGGATCCTGTTCACCGCGCTGGTGCTGACGTTGGTGTCGGCGAACTGGCCGTTCGTCCCGGGCAACGCAGCAACCCGCGCGTTCGGTTGGTGGCTTATCTTTTCGACGCTCGACCTGCACGCCGTGGGCTCGTCGTTCGCGATCACGCGCTTGGTCGAGCGCGGCCTGAGCTCGCTGCGCCGGCGATTGCTCGCATGCGCGATCGGCGTAGCCATCGTCACGGCGGCCGTCGTCGGTGCGTCGCACTCGTTCCGCGCGCCGCTGCCCGAAGAGCTCGCCGGCTTCGGAGCGGTGACGAGCTACGTCGCTTCGCTGTTCTCCGCCGGGGCGCTCGGGTGGCTGTTGCTGCCGGCGAAGTGGATCGTCGGGCCCTTGCTCGCTTACGACCTAGCGTCGTTCTTGGCGGCGCTCGGACCCGCGCTCCTAGTCTACGTGCTGCACTACGTCTGGGTTCTGCGTGCCGAGGTGTCGTTCGAGGAGGCCTCGATCGCCAAAGCCGAGAAACGCGCCGTGCGGCGCAACTCGATACGTCAGGGCAACTTCCGATTCGGTCAGCGCGAGCGCAAAGAGCAGCGCGCTCCGTTCGACTTGGCGCGCGTGCGGCGGCCCGAGCTCGCGTTCCTCTGGAAGAACCTGCTGTCGGCGGCGTCGTATCTGCGGCCGCGCGTCGCGCTCGTCGCCGCAGCGGTCATCGTCATTGTGAGCTTCGCGCTGCGCCGGCCCGACTTCGAGGTCTTTCGACGCATCGTTGCCATGATGGCGATGATCGGCGCGGGCTACACGATCGTTTTTGGTCCGCTGCTCGCGCGACAAGACCTACGCCAGGACCTGCCGAACACCGACATCCTCAAGACCTATCCGTTGCAGGGCTGGCAAATCGTTCTCGGCGAAATGCTCACGCCGATCGCGATCATCACCGGCCTGCTCTGGCTCATGCTGCTCACCGCGGCGCTCACCGTGCAGCCGCCGCCGGGCTTTCCGATCGCCAGTCAAACGTTTGCCGCGATTGCGGTCGGCGTGCTGCTCCCGTTCCTGTCCGCGATTCAAGTAGTCGTGATGAACACGGCCGCCGTGCTGTTCCCGGCCTGGATTCAGATCGGAATGGATCGCGGCTCGGGCATCGACGTGTTCGGGCAGCGAATTCTGTTTCTCGCGGCGCTGCTGCTCGCGATGCTCGCCGGGTTGCTGCCGGGCACGATCGCCGCGGCTGCGACGTTCCTCGCGACGCAGTGGGCAGTCGGCACCACCGTCGCCGAGGGCTTGGGCGTAGGCGCCGCGATCGTCGTGCTCTCCGTCGAGCTCGGGCTCGCGATCGCGTGGCTCGGCAAGGCGTACGAGCGCTTCGATCTCTCGGCGGAGCTCAGGCCGTAGCCGGTGCGCGGCCGCTTGTGCGCTCCGCGAGCGCGACGAGCACGAGCAGGTTCAAGATCGTGGAGGTCGCGAGCCCGCCGAGCACGGTGATCGCCATCGGCGCCTCGATCTCGTAGCCCGCGCGGCCGAGCCCGAATGCGAGCGGCGCGAGGGCAAGCGCGGTCACGAGCGCGGTCATCAAGATCGGGACGAGCCGCTCGGCCGCGCCGCGCAGCGCAGTCGCACGATTCCATTGGCTCCCCTCGACGTCGAGCAAGTGCTCGTAGTGCGCGAGCAGCAGGATCGAGTTGCGCGAGCTCACGCCGAATACCGTCACGAGCCCGACGAGCGTGCCGAGCGAGAGACCGATGCCCGTCAGGCCCACGGCGGCGATGCTGCCGAGCAAGCTGAACGGCAAGTTCGCGACGACGAGCCATGGATATGCCCGCCGTCGGAATGCGAGGTGGAGAATCAGCACGACGACGACGAGCGCGACGAACGCGAACAGCACTATCTCGAGCCGCGCCTGACGCTCCGCCTCGGCCTCGCCCGCGAAGCGCACGAACATCCCGGGCGGCAGCGCGCCGAGCGCCGCGATCCGCTCGCGCGCGGCCGCGACCGTGCCTTGGAGGTCGCGGCCCGCGACGTTGAACGTGATCGCGACACGCCGCTGGCCGTCGAGATGGCGCACCTGCGAGCGGCCGACTGCGGGCGCGACGTCCGCGAGCTCGTTCACTCGCACCGGCCCGAACGGACTCTGCACGGTGAGCCGCCCCACGGAGTCGATTCGGTTGCGCTCGGCGCCCGGCAGAAGCACTACCGCGTCGACGGTTCGCGCGCCCGCGAACGTCTGTCCGACCTTGAGCCCCGCGAACGCGGTCTGCAGAGCCTCGAGCAGGTCGCGGCGCGTGACACCATGGGCGGCGAGCAGCTCGACTCGCGGCCGAACGAATACTTCGGGCGTTGCGCCTTGCCGCTCGTACTGCAGATCGACGATGCCCGCGACGCCGCCGAGCGCGGCAGCGATCCGTGCGCCGGTCGCATCGAGCGCGTCGAGATCGTCGCCGAACACGTTGACGACGACGGCGGCCGTCTCTCCGGTCAGGCTCTCGCTGAAGCGGTCGCCGAGGAAGGTCACGACCTCGGTGCGCAGCCCCGGGTAGCTCTCGACGATCTTACGTATCGCTTCCTCGGCCTCGGACTGGTCGATGCCGGGGTCGGGCTTGAGCTCGACGTGGAACTCGCTGCGATTCGGGCCCCACGTGTCCTCCCCGAGCTCCGCGCGGCCGATCTGCTGCTCGATCGTCGCGACATACGGCAGCGCGAGAATCTCCGCGCTCATACGCTTGCCGACGCTCAACATCTCGTCGAACGACGTGCCCGGCAGTGCGCTGCTTGCCTGCACGACGAAATGTCCCTCCTCGAACTCGGGCATGAATTCGCCGCCGAGCGACGGCAGCCAGAGCAGCGCCGCGACGAACGCGACGACGAGCACGGCCACGACCGCCGCGAAACGCTCGCTGATCCAAACCGCCGCCCGCGCCTGCGCGCCGCGCAGCCTCGCTATCCAAGCGGCTTCGGCGCGATGCGACGGCAACAGCAGCGCGCCGAGCGCCGGCGTGACGGTGAGCGCCGTCACGAGAGACGCGAGCACGGCCGCGATGAACGCGAGCGCGAGCGGGCCGATGAACTCGCCCTGCACGCCCGAGATGAAGTAAACCGGCACGAACAGCGCGACCACGGCGAGCGTCGCGAAAATCACGGGCGAGCGGATCTCGAGCGATGCCTCGCGCACCACGTCGACGCGCGGCCGCGGCACCGAGCGCGACGCGTTCTCGCGCAAGCGGCGCATGATGTTCTCGACGTCGATGATCGCGTCGTCGACGAGCACGCCGATCGCGACCGCGAAGCCGCCGAGCGTCATCGCGTTGAGCGTGTAGCCGAAGTGCGCGAGCACGAGCGTCGCGGCGACGAGGGACAGCGGAATCGTGATGAACGAGATCAGCGCCGCGCGCACGTCGCGGAGGAACGCGAACAGGACGACGAGCACGATGACGGCCGCGAGGCCGAGACCGTCGCGCAGGTTGCCGAGCGCGCGCTCGATGAAGGTCGCGGGCCTGTGCAGCGCCGGGTAGACAGTGACCCCCTGCGCCGTGAGCCGCGGCACGATGTCCGCGAGCGCAGCTTCTAGCGCGCGCGTGACATCGAGCGTGTTTGCGCCGAACTGGCTCGAGATCGTGAGCAGCACTCCGTCGCGGCCCTGGACCAGCGCGTCGCCCGCGCGCAGCGCCGCGGACAATTCGACGCTCGCGAGGTCGCCGATCTTCAACGGCACGCCGCTCTGCACCTTCACGACCGCCGCGGCGAGCACCGCGGGATCGGGCACAGGCACCGGAGACTCGATCAGGACGCGCTGCGCCTCGAGATCGACGAAGCCCGCGCCGCGCAGAGCGAGCGCCGCGCGCGCGGCGTCCGCGAGCTCGACGAGCGTGATCCCGTACGCTTCGAGCTTCGCGAGGTCGGGGCTGATCGTGAGCTGCCGAACGTCGCCGCCGAACACGTTCACGCGCGCGACGCCGGGCACGGCGAGCAACTGCGGCTTCAGGCTCCAGTCGGCGAGGTCGCGCAGCGCGAAGCGGTCGAGCTTGTCGGACACGAGGCCGAGCTTCAGCACGTCCATCGTGCTCGAGGTGAGCGGCGACAGCTTCGGCGCGCTCACGCCCTCTGGCAGTGCCCCCGCGACGCGCGCGAGCCGCTCGGCGATATCCTGGTGCGCGCGCTGCGGATCGGTGCCGGCCTTGAAGTCGAGCGAAACGGCGGACAAGCCCGCGATCGACTCCGACCGCAGCGCCGCGAGGGCCTGGGCTCCGTTCACCGCGGCCTCGATCGGCCGCGTCACGAGCGTTTCGACTTGGTCGGGTGTGAAGCCCGGCGCCTCGGCCTGTATCGAGACCTGCGCGGGGACGAACTCGGGGAACACGTCGACCGGCGTCTTGCTAGCAGCCCAAGAACCCACCACCAGGAACGCGGCGGCGAGGATCGTGACAACCACGCGCCGGTGCACGCACCACGCGACGAGCCAACGCATCGTGCTCTAGTCCGCTTCGGCGCCGCCGCCGATTTCGCGTGCGAGCAGCAGGCCCGCGCCCGCGACGACGACGTGCTCGCCGGGCATGAAGCCGGACGCCTGGAAATAACCTTGCGACACCGGCCGCCCGAGATCGACGCGCCGTCGCGTAAGCACCTCGTCCGACTCCTGCACGTAGGACCAGGCCTCGCCGCCCGATAGCACCACCGCCGACGAGGGCACCACGCTGCCCGAGACTTCGGGGCCCGTCGCGACGCTCGCGATCAGCCGCTCGCCGTAGCTCAAGCCCGCGGGCGTGGAGAGCAACCCCAGCATGGTCGGTCCCGGCACGCTCGGGTCCGACGGACCGGACCAAATCTCCGTCGTGATCCAGAACTCGCCGATCTGCGTGCCGAGCCGACGCACGGCGAGATTGCCTGGACGCGTGGCCGGGAGACCGGATGGAAAGCTCGCGCTCACGAGCAGAGTCTCGCCGCGACCGAGCGAGGCGAGCAGCCTCTCGCGACGCTCCGCGCCGAGCCACGGCGCGGCGCCGAACTCGAGGCTCGCGCGGGCGCGCGCTACCGAGAGCTGCGCTTGGTCCGCAGCGGCCTGCCGCTCCGCGGCTTCGAGGGTCTCGGCCGACACGGTCTTGTCCGCGCGATACAGATCGCGCGCGCGCTTCAGCGCGACGTCGCTCGTGCGCGCTTCGGCCGTCGCCTTGTCGAGGTCGGCCATCGCGGCGACGACGGTCTGCGCGTCGACGATCCGCGCCGGACCGTCGAGCGTCGGCTGGAAAGTCGCGGCGGCCACGTCGCCGAGCTCGACGCCGAGCTTGCCGCGCTCTTCTTCGCTCAGCGAGACACCCAGCGCCGGTTTCGACTCGTCGGCCGCGGACTCGCCGCGCGGCTTGTCGGCCTTGCCGCCGCAGCCGCCGAGCGCGATCGCGACGAGCGCCAGGACGAAGCGCGCGCTCATTTCGTCGGCTCCACGACGAGCAGCTCGCGCAGCTCGCCGCTCGTGTCGATCGCGGAGGCCGGATAAAGAGGCCGCTCGACGCCCTGCTCGAGCGCCGTCACCGCGTCGAGCAGCGCGCGCCGCGCCGTCAACGTGCTGCGCCTCAAGCCTGCGAGCGCGATCTCGCCCGCGAGCAATTGGCCGCGATTCACGGCCCCGGCCTCGAGCCGCCGCTCGAGCGACGTCACGGTGTCCGCCGCGTCGCGCTCGCCCTGCTCCACCGCGGCGAGCGCGCCGCGCGCGGCGTGGTACTCCGCGATCGCGACGTCGATCGCCGCGAGCGCGCCGGCCTGCGTGTCGTCGAATCTCGCGGCCGCGACGGCGCGCTCGGCGATCGCGCGCTGAATCGCCGCATTCGCGCTGTGGAACAGCGGCACCGGCAAATCGAGCCCGAGCGTGATCTTGTGATCGGCCTGATCGAGCAGATAGCCCGGCGCGAGTGTGAGATCGGGATACTGCTTCGCGACCGCGGCGCGCAAATCCTGCTCCGCGATCGCGTACTCCTCGAGCGCGCGCCGCACGTCGAGCCGATTCACGAGCGCGAGGTCGCGCGCCGAGCTCACGTCCGCGTCGGCAATCGCCGGCACGCCGGTGAGCGGCGGGAGCTGCACGGCCGCTAGCTCCGTCGACGTCACGCCAATTGCGGCCGCGAGCTTCGCGGTTGCGCGTGCAAGATCCACTGCGTCGAGCTCGCGGCGGCTCGTGCTCTCGTTCAACGCCTGCACGGCCAAGAGCCGCTCGGCGGTCGTCGCGGCACCGTATTGCAGCCGCGTGTCCACCCAGTCGAGGTATTCGCGCGCAAGCCGCGCTTCGTCGCCGTCGAGCGCGACGGACGCATTCGCGAACGCGACGTCGAGGAGCGCGGAGCGCACTTCGGCGCGCGCGCTCCACAGCGCTTCGCCGAACGCCCACTCGGCCGCGCGCTCGCTCGCGAGCGCCGTCTCGCGGCGGATGTCGCGCTTGCCGCCGAGCTCGAACGTCATCGCGAGCGCGGCGCCGAGCACCCACGGGTCGGGGCCGCCGCTGATCACCTTCTCGTTCGTCATTTGCACGGTCGGGTTCGGCCGCTGCGACTCGACGCCGGTCTTCGCCCGCGCCGCGCCGACCTCCGCGCGCGCGACGGCGACGTCGGTGCGCAGCGTCCACGCCGCTAGCGTGAGCTGATCGAGCGACCAAGCGCTCTGGGTCACGGGCAGCGAGTGCCTCGCGAGCGCGTCGTCGACCGCAGTTGCGGTCAGTGAGCGCGCCACGATTCGGTCTCGGTTCGCGGCCGCGTCGATCGGCGCGAGCGGCACGTGCTGGCACGCGGCGCTCAGTAACAGGAACACGGCGAGGCCCGGAAAGCCTGAGCGCGTAGAGTACTGTCGAAACACCTTGATCCGCTTCAGATCCCAGTCCAGCGATGATACACGGGGACCCAGCCGCTGATCCGACTCGGCCGCGTCCGAAGGACGTGGCGGGTGTTCCAGCGGTTCGGACTTCACACCCGCACTAGGTGCCAACGGAGCTGGGCCGGCTGGCCAGCGTCAATGACTGATGACGAAGAACCAGGTTCCGATGAGAGGGCCACGCGGTCCGCGTCCGGGACCGTTCACGGGCGGCGCAGCGCCCGGCGCAGGTGCGGGCGCGGGACCAAACTCGGGCGCGAACACGTAGGCCACGTGATTCACGGAGTCCACGCCAATCGTCTTGCCGCCTCGCATCGTGGGAACCGCGGCAATGACGGTATATTTGTCCGCCGAATCTTGATGGACGACGGTCACGTTGCCATCGCGGCCCGCCGGGATGTAGAGCAGCTTCTGCGCAGGGTCCCAGCCGAGGGCGTCCACGCCCACACCGTTGGCGATCGTCGCAACGACCTTTCCGGTAACGGAGTCGAGCACCACCGAAGTTCCGCTGCACCCTGAGAAAATCCGCTTGAAGACTTTGTCGTAGGCAATCCCGGTGGGACCCTCACACGGCGCTAGCGGCCAGGAAGCGAGCACCTTCATCGTCTTCGCGTCGATCACTTGGATCGTGCTCTTGCTCTCGTTGTTGACGAACAGCCTTCCGGCCCCATCGCTGGCTGCGCCCTCTGGCGAGTTGTCCTCGAGCTCCGCGGTGCCAGTGATATCGCCCTTGTTGGGATCGACGGCCACCGCCGTTCCAACCGGACGGCTGTGATTGGTTAGGACCACGCGATCGATGGAATCGTCGTACATGATTCCGTCGAGACCTCCGGCCGTGATCGGGATCTTTCTTATCGGAGCAAGCGTCTTGAGATCGAACATGGTCAAGGTCGAGTCTCCGCGATTCGTCGTGAAACCATGGTTCCACTTGGGAACGAGCGCAACGACATGGACCCCAGACGTATCAGGGATGTCACCCAAAACCTTGCCGGTGGCCCCGTCGACTACCATGAAATGCGTCTCGCGCGAGACGAAGACTCGGCCCGTGCCCGGCTCGGCAACAATGTAGTCGTGACCCCCTTCGCCGCCGATGCTGAACTTTTCGACTTTGAAAGCTTGCGCGTGCCCGGCAGCGGGCGGAATCAGCAACATCATCGCCAGGAATATCCCCGAGATGAGTTCGTTTTTCGTCATGGGACTCCCTGCACAGCATGCGAATCACTAAACGATTTGCAAGAACAGTCTAGTCGACTCGGAACTATTTCCGGCGCGCTATTTCCCGGAATCGCGCGGGCAATCGTCGGGGCCACCCTCGATTTGACGAAGGCAGCCGCACGAATCACGTGCATCACGGTCTCCTCGATCGACCGTCGATCTGATAGCAGCTGGCGAGTGGCACGACAATCGGCGAGTGTCTACGCAGGAACGTGCGGGAGTTAGACGGCCAGCACACGGAAATCGATCTGGCAGACCTGACAAGCGTGTGAACGACAGGTTTTCGAGCCCCCGACCGTCATAGGGCGGTGGATGGCTCTCGCGGCTTGCCCCTTTCGAGTCGACGCGAATGCCCACTCGGAATCAACAGAGCTCTGTGTCCTGCGTCGTGCCTGTGTTCAATGAGGAGCGGGTCGTCGCGCGCTTTCTGGACCGGTTGCACGAGGTAGCGAGCGCGCAAGCTTACGCCGTCGAGCTCGTGGTCGTTAACGACGGCAGCAAAGATGCGTCCCGTGCGGAGATCCTGCGCGCGGCGCAAGCACTGCCGCTCCGCTACCTCGAGCTGTCGCGCAATTTCGGCAAGGAGTCGGCGATCCAGGCAGGCCTCGACGCGGCGCGCGGGGACTGTGTGCTCATCATCGATGCTGACTTCCAGCATCCAGTCGAGGTCGTGCCGCGCATGATCGAACGCTGGCGCGCGGGCATCGACGTGGTGTACGGCGTGCGCCGTGAGCGCGCGGATGAGCCGCGTTGGCGGCGCCTCGCAATGCGCATTTTCCATCGCCTGGTGCGCCAGCGCGAGCGCTTCGAGATTCCACCCGATGCGGGCGATTTCCGGCTGCTCGACCGCAAAGTGGTTCAGGCGATCCGGCAGATGCCCGAACGTAACCGCTACATGAAGGGGCTTTACGCGTGGGTCGGATTCAAGGCTGAGCCGCTGGAGTACATTGCGCAGGCCCGTGCGGCAGGCGCGAGCCGCTTCAGCCCCGCAGACTTGTTCGAGCTCGCGGTCACGGGCGTAACCGCGTTCTCCACCCGCCCGCTACGCATGCTCGCGATGGCCGGCTTCGCTATCTCTGCGGTTTCGATGCTGTTCGCCACATGGATCGTCGGAGAGCGGCTTCTGCTCGGCCAACCGATCGCCGGGTTCACGACGCTCGCTGCGGCGATCTTCTTCCTCGGCGGCATGCAGCTCGTCGCCGTAGGTGTTCTCGGTGAATACATCGGGCGGATCTTCGAGGAAGTGAAGCGTCGACCGCTCTATCTCACCGCGGTGGATATCGATCACAGTCCGTTGCGCGAGTGCATTCCAGCTACGGTGCGCGCGAGCGCGTAATTAATTGCGGCGGGCCGCTGTATTTGTCGTGGTGGGAGTGGGCGCGGCGCTCGTTCACTACGGCGTGGCGCTCCTGTTCATAGCGACAGGCGCGGCACCGCAGCCCGCCAATTTCGCGGGCTGGGTCTGCGCGTTCACGTTCAGCTACGGCGGGCAGGCGCGCTGGACGTTCAGGGAGCCTCGGCTCCGCCGTGCGACGTTGCTGCGATTTCTCGCTACGTCGCTCGCGTCCTGGTGCGTGAATGCGCTCTGCTACCAGTGTCTGCTCGCTTGGAGCGACCTCGATCCGCGGCTGCTGCTCGTCGTCGCGATCCTCGTGGCTGCAGCGTTCACGTTCTTGCTCGCGCGCGGCTGGGTGTTCGGCGTACCGGCGGCTCCCGATGCCCGCTGAGCGCGACCCGGCATGCGAGCCGCAGACCCGAGCTTCGCGCCTCGCGCTGCTTCTCTACTACGCGGCGTACTTCGCCTCCTGGCTGCTGTTGCCGGCGCTGCTCGGCGAGGAACCCGCTCACGACAACTTGGAGCAGCTCGACTGGGCGCGGCACCCTGCGCTCGGCTATTCGAAGCACCCGCCACTCCCAACCTGGGTCCTCTGGCTCTTCGAGCAAATCTTTCCGACGGGCGTGAATTTGACGTACGCGCTGGGAGGGTTGACGGTCGCCGCGATGCTCGGCTGCGCGTGGTACGTGACGCGTTGCTTGCTTGGAGGTCGGCTCGCATGGCGCGCGACGCTGCTGTGCACCGTCGTCACCTGGTACACGCTGCGTATGAATTTCTACAACCACAACAGCGTGCTGCTCGCGACGACCGCCGCAAGCTTTGCCGCGTTGGTGCATGCGCTACGTCGGGACCGCGCCCGCGATTGGATGCTGCTCGGACTGTGCTGGGGCGCGGGCATGCTCTCGAAGTACGAGATGGTGGTTGGCATCGCCTGCAATCTCTTGGGCCTCGCGCTCGTGGAGCCACGCTGGTCCCGGCGTCTTCGTGCACTCGCGCTCGCCGGTGCCACATCTCTTTCGATATTCGCGCCGCACGCTTGGTGGCTGGTCGTGAGCGACTTTCCGCCGGTGCACTACGCCGCAAGGTTCGTCGGTGCCGCGCTCGGGCCGCGCGACCGGCTGGAGCGGCTGCTCTCGTTCAACGGGGACCAACTCCTGCGGATTGCGCCGCTGCTCGTGGTGATCGGATCACTGAGCTGGTGCGCGCGGCGCACCACCATTCGCGTTGCGCCCGGCGCACCCCCGCCCTCGCCGCCGAGCGCACCGCTCGCCAGGCGGCTCCTGATGGTGCACGCGCTCGGTCCATTGGTCATTTTTTGCGCTCTCGGAGTTCTCGCCGGCGTCGATCTCGAGATGGCTTGGGGTACGGCGTACCTCTGGATGATTCCGCTGTGGGTCGTCTCGCTGCGCCGATACGCACCGGCGGTCGCGCTCGCCGACGGCACGTGGTTGAGCGCAGTGGCAACCGCCCAGGGCGTCCTAGTGGTCGGCTCGGTGATCAGCAACTGGAAGTGAGTGTGTTACGGCCCGGAGTCGTACGGCGGACGGTGACGAGCGTGTTTGCGCACATCGATCTCTCGATACCTGACGAATGTGTAAGGTGTTGAAGCGGCCCGGCGACAGGATTGCGCCCCGTCCCGCGTCAAACCAGGCGTGTCGAAATCTCGCTGGCGCGCCAGAGGCGATTTGGCGCACGAGCCCGGATTGGGGATCTAGCGCCGTCAATGACGAGCATGGAGCGGCTTCATCCAGTCGTGATTGCGCGCGACGCGGCGGGCACGATCGCGACGACGCTGGCTTCGCTGCGCGCGTTTCCGGAAGTCGTCGTCTATGACAACGGGTCGACGGACGAGACCGTGGCGATCTGTGCGAGGTTCGCGAACGTCCGCGTCGAGCGCGGCGCTTTTTACGGTTTTGGCCCAACGAAAAACCATGCCGCATCGCTAGCGGCGGGCCCGTGGATATTCTCCATCGATGCCGACGAGCGCGTCGACGCCGAGTTGCTCGAGCAGCTCGGCAAGCTGGAGTTGAGCGAGACGCGACGAGCATATGCGGTGGACCGCCGCAACCTGCTCCTCGGCAAACATGTTCGCCGTGCGGGCTGGGGTAACAATTGGCTCGTCCGCGTTTATCACCGCGGCACCTGCCGGTTCAGCGACGTGCGCGTTCACGAGAAGGTAGTAGTGCCGCGCGGCGTGTCGCTCATTCGACTCGAGGGTGGTCTCTGGCACGACGCCGTGAGCGACATCGATCAATTCCTGCACAAGGTGAGCCTATATTCCGAGCTCAACCGCGGAGTGAGCCCTAAGATCCGGTCGATCCCGCACATCCTGCTCGGCGCCGCGTGCGCGTTTATTCGCAGTTACGTCTTGCGACTCGGATTTTTGGAGGGGTGGCGCGGATTGTTGATCGCGCATTGCGATGCCCAGGGAACCTTCTTCAAACACTTCAAGCGCTACGTCGACGCGCAAATGCACACGACGGCGACACCGACGCCGCCGCGGTGGATCGCAAGAGCGAAGTCTTCGGCGCGAACAGTCCACGACTAGCCCGGTCTCCGTCACCCGCGTCGGCCGCCTACGTTCCTGATGATTCAGGAAATTTTCGGTAGGGCCGATGGCAATGGAAATTCTCAACCTCCGCGCTGCGAACGCCGAGACGAGCCGGCTCGTCAGCGCGGACGGGACGCCCCCAGCGTCGAAAAAGGGATGCGCGGCGCGGCGTTGCGGCCGATAATCCGCGTCTGCGCCGTCGAACGGTACTTCACCGGCGGCGTGATTGACCGGCACGGGCAACGCAGCTCGCGCGGCACAACTAGGAGTCTGCTTTGGCCCTGTCACGCAAAGATCAGAGCATAGCGGCCGCTCAGCCGTTCTTACCGTTCTCGCGCCCGTCGATTACGCCGGGCGACATCGCCGCGGTCACCGCGGTGCTCGAGTCGGGCTGGATCACGACCGGCGCGCAGTGCGCCGAGCTCGAGCGCACGTTCGCCGCGTACACCGGCGCGCGACACGCGGTCGCGCTCACCTCTGCGACGGCCGGCTTGCACGTGCTGCTGCGCGCGCTTGGGATAGGACCGGGTGACGAGGTCATCACGCCGTCGATGACCTGGGCGTCGACGCCGAACATGATCGTGCTCGCGGGTGCGACTCCGGTGTGGGTCGACATCGACACCGACACGCTGATGACGACGGCGGAGCGCGTGGAAGCCGCGCTCACCGAGAAGACGAAGCTCATCATTCCCGTGCACTTCGCCGGGGCGCCGCTCGACCTCGAGCCGCTGCGCGCGCTCGCGAGCCGGCGAGGCATTCCGCTCATCGAAGATTCCGCGCACGTCGCGGGCGCGGCATACGCGGGGGAGAAGCTCGGCGCGCGCGGCACCTCGATCTTCTCGCTGCACCCGATCAAGAACTTCACGACGGGCGAAGGCGGCGTCGTCTGCACCGACTCGGAAGAGCTTGCGGCACGCGTGCGACGCCTGCGCTTCCACGGTCTCGCCGCGGATACGTATCAGCGCGAGACCCAGGGCCGCGCACCGCAGGCCGAGGTGATCGAGCCCGGGTACAAGTACAACTTGCCGGACATGAACGCGGCGCTCGGCGTGAGTCAGCTTGCGCGCCTCGACGAGATGAACCGCAAGCGCACGCGGCTCGCCGAGCGCTATCGCGAGCTGCTCGCGGAAGTGCCGGGCGTGCTGCCGCTTGCGGTGCCTCCGTTCGAACATGTGCATTCGTGGCATCTCTTCATCGTCCGGATCGACGAGAGCCAGGCAGGTCTCGACCGCGATGCGTTCATGAGCGAGATGAAGGCGCGCGGCATCGGCACCGGCCTGCACTTCCGAGCCGCGCACACGCATCGTTACTACGTTCAGAACTACGCGCCGCGCAAGCCGCTGCCGAACACCGAGTGGAACTCGGCGCGCGTCTGCTCGTTGCCGCTGTTCCCCGACATGGTTTTGGGCGACGTGGACCGCGTGGTGGCCACGATCGAGGACGTCGTCAAGAGTAAACGGCGATGAGGACGGGCTGCGTGTCGGTCGTGATCCCGATCTATAACGAGGAGGCGAACCTCCCGGAGCTGCTCCGGCGCTGTCTCGAGATGGGGCGCACGCTCGACCGCGCGTTCGAGATCGTGCTCGTCGACGACGGCAGCAAGGACGGATCCCGGCAGATGCTCACCGCTGCCGCCGAGCGCGACACCGCGCACGTCGTCGCCGTGCTGCTGAACCGCAACTACGGGCAGCATGCGGCCGTGATGGCCGGGCTCGCGCAAGCGCGCGGCGACATCGTCGTGACGCTCGACGGAGATCTACAGAATCCGCCCGAGGAAGTGCCGAAGCTCGTCGCAGCCGTCGACGACGGTCACGACGTCGTCGGCGGAGTGCGCCGCCGACGCATGGACACGTGGTTCAGGCGCACCGCGTCGCGCACGATGAACCGGATCATGGGCAGGATCACCGGCGTCTACGTGACGGACTACGGCTGCATGCTGCGCGCGTACCGGCGCGACATCGTCGACGCAATCCTCATGAGCGGCGAGCGCAGCGTATACGTGCCGGCGCTCGGCAACAGCTTCGCGGGATCGCTCACCGAGGTCATCGTCGAGCACGCGGAGCGGCGCGCGGGCGAGTCGAAGTACCGCTTGAGCTCGCTCGTGAACCTCTACTTCGATCTGCTCGTCGGCACGACGACGGCGCCGCTGCGGCTCTTGAGCTTCGTCGGCACGCTGAGCGCGCTCGCGGGCCTCGGCTTCGGCGTGTTCTTGCTCGTGCTGCGCTTCATCTACGGCCCCGGCTGGGCCGCCGAAGGCGTGTTCACGATCTTCGCGGTGCTGTTCATCTTCCTCGGCGTGCAGCTCCTCGGCATGGGCCTGCTCGGCGAATACATCGGCCGGATTTCGCGCGACGTGCAGCGCCGGCCGCGCTATCTCGTGCACCAAGTGATCGGCTCGGGCTACGCCGCGGGCGCGGGCGGGTCGATCGGCCGCGCCGCGAGCCGCGAGATCGGCGCGTGACCAGGGCCCAGACCTGGCTTGCGCTCGCGGGCCTGCTCGCGATCAGCTTCCTCGGGCTCGCGCGCGATCTATGGACACCGGACGAGCCGCGCGAGGCCGAGATCGCGCGCGAGATGTGGCTCGCGCCGACGATCGTGCCGCGACTCAACGGCGAGCGCTTCATCGAGAAGCCGCCGCTCTATTACTGGACCGTCGCGGCGGCGTACTCGGTGCTCGGCGGTCCGTCCGCCGCGGCCGCGCGCGCGGTGAGCGCGCTGGCGGCGTTCGGCACGCTCGCGATCGTGCTCTTCTGGGGCGGACGCGTGTTCTCGCCGATCGTCGGGCTCGCGGCCGCGGTTGGGCTCGCGACGAGCGCTCAGTTCATGTGGACGTCGCACTGGATCGTGATGGATTCGCTGCTAATGCTGTTCACGACCGCGGCACTCTGGGCCGCGCACGAGTTCGTACGCGGCGGCGCGAGCCGCAACGTGCTGCTCGCGTTCTACGCGGCGGTGCTCGCGGCGCTCTGGACGAAGGGGCCGATCGGCCCCGTGCTGGTCGCCGGCGGATTGCTAGTCTACGCGGCCACGCGCCGGAGCTTCGCGGTCTTGGCGCCGCTCCGCCCGTTCGCCGGCGCCGCGTTCGTGTTGCTGATGACGGCGGGCGTCGCGGCTGCGATCGCTGCGGACTCGGGGTGGGACGCCGTGTACGAGTGGGTCTACGTGAACCACGTCGAGCGCGTTACGAACCCGGTCACGACCGGCCACGATCAGCCGCTGCTCTATTACCTCTGGACGCTGCCGGTCGCGGTGTTCCCGTGGTGGCTGCCGTTCGGCGCGCTGTTTCGCCCCCGTGCGTGGACCGGCGCGAAAACGCCGTGGCACGACTCGAAGCTGTTCCTCGCCGCGGCCGCGCTCGGCATGGTGCTGCTCTTGAGCGTGCCCGCGACGAAGCGCGGGCTGTACTTGATGCCCGCGTTGCCGCCGCTGCTGTTGTTGCTCGCGGCCGTCGCAGCCGAGTGGTGGATGAGCGCCGCCTCGCGGCTGCGCGGTGCGGTGTGGCTCACCCAAGCGGCCCTCGTCGCGCTGTTCGCCGCCGTGCCGGCCGCGGCGGTGGTCGCGTATCTGCGCGTGACCGACGCGCACGCGGCGTCGTTCCTGATTGCCGTCGCGCTCCTCGTCGGTGCGCTCGTGATGTTCTCGCTGCGCGGCGAGCGCCCGACGGCGCTCGCGACGCTCGCGACGTGCTCGATCGCCGCCGCAGTTGGGCTGCTCACGGTCGCCGCGCCGCTCGCGGCTCCGCGCAAGGACTTGTCGCCGTTCGTGGCCTGGGTCGGCGCGCAGGTGCCGAGCGCCGAGACGCTCTACGTCACCGGCGAGATCGACGAGACGCTCGACGGGATCGTGCCATTCGTCACGGGACGGCACGCTCAGGCGATCGGCGCGGCGGAGATCGATGCGAGCCGCCCGCGCTTCGTGCTCGTGCAAGGCAAGAACGGCGCGAGCGCCGCCGCGGCGCTCGCCGCTCCGTATCATCGGCTCGCGAGCAGTGAGCTCGGCACGGATCGCTACCTCGCGCTCTGGTCTCGAGAAGACGAGCCGAGCTCGCCGCAGCACGATTTGTCGTCATCGCCCGGGCCGTAACTCTTTCCTTCATCTTTAGCGGAGTTCTTTCGATGCGCGCAATCGTATTGGCCTATTCCGACATCGGTTGCACGGGCATCGAGGCGTTGCTCGCGCACGGCTTCGACATCGCGGGGGTGCTGACTCACGCCGACGATCCGAACGAGACCGCGTGGTTCCGTTCCGTCGCGGAGCTCGCAGCGCGCCACGGCCTGCCCGTGTTCGCGCCGAAGGATCCGAATCATCCGCTTTGGGTCAAGAAGATCCGTGAGCTCGCGCCCGACGTGCTGTTCTCGTTCTATTACCGCTCGATGGTGTCCGAGCAGGTGCTCGCGATCCCGAAGCACGGCAGCTTCAACCTGCACGGCTCGCTGCTGCCCGCGTATCGCGGCCGCGCGCCCGCGAATTGGGCGATCTTGAAGGGCGAGACGGAAACCGGCGTCACGCTGCACCACATGATCAGCCGCCCCGACGCGGGCGACATCGTCGGACAACGCCGCGTGCCGATCACGCCGGCCGACGACGCGCGCACGCTGAACTCGAAGCTGGCCGATGCGGCGCGGGAGCTGCTCGGCCAAACGCTGCCGCTGATCCGCGCCGGCACGGCTCCGCGCATCCCGCAAGACGAGTCGGCCGCGAGCTACTACGGCAGGCGCACGCCGGCCGACGGAGCGATCGATTGGCGCAAGCCGGCGGCCGACATCGTGAACCTCGTGCGCGCGGTCACGCGGCCTTATCCCGGCGCGTTCACCTACACCCGCGCGACGAAGATCCTGGTCTGGCAGGCCGAGGCTCTGAAGAACGCCCCACGCGGCGGAGCGCCGGGTCAGGTGTTGAACGTCGACCCGTTCGAGGTCGCGTGCGGCGACGGCGCGGTTCGAATCCTGTTCGGCCAGCAACAGGGCGGCGTCTACTGCGGCGGCGCGCAGCTCGCGAAGGACTTGAACATCGTCGAGGGCGCGCAGCTCGGAGCCGCGCCTCCGGGGCGCCGCAGCGATACGCGCAAGACGCGCGTGCTGATCCTCGGCGTCAACGGCTTCATCGGCAATTTCCTGAGCGAGCGGCTCCTGCAGGAGGGGCGCTACGAGGTCCATGGCATGGACCTGAACGACACCGCGATCGAGCGACTCGAGAAGTCTCCGGACTTCAACTTCCACGAGGGCGACATCTCGATCCACAGCGAATGGATCGAATATCACATCAAGAAGTGCGACGTGATTCTGCCGCTCGTCGCGATCGCGACGCCGATCGAGTACACGCGCAATCCGCTGCGCGTGTTCGAGCTGGACTTCGAGGAGAACTTACGGGTCGTTCGCCACTGCGTGAAGTACGGCAAGCGCGTGATCTTCCCGTCGACCTCCGAGGTCTACGGCATGTGCGACGACGCGGAGTTCGACGAGGACACGTCACGGCTGATCGTCGGGCCGATCAACAAGGAACGCTGGATCTATTCGACGTCGAAGCAGCTGCTCGACCGCGTGATCTGGGCGTATGGCCAGCACCGTGGTTTGAGATTCACGCTATTCCGGCCCTTCAACTGGATCGGCCCGCGGCTCGACACTCTGGAATCCGCGCGCATCGGTAGCTCGCGCGCGATCACGCAGCTGATCTCGAACCTCGTCGAAGGCTCGCCGATGCAGATGATGGACGGCGGCGCCCAGAAGCGCTGCTTTACCGACGTGTCCGAAGGCATCGACTGCCTCTTCAGGATCATCGAGAACGAAGGCGGACGCTGCGACGGCAAGATCTTCAACGTCGGCAACCCGAATGGCGAGGCGAGCATTCGCGAGCTCGCGGAGCTGCTGTACGCCAAGTTCGAGCGCCACCCGCTGCGCGACCGCTTCCCGCCGTTCGCGGGCATCCGCGACGTCGAGAGCGCTTCGCACTACGGCAAGGGCTATCAAGACGTCACGCACCGGCGGCCGAGCATCAAGAACGCGATGAAGACGCTCGGCTGGAAGCCCGTGATCCCGCTCGAGGACTC
>Ga0105248_10001601_pt1 | contig 25161 bp, 29 predicted proteins | sample KBSS34metaG_FD_81524 | JGI IMG/M metagenome (GOLD analysis project Ga0105248, IMG submission 81524) | Switchgrass rhizosphere microbial communities from Kellogg Biological Station, Michigan, USA - KBS S3-4 metaG | ecosystem: Host-associated > Plants > Roots > Rhizosphere > Soil | place... | reverse complement strand
CCGGCTCGAAGCCAAATCCGCTAAGCTGCTGCGCGATACCTACTCGAAACTGACGCCGTGGCAGAAGGCGCTCGTCGCACGCCATCCCGATCGCCCGCACTTCAAGCACTTTCGCGCCGGGATTGCGGAGGATTTTGTTTCGCTCGCCGGCGACCGGGCCTTTGCCGACGACCCTGCGATCATCGGTGGCCTGGCGCGGATCGACGGCCGGCGAGTGATGCTGATCGGTCACGAGAAAGGCGACGACACGGCTTCCCGCCTCAAGCACAATTTCGGCATGGCGAAACCCGAGGGGTATCGCAAAGCGATCCGGTTGATGCGGCTCGCAGACCAGTTCGGGCTGCCCGTCGTGACACTGGTGGATACGCCAGGCGCTTTTCCTGGCGTCGAGGCCGAGGAGCGCGGGCAGGCTGAAGCGATCGCGCGGGCAACCGAGGAATGCCTGGCGTTGAAGGTGCCGATGATCGCCGTGATCGTCGGCGAGGGCGGCTCCGGCGGGGCCATCGCAATCGCCGCGGCGAACCGGGTTCTGATGTTCGAGCATGCGGTCTATTCGGTGATTTCACCCGAAGGTTGCGCGTCGATCCTGTGGCGGACTGCCGACAAGGCCGCGGAGGCCGCCGAGGCGATGAAGATCACCGCCGCGGACCTGCAGGCACTGGGCGTCGTCGACCGCGTCGTCGCCGAGCCGCTCGGCGGAGCTCATCGCGATCCGGAAGCCGCAATCGGCGCATTGAAAGGCGCGATTTTGGAGGAGCACGACGGTTGCGGGGAGCTCGGCGCCGACGAGTTGCGCAAACAGCGCCGCGCCAAGTTCCTGGCGATCGGCTGACGCGCGCCGGCTCGCGGGAACCCGCGCAGTCATTTCCCGTTCAAATTCGTCCCGCTTATTTCGACCCGGCATTACGGGAGATGGTGAGACTCATGCGTACACGCGTCCTGTTGTTCGCTGCGGCCGCAATCGCCGTGACTCCGGCTGTCGCGCAGCGCGCCGGGCGCATCCTTAGCGCCCAGGACGTCGCCGAGGCGCAGCGCCAGTACCCGGAAATGGTGCAGGAGTTGGGCGGAGCCGAGACGGGTCCGCGCGCAGCTTATGTGGAATCGATCGGACGGCGCGTGGGCGCGGTTTCTGGCGTCGCGAATCCGGGGCAGGCGCTCCACTTCACCCTACTCAATTCTCCGGTCGAGAACGCTTTTTCAGTGCCGGGCGGTTACGTCTACGTAACCCGGCAACTGATGACGTTGATGGATGACGAGTCCCAGCTTGCGTTCGCGCTGGGCCACGAGGTTGGCCACATCGCTGCAAATCATGCCCACATCCGCGAACAATATGCGCGGCGCAATCCGCTCGGCGTCTTCGGACAGATCCTTGGGGCCGTACTGGGCCCGTCGATCTTCTCCAACGTGATCGCGGCCCGGGCCAAGCTGGATTCGTTGAGCTTCTCGCGCGAGCAGGAATATCAGGCCGACACGCTCGGCCTCGGCTATGTCATACGGGCCGGATACGATCCGGCAGGTGCGGCGCGTTTGCTTTCGGCGTTGACCCAGGAGACGGCGCTGGAAGCGCGCCTTCAGGGGAAAACCAATCGGCAGACCCCGGAATGGGCGCGGACCCATCCGCTGAGCGAGAACCGGATGCAGCAGGCGCTCGCCGAAGCTCGCGCAACTGGAAAGCTTGGTACCGGCAATCGTAACCGCAAGACGTTCCTGAGCGAACTCGAGGGCATGTTCGTTGACGACGATCCTGCGCAGGGCGTGATCGATGGGGCGACCTTCACCCACCCCGATCTCCGCATCCAGTTCAGCGTTCCGCCCGGATATTTGATGTCGAACGGTGCAACCGCCGTGACCATCTCAGGATCGGCTGGAAAAGCGCAGTTTAGCGGCGGGCGTTACTCGGGATCGCTCGAAAACTACGTCTACCGCGTGTTCCAGGAGTTGACCGGCGGACAGATGCAAATGCAGGTGCCGCCGCCGCAGCGGATCACGATCAATGGAATGCCGGCCGCGCTGACGTCGGCGCGGGTCAATACGTCCTCGGGCCAGATCGATGCCAGTGTCATCGCCTATCAGTGGGACGCGCAACGTATCTATCATTTCGTGATGTTGACGCCCGGCGGTTCCGGCGTCGGCCCCTTTGCTCCGATGGTCAATTCACTTCGGCGCGTGACCGCGGAGGAAGCGGCGGCGATCCGGCCGCGCGTGGTTCACGTCGTCACGGTCGCGTCCGGCGATACCGTGCAGTCGCTGGCCAGCCGAATGGCTTATCGCGACTACAGGGTCGATCGCTTCCTGGCGCTCAATGGACTGGCCGCAAATAGTGCCCTCGTTCCAGGGCAGGAGATCAAGCTGGTGGTCTACGGACCGCGCCGAACCTAGAATCGTCGTCCTTAGTGGGCCTGGATCTCCGTATTGATCTTGCCCCACATGCCGCCGACGCCGCCACCGAGCGTCTGCATGCCACCGATTGCGGCGACAGCGATGAGTGCCGCGAGCAATCCATATTCTATCGCCGTTGCTCCGCGCTGGTTCGCGCGCAGCCCACGCAAGTATCCTCGGATAGCGTCCACGCCACCCTCCTCTGGTCCACGTCCACGCGCCGGGTTTACGGTGTGTTGGGTTAACAACTCTTGCTGCGGACAGAGTTAACGGCGCCTCACCCATTGCGGGCGCGGCCTTTCCACGCGGCAAAGTGCAGGATTTCAAAGCTTTCGGCGGTTCGGCCCTCGTTTGCGTCTTGTTCGAACGCTTGCTCCGCCGCACGAAAAGCGGCCCTCGAAAGCGGAGCTCTCGCGCGTTGCTCGAGGATGTTGGTCGCGCCCATCTTGCGTAGGTCATCGACCAGATTGCGAAAGGACAGGTAGCGAACGTCGACCCGGTCGACATCGACGACAGGCCGCGCAAAACCGGCGCTCGACAGAAGTGGAGCAAGGGCCGAGGGCTCGATGCGGGGATGAACTTGGGGGGCAGCGGCGCCGACGACCGCGTCAGTCGCGCGCATCGCATCGCGCAATCGCGGCAGCGTGTTTCCTCCCGAAACCGCTCCGATGAGCAGCGCGTCGTGGTCCATTGCCTCAAATAGCAGGCGCAGTGCCGCCGGGAGGTCATTGACCGTATCGAGTGTCGCGATCGCGAGCACAAGATCATAAGCGAGGGGATCAGGTTGCCAACTATCCTCGATCAGTTGCTTCCCGCCGGAGGCCTGCGCGAACAGGCGCCCCGGATCGCGCACATCGACGGTGTCCGCCGCATGGCGCAAGCGGGCGGGCCATCCGGGATCAGGACAGCCGATCAGCAGCGCACGTCCAAACTTGCGCTGAATCAGCGCAATCCTGTCGAGGCAGTCGGCGAACACCCGCTCGAACAGGAAACATTCCACACCTGTCCGAGCTGCTCGGTCGCGCCGCTTCGCGCGCAAATCCATGTCGAACAGGTCTGTCACGGCCCGCTTGTGCGATGGCCGGTGTCGGGCGACAAGACGACATGATCGCGATAGCGCTTCGAACTTGCGCTCGCTCGGCGCTGGACTTTGCACTTCCCCCGCGATGCGCGGGATGCGGGACGATCGTCGTTGAGAGTCACAGCTTCTGCGCCGACTGCTGGAAACAGGTGGAGTTCCTTGGGGGCGGAGGTTGCGCAACCTGCGGAATGCCGCTCCAGGCCACCGAATCCGAGATCTGTGGAGCCTGCCTCGCAAGACCGCCCAGGATCGCCCGGACGCGTGCCGCGGTTGCTTATGGCGAGCTTCCGCGAGACCTTGCGATCCGTCTCAAATATGGGCGCAAGGTGGCGATCGCGCGAACCATGGCGCGTTACATGGCGCCGCTGGTCGACCGGCGGGAAGACGTCGTCCTCGTGCCCGTTCCCTTGCATCGGACCCGGCTGTGGCGCCGGGGATTTAACCAGTCGGCGTTGGTCGCGCGGGAGCTTTCGCGAAGGCTCGGCATGGCCAACGATCCGTTCGTGCTCCGCCGGGTCAAACGCACTCCGCCGCTCAAGGGAATGAGCCCGCTGCAGCGGCGCAAGACGGTCGCTGGCGCGTTCCGAATCTTCGACAAGGCGACGATAGCTGGCAAGACCGTGATTCTGGTCGACGATGTGCTGACGACGGGCAGTACCGCGGAAGCCTGCGCCCGCGCGCTGAAACGCGCCGGCGCCGCGCGGGTCGAGCTGATCAGCTGGGCGCGGGTGGTGCGTCCGGCGCAGTTGATGCGTTGAAGTCTATGCGTAAGTTGATCGGCGAGAGGAGCGCACGTGCCGGCTGTGGAAATCTATACCAAGACCACTTGTCCCTATTGCTGGCGGGCCAAGCACCTGCTCAAAACCAAAGGTGTCGCGTACAAGGAGATCGTGGTCGATTTCGCAGGTCCGGAAAAACAGGTGATGATCCAGCGCGCCAACGGCCGGATGACCGTGCCCCAAATCTTCATTGGAGAGCGCCATGTCGGCGGCTGCGACGACCTCATCGCACTGGAGCGCGCCGGCAAGCTCGACGCGCTGATCGCCGTGTAAGCCAATGACCAGGATCGCCCTCTTCCAGTCGCAGACCGGGATCGACCCGCAGGCTAACGCCGTCTCGCTGGTCGAGGCGATCGGCAAAGCAGCAGACGGTGGCGCCGAGATTCTGTTCACGCCGGAAATGTCCGGACTGCTCGATCGCGATACGGAGCGAGCACGCAGGAATCTCCGCAGTGAGGACGAGGATATAGTCCTCGCCGCCTGTCGGCGGGCGGCGAAGGAGAGGGACATATGGCTTCATCTCGGATCGCTCGCCGTCCTGGTTGAGAACGGCAAGGTCGCCAACCGCGGCTTCATCATCGATCGGGAAGGGCAGATCCGGGCCCGTTACGATAAGATCCATCTGTTCGACGTCGACCTGCCGACGGGGGAGAGCTGGCGCGAGTCCGCGACTTACTCGGCTGGGAACGATGTTGCGGTCGTCAACGGCACTCCGGTCGGTAAGCTGGGCATGACCATCTGTTACGATCTGCGCTTTCCCGCCTTGTTCGCACGCATTGCCGAAGCCGACGCAGATGTGATCGCGGTGCCTGCGGCCTTCACCGTGCCGACGGGCCGCGCGCACTGGCACATATTGCTTCGCGCGCGCGCAATCGAGGCCGGGTTGTTCGTGGTTGCCGCGGCTCAGGTCGGGCGCCACGAGGACGGTCGCCAGACGTACGGGCATTCGCTGGTTGTGGATCCTTGGGGAGAGGTGTTGCTCGACATGGGCGAGGAGCAGGGTGTCGCTTTCGCCGACGTCGACCTCGCGCAGATCTCCGATGTGCGTGCGCGGATACCGGCACTGAATCATCGGCGGCCGATACCCGAGGTGATGACGCGATGATCGTGTTCGACCTCCAGTGCCGCGACGGCGGCGAGACGTTCGAAGCATGGTTTCGCTCAAGCTCGGACTATAATGAGCAGAGCGCGGCCGGGCTGGTCGAGTGCCCGTTCTGCCGCTCGACCAATATCGCCAAGGCGCCAATGGCGCCCCGCGTGCCGCGCAAGGGCGCGAACGACCCACTCGCCCGCCTCGCGGCGGCGCAGGCTGAACTGCTCCGGAATTCACGCTGGGTCGGCGACCAGTTCACCGAGACCGCGCGTGCGATGCATGCGGGTGAGGCCGAGCCCGAGCAGGTTCACGGCAACGCTACGCTGGCCCAGGCCAAATCTCTCGCGGACGAGGGAGTGCCTGTGGCCCCGTTGCCGCTGCCGGTCGTCCCGCCGCGCCAAGTCAATTGATCGGGTAGGCCCGAACTTCTATTCGACGCCATGGGACCCCGTAGCTCAGCAGGATAGAGCATCAGATTCCTAATCTGAGGGCCACAGGTTCGAATCCTGTCGGGGTCACCATGATTTTGAGGACAGTGCGATGGCGACCAACCAACCGATCAAGGCCAATCCGCCGACGGGGCCGATGCGGCGCCTGTTCGTCGATCATCCGCGATCGTTGGGGATGACTTGGACGAGCCATGGCGCGGGTGCGGTCAAGATCGGTGCGGAACTGATCGGCGCCGGTTGCGCCGCGTTGGTCCACGCCGCCGTGCCCGGCTGGTTCACCGAGACCGCGGGCAAGACCGTGACCCGAATCTACGACCACATCCAGTCGCGCAAGGCGGGCGCGGCGGACCCGGATAGCTGGCCCGATTATGAAATCTGACCGGGTCCCGGTCGCGATCATCGGTGGCGGCTTTTCAGGAACCATTATCGCCGCGCAGCTGGCGCGGCGCGGCATCGCCTCGGTGCTGATCGACGGCACCGGGCGCGCCGGCAAGGGCGTGGCTTATTCGACGACCGAGCCGGCGCATCTGCTCAACGTCTGCGCCGAGGGGATGAGCGCCTGGGCCGATAAGCCGGACGATTTTGCTCGGCGGTTCGAAGCCGAAGGCGGCGACCGGCGCGGGTTCGCCCAGAGACGGTTGTTCGCCCGCTATCTCGGCGACATCCTCGACCAGGCGATCTCCGGCGGGGTCGACGTGATCGACGGCGCCGCGACCGGGGCTGCTCGCAGTAAGGGTGGATGGCGGATCGACTTTCAAGGCGGGGAGACGATCGAAGCCGACGCCCTCATTCTGGCAATTGGCAATCAGGAACCCGAATCGCTCGGCGTCTTCGCGGGCGCGGGGGAACGATACATCCGCAACCCGTGGGGTGCGGAAGCCCGCGCCGCGGTTGCGAACCTTGCCGAAACCGGTGAGGCGGCGCTGATCGTGGGGACCGGGCTGACGATGGTCGACCTTGTCCTTTCATTGGATTCCGCCGGACATAACGGCCGCGTCGTGGCGCTATCCCGGCGTGGATTGATACCGCGTGCGCACGCCGAGTTCGAGCCTTCTCCGGTCGAGGAGATGAATTTGCCGAGGGGCGACCTTCGCGCGCTGTGGCGCTGGTTGCGCCGGCGCAGCGCGGAGGTTGGCTGGCGCGCGGCGGTCGACAGCCTGCGGCCCTACAGCCATTCGCTGTGGCAGAGCCTCGATACCGACCATCAGCAGCGCTTCCTTCGCCATGCCCGCCCGTGGTGGGACGTGCACCGCCACCGCATAGCGCCCGAAGTCGCTCAGACGGTGGCGCAAATGGTCGCCGACGGCCGGCTGGAGATCGTCGCGGGGCGCATCGTTTCCGCGCGCGGTGCCGATCGCTCGCTCGAGGTCGAATATCGCAAGCGCGGCGCCAGTTCACCCCAATCCGACCGCTTCGCTTATGCATTCAATTGCACTGGGCCGCTCCACTCGATTGGAAAGACGAAGGACCCTTTGCTGCGCAGCCTGCTCGACGCGGGTCAGGTTCGACCCGACCATCTCAGCATCGGGCTCGAGGTCGATGGGCATTCGCGAGCGATGGGCGGTGAGCATCTGTGGGCGCTCGGTCCACTGACCAAGGGACGCTATTGGGAGATCATCGCGGTCCCTGATATTCGCGAGCAGGCGGCGGCCGTCGCCGAGGACATTGCGCGGGAGCTTGAGCGATGAACCCACCGGTCGAACATGGCGACCCCGAGGACGGTGACCTGGTCGAATCCGCGCCGGCGTGTGAGATCCCGGGCGAGGTCAGCGAGGCGGTCCGGACTCTAATCCGTTGGGCCGGCGATGACCCGGACCGCGAAGGGCTTCTCGACACGCCGCGCCGCGTCGCCAAGGCCTGGCGCGAATATGCCCGGGGCTACGCCGAAGACCCATCCGTTCATCTCAGCCGGACGTTCGAGGAAGTCGGCGGCTATGACGAGATCGTCCTGCTGAAAGACATTCCGTTTCAGTCGCACTGTGAGCACCATATGGCGCCGATCATCGGCAAGGCCTCCATCGCCTATCTGCCGCGTGACAAGGTCGTCGGGATCAGCAAGCTCGCTCGCGTGCTCCATGGCTTCGCTCGGCGGCTGCAGGTCCAGGAGCGGCTAACGGCGCAAGTTGCTGACACCATCTGGCAATATCTTCAGCCCAAGGGTGTGGCCGTGATCATCGAGGCGACCCACGCCTGCATGACCGCTCGCGGGGTCAATACGCCGGGCGTGATGATGACCACTAGCCGGATGATGGGCACCTTCCGCGAAGACGAACGGAGTCGCCGCGAGGTGCTCGCACTGATGGGCTATTAAGCGCGGATCCCGAAAATGCAGGCGGGGCGGCTCCGCTGGCCGGAGAGCCGCCCCGCGCCCCGCCCCCAACGGGAACTATCGACGTCCGTTAGGACGAAGCCTCCATGCCATGCTTCAGATGGCTGATCTGGTCGTGGCCAGCGCGCACCGACTGATAGCATTGTTCGATGGCCGAGCGCGTGTCCGTGCTCAAATGCTCTTCGTTGATCGCAGCCTCGAACTTGCCTTTGAGATAATCCTCGCCGCGCTCGACCTCATTGATAATCGCTTTCTCGTCGCGGCCGGTGATCGCGGCCTTGAGGTCCTCGAAGCGTTGGTGCGCCTTGCCGATGAACGAGCCGGAGTCTTCGGGCTCGCCGCCAAGGCGGCGAACGTGACCGCGTAGATCCTCCACGACCTTCTGACGCTCGTTCGCGCGCTGACGGAAGGTTTCGCGAAGCTGCTCATTGTCGATGTTAGCGGCTGAATCCTCGTAACCGGTAATGCTGTCGATCGTCGTTGCAATCAGCGTGTTCAGCGTCGCGATTTCGTCCTTGCGGTCGGTCATGGCCTTACTCCTCTGTACTGTGGGAATTCGGGCAATGAACGCTCGAGCGGCCGCGATGATGCGCGGCTTTTCGATTTTGCGGGCGTGCGCCGCAAATCTTTGTCAATCTGCCGCGACATCGAGCGGCAGGGGGTGAGTCGCATGACGCTGACACGGCGCGCGCTATTGGAGCAGGTCGGAGCGATAGGCGGCGCGGGCGCTGTCTACCTAGCGATGGAGGCGTTGGGGCTGGCGATCCCGACGCCAGCCGGCGCGGAGAGCTTTCGGCTGCCTCGATCCAGCGGAGTTGGCAAGTCCGTGGTAGTGCTGGGCGCCGGGATCGCTGGCCTCGTCTCAGCCTACGAGCTCCAGCGCGCTGGCTACCGGGTCAGCCTGCTCGAGGCACGCGACCGGATCGGCGGCCGTGCGTGGACCATCCGCAACGGCGACCGGATCGTCCAGATGGGCCGTGAGGACCAGCACGCGACCTTCTCGCCTGGTCAATATTTCAATGCCGGGCCGGCGCGCATCCCGAGCGCGCACCGGGTGATCCTCGGCTATGCACGGCGGCTCGGCGTCCCGTTGGAAACCTTCGTCAACGTCAACCGCAACGCCGGTTGGGATTTCGGCGGCAAGGTCCAACAGGAACGCCGCATGGTCAACGACATGCGTGGCCACATCAGCGAGTTGCTCGCGAAGGCGATCGACCGCCATGCGCTCGACCAGGATGTGCCGAAGGGCGAGTTGGAGACCATCCGGCAATTCCTCGCGCCCTATGGTCAACTTGACGCAAAGGGCATCTACGCGCCCGGGGGCTCATCTGGTTGGTCGACTGTCGGCGGCGGTTACGGCCAGGTGCCTGTTCCGCTTCCGCCTCTCGGCTTCAAGGAACTTTACCCGTCCGGCGCTGCCACGCTCCCCTATCTGTTCGAGCATATCTGGGACATGCAGGCGACCATGCTTCAGCCGGTCGGGGGCATGGATCGGATCGCCCATGCGATCTACGAGCAGGTAAAGCCGGCCGTACGGTTACGCGCGCCGGTCACGGCCATCCGCCGCGTCGGCAACCGCGTCCGCGTCGAGCATGGCCCGGGGGAACTAAGTACCGAGGCAGACTATGCGGTGGTGACGCTACCCGCCCATCTCCTCGAGCGGATTCCGAACGACTTCTCGCCGGCGAAGAAGGCGGCGCTGAAGAATGTGCCCTACCTGCCGAGCGTCAAGGTCGCGTTTGAAAGCCCGCGTTTCTGGGAGGCCGACGACGGCATTTACGGCGGTCTCGCCTGGACCGACCGCGCCAACGAAAACGTCATCTATCCGTCGCACGAATTCGGAGCGCCCAAGGGAGTTCTCGTCGGGGCCTATGTCGCGGGCTGGACCAACCAGGACAATCCACAGAAATTCGCGGCGTTCAGCGACGCCGAGCGGCTGCGTGTTTCGCGCGATTCTGTCGAAGCCTTGCACCCCGGACGCTCGAAGTTGTTGGCCAAGGGAGTCACCGTCGGCTGGGGACTGGTGCCCTATTCCGAGGGCGTCGGTGCGCTGTGGGACGCCGATCCCGGAAGCATCGCGCCGCGCGGAGCGCAATATGCGGAGCTTCTAAAGCCGGAAGGCTCGATCGTCTTCGCCGGCGAGCATTTGAGCTATCAAGGTCTGTGGCAGGAAGGCGCGGCGCTCTCGGCGCATGAAGCGTTGAAGCTGGTCGCGGCGATGGCGAAAGTGAAAGCGGTCTAGGCGCCGACCCCTGGCAAGTGGCGGGCGACTCCGGCCCAATCCGCGCCCGTCCAGAATACGAACAGGGGGATTGAAATCGAGACGAGCAGCATGGCGAAGCCAAGCTTTGTCGCCGCGTGAATTCGGCCGATCGATCGGCGATCCCACAGAAGCAGCGGGACGAACAGCAACAGGCCGAGCAAGAAGATAATGGTGAACCCAACGATCGTCGGCGGCGCGATTGGCAGCCGACCGATAGACGGCCCGGCGACAACGAGGATGGCTGCGCCGAGCATCGACCTTTTGTGCCACTGCGCGTCGCGCCGCCTGGACCAGCCGTTCCAGACCATCACCGCGAAGGGAACGATTACGGACAGCGGTACGATCGTCCAGGTCAGGGGATCGGTGAACGGCGGCTGGTTGGCGCGCGCGACCTGCCACACGGCCGTCAGGTACATGACCGGAATCATCAGGATCGCCAGCAGCATCGTCAGCTTGCCAAGGCGCATGTGAATTTCATGCTTGCGGGCGGAGATCAGCTGCGTCTGGGCAATGATCGCCGCCATCCACAGAGTGAACACGGTGCCATGAAGGATCACCGCGAGTGGAAGAGTGGGGTTTGGCCGCGGATAGGCCGGAACGATGTTGCGCAGGTAAAAGCTGGGTCCAAAACCCAGAAGGACCAGGAGCGCGAGGAACAACGCCATTCTCGAGTAGAATCTGCGCTCGGATGCTTTGCGGTCGGCAGGCGATGCGGCGATCGTGGCCATTCGGTTCCCCCCGGAAAATGGCTGGTGACTCAAAAGGTCTAGCGCGAAAGCGCCGGTCGCGCCATGCTGCCTGTTGGTCGAAGACGGCTTGCCGGCTCGCTATGGGTGAGACCAGCGCCCGCGCCGTAAAAAGGGGGAATTGCCATGAAGAAATCGGTGCATCTCGCTCTCGCATTGGCGCTCATCGCAGCGCCCGCGCCAACGCTCCTCGCCAAGCCTGCGGCTCGGGCTGACAGCATTGCTGCTGCCGTTGCTTCGCCCGATCGTACTCCGGACAACGTCAAGCTCGATGCGTCCCGCAAGCCGGCCGAACTCCTTAGGTTCCTTGGACTGAGGCCCGGCATGCGCGTTGCCGACCCATTTGGCGGGAACTTCTACTGGGCCGAGATCACCGGCCGGGCGGTGGGACCGACCGGGCATGTGACGATCTGGCAGCCTCAACAATTCTACGACAAGGACGCCTATGACGCCTACCAGGCGGTCCAGGCAAAGCAGCCCAACGTCTGGATGCGGGTCAGTCCGTTCGAATCTCCGGACATTCCGGCGGGCAAATATGACTTCATGTTGATCAATCTCGATTATCACGACGTCTATTGGCAAAACGACAAATACAAGATCGTGCGGATGGATCCGGCGGAGTGGTTGAAGACGATCAATGCCGCGATGAAACCGGGCGCCATCGTCGGCGTCGTCGATCACGTGGCCAATCCAAACGACGATACGCGGGCGACGGTCGACAAACTGCACCGGATCGACCCCGCAGTGGTGAAACGCGACTTCGAGCAAGCAGGGTTCAAACTCGTCGCAACCAGCGACATGTTGCGGAATCCGGATGACGATCACAGCCTGCTGGTTTTTGACCCCAAAATCCGGGGGAAGACCGATCGCTTCGTCTATAAGTTCAAGAAGGTTCGGTGACCGCCAGACCGGGCGAAGCGGCGCCTGAGCGGAGCGCAACGGGCTTGCGCGCCTATGGCGCGCTTGCTGCGCTCGTCCTCGGCCTCGTGCTCGGCGCCTTTTCCGACCGGCTCGCGCCTTCGGCTCGGGATAGCACGCTCGCAGTCGCGGGCTTTGTCGGCACATTGTGGCTCAATGCCCTGAAGATGACCGTGATCCCGCTGGTCGTCGCTCTGCTCGTGGTCGGCATTGCTAAAAGCCGCGAGGCCGCGATGGCGGGCCGAATCGCCGGCCGATCGGTCGCCTGGATCGTGATCATCTGCACACTTTCGGCGGTATTTGGCGCCGTGATGATCCAACTCCTGACGAAGCTGTTCCCGCTCGCCCGGGACACCGCCGCGTCGCTGCAACGCGGGCTCGCTGGCGTGGAGGACAAAGCGGCAACCCCGCTTCCGGGCATCGCGGATTTCTTCAAGGGCGTGATCCCCGACAACATCTTTGCCGCCGCGACCAACGGCGACATCCTGCCGCTGGTCGTCGCCTCCGTCTTGTTCGCGCTCGCCCTGGCCGGCATTTCGCAAGCAGGACGATGTGCCGTTGTCATCTTGTTCGAGGCGATCGCGGACGCGTTCGTCGTCATTATCGGCTGGGTCTTGTGGCTGGCGCCGCTCGGCGTGCTGGCATTGGCCTATACGGTCGGAGCGGCGGCCGGCGGGGCAGCATTTGCCGGCCTCGGCCATTATGTCGTGCTCATCTCGGTGATCGGCGTCCTTGTCACAGCCGCCGGCTACCCGCTTGCGGTGATTGGCGGGCGCATCGGGTTCGGCGCGTTTGCTCGTGCGCTGATCGGCCCGCAAACGGTGGCAATCTCGACCCGTTCGTCGCTCGCGTCATTGCCGGCGATGCTAAGCGCCTCGCAGACAATCGGTATCCGCGAGGAGGTCGCCGACGTGACACTCCCGATCGCGGTCGCGCTGTTTCGGGCAACCGGGCCGGCGATGAACGTCGCGGTGGCATTTTACGTCGCGCACTGGTTGGGCCTGGAGCCGGGACTCGCGCAGATGGTCGCCGCCGTAGGGGTCGGCGCATTGATGAGTTACGGCGCGGTCAGCCTGCCGGGTGAAGTCAGCTACATCAGCTCGATTGCGCCAATCGCTCTAGCGCTAGGCGTTCCCATCGCCCCACTTGCGCTGCTCGTAGCCGTTGAAATGGTGCCTGACATCTTTCGCACCGTCGGGAATGTCACACTCGATGTGGCGCTGGCGGCAATTGTCGATGGTTCGGCCGCCGGGTCTGGCAAGCTGAACCGCGCCTGACCATTTCTCGTCGGTTTGCCGAATTGCCAGCCGTCTTTGTCGGAGTGCCGAACATTGCTGCGGCGCCGTCGAGCAGTGCGCGACACCGTTCGTCTTTCGCGGCAAATGGACCAATGCGACGCGGGGCATTCCCCTCTGCAACCCAGCTGCTCCGCGTCGCAACATGGAGATACGAGATGTCCAAGACCCTTACGGTCGTCGCCGCGTTGATCGTCGCTTCGATGCTTGTCCTCCCGACGGTCAGTCTTGCCGACGTTCCTTCGGTAACGGTCGTAGCTTCGGCCTGATCGGACTTGGCTGATCAGCGTCCCGCGATGGCGCGAACGCGATCCGAGTAGAGCCGGCCGACCGGCTGCTCGGTCGCATCGGCGAGTCGGGCGATCCATCGGCCTGAAGGATTGCGCGTGAAGCCGGTGATGAAATCCTTGCGCACGATCGCGGATCGATGGAGCCGGACGAAGAGCTCAGGGTCGAGGCCCTCTTCGAGCGCGGCCATCGAATGATGAATCAGCCAGCTGCGGCGCCCGACGTGAAGGCGCATGTAATCGCGCTCGGCCGAGACGCGATCGACGTCCTTGGCGGCGATCCGCACCAGTCCTGAAAGGTCCGAGGCCCAGAATTCCTCCAGCCATTGGCTGACCTTGCCGGTGACGGGCCGCTCGGCGCGATGCTCGAGGTATGTCCGCGCCCGATTGAGCGCCCGCTGCAGCCGCAGCGGGTCCACCGGTTTCATCAGATAATCGACCGCCTCGACCTCAAATGCGGCGACGGCGAATTGGTCGAAGGCCGTCACAAAGACGACGGCGGGGGAGGGGTGCTGAGCGGCGAGCGCGCGGGCGACCCCGATGCCGTCGAGCCCGGGCATGGCGATGTCGAGCAGCAACACGTCCGGCGACAAGGCTCTTGTCAGGTTAATCGCCGAGTCGCCGTCGCTGGCGGTACCAACGAGCTGCGCGCCGTCGGCCTTGGCGAGCAGCAGCTGCAGCCGCTCCGCGGCGAGCGGCTCATCGTCGGCAATGAGGACCCGAAGGGACTTGGTCTCAGCCATTCGCTTCCACGGGCATCGTGAGCGCCACCTTGAAACCGCCGCCGGTCATCGGGCCGAAACGGCAGCTGGCGCGCCCGCCGAACCGCGCCTCCAGCCTTTGGCAGACGTTCGATAGGCCGACGCCCGTGCCTTCGTGAGTTGCGGCCGGAAGTTCGTCGTTGCCGCCGTGTTTCAGGCGGTTGCTGATCTCGAGCACCATCCGATGGTTATCGAGATGGCGCGCCGCGATGCGGACGACGACCGCCTTGCGGCTCTTCGAAACGCCATATTTGATCGCATTCTCGACGATCGGCTGGAGAATGAGCGCTGGAAGCCGGGCTTGCTCCAGGGTCTCGGGAACATCAATCTCGACGTGCAGGCGGTCGGGAAACCGCGCTTTCTCGATGTCCAGATAGAGCCGCTGAAGATCGATCTCCTCGGCGAGGCTGACATCGGCGCTCGGGTCGAGCGAAAGGCTCGAGCGGAAGAAGGTCGAGAGGGCGAGGAGCATCGCTTCAGCGCGATCGGCGCGACCCGTCATCATTAACGAAGAGAGCGAGTTCAAGGTGTTGAACAGGAAGTGCGGGTTGACCTGATAGCGCAGCGCCCGGACCTGCGCGGCCTGGGCGGCGCTTTCGGCGTCGGCCAGCCGGCGTTGCGCGCCCAGCGCCTGCGCTTGCGCCTGCGTGGCGATGTAAAAAGCGCTCCATGCCAGGAAGAAGAACAGCCACATGACGGCGGTATCGGCGGCGTAGCGAAGCTGCTTGTTCGGATCGAGCTCATGGATTTTGGGCCAGGTCAGCACGAGCGGCTCGGTGGCGCTACGCTCGATACGGATCTGCTGGCCCTGCTCGACGATCGTGAAGCCCTCGCGAGCCTGATAACGGAATTGCTCGCGGCTCTCGCGGAAGAAGTCTTCGATCGACATGAGGACGATGGCCATGACGATCGAGGCGAGCACCGAACCGATGATCGCAACGACGGTCTTGCGACCGACCGGAGCCTCTGCTGCGAAGACCGCGATCCCGACATAGATGATCGCCGTCAGGGCCACACCCATGACAATGACGACCAGCTTGTTTTCCAGCATGGTCAAGGGGTCCGTTCCAAGGAACGCCCGGGCGACCACGGTTAAGGCATAGAAGGACCAGAAGCCCACGATCGACTTCAATGCCAGCGGCCAATCGCTGAACCGTGTGCGTACCGGCCTTTGACGCATCATCAACATGGCCTTCTCATGTCCTAAAAATCGCTCTTCGGGAACCGCCACTTGCCCATTGGCAGAACCGCGGGAGCATCCGGTCGAATCCGGCAACAACCGGAACGCCCCCGCGCCACGCTCGTTACATCGTCGCAATCATAGATCGGAGCCATCGGTGATTCACCGGAAAGATGACAAGCCGCCGCCCGCGGTAATTTCGGGCGATCCGGAGGCTGAGCTGGAGCGCAAGCTTAAACGAGACCCGGAGAACCTCGACGCGAAGGTCGACGTGGGCAGCGATGAATCGATGGACGCGTCCGATCCGCCGGCAGCGGCACAGCCCGGACAAAATGACGAACCGGTGCCCTCGTCCGGCTTTCCGGACTAAGTTACGCAACCGTCACAAAAACGCATCGCCGTTGCAATAAATCAACAATCCACAGTTTTAAGGCCCGCCGTCAATTTCTTACCTTGCGGCGGTGACTCCCCTCTGATTCAATCTGAATGGGGGGTGGGACTGTGGTTAAGTTTCTTGAAACCAATGCCGCCGCATGATCCCGCCAGTGCTTAAGGAGTCGGGTTCATGATTACGCGGACCAGCCAGCCGGCCAGCGGCGCGATGCTGATCTCGGAGATGAAGGAGTTCGCGAGCTTTTCCAAAGCTACGCAGCGCTACATCCGCCGGTCGCTCGATGTGGCTTACGGTCGCCGCGACCCGATTGAATGCTGGGCCCGGGACGAAGGCGAAGCCGCGTCCATCCGCGCCCAGGCCCGCCTTTACAAGCAACTCGATCATCTGCGCCTCCAGGTGCCCGACGACAGCGGCCTCGACATGATCGAGCCTTTCGTTGGCATGCTGATCACTTTGTCGGCGTTCGATCTCGGCCAGGACCGGCTGCCCAATTTCGCGGCCTATCGTTTCCTCTACGAGCGGTTGATCGGCGCTGCCTCGCGCCCGTGGTTGCCCGCCGCTTTCTGCGCCGCCGCCGCGCTTCCGCACCTCCACCCTGACCGGCGTCGCGTCCTGTTGCAGTCGATCAGTGAGAGCGCCGCGACCGCGCCCGGCTGGTCGAGCCGCGAGCCAGTGTTCTGGCCGGAGTGGGTTGAGAAGGTCGATCTTCAGGCCGCCGCCTGAACTCAGGCGCTTTCGGGCGCCTTCACCGACGGGAAGATTTTCGCCAGCTGGCTGAGGCTGTCGCTGGCGTTCCTGTGATGCACGAAGACGACGCCGGCCGCTTCGTACGCGGCGCGGTGCTTCTCGCGGTCGTCGACCAGCACATCGCCCGGTTTCATGTGCTTGTGTTTGTCGCGGGCCAAGCAGGTGATGATCGCTACTCCAGGGAAATGGTCTGCGGCCCATTCGACTTTTTGGGGCGCGGCCCATTTGCCCTCGGGCAGTCCGGTGAGGATGGTCGGCTTGAGATGCTTCACGGCGTCGAACAGCAGCCGCGCATCGGGCATTTCCTCTAGCGAACCATAGAAATTCGGCGCTCCCGCGAGATGCTTCCAGAAAGCGCTACGGCCGTGGGTCGCGATATATTGCTTGGCGCTCATTCCGAGCAGCTGGCGCACGCTGAGATCGAAGTCGGCAAGCACGCCGTCGGCATCCAGGAACAGTCGGGGCCGCTTGAGCATGCCTGGACAACCGCCGTCAGGCCGGTTGGGTTTCCGCGAGGCGCTCGACCAGGCTCTGGGCGAAGTCGATCAACGTATCGTCTCGCGCGCCCATGACGACGATGCGGTCGCCCGGTCTCGCTTCCGCAACAAGTGCGTCGCCGATCTTCGCGCGTTCGGAAATGTGCTCGGCGTGATGCCCTGACGCGCCGATCCGTTCCGCCAGCCAGTCGCTGCCCCGCGTCCGTTCCACGGTGCCGCCGTGATAAACCGGGTCGGGGAGATAGAGCCGGTCGTCGGGCGCCATCCCGGCCGCGAAGCTCTCGGCCAGCGGCTCGCCCATCTTGGCAAGCGGGCCGTAGCCGTGCGGCTGGAACATGATCAGCAGCCGGCCGGGCTGGGCTCGCAGGGTGGCCAGGGTCGCTTCGATCTTGTCGGGGTTATGCGCGAAATCGTCGATCACGGTAACGCCGCTCGCCTCGCCGACGGTTTCGAGCCTTCGCCGCAGTCCTTCGAACCGGGCCAAAGCGTTGACCGCATCTTCGATCCGCACCCCGAGCAGCCGCGCCGCGGCGATCGCGGCCAGCGCGTTCGAGGCGTTGTGGCGACCGGGCACGGCCAGCCTCACGTCGTGCCGCTCGCCCTCGGCTTCGAGCGCGAAGGCGGCGCCGCCCGGTTCGAGGCTCAGGTCCTTGCCGAGAAAGTCCGCGCCCGGGCTGTCGAAACCGTAACCTATGTGGTGGTCGGGGGGGAGGACATCGGCGATCGCGCGCGTTTCAGGGTCGTCGAGGTTCACGACCGCCTTGCGGGCGCGCAACAGGAAAGCCGCGAACAGGCTGCGCAGCTCGGCCATTTCTTTGTGGTCGAGGCTGATGTTGGTCAGCACCGCGACCTTCGGCTTGTAGAGCGAGATTGAGCCGTCGCTCTCGTCGACCTCGCTGACGAACAGCTCGGGATCGCCAACCAATGCGCTGGCGAAAGGCGTTGAGGGTGTCACGAAATTTTTCATCACCGCGCCGTTCATGACGGTCGGCTGGCGGTGGCAGGCGTGGAGGATCCAGCCGATCATGCCGGTGACGGTAGACTTGCCGCTGGTGCCCCCGATCGCGACGCTACGTTGGGCCGAGTTGAGCAGCGTGGCGAGAAATTCGGGCCGGGTGAGGTGGGTGAGGCCAAGCTCCTTGGCGCGCACCACATCGGGCACGGTTGGCTCGACCGCCGCCGAAGTCACCAGGGTCATGCCATCCTGCAGGCCCGAGCCGTCCTGCGGGAAGAGCTGGATCCCGAGCGAGCGCAGATAGTCGAACTTTTCTGGCGTCCGCCCGGCGTCCAGCGAACGGTCGGATCCGGCGACCTTGGCTCCGCCGGCGCGCACGATCGAGGCGAGCGGAAGCATGCCGCTGCCGCCGATGCCGCTGAAGAAAACCGGAGAATCGATCATCGGCGCGCCCTAATCGGCGCGTCGGACCTTGGCTAGCGGCACGCGCCCCCGCCCGGCCATCCAGTCCAGCCGGGACCGCGGACGAACCGCCCTGGCTTTGCGCCAGTGTGTTTGCCATCCTTCAGAACTTGGATGCCATTGACGAAAACATCGTCCACGCCCGTCGCCAGCTGGTCCGGTTTGGGGAAGGTTGCGTGGTCCTGGATTGTCGCCGGGTCGAACACCACAACATCGCCATAATAGCCGGGCGCAAGCCAGCCACGATTCTTGATGCCGATGTTGGTCGCGGGAAGCGACGTCAGCCGCCGGACCGCGTCCTGCAGCGTGGTCGCATGCTCGTCGCGGACATAATGGCCGAGGAAGCGAGCAGTATTGCCGTAGGCGCGGGGATGCGACTGGGATTTGAGGAAGACGCCCTCGGGCGCCGGCGAGGCCTCATCCGAACCCAGGCTCATCCACGGCAGTCCGGCTTCCCGCTTCACGTTATCCTCGTTCATCAGGAAATAGACCGTGCCAACGCGGCTTCCGTCCTCGATCACCAGGTCCATCGCTGTCTCTTCCGGGCTCTTGCCGCGCATCTTCGCAACCTCGGCGAGCGTCTTGCCCGTCAGCGGCTTCAGCTTCGGGTTCTTGAAGCTGACCAGAAGCACATTGTCGGGGCTACCGGAGAGCAACAGCAGATTCTCCCAATCGTTCGACGGGGTGCGCATTTCCTTGACCAGCCGCTCGCGGACTGCGGGGTCCTTCAGCCGCTTGATCCAGGCTTCTAATCCGCCCGACTGAACCCACGACGGCATCGCGGCGTCGAGCCCGGTCGCGCCGGCGGTATAGGTGTACATGTCGGCCGTGATCCGCTGGCCGCTCGCCCTGGCTGCCTCGACCTTGGCGATCGCGGCGTCGAGCTTGGCCCAGTTGGGCGCGCCGCCCTGCTTGAAATGGTAGATTTCGGCTGGAGCGCCCGATTCCTTGCTGATCGTGATCAGCTCGTCGATCGCTTCGAGCAGCTTGTTTCCTTCGGAGCGCATGTGGCTGATGTACATTCCGCCGCATTTCCCCGCTTCGGTCGTGATGGCGACGAGCTCCGGCGTCTCGGCATAAGTCGCGGGCGAATAGATGAGCGACGAGCCGACGCCGAGGGCGCCTTCCCTCATTGCCTGGCGGACGAGGGCGCGCATCCGGTCGAGCTGCGCGGGCGTTGGGTCGACGTCCTTCTCACCAAGCTCGTGCACGCGAACCGTCGTCGCTCCGATGAAGGATGCGACATTGGGCGTGACCCCTTTGTGCTGGAGATATTCAAGATACTGGGCGAGCGTGGTCCACTTGATCGGATATTTTATGTCCCCCTGCCGCTGCACCGCCAGCCGCTTCATCTCGGGGGTGAGCGGGCCCATCGAATCGCCTTCGCCGAACACTTCGAGTGTGACGCCTTGGTAAGTGTCGCTCATCCCGCGGCCATCGGCGATCAGGCTCTCGACAGCCCAGCTCAACATGTTGATGAAACCGGGCGATACCGCCCTGTCCGTCGCGTCGATCACGCGCTCGGCACCGCCCGGAGCGTGCGGACCGACATAGACGATCTTGTCGCCCTTCATCGCGACGTCGCCCACATAAGGCATGCCGCCGGATCCATCGTAGATCGTCCCGCCGCGGATCAGGACGCTATAGGCGGGTGGTGGCGCGGCTGCCGTGATGCCGAGTGCGGTGACGGCTACGGCGAAAGCAATTTTCTTGTGCATGAACCCCTCCCCAAGAGCCGGGAACCTGCCCTATCAGGAGCGCGGGCGCCACCGCTAAAGCCAAGCTGGCGCGCGAGATCGGGAGACTGATCGATGTTGATTGCCATCCTCGTCCCGCTGGCGCTTGCCGTGCTGCTTTATGCGGCGCTCCTCATACGGGCCGCAATCGCAAGCAAGGCGCTGCCCGATCCGGAGTCCATGGCCCTCGGAGCTGTCGTCAATTTCTTCGACACCCTGGGCATCGGGAGCTTCGCCCCGACTACGGCCTGGTTTCGATTTCGCAAGATGGTTCCCGACCGTTTGATCCCGCCGACCATGCTCGCCGGGCTCACGCCTCCCGCAATGGCGGAGAGCATAATCTTCCTCATCCTCCTTGGTGTCGCGGTCGATCCGATGCTTCTCTTCGGATGCGCCATTGCGACGCTGCTTGGCGGGCTGGTCGGGGCGCCGCTGGTCGCCCGCGCGAAGGTTTGGATCGTCCAGTTTACTGTCGCCGTCGGCCTGGTGCTCGCGGCAGTGGCCTATGCGATGACCAATCTGCACTTGTTCCCAGGTGGCGGGACCGCAACCGGTCTTCCCATGTGGCCCAGCATTGCGGCGATCGTCGCCAGCTTCGGCTTCGGCCTTTTGGCTAACTTCGGAGTGGGGAATTATGCCCCGACCCTGGTGATGCTGAGCCTGATGGGCATGGACCCCAGGCTCTGCTTTCCGATCATGGCCACCGGAGCATCGCTGATGGGCGCCGGCGCGGCGGCGCGTCATGTCAAGATCGGACAGATCGATCTCAGGATCGTTCTCGGCCTTGCAATTGGGGGCATTCCCGCCGTGCTGGTTGCGGCCTTGATCGTGAAGTCTATGCCCCTCGAACTGCTGCGCTGGCTGGTTTTCGTGGTCGTGCTCTATGCGGCGGTGGTGATGTTCCGCGCCGCGCTGGTCGGGCGGCGAGAGCACAGCGCGCAGTCGGCGACGGCAGCGGTGGCGGCGTCGTGACCGACCCCAACGCGCTCAATCGCGACTTCGAGAGATACGATCAAGTCCGCAAGTCCCACACCTATCGGCTTGCCGAAGGTGACGGCGACGAGTTCGACGAGAATTACCGGATCGCCACGCTCGATCTGGAGCCATATCTTCGCGGGGATGCCGGCGATAAGGCCCGTTTCGCCCATGAGTTCGGCTCGGCGCTGGAGGAAATCGGCTTCGCCGTCCTCGTTGGGCATGGGGTCGATCCAGCGCTGTATGACGAGATGCACGACGCGGTGTCGGACATTTTCACGTCAACGCCGCTCTCCGAGAAAATGCGCTTTCGCGCGACCCGCCACGGCTCAGTCAGCCAGGGATATTTCCCGCTTGAGGAAACGAGCGAGATCCATCCGGACCTGGTCGAAGGGTGGGTCTGGTGCCGCCGCGCCTTCGACGTTCCCCAGCAGCGCGAAGGACGATTCAAGCGAGAGGATTACTGGCCGCGCGCGGAATATGAACCCCTGCTCCGACGGCTCGTGCTCGCTCACGAGCTGCTGTTCCAGCCGATCGCGCAGGCGATGTTTCAAGGCATCGGGGTCGATCCGCACGTCTATGATCGAAGACTGACGGATACGAATTTTGGACTTCGTGGAAATTATTACCCGCCGCTAAACGCCCGTCAGGTCCAGTCTGGCGCCGGTCGTCTGCTCGGCCACGAGGATGTCGACCTGTTCACGATCTTGCCGGCGCCTCGAGCTGACGGACTTCAAGTGTGGAATCACCGCAGTGGAAGATGGGTGCGTCTCAATGCGCCACGCGGGTCAATCATCATCAACACTGGCGACTACATGCAGCGGATCAGCAACGACCGGTTGCCGTCGACGACCCATCGCGTCAGCAAGCCAAGCAACGGTTCGGCCTGTTCGGAGGCCCGCGTGTCGTTTCCCATGGCCGTCTATGTGTGGGAGAATGAAATCCTCGACGTGCTGCCCGGCCTTGGCCCGCCGAAATATCCGCCGGTCAAGGCGATTACGTTTCACACGCGCAGCACAAGCAAATTCTACGGCGACAATTACGCCGTCGAGGCCGAGTGATGCGCATTGCCGTTGTTGCTCCTAGCTGTTCGCTGAAGCGCGAGGCCGCCGAGGCGGTCGAGGCGATCGTCGCTGAACGCGGGGATTGCGAGCTGATCATCCATCCGCAATGCTTCCTGAGCGAGGGGCATTTCGCAGGCTCCGACGAAGTGCGGCTGGCGGCTCTGCGGGAAGTAATGGCCGATCCTACGATCGATGCGGTGTGGTTTGCCCGAGGCGGTTACGGATCGAACCGGATCGCCGAGCCCGGGCTTGCGGATTTGCCCGACGAGGCCCGCCGTAAGTTGTACATGGGCTATAGCGACGCCGGCTTCCTCCTTGCCGGATTGCATAAGGCTGGCGTGCAGGTCGCGTGGGGCCCAATGCCGCAAGACGCTCTGCGCGACAATGGTGACGCCGCCATCCACCGGGCGCTCGCCTGGATGACATCCAGGGACCCTTCCGCGCTCGAGCCGGGCATCGAGACGCCGGCCATGGCCTTCAATCTGACCGTGCTTTCCAACCTGCTCGGAACTTCGCTTGAGCCCGACTTCAGCGGCGTCGACCTGATGATCGAGGACGTGGGCGAACATCTTTACCGGATCGACCGCACCATGTTCCATGTGACGGCCAGCGACAACGTCCGCCAGGCGGGCCGGATCAGGCTCGGGCGCGTTGGCGACATTCTTCCCAACGAACCCGATTTTGGGGACGATGAAGTGGCGATCGTCAGCGACTGGTGCGCACGTTCAGGCATCGTGTTCGGCGGTCGCGCGGACATCGGTCACGACGCCCAAAACCGCGTCGTGCCGTTCGGCCCCCGGGCAAGTTGATCCATGTTTGCTTTGGCCCATTGCAAAGGCCCTAAAGTTGCGCTCTACGAAGAGGGGAACAACAGGAGGGCCTGATGGCACAAGGGACTGGTCGTAAAGCGGGGGGCGGATTGGCTCGCCCGGTTCAACCTTCGGCGGATCTCGCTGCAATCTGCGGCAGTGCGCCGCTGCCGCGCAGCCAGGTCGTTTCGAAGGTGTGGGATCACATTCGTAAAAACAACCTGCAAAACCCGCAAAACAAACGGGAAATCCTGGCTGACGACAAGCTGAAGAAGGTCTTCGGGGGCAAGGACCGCGTCAGCATGTTCGAAATGAACAAGCATCTGTCGAACCATCTGAAGTAAACACTTCAGACGTTACGACGATAAGGGGATCCGCACGCGCGGGTCCCCTTTTTCTTTAGACCGTGCGGACGACTCGGAGTGGGCGCTAGCCGCGCCAGAGGCCATCGAGCCTCTCTCGGGTCACGGGAAAGCCGAGATCGTCCGGAATCCTAATAAATTTCTCCCCGTTTACTTCTTCGGCCCAGGGAGAAATTGGCTCGATCCGATGAGCGGCGGCGTCGGCGCGGATCTGCTCGAACGTCGAGTGCTGGGCGAGGCGCTCCAGCGTACGCCGCGTTGGAAAGATCAAGCGGGCCGCGCCGCGCCGCTCTCGTTCGAGGACATCGGCCGCCGTGACCCACGCTGAGTCGGCGCACTCGCCCTCGATCACATGCGGCTGCCAGTCGATCTCCTGCGCCTGCGCGACGTAGAAGAGGGTATCGAAGCGACGAACGGCGTGGAACTTTGGTACCCAGCGCGCGAAGGGAGTCAGCGCATCGGCCTCGATCGCCAGACCGAAAGCCTTGAGCAAATCACCAAAGCTCTCGTCCGCCACGAGCGCGCGCTGGAGCTCGGCCGTCTCGGCCTCGTCCGGCACCGGCGTGAGTCCAACCGCAATCGCTGTCTCTTCGATCGTCTCTCGGGTCGCGGCGATGACCGCCGCGTTAAGCCCTAACTCCTGCGCAAGCTCACGATCGGCGTGATCGATCCGCCCTCCGGGAAAGACCAACGCGCCGGCAGCGAAGGCCATGCCTTCGGCTCGCTCGACCATGAGCAGCTCGGGAAACCCGCCGGCGCGGTCGCGGATGACGATCAACGTCGCGGCTGGAATCGCCTCGTCGCTCATGCGCCGGCACGTAGGCGCGGGCGCGGCAAAGAAAAAGCCGCCCGAGGCGAACCCCGGGCGGCTCTCGCCCCCAACTCGCGACGTTTCAAAGATCACATCCCGCTGACGTTTTGCTCCTGCGCGTCATCCGGATTGACCGTGTTGTCGGCATTCTCGAGCTGCCGCTCCTGGTTGCCCAGAGCGTCGGCCTCGCTGTTCGCGGCGTCATTGGCCGCGTCGCTCGACAGCGCGTTGAGATCGGCAGCCGGCTGATTCATCTCGGCGTTGTTGACCTGGTCCTGGTTGTTATAGTTGCACCCGACAAGCGCCAGCGCGGCGAGGCCGACGGCAGCAAAAACTAGCTTTTTCATGCGTTTGTGATTCCTCAGAAACTGTTTGGCTACAATCTGCATAACAGCACTCGGGCCCCTGTTTCCAGTGGCATTGCTTGTGATTTCAACGCGAAATCCCTATCCTCTAAGCGCCGGGCAACCGGCTATGTCGGTAGATGGTTGGGTGGAATAGGCACTTCGGACCCGGGGGGCAGTACCCCGGCGCCTCCACCATCAACCGCGGCCAGAGGGATGATGCTGCCGCGGCTGTTGATGGGGGCGAAATAGGATCGACGAGTGCAATAAAGGCCTGATTGCCGATCGGTATGGATGCCACCGCAACGGCTCAATCACACAAGTGCTAACGATAACGAGGCACTCGCTCTTGCTGCGTAACTGAGGTCCTAACGGATTGAAGTTACAAGGCTAAAGCGCGGTTGGACCCCACCGGGCAACAGAAGGGGATTCCAGCGGTTCGGGG
>Ga0105248_10001600_pt1 | contig 25180 bp, 17 predicted proteins | sample KBSS34metaG_FD_81524 | JGI IMG/M metagenome (GOLD analysis project Ga0105248, IMG submission 81524) | Switchgrass rhizosphere microbial communities from Kellogg Biological Station, Michigan, USA - KBS S3-4 metaG | ecosystem: Host-associated > Plants > Roots > Rhizosphere > Soil | place... | reverse complement strand
GTCGTAGACGAGCTTCCAGTCTTCCATGCGAACCATCTTCTGGTTTCCGCTCTGAGTAACTTTATTTAGTTCATCCCCGGCGGACCTTACAGGGGCTGACTCCGGCGGAAACATGTTCCGGTACGGGGCTGGCACCTGCTCCAGATCATGCGGCCCGGGGATACTGGCCTGAAGCAGGAAGGGTTGGTCGTCTGTTTCTTCGATGAAGTTTATCGACTCGGTAACGACGCGATAGGGATCTGGGAAGAGCGCAAAGAGAACTGATTCTGGAACGAGGTCCTCGCGGACCATTGTTGTTCTGCCTAATATGTGGCAAAGGACACTATGTCGAAAGCGTCCTTGAATTTCGTTTGGGTCAGATCTAATCCCTTAAAATCTGGCGGGGACGACCGGGCTCAACCCGTGACCTCTGCCGTGACAGTAAATCGGAAACAAGTAACTGCAAGAAATCAGGCGTAACGGATGGCTCCTTAAGCGCGCTGCGGAACCTTTGGGAACCTTTATCGAACCCTTTATTGCACCCACCTCTTTTCCTGTAAACCTCCGCCCGAACCAAATTTTCTCGATGAATGAGCTGGCGATTTATCACCAACAAAGAAGAAGAACGACTTCCGTTAAGGGAATTCGCAATGATAATCGCTGGGACTAATTGGCCGCCGGCGCGACAGCCCACTCTAATACCGGATCGCGCCGCGCCATGTAGGCGGCGAAGTCGTCTTGATCGTCTGCGTCCGGACCAGCGATTGCTTGCACCGGAAGGTGCATAAATTCCGCGTTCTGCCCACGTCTCTTTAGGAATAACGACGCTGGTGCCACTCCCAAGCGCTCGCAATAATTTTGTCCAGTTCAGTAAACTGCGGCTTCCACCCCAACTCCAATTTAATCTTCTCGGAGTTGGCCACCAGCACCGCCGGATCCCCCGCCCGCCGCTCACATTCTTCAATAGCAATAGGCCTTCCCGTAACCCGCCGCACTGACTCGATCACCTCCAGCACAGTAAAACCCTGTCCGTTCCCAATGTTGTAAATAACCCGGCGCTTCTCTTTGATCGCCTCCAATGCGAGCAGATGAGCCTCCGCTAAGTCCCGCACATGAATATAGTCCCGAACACAAGTCCCATCCCTCGTTGGATAGTCCTGGCCAAAGATCTTGATGCTGGCCCTGCGCCCCAAAGCCACATCCAAGAGCAGCGGAATCAGATGCGACTCCGGCACATGAGCTTCTCCATACCCTTCAATCGCCCCCGCCACATTGAAGTATCGCAAGCTCGCATACCGAAATCCATGCGAGACATTCATCCACTCGAGCATCTGTTCCACCAGCAATTTACTCTCCCCGTAGGGATTAGTCGGTTTCAACTTTGCATCTTCCAGTATTGGAATCGTCTCCGGCTCCCCATAGCAGGCCGCCGTCGAGCTGAACACCAGCCGGTCATGGCCCGTGGCCAACATCGACTCCAGCAAACTCAACGTCGAGTCCGTATTATTCCGAAAATAAATCTCCGGCCGCCTCATACTCTCTCCGACCTCGATCAGCGCGGCAAAATGCATAACTCCATCAAACCGCCCAGCCTCGAGCGTCCTCTCCACAAGCGCCCGATCCGCCAGATCCCCCTCCACAAACTCCGCTCCATTAGCCACCGCTAATCGCTTGCTATGACAGAGGTTGTCCAACACTGTGACGGAATGGCCACCTGCCAGCAACAACCGGGTCACAGTACCGCCAATATAGCCCGCTCCACCCGTGACTAGAATCTTCATGAAGTGTTCTCCCAAGCGTTCTTCATGGATACCATAAATAACCCGGTATCAACACATACCGTTGCGGCAGTATACTTGGCCACCAAACTTAGCCTGCACGCATTGGAGCGCGTGGGGAAACTCGAGAGGGGAACACTGGAGCAGCACTTTTTACTCAGCTACTGACCAAAAAACACGCTGTTCAAGCAGATTCACTGATCAGCGTAAACCGTAGTGGAGCTTGAGATGGGACGGTGGAAATGACGGTTCCCACGCCCCGACGACGAGCAGAATATGAAGTTATCTCCCCAAATCGCCGTTCCGGATGCTCTTCCGACGAGAGAAGGCTCCACAGATCCACTTACCGATGCCTCAGACGTTGAACGCGTGAGTGTGATCATTCCGGCATACAATGTGACTCCGTACATTGCCGAGGCACTCAAAACCGTCTTTGCGCAGACGAAGTCGGCTTTCGAGGTGATTGTTGTCAACGACGGCTCCCCTGATACTGCGGAGTTGGAGGAGGTGCTGCACCCCTTCCGTGACCGCATTGTGTATCTCAAGCAGGAGAACCGTGGCCTTTCCGGAGCGCGCAATACGGGGATCCGTGCCGCCACGGGGGATATGATCGCGCTGCTTGACGGAGACGACCTTTGGATGCCCCAGTATCTCGAGACGCAAACACAATTTCTTCGAAGCCACCCAGAGTGCGATCTTGTGTACTGCAACGCACTGCTCTTCGGTGACTCAATCCGAGAGGGCAAGGAATTCATGGCGGTCTGTCCGTCCCGAGGCGAGGTAACACCGGCAGCGCTCATTTCGCGGGATTGCTGCGTATTTGTATCGGTCACAGCACGTGCTGAGGCTCTGCGCGCGATAGCCTTCGACGAATCCCTCCGATCCTGCGAGGACTTCGATTGCTGGCTTCGGTTCGCCGCTTCGGGGCGAAGAATCGGATATCATCGGCAGATTCTTGTGCAATATAGAAAGCGCGACGCGAGCCTCTCTGCAGACCCGATGTGGATGGCAAAGTGGAATCTAAAGGTCCTCAAAAAGGCTCGGGCGAATTGGCCGAATGAATCGAACGAAGGCCGCCTGATCGAGACGGCAACCGCGAAGACGGCGGCGGATCTCTCAATTCTGCGTGGCAAACAGCGACTGCGTATTGGAGATGTGAATTCGGCGATAGTGGAGTTCACCGAGGCCAAGCGCTACTACGGGGGGGCCAAGATGTCCGCCCTCATCCTGCTATTGCGGCTTGCTCCTAGATTAATGCGGTACTTGTTCAGGTTGCGAGGCGTGCCGTTACCCACGCAATAGGAGCACGACTCGGTGAATGGGCCGCAAAGAGAGCTTGTGCAGTTACCGAAGCCCTGGACTCACACCCTTTGCCAGAACGGCGTCAACAGCTTCAAGCCGATGGAGCATCTCCTGGTCGGCAGATTGTCGGCCATTACCAGAGGAACCGCCAACAAACTCGGGATCCACATCGTAGAAAGAAGGCCTGTCGACGGGATGCAGTTTCCGAATCGGGAGGAGCGTGGACATTAGGGAGCCTAGCTTTCGGCCAGAAATCAGCGCAGCGAATTTCAGCCCGTGGCCGAAGTCGGTCCGGAACAGGCGGACGAGTTCTTGCAACAGGAGTTTCCGATGCCCTGCGCCGAGGAGCATCCCCAACGCATATTCCGAAATCGTGACACGAGCGCTTCGAGCCGCCCAGTCTGGCAATTCAGGGCATAATTCTATGTGCCGCGCGACGGTCGAAATTGCTCCGAGAGCCATTGCCAAGTTGTTGCTCGACATATTGCCGGGATACTGACGGTAGCCGACCAGATATAGCCCGATCGATGTGATCGCATACCTAGCAGCAATTCTCAGTTCAAAATCGAGATCTTCGCATCCCCCAATGCGGCGGGCTGCCCATGTAGGATCAAATCCTCCCACCACGACGGCGGCTTCACGACGCACCAATATCGCACTGCCGTTTCCCACAGGCCTGGCATATAGGTGGCGCGCGAAGCTGTATCCGCTGAGTAAAACCCGCTTTCCATTTCCCGTAACGCGATCCTCCGTGTCGATGGTTCGTGACAGCGTGTACACTGCGGCCGGGTGGTAATTGCCGCTTCTACGGCTCATCGCGGCGAGTTGCAGTTCGATCTTCGTCGGATGCCAGAGGTCATCGGCATCGAGAAAGGCGACAAACTCGCCGTTAGCTTCGGCAATCCCGATGTTGCGAGCTTTGGCGACTCCGCCATTCGGCACGCTGATGATGCGAACCCGATTATCCGTGACGGCGGCCGCCTCTGCGATCATCCTCGTCTTGTCGGTCGAGCCGTCGTCGACGACTATGACTTCAAGATTGCTGTGGGTCTGGCGGAGCGCGGAGCGCAGTGTGCGCTCGAGGAACGGTTCGGCATTATAGGCTGGAATGACGACGCTCGTCAGCGTTTGTTTCTTCATGGTTCACTCTTCATTACGGGTAGACGCTGAATGGAGTTGCTATACACGCTCTCCATACGACTGGCGATTGAAAACGTTTCCTCCGGGAGACCATAGCGCGTTCATTCGGGGATTGGGAGTGCTTCCTCCGTACCAAACACATCAGGCTGAATGAGAGCCAGAGAGCGCCGGCATCGAATTAACGCGAGTGCCCTCCTGTCTACTGGAATTCATTCTGTATCGCGTGCGATTTCGGCCTCCATCGTGCGATAGCTGAAGACTGAGGAAAGCGGGCCCATCTCGACCACTCTGCCTCGATTGAGCACGACCGCGTCGTCGCAGAAGGCGAGCGTGCCTGGTCTATGGCTGATGACGATGACTGTCATTGATTCAGGCAGGTTTTGCAGCGTCTTGATAATACCGGTCTCGGTCTCATGATCAATTGCATTAGTGGCTTCGTCGAGGATTAAGATGTCGGGCTCGCGAGCGAGTGCTCGAGCGATACCAATGCGCTGTCTCTCGCCGGCAGATAAGCTCAACCCGCGAGGGCCAACCAAGGTCTCTAACCCTTGAGGTAGATCATTCACGAAACTGGCACCTGCAGACCGGGCGGCTTGTTCCATCTTTGTTTGGTCGGTGTTTGGGGAGCCATAAGAGATATTTCCGGCAATCGTGCCGTCGATAAGGTCAATATCCTGGCCGGCGATGGCGATCGCGGTCAACCAGTCGGAAATCTTGATCTGTGACAGCGGCTGACCGTCCACTTTGATCGTCCCTGAGACTGGCTGCAGAAGGCGGCAAAGGAGGTTTATCACGGTGGACTTACCCGCTCCGGATGCGCCGATCAAGGCGGTCGACCGGCCGCGGCGGAATTCGAAGCTCGCATCCATCAGCACAGGCTCGCCCCTGTCCCCATATTCGAAAGTGACTTTGTCAAACTCTATCCCCTTGCGCAAACCAGTAAAGGGTAGCTCGCCTCTTGGTGCTGGAGGGTTGTCTCTCATCGTAAGGAGCCATTCGACCTCGTTGAAAGGACCAGCGGCCGAAGCCAGTGAAGCCCCAGATTGTTCCAGCAGTCGTAGATGGGGTTGCACTCGATTCATCAGCGCGAGAAAGGCCGCCAACACAGGCAGAGAGACGCCGGTGAACAGGGCTGCCAGCAGGACTACCAAAAAGAGGGCGCCGTGCATCGCTTCGAGCAGCGGTCCCTGCGTGCCGTAGAGGCGCTCCCCCTTCAGGATGGAACTGCGGACGCCATCGGAGACGGTTTTGAATCGACTATGCTCCGCCTGTTGACAGTTGAAGAGTCGAATTATTCGTGCACCGTAGATCGTGAATAACATCTGATCGGCGAGCAATTGGTTTGCTGAAACTGTCGCGTTGCTGAACTCCCGAAGCCTGGCGTCCGTTCGATGTTGGATCCTCCGCGCGATGAAGCCTCCCACGAGCACCATAAGCGATAGTCGCCAGCTCACTAGCAGAAGCAGAACGCTGAAGACCAGAACCGTCGCAATTGCCGCGATCCGAGTGAGCACAACTCGTACGGCATCGGAAGCCTTCCACGCCTCGGTGGTGAGAATGTTTACAAGCCGTGAGGGCTCCTGGGCAAGGAAGAAGGAATATCCAACGTTCTGAAGGCTGTCGGACAGCGCACAACGGATGTCGTGACCAATGCGACCTTCCACCCACGCCGCAAACGTGTTCGCCAGAGCCTGAAATGTGCTCTTGAGCAGAACGAAGGCAAAGATTACCGAACTGACTATCAACAATCGTTCGTTTCGGCTGTAACCTTCGGCGAAGTGTTGGATTAAGCCCAAAGCACCTCCGCCCCTTGCGGCCGAGAAGCTACCGGTGAAGGTCGAGAGGAGGGGGATAAGAAGGCTGACACCAACGCCCTCGAGCAAGCCGATCAACAACGCTAGGAACGTGACGACGAAAGCTGTCCACAGGTAGCGACGTGAAAGCACGGCGAGGTTCGAGTTCGACCCGAATACATTCAGCGGTTTCATCTTGCAAACCATCGCCCTCCGCGGGTTGAGACGTGTCGAGGACTTTGTAGAGCGTAAGCGGACTTAGCTAATCCCGTGGCGAGTATAATTCATGCCCAAAAATGGGAGGGGGTTGCATGGGACTCGCCAGCAAAGCTGAGGTATATGGGACCGTCGATGTCCCAATAGTAGGCGAGAGCGTCGCGGTGGTGCTCACCACCTATAATGACTCTGCTTTTCTGCGAGAAGCGATATCGAGCGTCATCGGTCAGAAGCGTCCTGCAGACGAAGTGATTGTGGTCGACGATGGTTCAGACGTGAGTCCAGCGGGGCTGTTCGAAGACTTACCGCAAGTCAGGCTGCTTCGGAAAAACAACGGCGGCCTTTCAAGCGCGCGCAACGCAGGTCTTCATTTCGCCAGTTCCCGATATATCACTTTTCTCGACGCCGATGACAGGTTTGAACCTAACGCGATTGAGGCCGGCCTCGCTTGCTTTGCCCAGCGACCTGAGGCAGCAATGGTTTATGGCGGCCACCGTCGAATCCGGGCGGATGGAAAGCCGCTCGACCTGGGCCATTTCCAAGCTCTTGGCGAGGACCCGTATGCCGACCTGCTGACCGGTAACCGCATCGGAATGCATGCGACTGCCCTATACCGCCGTGACGTTCTTCTTGCGATGGGCGGCTTCGACGAAGAGCTACGCAGATGCGAAGACTACGATCTTTACCTTCGTCTCGCACTCAGCTATCCGATCGCGTCACATCCTGAAATCGTCGCCGAATATAGATGGCACGGAGGCAATATGTCTAAGGACAGGAGCGAGATGCTCAGGGCGGTACTCACTGTCCTCGATCGGCATCGTGGCCAAACCCGAGCGCATCGCAAGGCCTGGCGTTCAGGGCAACGTAATTGGAAAGATTGGTACGAAACAGGACAGCTAACGGAATGGGATGACGTAGAGGGGCCGGTCGCTGTGAGCGGGACGTTACCGAGACTGGCGCGGTTTGTGAAACGTTCGATGGATGATCTGCGGAACAGTCGGTCATCTGGTCTACTGTCTCGTGGTGGCGGCTCATGGCCACCATCGGTGGGCTCGGTTGATTTTGGCCAATTAGGAACGACGACACCGATAAGCCTGGACTACGGATGGGACCGAGGAACACCTATTGATCGGTACTATATTGAGAGTTTTCTCGCCAACAGGACTGCGGATATCAGGGGGCGTGTGCTTGAGGTCGGGGACGACCTCTATAGTCAACGCTACGGTGGATCCAAGATCACTCATCAGGATGTGCTTCACCTCGATGTGAAACATCCGAAAGCTAGCCTCGTGGGTGATTTGACACAGCCCGATGTGCTTCCCGATGGTGCGTTTGACTGCATCCTCCTGACTCAGACTCTCCAATTGATCTTCGACCTCCGGCAAGCTGTTAGGCGTCTTCGCGCCGCACTCCGACCGGGAGGCGTTCTTCTTTTAACCGTACCGGGCATCAGTCAGATCGATCGAGGGCAATGGGGGGATCGCTGGTGCTGGACCTTCACCACCGCGTCCATCCATAAGCTGTTTGAACCGGACTTCGGCCCTGAACTGGAAATTAAAACGCATGGCAATGTTTTTGCTGCCACGGCCTTCCTACAAGGCGTGGCCCTCGAGGAAGTCGATCGAGCCAAGCTTAACGTTTATGATCCGGCTTATCCCGTCATCATTACTCTGCGGGTCCGGAAAGGCTGAATGCCGGTCACACGCTTCATTTCGAGAATGCGCGCCGCTATCCAGCCTCGACAACCGCGGCCCGTGATCCTGATGTATCACCGAGTTGCGTTTGCCCGACACGATCCCTGGGGGCTTGCGGTAGATCCGGAGCGGTTCGAAGAGCAGATCGCATACGTAAAGCATCAACGCACACCCATGTCCATAGACGAGTTGGTTGATCGGCTGCGGAGCAAGACGTTGCCGGAGAATGCCGTCGCGGTCACGTTCGACGATGGCTACCGCGACAATCTTGTCACCGCCAAACCGGTTCTGGCTCGTTATGGCGTCCCGGCGACCTTGTTCCTCGCGACGGGCTTTATCAATCAAAAGACACCGTTCTGGTGGGACGAACTTGCAACCATGATTCTGGCGTCAACACAGGCGATACGCGAAAAGCAAATCTGGCCTGGTGAGGCCATCAGCCTCGATTGGGGTGAGCCGGAACGCTCGGACATGGACGGCGAGTGGCGAGTGGCGGATGAGCCGCGGACCGCAAGGCAAAACTCTTACCTGGCGATCTGGCGTAAACTCCAGCGCGCTACGGCAGAGGACCGGGAGGTGGCCATGAATACTCTTCGGCGCCATCTCGGAACAGCTCAGGACCCCATGACGAGGCCGATGAACTCCGATGAGATAGATGCGCTTCTAAGCGACGGCCTTGTGGAGTTGGGCGCCCATACTGTCACACACCCAGCACTGACTCTTCTGAGCAGGCCGGAGAGTCGCCGGGAGATCGAAGGCAGTGGTCAACGATGCCGCGAACTCGCCTCCAAATGCGTCAACGGTTTCGCTTATCCCTATGGGGATATGAGCTCAGAAGTACGAAGTGATGTTGCGAGACTCGGATTTTCTTGGGCGTGCTCAACTGAGGGCCGTTTCGTCGACGTGAAGCAACCGGACTTTTACGCTTTGCCCCGCGTCGCCGTTCTTAACGCTCCTATCGGCGAGAGCTTGGTCGAGCATCGGAGACTTTCCGCAGGGGATGGTGAATCTCAGAAGAAATTACCTATGGGCTAAGTTCTGAAGAGGCAACGGAATCAACGGCGCGATTTGCATAAGCGCGCCAGTTGCTTGCGGTGCTGCCGTGTTAGCAACGAACTATTTTTGGAGAACAGATCCCAGCCGTTGCGTTGCGTGTGTCGATGACCAATTGAGCTTCGTCGACGATCCTCCGGTAGTCATAATCGGAATGATCGGTAACGATAACCACACAATCGTATTGACCGAGGGACTCCAGCGGTACACGATGCATTTGAAGATCGTACTTACGGCCTTTTCCAATCTTCGAGAAAAAGGGGTCGTTATAGGAGACCAAGGCGCCATGTTTTTGCAAGGACTCGATGATCGTAATCGCAGGCGATTCGCGTAGGTCGTCGATATCCTTCTTGTAGGAAACTCCGAGTATCAAAACCTTGGAGCCCTTCAACGCTTTGCTGCGGACATTGAGAGCATCCGCAATGAATTCGACGATGTGATAAGGCATCGCCATGTTGATCTCACCTGCAAGTTCTATGAATCGTGCAGCGAAATCAAATTCCTTTGCTTTCCATGAAAGATAGAAGGGGTCGACTGGGATGCAATGTCCTCCAAGACCTGGTCCAGGATAAAACGGCTGAAACCCGAATGGCTTTGTCGCTGCAGCTGCTATGACCTCCCAGATATCAATCTCCATTTTCAGACAGAGCAGCTTCAATTCGTTAACCAGCGCGATATTCACGCAACGGTAGATATTTTCGAGGAGCTTCGTCATCTCCGCGACAGTCGGGCTTGATACCGCAATCGCCCGGCGAAAGATCGATGAATACAACGCGGTTGCAACTTCTCCAGCATGGCGGTCGATACCACCAACGATTTTGGGAATATCGCAACGTGCGACTGTGTTGTTTCCGGGATCTTCACGTTCTGGAGAGAATGATAAGAAAAATACGTCGGCGCTTTCAGAGTTGTCCCGCGAAGCGGACAATTTCAGAAGGTTTCCCTTTTCTAGCAATGGCAGCACGACCTCGTCTGTCGTTCCTGGATACGTAGTGCTTTCGAGCACGACCAATTGGCCCGCCCTCAGGTGCGGAGCTATCGCTTTTACGGTTTCAGTCACGAACGTAAGATCAGGCTCGTGATATTCCGTCAGAGGTGTCGGCACACAGATCACTATGGCGTCCATTTCACAAATGCATGTGAAATCTGTGGTGGCCTGAAATCCTCGATCCCTTGCAAGAGCTATCTCTGTTTCGGGAATGCGACAAATGTAAGATCGCGAGGAGGCAAGCATGTCGATTTTAGTGCTGTCGATATCGACTCCCGTCACGCGGAATCCTTCTTCGCTGAACAATAACGCCAGAGGGAGGCCGACGTATCCTAATCCGATGACGCCAACCCTTGCGGTCCTCGAACTAAACTTCGCTATCGCCACTTCTTTCAATAGCGTGGCGCTCAGTGGATAGGTTGGAGCTATTGAAGGCAATGATATCGCTGTTGGCATACAATTATCCTCTTTTGTCACAAAACAATTCGCAGTCGGGCTTCAACGCTAACCTGTCCGTCATCGATTAGGACCGCACGATGCATCAGCAGGCTAGCTGCACTTCGGCAGCATCCACCTCAAGCAACATTGCGCTTTGGATAAGGTCCAGCGTAACAACCAACCGCAATTTCCCCTTACGACGAAGGATCTTCCCCTCCAATCCCGCAAAGGGGCCAGATCGAATCCGCACCTGCTTGCCAGCTGTTAAGAAAGGAAACGGTGTTGCTTTCCAGTTCCTTAACGAGGACTGTAGTCTTTCGATTTCCTGGTCAGAGAGAACAGCAGGATAGCCATTAAAGCTCACCAGGCGAATAATTCCTGGACGCGTGAGGATACGGATCCTGTCCTTAAAAAGCATCTTTACAAAGACATATCCTGGAAATAGAGGAAGCTCTACTTCGATTCTGCGACGATTCCAATAGCGCACTGTGGAGTAGAGCGGCAAATACGACTCGATATCCTCTTGATGGATGAGTCGATCTGCAACTGCCTTTTCGTGTCGCGGTAATGTATAGGCGGCGTACCAGCGCGGCCTGTCGATCTCTCTCACAGCGTCTATCATCTCCATCACGTGACCCTCTCGAATCGGGCATCGATAAACTCGTATCATCTATAACCACAATTAACGTTCAACGTATCGGAGACCCCACTCATTCAGTTCGAGGTTAGCCAATCTCGTTCATCTCAAGCGGATTTTCAGATTAGATACTTCGCACGTTCCCATCGGTGTGCTGGTGCACATAGGTTTGAATATTTTCATTAGGAAGAAGGCGGAGAAGGGCTCGCGGACCCCATACCATACCCACCGTGCGAGGGACGTAAACAGATTTGTGTAGTTCAGCGCACAGACACTGTTGTGGGGACGTCGGTATAGGAATTAAAACCGGGAAAAAACTCCTGACAGGGTGGGGCCACGCAGTATCAAGGATTGAACGATTATGATCGTGGAACACCAACAATGTCAGCTCATATTAGTATTGGAGGACATCGAGGAGACCGCTCGCCTGATCGAGAAGATGTTGAAAGGAGATGGGTACTCAGTCACTCTGGCGAGGACTGAGGAAGATGCTATATCTATGGGGCGCTCTTATTCTCCCGATTTACTCCTGATCAGTTTAGGTCTCGCGCCCGAACGACTTCTTGCAACTGCCCTTCGAATACGCCGACAAGCTGGACTCAGTCTTGATGTTGCAATTGTCATCTTTTGCGTTCCAACTATCCCTGAAGGCGCCGAATTGGAAGTTGACGATAATATTTATATGACACGGCCTGACAACTTCAATAAACTTAGAGAGCTGTTGCATCGGCTTCTTTGGGTACCGACCAATCGATTCAGTTCGTCGTCGACAATCTGGTAGCACTCACAAGCCATCGCCTCCAGGCCCTCCCGATTGAGGACCGTGATGTGGCCTCGCGAATAGTGAATCAGACCTGCATCTTGCAATCGTCCGGCCGCCACCGTTACGCTCTCCCTCCGGCCGCCCAGCATGTTTGCGATAATCTCTTGCGTCATTGGGATTTCCGACCTATTCAATCGGTCATGACACAGGAGCAACCATCGGCAGAGACGTTGCTCCAGCGGATGAAGTCGATTGCAGACCGCTGTCTGGGAGATCTGTGTAATGAGTGCCTGCGTATAGCGCAGCAAGATCTGCTGGAGTTGGCCGCCGCGTCTAAACTCCTGTTGGAGTACCCTGGCGGGCATTTTTAGAGCATGGCCGGCGATCTGCGCTACTGCCAGATGTGGAATGTTGCCACCCCCCAGGAAGGAGGCGATACCGACAATACCATCATTTCCTGCAAGGGCCATCTCGGCCGTTGAACCATCTCGCATAGTGTACAGAAGTGACACAACACAGGTTGTAGGAAAGTAAACGTAATCTATTTGTTCGCTGCACTCATATATCACCTGCCCAAGAGTCAGAGTAACGTACTTCATACTTGGCTCAAGATGAGTTCGCTCTTCTGCAGAGAGGGAGGACAGAAGACGGTTTTCGACATGCTCTTGCGTATCCAAGGCTCTGAACATTGAAAACTCCAATTAATCTCCACAACTGGGCTAGTGTTTGTCGCATTAATGTAGTCTCGTGGCGTCCCTTCTTAAGGATCACCGGTTCCAAGTGGGATTGTCAGCTTAGGCTGCTCTTACTTATTGCTTGTAAAGGTCGAATACTGGTAGCCCGTTGATCCTGTGGACGGTGGCCGATTGCATCCATATATCGACTACTGTAGCCCGGTAACCCGATTATCTCTGTGGGCGAAGGTCGCGCTGCTTCCAATTCACGGCGGGCCGATCCATGCCCCAATGACTGCGTGGAGCTTCACGTCTCGCATTCCCATACCGCCGAGCAAACATAGTAGCCTGAAGAAGAATGCCTACGCACATTCCTTCTAGGAACTGCAGGATACTACTCATTCCATGAGTAATTTCGGAGGACGGCAAATCCCGCAATAAAAAGGGGGGCACCAGCCAATTCCGACCCTGGCGGCTCTGCAGATCGGTAACCCTTACCACTGCTGGAAAAATTAACGTCGGCCACCAGCTAATGGAACGCATAATGAAAAGCTCCAGAACAACCAAATAGAGAGCAATTCCCTGTCCAAAGCTGCAACTTACTGACGGTCTATATTTATCATCCTGCAGAGCGCCCGCCTTGTGGTCGATCCAGTTCACTGGGTGTTCACAGGTGTTTACATCCGGCACCGCAAGTGAATCGAAGGATACACACCATGACTTGTATCTTGGGGGTACGCCGATGCGCAAATAAACAAAGCGATAGACCAACGGCACGCGTGTGGCTATTACAAATCCAACTTTCGAAATGTTTTGACTTAACGGTGAAATCCCGATGCAGCCGCACTAGTGATGACTATTTGGTCTCTAAAACTCTTATCGGCTGATTATTTAGGTAACATTGCGTCCCCCCAGACCGCCAGGAGAAAGCTTTTTTGTAGAAGGATCATCAACGGTTTCTGAGGATTAGCTCAACCAGGAGCAATAGAGGACAAATGAACCACTCATGTATGTGCGCCGCCATACCGACAGTTGATCAGTGAGCGTCTACGTTGGTTTCCGAGAACAGTCAAAGCTATCCCACGGTCCTATGAGTCATAGTGTTGAATTACGTTCAGCGTGGCATCAGACGAGCGAAGCAGCCGCGGAGTCGATTGAGGAGAATGTACGTTTAGATCATCGGGCATGCAGACTGTGCTTACTGTCTATCGTATGCGGTTCCACTGACGGAATTGATCAGAATATCTGGGCCCTTTCGATACGTAGCTGATTTTACGGGTTTTATTGCTTTTCCACAGCAGTTAGCGTTGGCGGAGCTTTGCCCGGAATGCAGTAATGCACCCCCCTTTTCTACAAGCGCTAGTTACATCCTCCACCCTGAAGACGAGCCTTCCTTGAACGCGCTGCCTTGAAGTTCTATTGCCAACGCGCTTGTGCGTCGACGCCGCCTCCGAAATGCCTGATAACAGTTAAGCGCAATTGTTCGCCTACCTATCATTTGCGTACTCGCAATCATCAAATAAGGAACTCAGCATGGCCATAGAAACTCTCGTTCGAGCGGGATCACTTGCACCAGCAGACTCTCCTGCTGCAGACATTCCCTTCCTTGACCTCACAATGCAGTTTGGAGGTATCCGCGACGAGATCTTGGAAGCGGTTACCCGCGTTCTCGAATCACAGCACTTTATCTTAGGACCCGAAGTCGATGCGTTTGAGCGTGATGTAGGCGAATATATCGGCGTTGAGTTTGCAATTGGATGTGCATCTGGTTCTGACGCACTTCTGTTAGCTCAAATGGCGCTCGGTATTGGACCTGATGATGAAGTTATTACCTCTCCATTCACTTTCGGCGCGACCGCTGGTTCTATAGCACGATTGAAGGCTCGGCCAGTGTTTGTAGATATTCATCCGGACACGTTCAATTTCGATGAGCGGCAGCTTGAGGCAGCAATAACATCTCGCACTAGAGCTATTATGCCGGTTCATCTGTTTGGGCTACCTGCCAATATGGATGCGGTTCTGGCGATAGCGCGTAAGCACAATCTTGCCGTGATCGAAGATGCTGCGCAGGCAATTGGAGCACGGTGGAAGGAACGGCGCATTGGCAGCTTTGGAGCTTGTGGGTGCTTTAGCTTCTTTCCTTCTAAGAACCTGGGAGGAGCTGGCGATGGTGGCATGATCGCAACGGACGATCCGCAACTGGCGCAGCGCCTACGCATGCTTCGGGCGCACGGGACCAGAAGGAAATACCGATATGACTTGCTGGGAATCAACAGCCGACTTGATGCTTTGCAGGCAGCTATTTTGCGAGTGAAACTTCGCCACCTGGATAAATGGACCGAGGGACGCCGACGCAATGCTGAAATCTATCGCGATCTATTTTCTAAGTATCGACTAACGGAGCACTTGGCGCTACCTTGTGCACCCGACACGAGCTCTCATGTATATAACCAGTTTACGATTCGCACTCCGCGGCGAGATGAATTACAGGACTTCCTTATCAGACACGGGATTCACACCGAGGTCTATTATCCTAGCCCGTTGCATCTCGAACCGGCATTTGCACACCTGGGCTACGGTATAGACGATTTTCCGAATGCCGAGGCGGCTTGCCGAGATGTACTTTCGCTTCCCATCTATCCTGAGCTCACATACGACCAGCAAAGGACAATAGCCGATAAACTCGCACACTTTTATCAGGGTCCTAATACGTAACGATCGCTGATTTAGGAACGAAGGAGAAGAAATGCTCCCAAACATTGCGGTAATTGGAAATGGTTACTGGGGCAGAAATCTAGTCCGAAACTTCCACGCTCTTGGTGTTTTGAAATGCGTTTGCGATTCTCGATGCGAAGCATTGCAAGAGGCGCATGACCAGTGTGGCGTGGATACATGTTCGTCGTTGAAGACGCTCCTCAACGATTTCGATATCCAGGGAGTGGCAATTGCGGCGCCCGCTGCTCAGCACTATCAATTGGCCAAGGAATGCCTACTTGCCGGAAAAGATGTATATGTAGAAAAGCCTCTGTCGCTGCGGGCAGATGAGGGGCAAGAGCTAGTCGACATTGCCGAGGGGAGACGACGCATACTGATGGTCGGCCACATCCTCCAATACCACCCGGCAATTCTGAAACTCAAGGAGTTAATTGGCTCGGGCGAGCTAGGTCGCATCCAGTACGTCTACTCGTCGCGTCTCAACTGGGGAAAGCTTCGGTCTGAGGAGAATATCCTGTGGAGTTTCGCTCCACACGATATCTCGGCGATACTCTACCTCTTGGATGAGGTCCCGGTCAGCGTTACCGCTTCAGGCGGATCCTACATAAACCCTCACATCTACGATACGACTTTGACGGCATGCGAGTTTCACAGCGGTGTCAAGGCACATATCTTTGTAAGCTGGCTTCATCCCTTCAAGGAACAGCGCTTAGTCATTGTCGGAACAAGCAAAATGGCTGTTTTTGATGATATGGAACAAGAGCGTAAACTTGTTATCTACTCACACAGTATTGATTGGCTGAACCGCCTGCCGGTGGCACATAAAGGAGAAGGTCTGGCAATACAACTGTCGAGCGAGGAGCCTCTCAGGAATGAATGTGAGCACTTTATTGAAAGTATAGTGACTCGTAGGCCCGCCCGCACCGATGGCAGAGATGGCGTTAAGGTGTTGGAAGTGCTGGAAGCCTGCGAACGATCTCTGCGCGGGCAAGTCGTATCCGCTCAGGTTCATGAAGTAGGGACAAAATACTTTGCCGATCCTACAGCTATTATCGACGGCGGCAGCGAAATTGGACTTGGCACCAAGATTTGGCATTTCAGCCATATAATGACTCGCTCACGGATCGGATGCTTCTGCAATCTTGGTCAGAATGTTGTTATCAGCCCAGGTGTCACGATCGGTGACCGGGTTAAAATCCAGAACAATGTCTCGGTATATACCGGGGTAGAACTTGAAGACGATGTCTTCTGCGGGCCTTCCATGGTGTTCACGAACGTGATCAATCCACGCAGCCACATCGAGCGGAAGCACGAATACAAACGAACCTTGGTTAGACGTGGAGCTTCGATCGGAGCAAATGCAACAATCATCTGCGGTGTCACCCTAGGCCAGTATTGTTTTGTAGCTGCCGGTAGCGTGGTCACCAGGGATGTTCCAGACTATGGGCTTGTGATGGGTGTTCCCGCAGTTCAGACTGGTTGGGTGTGTTTTTGCGGAAACCGTCTGCGTGATTCAATTAATATGAGTTGCGATAGTTGTGGCCGCAATTACATTATCGAAGATGGTTCCTGCCACGAACTACCCCATAGTTCGATCGTCGCTGCGTGACCTGCCGCAATACCTCGCTAGAGCTTTTTCCAACTTCAAAGAACGGCCCTATAACACTTGTCCTAACACGGTAAGTGTCTGTTAGCGCTCAAACGTTTTGGTAGCTCCTACAGAGAACTCTACTGGAGTAGATCCTGTGAACCGCCTGCTGATCTACAGAAGGTCACTCATATTCGTGTCGCAGATATGCCTGTTAGCGATGAGCTATTATGGGGCTTTTCTGCTTCGCTTCGATTTTCACCTGGACTTGGTCTATCAATTGCTCTTCATACGGACACTACCATTAGTCATTGCGGTCGAATTGCTCGTCTTTTACGCGTTTGGCCTTCTTTGCGGATGGTGGCGCTACGCAGGCATGAGCGATGCGCTGGATATCTGCAAGGCATCCGTTACGAGCGCAGCATCCCTTTACTTAATGATCGAGTTGGTCCTCAACATCGACGGATATCCACGGTCGATTTTTGCAATTAATATGCTTCTCACCGTGCTTTTCGTGGGGGGGGCACGCTTCGCAGTTCGTGCGTACACAGAAAGTGCACAACGCGGAGCGGCCGAGGTCAACACACTAATCGTTGGAGCGGGACGGGCCGGCAGCACCATCGCGCACGAACTGAATCGCAACTCGCAGCTCAACCTGAAGGCGGTTGGATTTGTTGACGACGACCCCAGCAAGCATGGCATTCGCATTCATGGCCTTCTAGTACTCGGATCGAGCGACTGTATGTCGAATATCATTCCCCGTCTTAGCGTCCGATGTGTGCTCATCGCCATCCCTTCCGCTAGCGGGAGTCAAATAGAGCAGATCATTACAAAGTGCCGTCAGTGCAAGGTCGATTTCAAAATCCTCCCCCCCTTGAGTCGGCACATCAGTGGGAGCAGTTCATCGATTGCCAATCTACGCAATGCACGTCTGGAGGACCTGCTAGGCCGTCAACCTGTTCAGATCGACCTCGCAAGCATACGCAATCAACTCGAGGATAAGGTACTGCTCATTACAGGGGCCGGCGGGTCGATCGGCTCGGAACTGAGCCGACAGGTCTGTGACTTTGCGCCACGTCAGGTAGTCTTGATTGATCGTTCAGAAAACGGCCTGTTCCAACTTGGCCTCGACCTCAGTACAAACCGCCCCCAACAACGCTTTGTTCCTGTGATTGCCGACATTCAGGATGTAGGCGCCATGCGAGAGATCTTCGCGCTGTATCGGCCTGACATTGTGTTCCACGCTGCGGCGTACAAGCATGTGCCCCTGATGGAGCAAAGCTGTTTCCAAGCAGTAACTAACAATATCTTCGGAACTTACAATGTTGCGCTTGTGGCACGGCAGTTCGGTTGCAAGACCTTCGTTATGATCTCCTCCGACAAGGCCGTAAATCCGACAAATGTCATGGGCGTGACAAAGCGCATTGCCGAGATGATTATCCTGGGTCTGCAACGCGAGCATACGCGCTATGTCGCAGTCCGCTTCGGAAATGTTCTCGGCAGCAACGGCAGCGTAGTGCCCATTTTCCAACAGCAAATCGCTAGCGGGGGACCCGTCACGGTTACGCATCCCGAAGCGCGCCGCTATTTCATGACGATTCCTGAGGCGGTTCAACTTGTGTTGCAGGCTTCGACCATGGGGGTTGCCAGCGATATCTTTGTGTTGGAAATGGGCGAACAGATCCGCATCGCGGACATGGCGCGCAATTTGATCCGGCTTTCAGGTTTTGAACCGGATCAAGATATCCCTGTCATTTACACCGGACTGCGTCCCGGTGAAAAATTATTTGAAGAACTCATGTTGGATGGCGAGGGCCTCAAATCAACTACGCACCCAAAGATTCGTGTGTTGGACGGCGGCCCCGTAAGCTTCGAACAGATACAGATATGGCTCGATGAGCTTTCGGCGTTGGTCGAAGCGAAGAACATGTACGGGCTTGTGCAGACTTTCCGCCGTATTGTGCCTGAATATAAACCCAGCGAGGATATCCTTGCCTTGTGTGAAGTTGATCGCCACGACATGGCGCTACTGCACCGACGTGCCCGAGGACAACTTTGGTACTCGGCCGGCATTCCGAATCAGCTTTTACCTACCCAGTTCGCCGTGCCCACACAGGGAAACTATGAGCAACCGCACTGACCTAGTCCGCAGTAACTGGGGCCAACCGTTTCCAGAAGCGTGAGCAATAGAACGGAGAAGCCGTGAGTAGAGATTCTGAATTCTGGACACAGCGTGAACGATCAAGCACGATGGCCTCGCGGCGGTCCGACGCAATGCGCAGGTACATTGAGGTCGACATGGGGCATGGTCATAGTCTGCCCCCATCGAAGGAATTCAAAACGTCTGTTCCGCCTCTACCGCATCGTCCAGCCACCCCACCCGAACACACAGACTGGCTGCACGTTATCGATATCCTCAAGAAACACTGGCGTCTATCGGCGGCATTTGCCTTGGCCGTCACGATGAGCGTGACGGTAATCACCCTAATGAAGAAGCCTGTGTTTGAACCTCAGGCACGTGTAGAAGTTGACCCTCCGGGAGCCGAGGTGTTCTCTCTCCAAGGCAATAATAACAGTGGAACTGCGACGGACTACATCGAGACGCAGGCGCAGAACCTGCAGAACGATGAGCTAACACTGGAAGTGATCCGCAAACTTCACCTCGATCAGAGCCCTTACTTCGGGGAGGATCCGAATGCAGTCAGCAGTGGACCTAGACTGTCTACGGAGGTTGCTGTTCCACTGACTCCCGCAGAAAACAGAGCTCTGTTTGTCTTTAAACAGTCCAGGACAATTACGAGAGACGTTGCAAGCCGACTCATCACTGTCAGCGTATCGTCGCACAATCCGATTGTGGCGGCGACAGTCACGAATACGCTGGTGAACATGTTTATCGAACGGGACTACAAGCTACGAAACAACGCCATTTCACAGTCTTCAAAGTGGTTGCAGGGCCAGCTGGACGATATTCGCCAGCGCATGGATGATTCGAATCGGGCGCTGACCAGTTTCGAGAAGGACAACGGAATTAGTACGATCGGTGACAGCCAGAATAGGTTCACAGAACAGATGGGAGAGCTGAGTCGACAACTGATGCAGGCTCAGGCAGACCGCATTCAGTTGCAGTCATACCTCAATGACCTTAACGGCGTAGAAGACAAGTCGTTGCCTCAGGTCAACAGCAATCCTGTCGTGCAGGACATCACAAAGAGGCTAGTGGACGTCAAGGCGCAGATTTCAGAAACTCGGGCAATCTATGGGACCAACCATCCCAACACGAGAAAATTGCAGAATCAGGCCGACGAACTCCAATTGCAATTGAACGCCCAGCGCGCCGCGATTCTCAGAGATCTGAGGACGAGCTACACAGCAGCCCAAGCCCGTGAACATCTCATGCAATCACAAATGCAGGGCGCCAGTAAGCAGATGACGATGCTGGCCCAATATAACGCTCTTAAGAAAGAAGCGGACGCTAACACGCAGCTCTATCAGGCACTCTACCAAAAGATCAAGGAGGCGGCGATCGCTGCGGAAACAAAGTCAAGTAACGTCCGCGTGGTGGACCGAGCTCGCGTGCTAGACACGCCTACTCGGCCGCATCGTAAGCAGAGCATCGGGATTGGTGTGCTTATAGGCATATTGGGGGGAATAATTTTGGCTTTCTTGCGCGAAGCGATGGATACGCGCATCCACACGCCCGAGGATATCAAGAGGTGTCTTGGGACAGAATCGGTCTCGATAGTCCCAGTGATTAGCAACGCCGTACAAGCCGTGCAGTTTGGTCCGTGGCAGCCGCACAATGAGCAGCAACGGCCCTATTTGTTTCAGGTTGACCGGCCCAATTCCCCCGAGGGGGAGGCGCTCCGCAGCATTTCTGTCTCAGTACGCCTATCTCGACAGAATGCACGCGCTCCGCAGGTATTGCTGATTGTTTCACCGCTTGTAGGCGAGGGGAAGACAACCCTTTCCATCAATCTTGCCCTCGCGCTTGCCCGACATGGGAGGACTTGCATCGTAGATGCAGACCTTCGTAAGGAGGGCGTAGCACCAGCGCTTGGAGTCACCGCGAATTATGGGATCCGGGAGGTGCTATCCAAGGCCATGGGGATTGACCAAGCTCTCGTTTCGGCAGGGTGGCTACCTAATCTGTCGCTCCTGGGAGTTGGGTCGGCTCCAGGTGAACCGGGTGGCCTGATCTCATCGAGCGCAATGTCGGATCTAGTGGAGAGTTTGAGACAGAGATTTGATTATATCGTTATCGACTCACCTCCTATGCTTCTATTCTCCGATAGTCGAGCGCTCTCCACTCTGGCAGATGGGGTTATCGTGGTCGGACGCTCCGGCGTGACTACCCGCGATAGTTTGAAACGCACCATGGAGCAGTTAAATGGAGTACGTTCAGCTCCAGTAGTAGAGCTCGTCCTCAACGCAGCCGAATCCCCTGCCATGGACTATCGCAATTATCCTAGCTACGGCATGGCCGGCTGACTACTTGACTTGCATCCCTTATGTGAGCGGGCGTTTGAGCCATCAAGGCATTACCACGATTTAGCAACCATCCTGCCGGATCCCCGATATGCAAGAGAAACTATCTAAGAGCGATCTAGCCATCGCCGGTGGTCAACCTATACGAAGTCGGGCGTTTGCACCATGGCCTTCACTGTCAGAAGACGAAGTCGAAGCAGCAAGCGCTGTTTTGCGATCGGGAAAGCTTAACTACTGGACAGGAGAAGAAGTTAGCCTGTTTGAAAACGAGTTCGCCTCTTTTACAAGCTGTCGGCATGCAATCGCTGTCGCAAACGGGACGGTAGCTCTCGAACTGGCACTTTATGCTTTAGGGATTGGGATAGGCGATGAAGTGGTCGTCCCCAGCCGCACCTTCATCGCTTCAGCTAGTTGCGCCCTCATGAGAGGCGCCACACCTGTGTTTGCGGACGTCGAACCGGTTAGTCAAACGCTTACGGCAGACAGCATCCGGGAAGTGTTGTCTCCCCACACGAAGGCAATCGTTGCGGTTCACCTAGCGGGTTGGCCCTGCGACATGGATCCAATCATAGCTCTCGCTCGCGAACGTGGCCTCAGGGTCATCGAAGACTGTGCCCAGGCGCACGGCGCGACTTACAAGGGACGGCGGGTCGGGTCACTCGGTGATGCTGCAGCCTTCTCCTTTTGCCAGGACAAGATCATGTCCACTGGCGGAGAAGGTGGGATATTAACCATCAACGACGATCGACTGTGGAAGCGCGCATGGAGTTTCAAGGATCATGGCAAGGACCATGACGCCGCTTATGGCCATCGGCAACACCCTCCTTCCGAGTTTCGCTGGCTGCATGACTCTTTCGGCACAAATTGGCGTCTCACTGAAATGCAGGCAGCAATTGGACGTAGTCTGCTCAGGAAACTTCCCCATCAACTGGCACTCCGTCGCAGAAACGCTAACATTCTGCAGCAGAGGTTCAGCCTTCTTTCGGCCCTTCGAGTTACGATTCCCCCTGAAGACATCGGCCACGCGTACTACAAATATTATGTGTTCCTTCGGCCCGACTGGTTGCGAGATGGGTGGAGCCGAAATCGTTTACTGCAGGCGATAGCTGCAGAAGGTATTCCATGCTTTAGCGGCATCTGTAGCGAAATATACCTTGAAAAGGCTTTTCCCGAGAACATGCGGCCTGCCCGTAGATTGCAGCTAGCGCGGCAACTGGGCGAGACAAGTCTTATGTTTCTCGTTCACCCAACACTATCCGAACAGGACATGCTGGACACTGCATGCGCAGTTGAGAAGGTTCTGAAGATCGCGTCTATTCAGTTGTCCGTGGCGCCAGAACCCCTCAGCAGTTGGGATACGCAACGCAACGTATTCGTCGATTGAAGAAAGTATGGCGTCCAAACTGGTAGACCTCAGTCACGTTCCCAACCCAAATACTGAAAGCGATTCGGCAGGAATCGCTCGCGATCAGATTCGCGGCTCTAGTTTGTTTCTAATCGGGAACGTGTTGTCTCTGACGATCACATTTCTTCCACATCTTGTGCTTGTTCGTTATTTGACGCCTGAGGCGTTTGGTCATTTGGCTTATGCACTGTCCTTGGTTGCGGTCGGTAAGACATACGCATTGGGTTTCAATGAAGCCATGAGTCGCTTCGTACCGATTTATCACGCCAAACAGGATAGAGCAAAGGCAATGGGCAGCATTGTTGTAGTTCTTACGACCACACTTCTGATCAGCGGATTCCTAATTGCGACCTTCGCCGCGGCATCTGGTCCGATTCTGGCATTACTTACAAAAGGCAGGGAGCCAGCTGGCCTGTTGCTAATCCTCATGTTTCTGGTTCCTCTAGAGACATTGGACCTCTTGATCATGAACCTATTCGCATGTTTCGCTCGAACGCGAGAAATCTTCTGGGGACGATTTGTCGTCCCACCGATGTTGCGAGTGGTTGTCATCACTCTGGTTGTCTTTCGGCGCGCTGAGCTTCAAGCTCTCGCGTACGGATATTTACTGGTTGAGCTCATCACGGTTGTACTGTTTGGCGCGCTGCTTGTTTCCGAATTGCACCGCCAGAAGTTGCTTCTGAACTTTAATTGTGTCCAATTCCCACTTCGCGAGATTTTCAGCTTTAGTGTGCCGTTGATGGCCTCGAACGTTGTAGGCATGATTGGAAGCTCAATACCGGTGTTGCTTCTCGGATACTTTCACCCTATGTCTGTAGTGGCCGACTATCGCGTTGTACTACCGGCCGCAGCTCTGTGCAGCATGATTCACGGTAATTTCATGCCGTTATACCTGCCGTCTGCGTCCCGTCTATTCGCCAAAGGCGACACTACCGGCATTAATCGCCTCTTTTGGGAGACCTCGCTCTGGATGAGCGTACTGGCATTCCCACTATTTCTCACCACAGCGTGTTTTGCTCGACCGATCACTATCTTTCTTTATGGAGGCCGCTACGCTCCCTCAGCTCCGATTTTGGCGATTCTTTCACTTGGTTATTTCTTCAATGTCATCTTTGCCTTCAACGGCGTGACCCTTAAAGTTCTCGGCAAAATTCGTTTGATGGTGATCCTAAATATAGTGACTCCTATTATTATTGTCGTCTTCAACCTGCTGTTGATTCCGCGCTACGGAGCGATCGGCGCGGCAGTCGCAACATCCGCAGCTCTGATCTTGCAGAATTTGCTTCGACAGTTCAGCCTGTGGCTTGCGAGTGGTGGCATCAGTTTCTTCGAAAAGCGGCTAGCTTCCTTTTTCCTAGTGCTTGGCGCGAGCGCCATGGGTCTGTACCTGATTCAACTCTTCACACCGAATAACATCTTTGTCGCATTGGCGCTTGCTCTCACAGTTTCGACATTCGTGTTGTGGCTGGTAAAGAAGCATTTGAAAATTGCCGATATCTTCCCGGAACTTCTTCGGTTTCCGATCGCCCGAAGACTCCTCACCTAGGAACAGCCCTATGATTTGCAACTACAGCTGCACGGATTCCGCCCTGAGGTCGATCAAATGCACAGCACGGTGCTGAATCGTCCGAACGAACAAGACTCTCCCAGCGGAATTAGTCTGCGAAGGCGTGTCGAAGATGGCCGGATCTCCATTTGCCATATCAGTGAGGGCGATGCCTGGGCAGGAGCCGAAGTACAGGTTGCCACTCTGTTGCGTGCGCTGTCGAAGTGCCCTGAAGTCGCTCTTCACGCTATCCTGCTCCACGAAGGCCGGCTCGCTCACGAATTGCGCAGCTTCGGAGTGGACGTACAAGTCGTCAATGAGCAACAGAAGAGTCTTCCCCAGGTGCTCTCTGAATGTTCCACGTTTGTAAAAGCGAGAAATATTCAAATTCTGCACTCTCACAACTACAAAGAGAATCTTATCGCTCTATCGCTCGCTCGCGTCTGCAGCATACCGCACTTGGTTCGGACCGCGCATGGTCATCCCGAACCATATTCTGTCCTTCGTAATTTGAAGCATTGGGGCGTTTTGTTTGCAGACCGCCTGGCGGCGAGGTATACAGCAGCCCAGATCGTCAGCGTCAGCTCAGACCTTGGTGAATATTGGAAAAAACATGCAAATCCGAGAAATGTAATCGTTCTTCATAACGCGGTTGACCGTGACAATGTAAGGTCCAATTATGGTTCTGTAGAAGCAAAGCATCGGCTTGGAATATCGGGCGATAGCTTTGTGATTGGGATCGCAGCTCGGCTGGAATGCATCAAGCGGCATGATTTGTTTGTTGCGACGGCAAAGCATGTAGCTGTACAAGTTCCCAAGTCGACTTTTGTCATTGCTGGAGGAGGCCGTTACAAGGAGTCTTTACAGCGATTGATTATCGAGTCTGGCTTGGCGGATCGCATTAAACTGCTTGGCGAACGCGATGACGTTTACCACGTGCTGCGGGCAATGGACATTCTTCTTATTTGCTCAGACCATGAAGGAAT
>Ga0105248_10001599_pt1 | contig 25184 bp, 23 predicted proteins | sample KBSS34metaG_FD_81524 | JGI IMG/M metagenome (GOLD analysis project Ga0105248, IMG submission 81524) | Switchgrass rhizosphere microbial communities from Kellogg Biological Station, Michigan, USA - KBS S3-4 metaG | ecosystem: Host-associated > Plants > Roots > Rhizosphere > Soil | place... | reverse complement strand
GCTTCGTGTCCTTGCGCGCCGGCGCCGAACTGATCATCAGCTTGCGCACGCGGCTCACGTCGTACTTCGCCTTCACCTCGGCAGGCAACCCGAGCGCCATGATGTAGTGCGTCGGGACGAGCGATGTGAAGGTGACGTGCTGGGCGGCCATGGTGGCGAGCAGGCCTTCCGGGTCGAAGCTCTTGCGGTCGTCGATGACGACGGTGGCGCCGATGTAGGTGAAGGTCGAGCCGAAGTTGAGCGAGTTGGCGTGGCACATCGGCATCACCAGCAGCGCCGTATCGTTTCGCGTGAGGCCCATGTCGAGCGCGGTGACGAGGGATATGAGCGCCATGCCCTCGTGATTGCGGATCGCACCCTTCGGCTTGCCGGTCGTACCCGACGTGTACATGAGCGCCCACGTGTCTGTCGGCCTGACCTCGATTTCCGGTTCGCGCGCCGCGCCGCGTTCGACGAGCGCCTCGTAGGCGGTCCAGCCTGGCGGCGTGCGGTCGCCAATATGGATCCACGCCTTGTCCGCAATCGACAGCCTGCCGCGCAGCGGCTCGACCTGCGGCGCCAGCTCGTCCTGCGCAACGATGGCCTTGGCGTGGCAGTGTTCCGCGATGTACTGGATCTCGGAAGTGACCAGCCTGAAGTTGATCGGCACTGCGACCAGGCCGCCCTTTGCGAGCCCGATGTAGAGCTCCATCCATTCGACGCGGTTGTACGCAAGCAGCGCAATGCGGTCGCCCTTCTCGAGGCCGAGATCGAGCAGTGCGTTGGCGAGTTTGCACGCGCGCGTGTTCCATTCCTTGAACGTCATCGCGCGCCGCGAATCGCGCGTGCCAAGCTTGTCCGGGAGGAGTCGCGCGTGCGCCGCGACGACCTCCCCGAGGTTGAGGACGGATCTCATTCGTCAGTCCTGAAAAGCGCGGGCGCCGAAGTTACGTCGGCGCGCGTTCATGCAAATCGACAGGAAACGGTCGCTCGGCGGCTGGACCGAGGCCCATCGGGGCTTCGTGATCACCGCTACCTTGCTGTTGCTTTCAGCGCCCATTCAGCTGGCGTGGGTCGGCGCAACCCGCAAGGCTCGGACAGAATCGCGCAACACGTCGAAGGCAGAGCGCAGGAACAAGCCTGCAATGATGCATCCAACGATGATGTCCGGCCATCGGGAAGCCAGAACGTAGGCTGCGCCAGCGGCAAGTAATACGCCGACGTTGGCGATCAGGTCGTTGCGCGAGCACAGCCACGTCGAACGCATATTCAGGTTATCCGATCGATGGCGATACAGCAGGGAGTAGCAGACGATATTCGCCGCAAGCGCAACCACACCGACGATGCCCATCGCTTCGACGCTCGGCATGATCGGGTGGAATACCTTGAACGCAGCCTCGGCCAGCACGGCCAGCGCGAAGGCGAGCATGAACGCCCCTTTCGCAAGTGCCGCACTCGCCTGCCAGCGAACCGACCGCGCGAGCACGAACAGACTGAACCCGTACACGAGCGCGTCCCCGAGCATATCCAAGGAGTCGGCGAGCAGCGCCGTCGAACTGCCTAGAACGCCCGCCGTCGCCTCTACCACGAACATGGCGGCATTGATGGCCAGGACGAACCAGAGGACGCGCGAGTGCGTTTCCCGCAGCGCGATAACCTCGCAGGCCTTGTCCTCGCAGCAACCAGCCATGTCATCATTTTACGCACCCGCTTTAGCGCGCGAAGGTAGGGATCGCTCGATGGGGAGGTAGTTCGAGCGAACGTCTCCCGCGGCGCGTGCATAGCGGCTACATGAACCGCCACTAGAATGACAAAGCCCGGCGCGATGGCCGGGCTTTGGTGCTCGTTCCTGGTTGCGGGAGCGGCAACCTCGTCTGTCTGCCGATGCGGAGCGCGCGATAAACGCGCCTCCTGCTCGGCGTCAAACCGTTGTCGAAACGTGTACTTGCCGCGCTCCCCGAGTGCCGCAGCTATTTCGCGGCGTTCGCCACCTCTGTGAGGAGTGGCGCGGCCTTCGCACTTTTCGCCGTCTTGCGCATGACGATGTCCGGTGGAAGCACGTTGCTGCCGCCGTAGTACGCATCGTTCCATCGCGTGTTCGCGTGCACGACGGTCCCGTCGAGATTGAGGCCTCCGTAGACACCCTTGGAACGGGTGAAGGACACCAGATCCGCGGTGATGGTCGACTTCGCGCCCGCGCCTACCGGTCCCGCGGCGATGCTCGCGTCCCCGCCGATCTTGAACGAGCTCGCCATCAGCGAGTTCAAACCCTTGTCGGTCATGACGAGGATGACCGCTTCGGACACTTCGATGCCGGCTTGAAAGCCCACGCTCGCCGTCGCGAGGTCATAAAACGCCGGCCCTACCCACGTACGACCATCCTTGGCGACCAGCACGGCCCTGCCTCCCGAACCGCCGAAGATGAAGCCGGCCTTCACGATCTCGGGGGCGATCAACACGGCCTTCGCCCGATCGAGGTTCTGCTGAACCCAGGTCTGATCCGGATCGCGCAGGAAGTTGCTCAGCGTCTTCTGTGCGTCCGCCACCAACTTTTCCGGCTCCGCCGACGAGACCGGTGAGCCGGAATCCGTTGTTGCGCACGCAGCCACCAGGACAGTGGCAAGAGCCAACAACGCGCGGCGAGAGTGACAATGAATTGCAGCCGGTAGCTTCATGATGTCTCCTTGGTCATGGATATGCTGCCGCGACGCGATTGCGCGGCGAGCGGGCCGGTACGGCGCCTCAGCGATGGGCCGGACGGGCGCCACTGTGGTGGAATTCGTCGATCGTGTTCTTGAACGGGGGCTTGTGCACATTGTCCTTGGGGCAGGCCGGCCGCGTGAAGGCGCCGCTCTCCGATAAGACGGCAGGATTGTCGCACGCAGGTCGATTGCCAGCCTTTGAGACTCGGGCGACGCGAGAAGGATTCTTTCGCCGCCGATCGAAACCGAGCGCCTGGTCAGGAAGCGCGCGTCTACTTCGCGGTCGCGTTGATCGCCTCCAGCACCTTTCGGCGTTCGTCCTGCGCGTCCAGCGCCAGCTTGTAGGTGACGTAATACTTGTAGATGTTCCTCACGTACGTCGTCGTCTCCGACCCGATTTGTTGGGCAACGACGATCTCGACGTTGTTGAACCACTTGTCCGGGTCCAGCTTCCGTTTCGCAGCTTCCCGGCGCATGCGGGCGATGTTTCCGGGACCGGCGTTGTAGCTCGCGAACGCGAACAGCGGCCGGTTCCCTTCGCTGAAGCTCGCGTCGGGGAAGTACTTCGTCATCAGCATGTCCATGTACTTCGTGCCGGCATGGATGTTGTTCTCGGTCACGCGGATGTCGCCTACCCTCATCTCGGTTCCCGTCGCCGGCATCAGCTGCATTACACCGATGGCGCCAACGGCGCTTCGCGCATCCTGGTTGAGCTGCGATTCCTGGTAGCCTTGCGCCGCCAGCATCACCGGGTCGAAGCCGTAACGGTCGCCGTAGCGGCGAAACAGCGCGAGCATCTGCTCGAAACGCTTCCAGTCGGGCGTCTGCGTCGGATCCTTGATCTGCGCGATGCGCTGAGAGGCACGCTTCAGTCGATACGCATAAAGACCCTGTTTGGTCGCGTAGTTCACGTCGAAGTCATGAATTGCTTCGACGAGCTTCGGGCTTTCCTTGCGCACGGCCCAGCCGACTCTCGCGTCGTCGCGCAGAGAGAAGCCGTCGTTCACGTGGATGTGAGGCAGCGCACGTCTCCATAACGCCGCTTTCCAGTCGTCGACGACGAGCACGTCGAGCACGCCGGCATCAGCCATTTCCATCATGTCCTCGTCTTCGAGCGCATCCGGTACGAGCTGCACAATGGCTTCCCGCTTGCCTTCGGCTCGAAAGCGGGCGTTCAGCGCGACCAGGCTTTCGTAATAGCTGGAAGCGCGCCTTACATGAACCGTCATGCCGCTCAATGCATCCTCGGAAGCAATTGCCGGCGCCTTTGCCCCGGTCACGACGACCTCACGCACGGTTCGATCCTGCTGGACCACGAAATCGACGGTCTTCGAGCGGTCGTCGGTCACCGTAAGATTCCCCGCCGCAATGTCGCCGAGGCCTTCCACGAGATTCGACAACAGTTTGTCGCGCGTCGTGGGAATGAGGTAAACGGTCAGCGGGCGCTTGCCCGTTTTGTACTTCCTGTTGACGTATGCCTCGAAGTCCCGCACGAGCTCCGCGGTGATGCCGCGCTCTCTCCCCTTGTCATTGAAATACAGCGTGCGGCTGTACGGGACGAGGACGCGGATCATCCGGCGCTCGAGAATTTGATCGAAATCACCGGTCCAGGGCTTTCCGGCCAGACTGAGCCGACGCACGGCTTTCGTCTCCGGGGTTGAATCCGGAAGCGCGGCGACGGTCTGCGCCAACACCGCCAACAGCAAGGCAGCGGCCCCGGCCAGCGCGTTCAAGCGTGATCCTCGAGATCTAGGTGGCGGCATGACAGGCCCCGAATGGAGACGCGCGACTTGCGGAAGTTTTCTCGGATTCGAAGGTGCAGGAGCGATGTGTTCGAGCTGCTGCCGCGTCACGATAGCACTGCGGTACGTGCGTGGCGGCCTCCCTGATTGTTCCTCATCCCGAATCGGCGACCATTGTGTCGAGATCACTTGACGGTGCACGAACCGGGACCGCGCAGCATACGCCGCGACCCGCTCGCTGAATTCGCTCGCGCAACTCCGGCCGCGCTATTGCGTCGATTGGCGGGTCAGAGCGTGAAGCGCTTGCCCACTGATAGTGGGACCAGGCACCGATCGCCGAAGGCGTTGGCAAGCGCTGTCATGGCCCGCCATCCGGTGCAGTGCCCGGCAGCGATAACCGGGAGATCGAACTCCCTCAACGCCTGCACGGTATCGGGGATGATCTTCTCGTTGGTGCCCGCCAGGTGAAGGCCGCCGACCACGGCGTGAAGGGGCACGTCAGGAAAACGACTTCTCGCGTGAGTCAGCACGTTCACGACACCGGCATGCGAGCATGCGGTAAAGACCACTGCTCCCTTGCCGGCCACGTTCACCGCGAGGAAGCGCTCGTCCGCAAGCGCCTCGTCCGGCTCCCAACCCGTCCCGTCGAGCGTGCGGCGATGTTGCCCCGGAAGGCCCCTCTCGAAACGCGTTACGCGCGGAATCTCGCCGCTGACGTAAAGCATGTCGCCCGCGATCACCTGGGCCTCCGTCGTCGTGACCACGCGTCCGCCGTGCAACGTCAAATCGCGGATGCTAGGTACGTCCTCCATCACGCGCATGGAGCCATCGGGCTGCTTGGAGGCGCGTGTCCGAAACATGTCGGGATGGGTATAACAAGGGACCGGCTGTCCGCCGTTTCGGTCCATGATCAGCTGCAGCGCGCGCAGCATGGCACCGGCGTGGTCCCAATGACCGTGCGATAGCACGATCGCTTCCACCGGCGCAAGATCGACGCCGAGGCGGGAGACGTTCTGCTCAAAGGTACGGTCCTCCGGTCCCGTGTCAAACAGAACGGTGTGCGCCACGCGGTCATGTCTGACGGTCACAAGACAGGACAGGCCGTGTGCCGCGCAGCACAGGCAGTCGCCACCGAGAACCCACACGCCGCGCCGACGCCGCCCGAGCGCCGCGAACTCGGTCTCTACGAAGGACGGCACCGTGGAGAGATTGTCGGTTACGTTGTCGACGAGTACCAGGACCTCGACGCTGTCGGCCATTTTGACGGCGCTCATAGGCTTGCTTCCTCGTCGTCGCTTTGGCGCGGGGCGACTAGACGGCGCTCATAGCTTGCTTCCTGTCGCTTTGGCGCGGGGGACGAAATCGGTGGATCAAAATCCAGGAGCTCCGCGTTCATGAGTGTACGCTCCCAAAGTCTCCTCTGATCGACCGCTGCCATTTCGGAGTTTACAGGCGAGCATGGTGGCGTTCTCGGTAAACGAGGTGTAGCCTGGAGCAAAACTCAGCCGTCCTCGCTAGAGGTAACTTGGCATGGCTGCTCCCACCTCCGCCGCGCGCCACCATCTGTGGCGCCGCACCTTCATCGGCGCGCTGTGCTACCGCGCCTTATTTGTCCACCGTCGACCGCCAACGCGGGGCGGCAATAGCAGTCGCGACAAACGCGGACGACGTTGCACACCCATCGCCTTCTTGTTTGCAAAGTCCGTGTGACTAACTGGGAGCTGGCACATGATGACGCGACCAAACGGTGTAAGTCGTTTTCAATCGGCAATGAACCGCAAGCGTCCCTTTATCTTCAGTGCGGTTGCCGCCATGGTGCTTGTCGTCGGCTGCGCGCAACAGCCGGAACGCGGGTTGCCCGTCGGCACGTCGCAGCCGGCACCGTCTCCCTGGGCGCTAGCCACGTCGACCATGCGGTGGAACGAATACGCATGCGAACTCATCGCGCGCAATCAGGTTGGGCAATTTCCGGCGTCTCGCGTGCTGGCATATGTCAATCTGTCGATCAACAATGCAATCGTCTTGGCGCGGCAGCAGGGACGCAAAACGGATGGCGCGGCGGCCGGAGCGGCCGCCATGACACTGATTTATCTTTTCCCGAAGGACGAGCAGGCCATAACTGGTCGGCTCACGGGCGAAACTGCCGCATTGGGGACTGACGGCAATCAGGCAGAGTTCGCCGCTGGCGTGGCGATCGGGCGCGCGGCGGCGGCCGAGGTGATCGCTGCCGCAAAGACCGACCGCTCCGACCTCGCTTGGTCGGGTCCGGCCCCCACCGGCGTGGATAAGTGGTCCAGCAGATTTCAACCTGCGCGACCTCCAGTCGGACCCCGCCTGGGTGAGATGCGACCATTCTTCCTGACCGACGGGGCCGATTTTCGTGCTCCAGCGCCGCCGAGCTACGATTCGTCAGCATTTCGGGACGCCGTGCGTGAAGTCCGCACGATTTCCGATCACCGTACCAATGAACAGATGCGAATCGCCCAATATTGGGAGACTCTTTCGGGCTCGTTTTCCGCCGGTCTCTGGAACGACGTTGCTCGAGGAGTGATCTCGTCACACGGGCTTGGCGAGGCTGAATCGGCACGCATTCTCGCACTCGTGCACATGGCCGCCGTGGACGGAACCATTGCATGTCACGATTCGAAATACGCTTACTGGGTACCGAGGCCGACGCAAGTTGACCCGGAAATTCGTCTAGCGATCGCCGTCCCTAATCATCCATCGTACCCGAGCAACCACGCGTGTATCTCGGGAACGATCGGTCTTGTGCTCGACGCACAGTTCCCGGATCAGAGCGGCCGCTATTTCGCCATGGCGCGTCAAGCGGGCGAATCAAGAATCTACGGCGGCATACATTACCGCATCGATATCGACGAGGGTTTCATTATTGCGCGCAAGGTATCAGCGCGCGCACTCGAGCAAGGAGTTCCAGTGGATCGGCCATTCGTCCCGGTCGGGCACTGAAAACGAGGTCGAAACGAATCGCTGCGGTGAACCCGCTCACGCGCATGAATGGCGCGGTTGACACGGATTGCCATCCGCGATCGACTCTATAGCCTGCTCGACACGGCGACGCGGGGCAGGCTCGCGCTACTCGATACTGTGCAGCTGCTGTGGCCCCTGGCCTCGGTCTTACAATTCCTCGAGTATTCCGACTGCAATATGACTGGCCCAATGCAGCCGATTGCAGCCCTGACCGTTCTGGCGTAGCCTTGACGGCGGGGGTAACAGGACCCCCGGGTTGATCCCCTCCAAGACGGTGCCCCGTCCAAATCCTGTGACGTTGCGCGCGAGCGCGGGCACTGTCGTCTCCCATGTCGCAACCTGCCCATGCTCTGGCCTTCAGTGGCGCAGCGTTCGTCAACTTGCGCTTGGGGGTGCCATATGCAGTATTCGCTGAAACAGATTCACTGCCGGCCGTGGGTGCTGAATGGCCTGTCGTTGAAGCTCATCGAGAGCCACTACGAAAACAACTACGGCGGTGCCTTGCGCCGTCTTAACAGCATCACCGAACAACTCGAATCCCTCGATTTCGAGAACACGCCCGGGCACGTCATCAACGGGCTCAAGCGGGAGGAACTGATTGCGCTCAACTCGACCCTTCTGCACGAGCTGTACTTCGCGAGCCTGAACGGCGAGGGCAAGCCGACAAGCACCATCGTGGACGCGATTGCCAAGCAGTTCGGCTCGTTCGATCGCTGGCGTACGGAGTTCCGAGCGATGGGCTACGCGCTCGGCGGCGGTTCGGGCTGGGTGGTTCTAACCTATATCCCCCGCGACGGCCATCTGCTGAACCAGTATGCGGCGGAGCATTCGCAAGCCGTCGTGAGCGGCGTGCCGATCCTCGCGCTCGACATGTACGAGCACGCATATCACATGGATTTCGGCGCAAATGCGAAAGCCTACGTCGACACGTTCCTGCGTAACGTCGATTGGCACGGGGTGGAAGGTCGTTACGAAGACGCAACGAAGGTTGCGCCGCCGCGACCGCTCATTCAGGAAGAGTTTGCGGACGTGCCCGGCATCGGCGTCGAGGAGGTGAAAGCGATGCTCGCTGCGAAGGAGCCAGTGCAAGTGATCGATGTCCGGCCTCGGCACTCGCTCTCACGGCAGCAGGACATCGCAGATGGCATTCCCTGGCGAGATCCTGATCGTCTGCAGGACTGGATGAAAGATCTTTCGCAGTCACAGCCAGTCATCGTGTATTGCGCGTACGGCTTCCATGTCGGCTGCGGTACGGCAAGAAAGCTGCGGGAAGCCGGATTCGACGCAAAGTATATGAACAGCGGGCACTCCGGCTGGAAGGCAAGCGGCGGCCCTGTCAGGTTGAAGCCATGATCCACGCCGCGAAGAGCGGCGGGCCAATGGCGCCGGTGCCGTAGCAGCGTCATGGACAGCGTTCGCTCGATCGCGGTCACGGGCGCGCCCGGGTACTCGCTTTGGCAGCTCGTCGCGTACATGCTGCGGCTTGGCTCGCTTGGCTTCGGCGGGCCGGTCGCGCTCTGCGGTTACATGCATCGCGACCTGGTCGATGTGCGAAAGTGGATTTCGGACGCCGACTACAAGGAGGGCCTCGCTCTTGCGCAGTTGATGCCGGGTCCACTGGCCGCGCAGCTCGCCATGTACCTGGGGTACGTCCACTACCGAACCATGGGGGCCACGCTCACGGGCGTGGCTTTCGTGTTGCCGTCGTTCCTGATGGTTCTCGCGATCGGGTGGGCCTACGTGGGATACGGGGGGCTGCCGTGGATGCAGGCCGTGTTCTACGGCGTCGGCGCTGCGGTTATCGGCATCATCGCGATTAGCGCGTACAAGCTTACGAAGCGCACCGTGGGCAAGGACAAGCTGCTCTGGCTTATCTATGTCGTGCTGGCGGCCGTCACCGCGATCACGGAGTCCGAGAGCGCCTGGCTTTTCATTCTCGCGGGGTTGGTCACGTTGGCAGTACGCGCCCCGCCCCGCTGGCTGCAGCGAGGCGGCTTGAGTGCGCTCGTCTCGATTCATGCCCCGGGCGGATCGGCCATCAGCTCGGCCGTTGACTGGTCCTTGCTCACCGGGATTGGGCTGTTCTTTGCCAAAGCGGGCGCGTTCGTCTTTGGATCGGGGCTTGCCATCGTGCCCTTTCTCTACGCAGGCGTCGTCACTGACCACCACTGGCTTACCGAGCGGCAGTTTGTCGATGCGGTTGCGGTGGCAATGATCACGCCGGGACCCGTCGTGATCACGGTAGGTTTCATCGGCTATCTCATCCAGGGGTGGCCGGGTGCATGTGTCGCGGCCCTTGCCACGTTCTTGCCCTGCTACCTCTTTACCGTTATCCCGGCACCCTACTTCAAGCGCTACGGGAAGCTGCCATCGCTCGTTGCATTCGTGGATGGCGTCACGGCGGCGGCGATTGGCGCCATCACCGGTGCCGCGTTCGTGCTCGCGAAACGGTCGATCGTCGACGTCCCTACCGCCATCCTGGCGGGCATCACGCTCGTGCTGCTTTGGAAATTCCCGAAACTGCAGGAGCCGATCATCGTTGCCGGGGCCGCGGTCCTCGGCATCGTCATCTATCCACTGCTGCATGGTTGATCAGCCGCGTAGCAAAACGGAGCCCGTATGAACACGAAAACGGACATCGCATCCACCGATTGCGTTTCAGCGGCGGCCCTCCGAGCGGAACTGCGTGGCCCGAGCGCGCCGATCGTCATCGACGTGCGACGCGACCACGCGTTTCGGCAGTCGACTGAAATGCTCTCGGGCGCATTGAGACGCGATCCAGACAAGGTCTCGTCCTGGGCGCATTCGCTGCCCGCAGCCGGTTCCTTCGTCGCCTACTGCGCTCACGGAGGCGAGGTGAGCCAATACGTTGTGAGAGCGCTCCGCGAGCGCGGCATTGCCGCCCGCTATCTGAAAGGCGGCATCGCGGGTTGGTCCGGCGAGGCCGGCGCGGTGGATCGCAAGCCGCTGGATGCGACAACCCGCTGGGTCACGCGTGAGCGACCGAAGATCGACCGTATCGCCTGCCCATGGCTCATCGCACGCTTCGTCGATCCCCATGCCGAGTTTCTCTACGTCCCGACGCCCGACGTGCAGCGAGCAGCGCGGGAAAGGGATGCCGTGCCCTACGACATCCCGGACGTGCATTTCTCGCACCAAGGGGAACACTGCAGCTTCGATGCCTTTCTAAAGCACTACCGCCTGCATGATCCTGCGCTTGCAAAACTGGCCGTCATCGTGCGCGGTGCCGACACGGCGTGTCTGGGACTGGCGCCGCAGGCGTCCGGCCTGGCGGCCCTGTCACTCGGACTTTCGCGCAACTTCGCCGACGACCACGAAATGCTTGCACACGGAATGATCATGTACGACGGCGCTCTACTCATGGTGCAAGGAGGGACAGGACGAGCTTCATACGTGGAATCCCGACCTGTATGGGCGAGCTTCGGCGGTCGCATGACTGGTCTTTTCTCCGTCTTGCTCGGTCTTATCGTGGCGGTAGCCGCGTCGGGTACGTCGAAGGCAATCGCTACGGAGCTGGTCGCCACGATTCCCTTGACCGGCGTGAAGGGACGAATCGACCACCTTTCGGCCGATCCGAGCAGGCATCGCATCTTCATCGCAGCCCTCGGCAACGACACCGTCGAGGTGATCGACACTCGAAGCAACCAGCGCCGAACGATTTCCGGGCTTGGCGAGCCGCAAGGCGTCGTCTATCTCCCCGACTCCGACCGTCTGGTCATCGCAAATGGAGCGGGGAACCGCGTGGACGTCGTCGATGTTGCTTCGCTGTCTGTGGCAGCCCGCATCAGCGACATGAGCGACGCGGATAACGTGCGCTACGACATCGCCGCGCGCAAGGTCTGGGTGGGCTACGGTCAGGGCGCGCTGCGGATGCTCGATGCGGCAAGCGGCGAATCGGGCGCCGAAGTTTCGCTGCCCGGACACCCGGAGTCGTTCCAGCTCGAACAGAGCGGCAACCGCGCCTTCGTCAACGTCCCGACTGCAAAGAAGGTAATTGTCGTTGATCGGTTGAAGCGACAGATCGTCGGCCGGTGGGAGACGGGGGCCGCGTCAGCCAACTTTCCGATGGCGCTGGATGAACAGGGACATCGTCTGTTCGTTGGAACGCGCTCGCCGCCCGCGTTGCTCGTCTACGACACCGAGTCGGGAACGGTCACTGCGCGCTTGCCGATTGACAAGGATACGGACGACGTGTTCTTCGACCGCGAGCACGACCGCATCTACGTCGTGTGCGGAGAGGGGAAAGTGAACGTCTTCCGTCGAGACACCCCCGACCGCTATGTGAGGGTGGAATCCATCGAGACGGCGCCGCGCGCGCGTACCGGCCTGTTCGTGCCCGAGGAGGGGCGGTTATACGTGGCGGCGCCGGCGGTCGGGGGGACGTCCGCCCGAATCCTCGTCTATCAGGTGCCGTGAGGTTGAACTGGTGAGGCTTGCGTCATTGCAACCAGCTACTCGAAGGCTTGGCAAGGATTTCGGTTACAAGGTGCGCAATCAAATGCGTCGCCTCGCTCCCTCGCTTAGAAATCGCGCGCGATGGGGATCACCACCTGCAGCAACTGCCGATATCTTAGCCGTGTTCATTCGCCCAGTGCCTGCGCTACTGCTTTCATCCAGTCCGCTTCGACTGCCCGTGCGCGAACAACGAGACGGCTGCCAAGCACAGCAGTAAGATTTTCCTGGTGCGGATCATTCGACAGTCCTTCGAGGGCGTCACCAGAGTTGTAATGACTGGGACATCCTCGGCTCTGGCAGCAGCAGTGTTGTTTGGACTGGCAACACCACTCGCCAAATTGCTGCTGACACCGTTGGACCCTTGGCTGCTTGCCGGTGTTCTTTATCTGGGCTCCGGCGTCGGCCTCGCTGTGGTGCGGTGGATTCGCGTCGAGCGTGGCCCTGGTCTTGGACGCCAAGGTATCCCTTGGCTTCTCGCAGCAATCGGATGTGGCGGATTGATCGGCCCCGTCCTGCTCATGTGGGGTCTCGCCCGCACGACTGCCTCTACAGCATCGCTCTTGCTGAACAGCGAAGGTATCTTCACGGCGCTAATCGCGTGGTTCGTGTTCCGGGAGAACTTCGATCGAAGGATTGCCCTCGGCATGCTGCTCATCGTCATGGGCGGCGTCATTCTAGCCTTGCCCGACAGCCACGGCGCTGACGCGTCTCTGCCGTCGCTTGCGATAGTTGCAGCATGCCTCGCGTGGGCGCTCGACAACAACCTGACCCGGAAGGTCGCGCTGGCGGATGCGACCACGATCGCAATGCTGAAAGGGTTGGTCGCTGGGACCGTCAATGTGGCACTGGCCTTTGTCGTCGGTGCTTCCTTGCCATCGCCGACGCAGCTTGGCGCTGCAGCCGTCCTGGGATTCGTAAGTTACGGGGTGAGTTTGGTGCTTTTCGTATCAGCCCTGCAGCGGCTCGGCACCGCTCGCACTGCGGCGTATTTCTCGATCGCCCCCTTTGTCGGCGCAGCGTTATCCGTGCTGCTTCTGAAAGAAGCCGTCACGTGGCAACTGGGTATCGCGGCCCTCTTGATGGCCGGAGGCGTATGGGTCCACCTGACCGAGCAGCATGTTCACAAGCACACGCACGAAGCAATGAATCACGAGCACGAGCACGAGCATGACGCCCACCATCGTCACGAGCACTCGATACCTGTTGCACTGGGTACTCGTCACAGCCACTGGCACCATCACGAGCCGATGACCCATTCCCACGAACATTTTCCTGACGCACACCATCGTCATCGGCATTGAAGAACGAAGAAATGGCGGCGCTCGTCCCGGGCGGGACGATACGTCACATCGACGGATCCACAAAAGTACTTAATTTAGGTCCGTCGATGCCTGCGTGAAGCAGGACTGGACCGGTGCGACCCCCGGCGATCGCGCTGAGCGGCCCGGAGCCCGAAGGCGCCTTGACGTCCTGCAACCGCGAGGCCAAGTTCCAAAGGTCTCGCAGACTTCGAGACAAACGAATCGAAGCCGGCTTGTTTAAGCGAGGCCGCCACGCTCGCCCGCGGAAAACCGCTATGCGCGACAAGGCGTATTCCGGTTCCCCATCGATGTCGAATCCTTCGCGCGAGTTCAAAACCATCGACGACGGGCATGTTGATGTCCGACAGCAAGACGTCGGGCATGTGCACATCGATTTCGTCCAGCGCCTGTGCTGCGCTGTACGCAACCCGAACATCGTGGCCGAACAGGGTAAGCAACTCGGCTACTGAGTCTGCTGCATCGACAATGTCATCGACGACGAGGACGTCGGCCATCTCATCTCACCTGAACGCGTGCACGCGTTCCTATGTTGGGCACGCGCCGGGTTCGACGCAATGATGCTATTGCCCATTCTCGGGTCAGACGTGGACTACTTGATGCCGACGAATGGCGGCGTCGCTGCTGCGGCGAGCGGACGTCGTGGTGCTGCAATACGACCCGCCGGCGTGCGCCGCGGCTCCGCCTAGAAGCAGCAGCTCGGGATCGCCACGAGCACACCCGAGGCCGCCGCGAGCGCAGCCTCGCTCCTAACGGCGCGCCCGCATTTACAGATGTCCTCCACCCGTCACCTGAAGGTCGGCCCCGGTGATGAAGCTTCCCGCCTCCGAGCACAGGAGCAGCGCCGCCCCGGCGATCTCTTCGGGCGTGCCCGCGCGTTGCATGGGATTTGCTGCCATCTGAATTTCACGCCACGCGTTTTCGTCTTCGCGCCGCCAGCGATTACGCGCTGTCGCGATCAGGCCTGGTGAAAGATTGTTCACCGTGACGCCGGAACCGGCAAGCTGCCGCGCCAGGTTCTGCGCGAGGTTGCATTGCGCGCTCTTCAGCGCCGCGTAGATCGCAAGCTCGGGCTCGGGCCGCGTCTGATTGATGCTGCCGATCGTGAGAATGCGTCCCCAGCCGCGCGCCTGCATCGCCGGAACCGCCGCTTGCAGCAGCTCGACGCTTGCATGAAAGTTGATCTGCGTCTGCCGTTCGCGTTCCTCCACGCCGATGTCGACGAACGGCGTGCGCTTCTGCGCCGATGCGCAGAGGACAAGCACATCGATGCCGCCGAGCGCACGCTCGGCTTCCCCGAAAGCGCGCTTCGCTTCACCGCTGACGGAAAAGTCGGCCTCGATGGATGCATGTCGGACACCCTGCGCGGCGAGCCACTCCGCGACCTCGATCGCCCCAGACGGGTGCCCGAGCGCAGCATCCGCCTGCGGGGAGCAGTGAAACGCGATGTCCGCGCCGGCATCCGCGAACGCCATCACGATTGCGCGACCGATCGACAGGCTGCCGCCGGTAACCAGCGCGCGCCGGCCCAGCATGGAAAACCGCGCGGCGATGCGTTCCGCGCCGTTCATCTCACGCCTTGAGCGTCCAGGACGCCGCTTCCCATTGGGGCTTTCCGCGCACGTCCGCCTTCATGTCGTCAAAGACGGCACGATCTGGAAAGCGGCCCACCGCCTCGTAGGCCGCCTTCGAGACATCGGAACCCAACGCGAATAGCTTCTTCGCCACATCGGCGTCGAGCTCGGTCTGGAAGATCGCCTTCGTCGTCGAGAGGCCGACGAGCGTTCTTGCGTCGCCCTCGGTGACCCACGACCAGCCCCGCCGCTTCCATAGCACCGTCTCTATCCACTCCTTCTGTGCCTCGGGCGTCGCGCCCCAATTCGGCGAGCCGATCCTGACGATTTCGTCGGTTCCCGCCTTGATGAGCATGGAGACGGCGCGTTGATTCGCAACCAGCAATGCCGTCACCACCTTCGGATTGGCGGCCAGGTAATCGCGCCGCGCGACGAGCCAGATGCGGTGCGGGTAATACGCTTCCGGCGCAAATGGCGTCTTCGCAAACGACGCGATCGTCAACCCCGCGCCCTTTCCTTCCGGGCCTTGATATGCGGGTCCCGTCTTTCCGTCATTGCGCAGCACTGTGACGAGATCGTTCGCCCGTTCCGCGGCAATGGCCTGCGGGATCAGGCTCACGCACGCGTCCACGCCCGATTGCGCACGCGTCAATTCCGTCAGCGCGTTGATGTTGCGCATGTTGATGCCGACATCCTTGGGATCGTCGACGCCGAACTGCGCCTTCAACATCCGCACGAGCACGAGGTGAAGGTCGGAACCGACGATCGTGAGCACGGTCTTGCCTTTCAGATCGTCCAGGTTGTGAATCGGCGAGTTCGGCGGCACTTGCAGTGGAAACGTGTTGCCCCCGCCAAGGATGGCGATCGGTACGACCGGATCGGGCCCCGCGAGCGCACGAATGCACGGCGTGGAGCCGAGCGTGCCGAACTGCAGTTGTCCTGCAGCGATGCCCTGCAACATCCGCAGCAGGACGGGGAACGACAGGAAATCCGCCTCGATACCCCCAAGGCCAAGCTCCTGCGCGGCGTTGTCGAGCAGCTTGTCCTGCTGGATTTTCGTCACCAGCGCGCCGGGCTCCTGGGCAAGTCCCGCGCCCATCGCCATCTTCGCGGCCTGAGCCAAGGCGGGACTTGCCCGGAACATCGGCAGCGCAAGCAGCATCGCCGTTCGCGTCATGAACCTGCGTCGCATTACGGTCGTCATCATCGTTCCTCCGTTGGGGGTTGAGCGCGAACCAATAGGGTCAGCGCGACTCCTCGGTGATGGCCTGTGCGGCCTCGTCGTGAATGAGATCCCAGACCTGCGCGGTCAGTCGCGCGACTTCTGGGGTGTTGCGCAGCGCCGCGCGCGGGCGCGGCAACCGGACATCGACCACCTGCTTGATTCGCCCGGGTCGTCGCCCGAGCACGAGCACGCGATCGGCAAGCAGCACGGCCTCATCGATGCCGTGTGTCACGAACACGACCGTGGGACGCTCGGCATCGCTTGCACCGTCGTCGCCCCAAAGTCGCAGCAATTCCTCCTGCAGAATGATGCGCGTCTGCAGATCGACCGCGGCAAGCGGCTCGTCCATCAACCACATCGCGGGATCGTTCGCGAGCATGCGGGCAAGCGCGCAGCGCTGTCGCATTCCGCCCGACAACTCGTGTGGATAGCGCTGCTCGAAGCCGCGCAGTCCGACCATCTCTATCAGCGTGCGCACGCGCTCGCGTGCCGCCTCCTTGTCGACGCCGCGCGCAACGGGACCGAACTCGACATTGCCGGCGACCGTGCGCCACGGAAACAGCGCGTAGTCCTGGAACATCACGCCGCGGTCCGGACCCGGTCCCGTCACCGTGCGGCCCTGGAACAGCACTTCTCCCGATGTGGGAACGTTGAACCCGGCCACGAGCGAGAGCAGCGTCGACTTGCCGCACCCCGAAGGACCGACGATGGTTAGAAATTCGCCGCGTCGAATGGCGAAGTCGATGTCCGCCAGCGCCTCGACCCTCGCCCCGTCGCGCGCTGAAACGTAAACCTTGCTCACATGCGACAGCTCGACGATCGCCGTCATCGAGCGCTCCAGGGCAACATGCGGCGCTGCAGTCGCCGCAGACCGGCATCGATGACGAGGCTCACTGCGCCGATCACCAGCATGTAGAAGACGAGCGCGTCGACATCGCGCTTGACGTAAAGCGTCTCGACCATCAGCTGGCCTATACCCGCGACGCTGCGGCCCTGTCCTGCGATCTTGATCCCGATCGCGAGCTCCGCGGCGATGATCGACGCCCACGCGAATGCAAGCGCGATTCGCGCGCCGGTGAAGATCATCGGCAGCGAACTTGGGACGAGCACGGCGCGGACGATCATCCATCGGCTGGCGCCGAGCGCGCGCGCCGCAGCCACGAGATGGCGGTCGACGAGACTGGCGGCGAGGCCCGCGTTGACAATGAACGGGAAGACCGCGGCGTACGCGACGACGAACAGCGCTGCGTCGCCGCGCACGCCAAGCCACAGGATCGCCATCGGAATCCACGCGATCGGTGCTATCGAGCGCAGACCGTCGAGGACAGGCCGCAGCGCTCGATCCAGGGCTGGAACGGTGCCGATCGCAAGTCCCAAAGGCACGCCCAGAACGCCACCGATGACGAAACCGAGTATGACGCGCTTCAAGCTGCCTGACATCGCGTCGAAGATGATCCCCGATGATGTGGCTTCGACACCGCTCGCAAAAATGCCGGTGGGAGACGGCAGCAACCCATGCGATCGAGTCAGCCGCACGGCCGCTTCCCAGCCGATGCAAAAGAGCGCGGCTACCGCCAGCGGCAACGTGATGCGCACAGGGCGGCTGATCTCCTGCACAGCAGTTAACTCGCCGATTCGGTTGCGGGGTGCCACCGCAGCAGGTGGCGCTGCAGGAGTCGCAGGAGCCCGTCCGCAGCGAGGCCGAGTGCCCCCACGATCAAGATCGCCGCCAGGACGCGATCCATCTGGAAAAACTCCTGGTACCAGAGGATGCGCCAGCCGATGCCGGCGTCGCCGCCGACAATTTCGCCCGCCACCAGCGCCATCCAGGCGACGCCGAGCGACAGACGCGCACCACCAAGGATCGACGGCAAGGCCGCGGGCAGAATCACACGCATTGCCACGGTGCGACGCGACGCGCCGAGCGAGCGTGCGGCGTTCACGAGCGAAGCATCGACGCGACGGATGCCGTCGAGCGTGCCGACGAAGATCGGGAACAGCGCGGCATAGAAAATCAGAAACATCGGGACCGCGCGCCCGACACCGAAGAGAAGGATCGCGAGCGGAATCCATGCGATGGGACTGATCGGACGCAGGAATTCCGCGAACGGGTCGATGACGGCGGCCAGCCACTTCGAGCTCCCCGCAAGAAGCGCCAGCAGCAGTCCGGCGGTCGCCCCGGTCGTGTAGCCGACGAGAAGATGCACGAGGCTCGCGCCGATGTCCTTCGGCAACTCGCTCCCCCGCATCGCCACCAGCGCTTTCCACACGCTCGCCGGTGGCGGCACGAGCGTCGAATTGGCCGCGACGCGCGAAGCAATCTCCCAAGCGACGACGACGCCGGCGATGCCTATCAACGGCTCGACGGCGCGCATCGCCCGGTTCGTGCTCACGGCTGGAAGACACGTGGTTCCCCATCGATGCACGCGGCGAGCGCCGTGTGATCGAGGCGAACACCGAGACCCGTCGAAGGTGGAAGAACGAATTTGCCTTCGTGGGCGCGTGGGAAAGTGCCGGAGACCAGCGTGTTGAACAGCGGACTCTCGTCGAATTGCAGCTCGAGCATGTCGAAAGATCGCATCGCGGCGGATACGTGAAGGCTGGCGGCATGCGCGATCGGACCGCTCGGGTTGTGCGGCGACATCTCGATGCCGTGTTGCGCGAACGCTTCCGCGCAGCGAAGCATCTCGCGCAGTCCGCCGACGTACTTCACGTCCGGCATCATGACGTCGTAGCACCGCGCTTCACAGAAGGGGCGAAAACTTTCGTAACCGACGCCCTGCTCCAGGCCGGCCAGTCGAATACCGCGTCCGCCTGCGCGATGCCGCAGGCGACCGAGCGCCGGAATATCGTCGACGCCCTCCGACAACGGACACTCGATCCAGTGGACTGCATATTCGGCGGCCGCGTCTATCATCGTCGCGGCGGTTGGCTCGTCGAACCGCCAGTGACAGTCCACCATCAGACGCGTCGAAGGGTTGGCGACCTCGCGAACCGCTGCGATCCGTTCGAGGCCGGATCGCATCGCCGCAGCGCCTTCGCCGCGCGCACAAAGCGCGGGTGTGACCTCGTCGAACGGCGCAACTTTGATGGCGTCGAAGCCAGCCGTCAGCGCGTCCTGCGCGCTTCGCGCGAAGCCCGCCGCCGAGCGATCCCGGGTCCTGCGGTTGATGTTGGCGTATGACGCGACGAAGGTGCGCTGCGCCCCGCCGAGCACGCTGACGAGCGGCGCATCCTTGTCCTGCGCGTGAAGATCCCAAAGCGCCATGTCGATCGCCGACACTGCTGCGGCGTTTTCCAGGGACATCGGGCGGACCGCACTCGCGAAAGCGCCCGGATCCGCAGTCTCCAACGTAAATAACAAGGGCGCGATTCGCGCTGCGCACTCGAGCACCGCGTGCTCCTGCCGGTCGAGCGACGCCTCCCCTATGCCGACGCGGCCATCGGCCCGCTCGATCTCGAAGAAGATCCAGCGAGTCTGATGCGAAACTCTTGCCGTCGTCACGGCCACCCGCGTGAGGCGGCGAGTCATTCGCCACACTCCGCGTGATCGACGCGTCGGCGCGACGCGCTTTGCCGCATTCCGTACCAGCGCGATGCTGCACTTTCATGCACGCTTCGTTCGCTTCTTCACGGTGACCGATGCTGCATGCTGGTCAGCCATGCGAGCCTGCAGGACCAGCTTCGCCTTGTTCGAATGTGCGCCCATGATGAGCGCGGCCGCGTCCGAATCGTGCGCCTCGAGCGCGGAGATCAGGTGGCGGTGGTCGTTGACCACCCCCGCGAAGCGCGACTCGCCATAGCCATAATGGCGCCACAGCGCAGCGAGCAGCGTCCAGTGCCTGTCGATGATCGGCAGCGCGTCGACGTTATCGGCGATCCGATTGATGGCCTGGTGGAATGCGCGGTTGTGTGCGACCACACGCGGGTAATGTCCGGCGCGTATTTCGCGCTCGAGGTCGTCCTCGATGGACCGCAGCGCCTCGATGTCGCGGGGGCCGCTTCGGTGCGCCGCGCGCCTGATCAGCATGACCTCGAGCGCAATGCGGATCTCGAACAGGTGGTCGACGAAGTTCGCATCGATCGTGCGCACGCGGGCGCCGCGATTGGGCTCGCTTACGACGAGCCCTTCTCCCTGCAATTCACGCAGTGCCTCACGCACCGGCATGTGGCTCACGTCGTAGCGCGAAGCCAGCGCGTCGATCGTCACCCGCTCACCGAAGCCAAGGACCCCCGCGACGATGTCGTCGCGAATTCGCTGTCCGACGTCGATCGTCGCCGTCGCGGCTCGCGCTGATCTGGTCGCTTCGGTGCGATCGCTGTCGACGGCATTGCTGCGTCTTTGAGGGTACATCGTCACAGGAATGGCAATGACCGAGAGACGTTCAGGCGCTCGAGCCGCTCAACGCCCAGGAACCCGGCACCGCTCACACGCTCCAGTATTTGATCAAACTGAAATGTCGTCCGAGCGCACGTTTTCGCTCGTCCGCCTATACGCGCCGAAGAACGATCGGAAGCTCCCGAACCGCTATTTGATCAAATTGGTATCGCGCCGTCAACGCCTAGGTCGGGGCGTCCGCGCAGCGCGTTGAACGAGTCGCGGAGATCAGGCTTCGTCTTCGCCGCGGATTCCGAGCTTGCGGCCGACCTGCGTCGGCAGCGGCAATGCCGAGTCCGCGGCCTTGATCCGGCGAAGCTCCGCCTGTACGGTCGGCGGAAACGACTCGCTCCTCCGTGTCGTCATGTTGACGTGCATCGCGAGGATCTCGTTCGTCGCGGCGAGATACGCGTTCTTCGAGTGGTGCATCTCGTGGACATAGTGGATGCGCTTGTGGTCGAAGTCGATCAGCCGGCTGACGATGCGCACGCTATCCCCGGCGAATACTTCCCCAAGGAAGTCCACGTTCATCGACAGCGTGAACAACGACCGCTGTTCACGCTCGAGATAGCTCCAGCCGATCCCCGCATCGTCGTAGAGCCTGTCGGTTGCACGGTCGAACGCGAGCACGTAGTACGCGACGTTCATGTGCCCGTTCCGATCGGTCCACGCGGGCAGGATCTGGAGGGTGGTTTCGCAAGACATCGTAGTGTCGTACTTGCTCCGAACGACGCGGTCCCGACTACACCCCGCGCGCTCGGTCCGACTAGATCTTCGTGCGCCCGGTGGCTCTGCCGTTTCAATCAGCTGCGCGAGCGCTTCGGATTCAGGCACGCACGCACCTCACGACAGTATTGGTGACCGAGAGCCCGCGGGTTGGGTCTGCTGCACGCTCACCGTGCGCGAGGGGAGCTGAGCTCGTCATCGTTGCCTGGCGTGCCTGCGCCAAAACGGACCGCTTTGCGGTCGGCGATTGCGTCAGCGCTGCATCTGCATCAGCCGCTCCATCGGCATCACATTGTGATCGAGGTGCAGCATGATCCACAGGGAGCCGAAGACGAGCAGCACGACGATGAGCAGGCCGAAGGCCAGCGCCATCACGTTGTTGACGTTGTCGGGTCCCGATGTGATGTGCAGGAAAAAGACCAGGTGGACGCCCATCTGCGCAAGCGCGAGCACCGAAAGCGCGATGGGGATGCTGGGCTGCCACACGAGCTCGGTGCGGGCGATGTAGAACGAGACGCACGTCAGCAGCGTCGCCAGCGCAAGGCCGACCAAGTAGCCGCGAATCGCGTGGGGAACGTCGGCGGGGCCAAGCTCGTCGCCGGGGGCGACGTCGCCGTGGCTTTCGGGAATCGACTTGTTCATCGCGGTGCCACTCCTACCAGGTAGACGAGACTGAACAGCGCAACCCAGATGATGTCGAGGGTATGCCAGAACAGCGCGAAACACAGCAGCCGGCGCCGGATGTCGGCGCGATAGCCTTTCGCATACACCTGCGCCATCATCGTCAGCAGCCACAGCAAGCCGGCGGTGACGTGCAGGCCATGGCAGCCGATCAGTGCGAAAAAGGCCGACAGGAACGCGCTGCGGCTCGGGCCTGCCCCCGCCTCGATCATCGTCGCGAACTCGTGCAGCTCGATCGCGACGAAGGTCGCGCCGAGCACGAACGTGGCGGCCATCGAACCGTAGTACAGCGCGTTGCGCCGTACCTGCGCGCCGATGCCGGCGAAGCCGCAGAACACCGTCGAGAGGAGCAGGCACGCGGTCTCGACCGCCACGGTGGGCAGCTCGAACAGGTCGCGCCCGCTCGGGCCGCCGGCCGTCGCGTCGGTCAGCACCGCGTACGTCGCGAACAGCGCCGAGAACAGGATGATGTCGCTGATCAGGAAGATCCAGAAGCCATAAGCGACGACGATGCGCTTCGACGCTCCGTGTTCCGGCTCCTCCGTGAGCGCGGCCGCGTGCGCATGACCGCCGACCCGCGTCAGTCCGCCACCGGCCACGCCGCCCGGATACGTGTCCACTCCGGCGCTCATGAGGCAGACCGGAGCGTCGGCAGCACGGCTGCGCGAGCGGCGCGATTGGCGCGATCGACACTCGCGACGATCGCCGCCGGAATCGCTTCTTCGTGCTCGTCGCGCCAGGCGATGACGACGAACACGGCCCAGGCACCCACGAAGGCGAGCGCCACGAGCCACCAGATGTGCCAGATCAGCGCGAAGCCCATCGTGGACGCGAAGCAGGCGCAGATGAAGCCGGCAGCGCTGTTACGCGGCATGTGGATGTCGTGATACTCCGGCTCGGGCACCAGCGCCTGGCGCTCGATCGCCGTCTGCTTGCGCATCCAGTACGCCTCGACGCCCTCGACGTTCGGCATCACCGGGAAGTTGAACATCGGGGGCGGCGACGGCGTCATCCACTCGAGGGTGCGCCCGTTCCATGGGTCGCCCGTGACGTCGCGCAGCGCCTCGCGGTGACGGATGCTCCACACCAGTTGCACGACCTGCAGTCCCACCCCGATCGCGATGAGTGCCGCGCCGGCGGCAGCTACCAGCAGCCACGGGTGCCACTCCGGCACGTCGTAGTGCTGCATGCGCCGGGTCATGCCCATGAGGCCGAGGGCATAGAGCGGCATGAATGCAACGTAGAAGCCGACGATCCAGAACCAGAACGCGGCCTTGCCCAGTCGCTCGTGCAAGCGGAAGCCGAATGCCTTAGGAAACCAGTACTCGTAGCCGGCGAAGGCGCCGAACACCACGCCGCCGATGATGACGTTGTGGAAGTGCGCGACGAGGAAGAGGCTGTTGTGGAGCATGAAATCGGCCGGTGGCACGGCGAGGAGGACACCCGTCATTCCGCCGATGACGAAGGTGACGACGAAGCCGAGCGCCCAGAGCATCGGCGTGGCGAAGACGACGCGGCCGCTGTACATCGTGAACAGCCAGTTGTAGATCTTCACGCCCGTGGGCACGGCGATGATCATGGTGGCGATACCGAAGATCGCGTTGACGTCGGCGCCCGCGCCCATCGTGAAGAAGTGATGCAGCCAGACCATGAAGGAGAGGATGCAGATTCCCATCGTGGCCGCGACCATCGAGCGATATCCGAAGAGCGGCTTGCCGGAGAACGTGGAGAACACCTCCGAAAAAATGCCGAATGCGGGCAGCACCAGGATGTACACCTCGGGATGTCCCCAGGCCCAGATGAGATTCATGAACATCATCGGGTTGCCGCCGGCCTCGTTGGTGAAGAAGTGGAAGCCGAGATAGCGGTCGAGCAGCAGCATCGCCAAGGTTGCGGTGAGAATCGGGAACGCGGCGACGATGAGCAGGTTGGAAGCGAGTGTCGTCCAGCAGAAGATCGGCATGTGCAGGTAGTTCATGCCCGGCGCCCGTACCTTCAGCACGGTCGTTACGAGGTTGACGCCCGATAGCAGGGTCCCGGCCCCCGAGATCTGCAACGCCCACAGGTAATAGTCGACGCCGACGCCGGGGGAGTAGGCGAGCTCGGAGAGCGGCGGATAGGGCAGCCAGCCGGTACGCGCGAACTCGCCGATGAACAGCGAGATGTTGACCAGCAGCGCGCCGGTGGCGGTAAGCCAGAAGCCGACCGAGTTCAGCACGGGAAAGGCGACGTCGCGCGCACCGAGCTGCAGCGGCACCGCGAAGTTCATCAGCCCGATCACGAAGGGCATGCCCACGAAGAAGATCATGATCGTCCCGTGCGCCGAGAAGATCTGGTTGTAGTGTTCCGGCGGCAGGAACCCCGAGCTGCCGAGCGCGACGGCCTGTTGCGAGCGCATCAGGATCGCGTCTGCGAATCCGCGCAGCAGCATCACGAGCGCGAGCACGATGTACATGACGCCGATGCGCTTGTGGTCGACGCTGGAGAGCCATTCCTTCCAGATGTAATGCAGATGGCCCTTGATGATGACCCAGCCGAGCACGCTGGTGATCGCGATCGCCACGACCGCGGAGGTGACCATGACGATGGGCTCGTGAAAGGGAACCGCCTCCCAGCTCAGCTTGCCCCACATGTCAGTGCCCTTTCTTCGGTGCCTGCGATGTCTCGGGCGCCTCGGCAGCACCCCCGCGCTCGGTCGACGGTCCGGGGCCGGGTGCGAGCTCCTGTCGCACCACCTTCGCGAAAAGGTCCGGCGTCACGGCGCCGAACGTCGAGGCCGGCAGGTTCATGCTCTGGCGCGCGAGCGCCGTGTACGCTGCGGCATCGAGCGTGGGGCCGACGCCGCGCGTGGCCTTGATCCACGCGGCGAACTCGTCGGCGCGCACGGCACGAACCGGGAAGTGCATGTCGGAGAAGCCGTCGCCGCTGAAGTGCGCGGACAGTCCGTGGAACGTCCCCGGCTCATCGGCTTGGAGGTTCATCTGCGTCCGCATCCCGTTCATCGTGTAGATCATGCTGCCGAGTTGCGGCACGAAGAAGACATTCCAGACGCTCGACGATGTGAGCGAGAAGCGCAACGGCACACCCGCAGGCACGACCAGCTCGTTCACGCTCGCGATCCCCTCGCGCGGATAAATGAAGAGCCACTTCCAGTCGAGCGATACGACCTCGACCTCGAATGGAGCTTCGCGGTCCGACAACGGCTTGGCTGGGTCGAGCTCGTGCGATCCGATCCACGCGACGCCGCCAAGAAGGATGATCACCATGGCCGGAATCGCCCAGACGACGAGCTCGATGGCACCGGAGAACTCCCACTCGGGCCGATAGCGGGCGCGCGTGTTCGAGGCGCGAAACCACCACGCGAAGGCGAGCGTCGCAATGATGGTGGGCACGC
>Ga0105248_10001597_pt1 | contig 25193 bp, 22 predicted proteins | sample KBSS34metaG_FD_81524 | JGI IMG/M metagenome (GOLD analysis project Ga0105248, IMG submission 81524) | Switchgrass rhizosphere microbial communities from Kellogg Biological Station, Michigan, USA - KBS S3-4 metaG | ecosystem: Host-associated > Plants > Roots > Rhizosphere > Soil | place... | reverse complement strand
GAGCGCTGAACCGAATCCTTCTTGGACAGATAGATGCACCTGCTTTGTCGTCCGTCAGAAGAGGGACATGGATGGACAAAGTGCAGAACTCAGACGGAGGAGTGGCTGGAACTTAAAAATCAGGCGTGCAGAAGGCTACTTCGATCCCACCCGTGCACGCCTGCACCGAATACCGTCAACGAGATTAGCCGTCCTCAATAGTTCTTCTTCATCGAGATCCATTCGGCCTGGCCCTTCTTGTATTTCTGCTCGAGCCGAGCGAGGACGTTCGAGTATTCGAGGAAGCTGATCGACTGGTCGATGAAGTCCTTCCATTGCAGGTCGCGAGGGAGGAGCAATCCGCAGCCGTAGACAAAGAGGGGATGTTCCGCGAATACATTGACGGCCTGCCCCTTGTGCGCCTCGACGAAGTTCGACACGCTGATCGAGTCCGCGATGCCGATGTCGGCGTGTCCGGACAACACCTCGAGCATCGGTCGCGTGATGTCCGGCGTGTCGAGAACCGTAAGCTTGGCGCCCGGCAGGTACTTCTGCGAATAACTGTGACCAATCTCGCCCGCCGTCACAGCAACGTTCAGTCCGGCTTTACGCAGGTCGGCTTCGGTTTTGAACCGGCTGTCGCCTGCCTTCGCAACCGCGCTCAGTCCGATCAGTAGGACGGGCCGCGTGAAGGTTACCTGCATCGAGCGCGGAATTGTGCTGAGAATGCCCGACACGACAATGTCGAACTTTCCGCTCTGCGCTCCGACGACCATCGTCCCCCAGGTGGTCTCCTCGTATTCGATCTTGATGCCCTGGCCCATGTTGTCGACGATTGCATCCATGAGCTCGATGAAGTATCCGCTGAGCTTCTTGGTGTTCGGGTCGACCAGGACGAACGGCGGATACGGGATGTACCCGGCCTTGATGACTTTGGTTCGTTGGACCTTCTGCAGGATGGACTCCTGTGGTGCCGGCGCTTGCTGCGCCAGCGCCGCCGTCGCCATCCACGCGAGGGCAAGCACGAAGCTGGTGAATACTTTCCTGCCGAGCATATCCGCCTCCTGGAGATGGATCGCGGGGGTTATCCCCGCGAGCGTGCGTCACTAGAGCGAGCAACAGCGTTGTTCCCGGCATGCAACCGAAGCAACCGCTTCGCGCGAGCTACCGCCCAAGCGCGATCCGCAGATTGCCCCAGACCCGGGCGATCGCCAGACTAGCGAGGGTTTTATTCACTGTCAACAGTTGCAGAATATGAAAACGTTTGAATGCGTCCCGACATGGAAGCGAAACGTGATCGGAGGTTAAAATACCGTCCGTTTCCGCGCACCCGCGGCCCAGCATTGCTTCCACGAGCGAGCGTCGCGCGCCGCTTCTTGGACCGAATCGCGAGAAAGGATGCACCAAAACCGGCGTCATGGATAAGACCGACGAAGTGCAGAAGCTCGATCTCACGATCCTCAAGAAAAAGGTGGTATCCAGGCGGAGGCCGAAGTCACAACCCGTTCCTAAGCCTGTCGATCCGCCCATCCGCATGGGCTTTCACCTGCGCCGCGAGCGCCGGCTGAAGAAATTGCGACTCAAAGATGTGGCCGACGCGACGGGACTTTCCGTAAGCCTGATCTCGAAAATCGAGACCAACAGCGTCGGACCATCGTTGTCGACGCTGCATCGGATCGCGCAGGCGCTCGATACCAACATCTCCGCGCTTTTCGCGATGGAGGAACTGCCCACACAGGTGGTTCGCCGACAAGGAGAGCGGCCGATCGCAGGCAAGGTGCAGTCAATCTCCGAGTGGGACGGCATCGAGGCGGAGATCATGGTTCCTTTCGCGGAGGGCCGCCTCCTGGAAGGCTTCGTATTCGTCATGGAGCCGGGCGGCAATAGCGGCGGCGTTCTGCAACACGAGGGCGAGGAATGCGGCTACGTTCTCGAGGGTCGACTGGAACTGTGCGTAGGCGGAAAGAAATACTTGCTAGGCCGCGGCGATTCGTTCTTCTTTCCCTCGACGATTCCGCACACGTATCGCAACCCGGGCAAGGTGACCGCTCGCGTCGTCTGGATCAACACGCCCCCGACGTTTTGAACGATCGGCCTTGCACCGGTGCCGTGGTGCCCATTCAAACGTTTGACACGGAGTAAAGCGATTGCGATACTTTGAGGCGATTCTCTCGCATTGAACGGGAGCACCAATTCCATGACTACGACTGCCGCCGTCATCGAGACCGCGACAACGCATGACGCGAACGTTCTTCTGCATGAACAGGCGAAACGCTTCACGCCCGGAGGCGTCCAGACGGCGATCCGCATCGCCGACCCGCCGCTTTGCATTCGCAAGGCGCAAGGCGCGTATCTGTGGGACGAGAACGGCAAGCGGTACATCGACTATCACGCCGCTTTTGCGCCGATCATCCTCGGGCACTGTTATCCCGCCGTCGTCGACCGCGTCATAGAAACGATCCGGCAAACCGATCTTTACGGAGTGACGACGACGTACCTCGAAGTCGAGCTGGCAAAGAAGATCGTCGAGCACGTGCCGTCGGTCGAGCAGGTCCTGCTGTGCTGCACGGGCTCGGAAGCGACGTTTCACACGGTACGGCTTTCCCGCGCCGTCACGGGGCGTCGCAAGATCATCAAGTTCCAAGGCTGCTACCACGGCTGGTTCGACTACGTGCTGCGCAACGTCATCAGCGCGCCGGATGTCGTCAACAAGTGGGATCCCGGATCTGCCGGAATGCTTCGCGAGGCCGTCGAGCATACGATCGTGTGTCGCTTCAACGATCTCGACAGTGTCGAGCAAGCCGTCCGCGACAATCCGGGAGACGTCGCGGGAATCATTCTGGAGCCGATCCCGCATAACGTCGGGTGCATCTTGCCGGATCAGTCGTTCCTCGAAGGCTTGCGCGCGATCTGCGACCGCGAGGACATCGTCCTGGTGTTCGACGAGGTGATCACGGGCTTCCGCCACAATATCGGCGGATACCAGGCCATTTGCGGCGTGACGCCGGACCTCACGGCGATGGGAAAGGCGATCGCGAACGGATTCCCTATTGCGGCGATCGGCGGCAAGCGAGAGCTCATGCAGCGTTTCAACACGCGCGTCGGCGGCGACGTCTTCTTCTCCGGCACCTTCAACGGTCATTCCAGTTGCGTCGCGGCGGCGCTCGCCACAATCGATTGTCTCGCCACGCGTGACGTACACGGACATATCTTCCGCCTCGGCGAAAGAATGCGAAATGGGCTTGGATCGATCGTCAAGCACAACGGCTACCCGTGCACAGTAGCGGGATTCGGCTCCGTCTATACGCTCTACTTCATGTCCGAACGCCCGGTCAAGAACTATGACGCGCTGCTCGACAACGATGCAGCGATGTATGTGCGCTACCGACAGGAATTGGTGAAGCGGGGCGTGTTCGAAATTCCGATGAACTTAAAGCGAAACCACATCAGCTACAGTCACACGGAGGCGGACATCGACCTCTCGCTCGAGGCCGCCGAGGACGCGCTGCAAGCGACATTTGCTGCACGCGCGGCGAAGAAGATCTAGCGTCTGATGCCGAATCGAACTCGCTGCGATTGCGAGAGCTTGGTAACTGGTCGGTCAGCTCGACGCGCCGTCTGATAGGGAGCGCGGAGTGAATGTTGATGCGGCCAATGCCGAGGCCCTTCGCCGCATCGCCTCGGCGAGAGCCTTTCTGGTCGACGTTCGTCCGGCGAGCGAGGTTATTCCCGGCATCGGTGACGCATTGCTGCACGCCGGGCCCCCGCTTTTCAGCTGGACAGAAGCGTGTGGGGCGCTGCGCGGCGCCGTCGCGGGCACGCTTCTGCAGCTTGGGAAGGTGCCGAGTCTCGCCGCCGCCGAGACTGCGGCCGAGAGCGGAGCGGTCGAGCTTCGTCCGGCGAACGATTGCAATGCGCTTGCGACCTACGGAGGCGTCATCGGCGCGCGCACGCCGCTGTTGGTCGTGGAGAACCGCGAATCCGGCGTTCGAGCGTTTGCAGCACTGAACGAAGGGCGCGGGCGCGCGCTTAGATATGGGGCGAACGACGCCGAGACGTTGGCGCGCCTCGCGTGGCTCGAAGGAGAATTTGCTGAACTCCTCGGCAGCGCGGTGCGCCTCTGCGGCGGGGTGGATCTTTTTGCGCTTCTCGCGCAGGCCCTCCACATGGGTGACGACGGTCACAGCCGGCAGAAGGCGGCGTCGGCGCTATTCCTCAATGCGATCGCCCCGTTCATCGTGGAAGCCGATTTCGGCAAGGAACGTACGACGCGTGCGCTGCGATTCATGGCACAAAACGAAATCTTCTTCCTTCCCCTAACGATGGCTGCCGCCAAGTCCACCCTTGCGTCGGCGGCACACATACCCGGTTCGACCGTCGTGACGTGCATGTGCGTCAACGGCGTTCGCTTCGGCGTCAAAGTCAGCGGACTCGGCGATCGATGGTGCACGGCGCCGCTGCCTGTGATTCACGGCCGGTACTTCGAGGATTACGGCCCCGACGACGCGAATCCGGTGATTGGAGATAGCGAGATCGCAGAGACGCTCGGTCTCGGCGCATTTGCAATGGCGGCAGCCCCGGCGCTATCGCGCTATGTGGGAGGTACGCCGGAGGAGGCGAAGCGATTGTCCGAGCAGATGTATTCGATCACCCTCGCCGAGCACGAGCGCTTCACGATTCCGGCGCTCAACTTTCGCGGCGCGCCAATGGGGATCGATGCAAGACTAGTAGTCGAGCGCTCGATCGAACCGATCTTCAACACCGGTATTGCGCACCGGGAATCCGGAGTCGGTCAGATCGGAGCGGGCTTCGGCCGCGCACCGCGCATGTGCTTCGAGATGGCGCTGGAAGGCCTGTCGAGCACTCATTTATGACGGTCGGTGATGAACTACCGCACCGATTCACGCGTACGCGGCGCGAACGCCTCGACGAAAGCGGACATGGGCGTTCGTGTCAAGCGCCTACGCATGATGACGCACTTCTTGGGTGTTGTAAGAGTCTCCGCGCCCTTCCCGTAGCCGCTCATCATGCGCATTCCATCCCGGCTACGTCGAGATACGAACGCACCTTGCGGAACCGCGCCTAGGAGGAAGGATATTCGCAACCAGCACATAACAAGGCGAAGAACGATGACCGGCTAAGCTGCCGAGGAAGTTGCGCCGCGGGACGGGCATTGCTCCATAGATGCAACGAAAGGAACACCGATGCCATACGACTTGCGCTCGAAGCCAGGCAACGACGGTCGCGGACCGAGCGTTCCTCGACGCTACTTTTTGTCCTTTTGCGCGCTTGCCGACTTGGAAGCTGATTTCGCCATCGCCGTTGTGGGCACCATGAGGTGAGCGTATGGAGTGCCCTTCCACATCACCCAGGGACCGCCCTTAGTCCAATCGGTCGGATACGCATCCAGCTGACTTGCGTCCGTCGGAAGAAGCATGATGTGCGGACCGCTCACGACCCAGTGGTTATCGGCCGTCGGTTTCGTCGCGTATGGATCCGTGTTGCTCGCGCCCTTGTCCCCCTTGAGCATGTAAGCGACCCCGACCGTCTTCGGCTTCGGCGGGTCCTTTTTGTTCATCCACGCTTCGCCCCAAGCCTGCCACTCCTTATCGAGGCACATCGAGTCGCCCACCAGATCGAGCATGCACATCCATCCATTGGTGCCGGAGCGCAGTTCCCTCATCTTTCCGTCAGCGCTCATGCCCATGACCGCAGCGTTTCGAGCGATGTCCGGAGGAGCCGCACCGGTGGCTTTCCTGATGGCCGCCGCGTCAGATCTAGCCCCGCCAGCCTTAGCCATTCCTTGGTGGCTGGCCTTGGCTGAATCCTTCATCTTCTCCTGCGCAGGCGCGGTTCCGTTGGCGAGCATCAGCGCTGCGGTGAGAGACATGACAATCATTCGCATGGCGACCTCCTGAGGCAGAGGGTGGGAACGCAACCGCGCATACGAGCCTAATGTCGGCGGACTGAGTTGTCAAAGGCCACCAGTGGCTGGAGAGGCGAACGTCACGGACTTACCGGGCGTCGCAGCAAGCGATAACGTACTTCCGGACGCAAATACACCACGGGTACTGAAATCGTGGCGACGGCTATAAGCCCACGTCGTCACGTCCCTTCAGCCAGCATGCGACGTGCGTCATCGGGGGTCGCCATCTGAAGCCCAAGGCATTAGACAATCTTGCGTGCAGCCTCGCCTGATTGCGGCCGGCACCGAGCACGCTCCACTGTACGTGTCCCCGAAGAGGGGGTCGGCCGTACACTTCATGTGCTACACGGCGTGGGGATGCGCACCCGACAGCGGCTTCGGCAATCTCGCGCGCCGTGACCGCCAGGTGCGGCCAAATCGATGGCAAATGGCCGCTGCTGTCACCGCGCAGGTCAGGTTGAAGTTGCGCCGTACCGGTGAATCGCCCGACCAGCGGCTGAAGCTGCTGCATTCCGCTCGCGCTGCGATCACCGTCAACGAACCGACTTATTGTGTTCAACGCGGCGTGGCCACCCCGGCCCGTGCCAACACGGCTTGCAACAATACATTGCAGCCTGCCTCCAGGTCTTGCGGCTTGGCATCCTCGATTTCGTTGTGGCTGATGCCATCCTTGCATGGCACGAAGATCATTGCGGTCGGCGTGACGCGCGAGACGTAGATCGCATCGTGGCCGGCGCCGCTCACGATGTCGCAGTGCGCGTAGCCGAGGGACTGTGCGGCGGAACGCACGAGCGCGACGCAGTCGCCGTTGAAACGACACGCGGGGAACTGGACGACCTGCTTCAGGTCGCAGTCGACGCCGAGTTCGCGCGCGATGGCGCTCCCGGCATCCCGGAGCTCGCTGTCCATCGCACCGAGATGCGCATCGTCGGGATGGCGCAGATCGATGCTCATCACGACACGGCCGGGAATGACGTTGCGCGAATTCGGCTTGACTTGCATGAAGCCCACTGTGCCGCGCCCGTCGGGTGCGTGGCGCAGCGCGAGCGCGTTCACCGCCTCCACCATGCGCGACGCAGCGCGTAGCGCGTCGTGGCGCGCCCCCATGGGTGTGGGACCGGCGTGCGCGTCCTGTCCCGTCCAGGCACAGTCGTACCACCGCTGCCCCAATGCTCCGGTGACGACGCCTATCGTCTTCAACTCACGCTCAAGTATGGGCCCCTGTTCGATGTGCGCCTCGAAGTAGGCGTCGAGCTTTCGTGCGCCAAGCGGCGCGTCACCCGCGTAGCCGATTGCGCGCAGCGCGTCGCCGAACGTGATGTCGTCGGCGTCGCGCTGCTCGAGCAGGTAATCAATCGCGAATACGCCGGCGAACGCGCCCGACCCTCCCATGACAGGAATGAATCGACTGCCTTCCTCGTTCGTCCAGATCGCGACGCCGACCGGTTTCTCCGTGGTCACTTTAGCGTCGTTCAGCGTGCGCAGCACCTCAAGCGCCGCGAGCACGCCGTAGTTTCCGTCGAACTTGCCGCCGGACGGCTGCGTATCGATGTGGCTGCCGGCGAACACCGTCGGCGCGCCCGCGTCTCGTCCTCTGCGTGTCGCGAAAATGTTGCCCGCGCCATCGATCTCGATGCTTGTGCCACCGTCGCGCAGCCACCCGCACACGACGTCCCGGGCCTCGCGATCGAGCGCGGTCAGCGCAAGACGGCGCACGCCGCCCTTGTCAGTCGCGCCGATCTGCGCGAATTCCATCAACGATTGCCACAAGCGGGCCCCGTCGATACGCAACGCCTGCGCACGAGTTTCCATTCGCACCTCCATCTCACCGCCCCAGATGCGCGCGTTTCTTGACGCGTCGGCCGCGAGAGTCTAGCATGGTTGTTCGGTCAATAGGACAAGATCGGAGCATCCGATGAAGCGATCCGAGCGCGAGTGGCTGGACATGGCGAAGCGGCACAGTTTTCGTGGTCGCATGGACAAAGGCGAATTTTCCGGACCTATCTTCGAAAGAGGCAAGGACTCGGTCGTCTGGGATGTAAACGGACGAGCCTACCTCGATTTCAACTCCGGGCAGATGTGCTCGGCGCTCGGCCACAACCATCCGAAGATCACCAAGGCGATCGAAGAAAGCTGCCGCACCCTGATCCACGCAAGCAGCATGCATTTCAACACCCAGGAGATCGAGCTCGCGACGCGATTGGGGGAATTGTTGCCGCCGAGCCTGTCGAAGTGCACGTTCTTGATCTCGGGCAGCGACTCGAACGAAGCTGCGATGTCGATGGCCAAGGTATATACCGGCAAGTTCGAAATCGCGAGCCCGAATTCGAGCTTCCACGGTCTCTCGGATTCGGCGCGGGCCGTGACGTACGCCGGCTGGCACGCCGGATACGGGCCGCTAATCCCCGGCGCATTTGCCATGCTTACACCGTATCGCTACCGCTGCGGCTATTGTCAGCATGCCAACGATTGCACGCTCGACTGTCTCAACACGAGCTTCGAGCTTCTCGATTCGCAGTCGGTTGGATCACTCGCAGCGGTGATCACCGAACCCCTGTTCAGCGCCGGTGGTGTTATTCCCGCGCCGACCATATGGCTCAAGGAGCTCAAGAAGAAGTGCCACGAGCGCGGCATGCTGCTGATCTTCGACGAGGCGCAGACAGGGCTCGGCAAGCTCGGAACGATGTTTGCGTTCGAGCAGCACGGTGTCGTTCCCGATATCCTCACGCTGTCGAAGCACTTCGGCGGCGGTATGAGCGTCAGCGCCACTATCACGAGTCCCGAGATCGAAGAGAACATCGTCTCGAAGGGGTTCGTGTGCGGACATTCTCACTGCAACGATCCCCTGGGATGCGCGGCGGGGGTAGCGAGTCTCGACATCATCATCGGAGAGGATGTGCCTCGACGTTCGGCTGAGATGGGCGAATACTTCCAGGTCATTTTGCGCAACCTGCAGCAGAAGTACGAAGTGATTGGCGATGTACGAGGCAAGGGACAGATCCATGGCGTCGAATTCGTCGAGGATCGCAAGACAAAGGTACCGGCGAAAACCTTTGGCAAGGAGGTTCATCAGGTACTGCTCGAGGAATCGGTGCTTTGCAGCGCACGCCGCGGCGGTAGCGTGATCCGCTTCGTGCCTCCGATCACTACGACGCACGCCCAGTTCGATCAGGCCGCCGATGTGCTCGATCGTGCCATCCAGACGGTGCTGGATCGCAGGTCGGCGGCTAAGACCGGCGCTCGCAGCGCTCGTGTGCATCAGCCGGCATGAGCCGCGGGGCTGCCGCGTTGAGCGTTCCCGTTCCCAAGTACTACGTCATCACCAACGTGCTGCGACAGGCGTTCGCGAAGTTCGATCGCGGGGACCGCGTTCCCTCCGAGATCCAGCTTGCCACGCAATTCGGCGTTAGCCGCGTGACGATCCAGCGTGCACTCGCGCAACTCGTCGACGACCGCGTGATCGTACGGCTGCAGGGCAAGGGCACGTTCTACGCGGGTGAAGGCCGCAAAGGCGATGTGCAGGCGATCAGCGGCGCGCTCGAAAGCCTCATGATTTATGAAAACGGCGCCAGCGCACGCGTGCTGAGCAAGAGTTGCTCGAGGGAGGTACCGGTCGACGTCAGGACATACCTGGCCCTTCAGGACGGCGATGAAGTCGTGAGCTTCCGACGCGTCGCCCTGGTCGACAAGGAGCCGCTCGCCTACATCGTGAACTATCTGCCGCGTGACATCGGCATGAAGCTCTATGACGACGACGAGGCGCTCACCCATTCGCCGATCGCGTATCTGATGCGCGAGAAGCACGGCATCTCGCTCGTCCGCGCCGAGCAGACGATCGACGCCGTGCTCGCCGAGCCGGAGGTGGCCCGCGCGCTCGATTTTGCGATCGGCTCTCCGTTGCTACGTATCGAGCGAACGCTGTACACGAAACAGGAGCGGCCGATTCAGTTCACGCGGTCGTGGTACCGCTCCGACCGCCACAAGTACGCCGTTACCCTGAGTGACTGGACGGGTGAGACGGCGGACAAGCGAAAACGCGCCGCAGCGGGCGACAAGGACCGACGTATGCGCCGCGGCGTCGCGACGCTGCGTCCGCTTAACCTGAGCTGACCGGAACGGCCTGCGGGGAAGCAGGACGTGGACCGAGAAATCGCACGAGGGAACCTAAAATGAGCCACAAGGACGTTCTTGCGAAGGTGCTGAACCAGATTTCGGAAGCCGATCTCGTTGAATTCACGCGCGAAGTAGCGCGTATTCCGAGCGTCCACGGCGACGAGTATGCGATCGGCGAAGCTTTCTACCGGCACATGCGCGAGCTCGGCGTCGACACCGAGAAGCTGCCTGTGGAAGGCAACCGATTCAACGTGTTCGGAACCGTCAGGGGCACGGGGGGGCGCTCGCTGATGTTCAACGGGCACATGGACACCGTCGAGGAACTCCTTGGTTGGACGAAATCGCCATACGGCGGCGAGCTCGAAGACGGAAAGATCTACGGGCACGGTGTGTCGAACATGAAAGCGTCGGACACCGCGATGGTGTACGCGCTCGCCGCGATCAAGCGTGCCGGTATCAGGCTGAAGGGCGACTGCTCGCTCGCACTCGTCGTCGGCGAATGCCACGGCGGGGTCGGTACGCGGGCGCTGATGAAACAGGGCGTGAGATCGGATGTCTTTCTCTGCACCGAACCGACGTATCTCAATATTCTGAACATCCACGCGTACTCGCAATACTTCCGCGTCAATATCATCGGACGTACCGGGCACTTCGGCACGCACGATCATGGCTTGAACGCGATCATGAAGATGTACGAGCTGACCGATCGGCTCGGTCCGATGCACGAGGACCTCGGGTCGGCGAGCTGGATCAAGTTCAACGACAAGCCGCACTATCACGGCTTGCCGCGGTACCACCTCGGGACCGTCCATGGCGGACTCACTCGCGAGTGCCGCGAGGGCCCCTCGAACACGCCGGATTTCTGCACGGGCATCCTGAACGTTCGGGCGACGCCGAACAAGAAGATCGAAAGCACGATGGCGGATATCTCGCAGGTTCTGGACCAGATGCGCGAGAAGGATCCGGGCTTCAAATACGAGATCTCGATCTTCCGCGAAATGAAAGGGTTCGAGGCCGCGGAAGGCTCCGTTGCCATCGACGCGGCGCGCACCGCGTACACGGAGGTGCTGGGCAAGGAACCGAACGTCGGGCCGATCCAGCCTTACATGTTCATGGCATCCGATTCGGGCCATATGCAGGCCGTCGGCATGAACGATGGCGCGCTGATCGGCCCCGGTAACTTCACGTCGAGCGTGGTGGACGAGCACGTCGAGGTCGACAAGCTCGTCGCGGCGTCGAAAATCTTCGCTGCGGCGGCGTTGCGCATCTGCGACTACGCCGGATCGGAACTGGACACGAGGGAACGTGCGGCCGCCGTGCAGTGATCCGAGGCACGACTAACGCGTGCAGGCTTCAGTGCGTCAGGATGTTCGACAGAAACGTGCGAGTCCGTTCGCTTCGCGGCTGAGTGAAGAATTCATCCGGCGCAGCAGATTCGACGATCGACCCGTCAGCCATGAACACGACGCGGTCGGCCACCCGGCGCGCAAATCCCATCTCATGCGTGACCACGAGCATCGTCATGCCGTCGCCTGAAAGCGTCGTCATCACGTCGAGCACTTCCTTGATCATCTCGGGATCGAGCGCCGACGTCGGCTCGTCGAACAGCATGATGTCGGGCTGCATCGCGAGAGCGCGGGCAATCGCCACGCGCTGCTGCTGACCGCCGGAAAGCTGCGCGGGGTAGGCGTCGACCTTTTGCGGGATGCCTACCCGGCGCAGCAGCGTCAACGCCCGCTCGGTCGCTTCATCGCGTTTGACGCCGCTCGCTTTCATCGGAGCGAGGATGATGTTGTCGAGAACGGTCATGTGCGGATACAGGCTGAACGCCTGAAACACCATGCCGACTCTCGAGCGCAGTCGTGCGAGATCGAGCTTGCGGTCATTGAGATCCTGACCGAGCACGCGGATGCCCCCCGACTGCACGTCCTCGAGCTTGTTGACGCACCGGATCAGTGTGCTTTTTCCCGAGCCTGACGGGCCGCAGATCACGACCACCTCGCTGCGCTGGATCGCGAGCGACACGCCCTGCAGCACGTGCAGATTTCCGAAGTATTTGTTGACATCGGTCATCTCGACCGCCAACTCGGCCGCGACCGGCGCCGCTGTCATAGTCGCGTTCGCATTGTCTCGCTTCATCCTGCTATCTTCCGAGCCCTGCCTCGACCCTGCTCAACGCCTGCGCACCAAGCCGCCGGCGACACCATTCGCCGAACTGTGAGAAACCGAAGCAGATGACGAAATAGACAACGGCGACGAACGAGAAGACCTGGATCGACGCGTATTCGCGGTTGTTGACAATCGTTGCCGCGCGAAAGAACTCGATCACACCGACGATGTAGGTGAGCGACGTTCCCATGATCAGCGCAACGAACCGGCTGATGAGTGCTGGAATCATGTTCTTGACCGCCTGCGGCAACACGATGTAGGCGGACACCTGCCATCGAGCGAGGCCGCTCGCCAGTCCTGCCTCGCTCTGCGTTCGCGGCACCGCCTGGATGCCCGCCCGCATGATCTCGGCAACATGCGTCGCGAAATACGCGACCAGCGCCGTGAGCGCGGCGGTGTAGGGCTCGACGCTGATGCCGGTCGCCCGCGGCACGAAAAAGATGAACCAGAAGATGATCAGCAGCAGCGGCGTGCTGCGCAGCAAGTCGATGTAGAGGCGCGCCGGCACCCGCAGTACCGCCCAATGCGACCGCCGCAGGGCGCATAGCGCGGTGCCGAACAGGAGGCACAGCGACATCGTGATGATCGACATCACGATCGTCGTCTTCAGACCGTTCATCAGGTAGGGCAGGTTGTCGAGAATGACGTTGCGCATGGCGGACCGGTCACATGACGCGCGTCTCGAACTTCAGGTGCCGTTCGAGCAGGGCGACCGCTTGCAGGATCACCAGGCACAACACGACATAAATCAGCGTGGCCGCCGTTGCGGCCTCGAAGCCGCGGAACGTGACGCTGTCGATCTCTTGCGTCATGAACGTGAGCTCCTCGACGCCGACCGTCAGGGCAACAGCGGTGTTCTTCACGAGGTTGACGCCCTCGGTCGCGAGCGGCGGAAGCACGATCGCAATCGCCTGTGGGAGAACTACATAGCGGGCGACCTGTAGCGGGCGCAGGCCGCTCGCGTGCGCAGCCTCGTACTGCGCGCGCGGTATCGACGAGATCCCCGAACGAATGATCTCTGCGATATAGGGCGCGGAATAGAGCACGATCCCGAGCAGACCCGCCGAGAACGATCCCATCCCCACGCCGAAATAGAGAAAGAAGATCTGCACGACGAGCGGTACGTTGCGAAAGAACTCAACGTAGCCGCGCGCGAGCATGCTGACTGTCCGGTTGCTGGACAGTCTGCACAAGCCGATCACGATGCCCAGTGCGGCGCTCAGCACGAAGCCGAGAATGGAAAGCTGCAGTGTGACGAGCACCCCGCGCAAGAGCATGTCGCGGTACTCGAACAGCACCTGCCACGAAAACGAGTAGTGAATCGCTGCCTCGCGGAAGCCTGGATTGCGCGAAAGGAACGGACGGGCCAGCGGGCAGTCGGGCGATCCCGCGCGGCTACATGTTGTCTGGTTGACCGGACAAGTGTAGGTTGCTAGTTTGGCACAAGTCAACGAGCGGCCTCGCTGGTCAGCCGTCACATGCTCTCGAACTTCCATACCGCTGTCGACCTCCCGGAGGGCGTGCTTCGCCGCCTGCTGCGGCCGACCTGGGTGGAGGTCGATCTCGAGGCAATCGAGCACAACGTCAGGACCGTGAAGCGGTGGATCGGGAACGTGCGCTTGATCGGCGTGCTGAAGGGCGACGCGTGCGGGTTCGGGGCGCCCGAATGCGCGTTGGCGATGGAGTCGGCCGGCATCGACATGCTGGCCGTGGGCAACGCGTTCGAGGTCCCGCTGCTGCGAAAGCGTGGCATCAGGTGTCCCATCCTGCTGTACGCGAGCTTCCTTCCCCGATCGATCGACCAGATCGTCGCGATCGATGCGATTCCCACCGTCGTCGATCGCGGCTTCATGAATGCGCTGGCGCAGACGTCGCGCGCGCTTTCGAAGCCGCTCGACGTATTCGTCAAGGTCGACACTGGCCTGGGACGCCTCGGCGTTCCGTATGAAGATGCTCCCGACTTGATCAAGGCAATCGCGGGGACGGGCTCGCTGCGCGTCGCAGGCATCTACAGCCATTGCGGCGCGGCCGATGCGCAACGGGCGAGCGAGCAGCTCGAGCGCATGCAGCATGTCGTCGCCCGAGCGCGGCAGCTCGGAATCGACGCGCCGTTCAACGTTCTCGCCGCGACACCGCATCTGATGCAAAGGCCTGACATGTGGCTCACGGCGGTGGATCCGGGCCGTCTTTTGTTCGGCATCCAGACGTCCGCCGCAACGGCGCGCGTCGACGGTGAGCTGCGTCCCGCGTTTCGCGCGCTGCGGTCGAAGCTGATCCAGGTAAAGTCCACTTCGTCGACCGATCCGCCCGAATACGGCTGGGGACGCGTCAACGGCGTCCGGCGCTACGGCGTGCTGCCATTCGGCTGGACCGATGTACTCCTTCAGGACGCGTACGAGCATTCGGGCGCACTCGTCCGCGGCGTGCCGGTGCGTTTCTTGACGACGCTATCCGCCGAGCACAGCGTCGTCGATCTCACCGCCGTCCCGGACGCGAGAACGGGCGATGTCGTGACCATACTCGGCGACGACGGAACGCGAAGCATCGATATAGAAACGCTCGCGGCAGGCGCAGCGATGCAGGTGTCCGACGTCACGCGCCGCTTGCACCGTCACCTTCCGTTCATCTACTTTCGCGGCGGCGTGCCAGTTAGGCTCAAGACGCCGTTGGAGGACATCGCTTCTCCGTTTTCCGGTTCGTGCGACGCGGTGACACGGGTCGTTGACGAGCCGCGAGCGCCTCCCTAGACTGGACTCGCCGCAGCACTGCCTCGCGCTACTCAAGCGTGTCACCGGCCGTCGAAATGCCATCCATCTGTCGTCTGGAGGACGTATGAGAATTCCGTCGATGTCTTCGTTGCGCACCAAGCTGACGCTTTTGCTCCTGTCGGTTGCGGTTTCTGCGGCAGCGGCCGCGGGAACGCTCGAGGACGTGAAGAAGCGCGGTGAGCTTATCGTCGGCGTGCGGTATGACATGCCGCCGTTCGGCAGCGTCGATCCCCAGGGAGCTGTGCGAGGAATCGACATCGAGCTCGCGAAGGCAATCGCAAGTCGCATGGGAGTCGCAATCAAGTTCCAGCAGGTGACGGCGCAAACACGGATACCGATGCTTATCAACAAGAACGTCGATCTGATCGCGGCGGGACTCGCGAAAACCGAGGAGCGAGCAAAGGTCGTCGAATACTCGAAGATCTACATCGAGACCGGCACCGTGTTTCTCGTGCTCAAGGACAGCCCTATCAAGTCGTGGCAGGACGTCAAAGGCAAGACGGTGGCGACTGTTCAGGGCTCGTCATATCTCGGACTCCTTCGCCAGAAGACGACTGACTTCACGTCACTGTCGTTTCAGGAGTATCCGCAGGCGATCCTCGCCGTCGAGCAAGGCCGTGCAGACACGCTCATGGTCGAGGACGCAACCGCCGTGAACCTCATCAAGGGCAGAGAAGACAAGTTCAAGCTAGTGGGACGGCCGCGCGACTTCGAGGCGTACGAAATCGGGTTGGGCATGCGCAAGGACGATCCGGAATGGGTCAACTACGTTAACGGCGTTCTCGCCGACTTATGGAAAAGCGGAGAAGTGAAGCGGATCGTTGCTCCGTACGGCCTGACGTACGACGCCGATTTCAAGATCCAATGAAGGTGGTTGATGCAGGAGTGATGGAGGCAGGCGGGCGTGATGGTTGACCTGCTCACCCGCAAGCACGGGATCATTACGGCTATGGAGTCCAAGTACACGGTGTATTGACCGAGAACGATCGCAAGGGCACACTCGAAACATTAGATGTTCGCTACGATGTGTTCGTCAACGAAACTCTGGACGCCACCGAGGCGGGCAGCACTCTACTTTGGCAACATTTGCCGAAGGACCCTTCGTGGAGCGAAGTACGACGATGGCCATATCGAACATGCTATCGAGAAAGGCTTTTGGAACGAACGCATTCAAACCAGCAAATGAGGCGATTTGAAGCTGGTCGAGTTGAAACCTTATCGGCAAGACAAATACGCCGGAGTTCGCTACCGATATCAGTACATCAAACAAGATATTCGGGTTGACGCGAAACCCTGTGAACCTGAACGTCAGCGCGGGCGGATCGAGCGGGGGTACCGCATCCGCCATCGCCGCCGACATGGCGCCGATCGGCATCGGCACTGACCACGGTGGTTCGATTCGCATTCCCGCCGCGTGTCGGGATCTGTGGTCTCAGACCATCACCAGGCAGGGTGTCGAATTACCCGAACGATTATGGCTGGGACACGCTGATAGCGCACGGCCAAGGGCCAATGGCGCGAGACCGAAGTCGAGGCGGGCGAGACTCTTTCTTAGGAGGCTAGCCGCTCGATGACCGCGCGCGCGAAATCACACATGTCTTCGGCGTTCGCCACCGATGCTGCAGCGTCCGCGAGTCGACCGGCGACGCGCCCATGCTTCGACATCACTATGCACGCCCGGTGCTTGCGCTCAAGCACCGACGTTCGAGCGCCGACTCCATGCCGACCTTGAATTCGGCACACTCGCCGCGCAACGCCTCGCCGGATCGCAGCAGGACCGTCAGACGCGAAGGCGCGAGATCGTTGTATCCGAGAGAGCTGTCCACCTCGACTGAGTCGCGGGCGCCAACCTCTTGCGGATGCCGTTCGACGACTTTCGCCTGTGTGAAGTTTTCGAGAGTCAGATCCCCTTCGATCAGAACAATGGCGACCGTGTAGGGGATGCTGAGGTGCGCGCTCACGACCGCCGAGGGACCGTCGCCCACGGGACTCTTTCCGGAGATATCGCGCAGGAGACCGCGCCCCGACACGATGATTCGCTCAATGTGCGATTGTCCAGACGAAGTAGTTTTCCGGGAGATGGGTGACCAGGCCATTGACGTTTGCGAATACGTCGACCGGACGGGTGCTCGAAATAACATATCCCGCCGGGCTGTACCAACCGTCACCTGCACCGCGGCTTGAGCGAGCTCACTTGCCATCCCATGGTCGCACCATCACCGTTGCCCAATACAGCCGCTCGCTGAGCGCACCGAACCGCGCCGACGAAGCGCTGCGCCGAACAGCAGTCCCAACATAAGCAGCAAGAGACCGGCTGCAAGGATCGTCGCGGACGTACCGAAACGCTCTGATGTGTAACCGGCCAGGCTCACACCGGTCGACTGCCCGATAAACAGCCATGCAGCGAACAGGGCGAGGCTGCTGCCCCGCTGCGTGGGTGCCATTTGCGTCGCGTTTACTTGCAAGGTGTTATGCAACATGTACAAGCCGAACCCGACCAGAAGGCAAGACAACGTGGCGACAAACACGAATTTGGTCAGAGCGATTGCCCCAAAGCCGAGCGCAAGGAGAATCGCTCCCGTGGTAGCGAGACCGGCCTCGCCGAGTCGGTGCACGAGCACGCTCGAAACCGCGGCGAACGCCAAGCCGCCAACGCCATACAGCATTGCAATCGAGGCCGCGACCGTAAGCGGCAGGCCGTAGACGCGATGCAGATGCGTCGGGATGAACGCCAACGCGCCGAGGAGCACGCCCTCGAGGAAGATGGTCGCGAGCACTCGCCGCGCCCACGGGACCTTCAGCACGGCGACGAACCGCCCCACGACGTTGCCCCCGGCATTGAGCGGCGCGGCGTGCGCAGGCGGAGGAGCGAAGTGCCACATGAGCCATGCGGCGCCGATGAACCAGAGACCGAGTGCCAGGAAGACGTATCGAGGGTTGAAATAGTCGGCGCCCAGGCCGCCTAACATCTGGCCAAGCGCAAAGCCGAACATTTGCCCAACAAGGAACCGCGCAAGGACTGATTGCCTTCGTTCATACGCGATCATGTCGCCGATCCATGCCATCGACAGCGGGATCAGGGCACCTGCTGCAGCGCCTGAAAGCAACCGCGCTGCGACGAGCGCATTCAACGTCGGCGCGAACGCACATGCGAAAGAGGTGAATGCGCACGCGAGCGTCGCGATATTGATCGTTCGGTACTTCCCGAAGCGATCGCCGATCGGTCCGTATGCGAGTTGCAGCACGCCGTACGCCACCGCGAAGGCGGTCACCGTTTGTGCAGCCGCGGAAAGCCCGACACCGTACTCGACCGTCAGCCGCGGCAACAGCGGGTCGCAGACCCGCAGGGCCGCGGAAGAGCCGCAGGCGCCAAACGACAGCGCGACGATCGACCGCGTCGGACCCGCACCCGGTAGAACGTGGCTTGCCGACGACGACAGCCTGCTCATCCGCAAAATGAACATACGCGAGGCGCGGAATTCATAAGCAGCGCAGCGACGGATCATGCACATACCGCAGATAGGAACGCACCTTGCGGAAGCCACCTTGGTCCGCGAACATGCGTTCGGCATCCGCATCGGAGATGAACGGCAGTACGACCGTGTCATCCCCGGGATGCCAGTTCGCCGGCGTGGCCACGTGATACTTGGCCGATAGCTGCAGCGCGTCCAGCACGCGCAGGATCTCGTCGAAGTTGCGCCCGATGAATGCCGGATACGACAAGATCAGTTCTACCCGCTTCGCCGGCGAGATGATGAACACGCTGCGCACGGTCATCGTCTGCCCCAGGTGGGACCCGTGACCGAAAGTGGTCGGGTCCAGCATGCCAAAGAGCATCGAAACCTGGCGGTCCTTGTCGGCGATGATTGGAAAATTGACCTGCGTGTGCTGTGTCTCGTTGATATCCTTGATCCAGCGCTCGTGATCCTGGGCGCTGTCTACGCTTAACCCAATGACTTTGGCTCCGCGCTTGCTCCACTCGGCTTCGAGCTTGGCCGTGACCCCGAGTTCGGTGGTGCATACCGGCGTAAAGTCCGCCGGATGCGAGAACAGCACGCACCAGGAGTCGCCAATGAACTCATGCAAGCTGATGGTGCCGATGCTGGTGTCAGCGATGAAATCGGGGACGCTGTCACCGATGCGGATGTAGCCCTGCTTCTCGAGTTGCTCCTGTGTTTTGGTGAAGACGTCATCGGGCCCCGCATACTTGAACTCGAACGCTTCCTGCGGCAACTCGTCGATGTCGGGAAGCAGCGTCTGGTACTCATGGTCGAGCAGCTTGACGGTCCGCTTCTTCACGGACCCGACGAAGACGAAGGCGCCGTCGCCGCGCCGGATAAGCGGCAGGTCGAATCGGAAAGAACTATTCCGAAGAAACTCCTCCTCCGCTGCGGTGTTCGGTCGTTGCAGGATCTTGTTACGATGGGGAAACCGGCCGAAGCGCTTGATCACCGCGACATGCCGATGAAAGATTTCGTGAAAGACGTTCAGCGGGTCGTCGAACGCCAGTTCCGTCATCGCCCGATCCCATTCCTCCATGCACAAATGCTGGTCATCCAGGCTTTCGGAGTGGGTCAGCACCAGGCAGAGGAACACACGCTCGATCGGCCGGAGGTGTTTGCCCACACCGACGCGCAGCCCGCGCTTGACCATGGTGAGGCAGTGTGCGTCGCAGGCGTACATCTCGGGAGTGTCCCGATACATGCTGCGCCGAAATTGGTCGAGCATGATCAACAACGCGACGAGCAGGCGCGGATGCTCGACGTTCAGTGACCAGTGGTCGTAATGGCCACGCGAGGCGAGCGCCACATCCGCCCCAAAGCGATTCCAGATGTCCTGGTCCGTTTGTTCGGACTTGCCGAACCACAGGTTCAGACACTCTTCGATGCTCGGGCGCAGCATGTAGTCCAATATCTGCCGAGCTTTCTCGATCTCCACCGCAGCAATCTGCATGCGTTCGAGCTGAAGCAGCATCCGCAGCTCGCGGCGCAACTCCTCCGTGTCCGCACCGGTAAGCGTGTCGCGATCGTCCAGACCCGCGAGGATCACCTGCAGCGCTTGCTGCATTCGGTGGCCCAGTACCTCGGCCGGCGTCGACATCTGAGTGTCCACTGGATCCGTCATCGATGCTCCCTTCGCCCGTGTCCGCCCATTCTCTCAGGATGCCCGGCAGTAGCCCGGATCGGTTCGTCTACCTCGCCGCGATGCCATAGCTCATACGCAAGCGATCGGCGAGCGCCTTCCCCGCGGCCGAGACGAGGTAAATCACGACGATGTAGATCGCCGCGGTCGCGGTGAGGATCTCGATCGGCTCGTAGGAGATGTTCACGATCTTCTGCGACTGGAACATCAGATCCTGCACGGTGATCACTGAAACCAGCGCCGATGATTTCACGATCACCGTGAACTGATTGACGATCGACGGCGCGGAACTCAGCAACACTTGCGGAAGGATGATTCGCCGGAACACCAGCACCGGCGACATACCGGCCGAGAACGCGGCCTCGCGCTGCCCACGCGGGATTGCCTCGATGCCCCCGCGGAATGTCTCGGCAAGATAGCCGCTCGATTGGACGGCCAGCGCGCACCACGCGGCATCGAAAAAGCTGTTGGGCCAACCGAACAGCTCGGGCCACGCGTACGCCACCCACAGCAGCTGGACGACGATCGGCGTCGCCCGGAAGAACTCGATCAGCACGGTCGCAATCGGCCGCAGCGGACGCACGTACATGCGCACCAGGCAAAGCACCAGTCCACCAACGATCGCGCACAGGACGGAGATGACGCACACCTCGACAGTGACCTGCAGGCCCGCAAGGAGCGCGTCGCGCTGATTCCAGACGAGGCGATGCCAGTTGTTCATGTATCGAGCGGCATCATGCGACGATCCGGGCGCGCCAGCGATCGGCGAGCACGCGCAAACTCGAGCCGACCATCAGCACGATCGCAAAGTAGGTAAGCGCAGCGCCACTGTAAAGCGGCAACGGCCGCATCCGCTCTTGCGTGATCATCGATACCTGGTACATCAGGTCGGGCACGGCGATCAGGTAAACGATCGTCGTCGCCTTGAAAAGGGAGATGAACTGGTTGATCGACTCCGGGAGCATGCGCCGCACGACCTGCGGCAGCACGATGCGGCGAAGGACCAGACCTTCGCCCATGCCGAGCGAGCGCGCAGCTTCCAGATGCGCGATCGGGATCGCTTCGATGCCCGCACGGAACGTCTCCGCGAAGTACCCGCTGTAGACGAAGCCGAGCGCGATCATCGCGGACACGAACGGGTTGAACTCGAATCGCGTGTGCAGCAACAGGCCGATGAGCAGCGGCAGCACGAAGTGCACCCACACGATCATCACGTACTCGGGCGCGTTGCGGAAGATCTCGACGTGCAGCGTGCCGAGCGTGCGCAGGATTCGCAGGCGACTGATGCGCAGCAGCGCGGCGCCCAGCCCCACGCTGAGCGCAAGGGCGGCTGCCGCCAGGAACACGTAGAAGTTCACGGCCAGACCGCGCAGCAGCACGCTCCGATATTCCCAGAAGATCCCGAGGTCGAAGAACTCGCGCAGCGAATTCGACATGCGCTATTGAAGGTGCTTCGATACGAACTGGCGCAGGCGCTCCGATCGGGGTGCACCGAATAGTTGCGCCGGCGGCCCTTGCTCCTCGATCAACCCGTTGTGCAGGAACATCACCTGGTCCGACACGTCCTTGGCAAACCCGATCTCGTGCGTCACCACGATCATCGTCGTGCCGTCGTCTGCGAGCTCGCGCATGACCTCGAGGACTTCGACCGTCAGCTCCGGATCGAGCGACGAGGTGGGCTCGTCGAACAGCATCACCTTGGGCTGCATTGCGAGTGCGCGCGCGATCGCCACGCGCTGCTGCTGCCCGCCGGACAGGCGCGCGGGGTATTCATCCACCTTGTCGGCCAGATGCACGCGCCGGAGGCAGGCCTGACCGAGATCCACGGCCTCCTTGCGCGACATTCCACGCACGCGCTGTGGCGCCTCGATCACGTTGCCGAGCACGGTCATGTGCGGCCACAGGTTGAACTGCTGGAAGACGATCCCGAGCTCCCGGCGGATGCGGTTGATTTCGGAAAGCCGCCGCGGTTTGCGCTTTCCGCCCGCGTCGACGCGCCAGCACAGCGATTCGCCGTCTATCAGGATGTCGCCGGCGGTCGGCACCTCCAGATGATTGATGCAGCGAAGGAGCGTGCTCTTGCCGGAGCCGCTCGCGCCTATCATGCTGACGACGTTGCCCCGATGGACCTCGAACGAAACGCCCTTGAGCACCTCGAGCGTGCCGAAGCGCTTGTGCACGTTCAGCACACGGATCATGGGAATGTCGCTCATTCGCGGGCAATGCAGGGGGGAGAAGTCCCGGCCGCGGCGCGTTGATCGCGGCATGCCGGAAGGGTTCGAACTGAAGCGCGTTATCATCACTTAGGTCCCGCCGGATTGGCAAGCTCGCGCCGATGAGCAAACGGACCCCTGCCCGCCACGCTCCAGGAACCAACCGCAATGACTCCCGCGCCCGCCCGTATCGGTGCCAGCCTCGACGAGATCGACACGCCGGCGTTGTTGATCGATCTCGGCCCCTTCGAGCGCAACATCGCCAAGATGGCGTCGTTCGCGTCCGCGAATGGCGTGCGCCTGCGTCCGCACGCCAAGACGCACAAGTGTCCGACCATTGCTCGCAAGCAGATCGACGCAGGCGCGGTTGGGCAATGCTGCCAGAAGGTCGGCGAGGCCGAAGCCCTCGTCCGTGGAGGGGTGCGCGACGTGCTCGTCAGCAATCAGGTCGTCGGGGAGCAGAAGCTGCGCCGGTTGGCGGCGCTTGCGATGGAAGCGAACGTCGGACTGTGCTTCGATGCCGCGGCGCAGGTCGACGCGGCGTCGCGAGCCGCGACGGAAGCAGGCGTCATGATCGGCGGATATGTCGAGATCGAAGTGGGCATGCAACGGTGTGGGGTCTCGACACCGGAAGCCGCACGTGATCTGGCTATGCGCATCGCGGCTGCGCCAGGGCTCGCATTCGTGGGCTTGCAGGCGTATCACGGATCGGCGCAGCACCTGCCCACCTGGGACGAGCGGCGCGATGCCATCGAGCGCTCCGCGGGGATCGTACGCGACACCGTGCAGTGTCTCCGCGCGGCAGGTCTTGCGTCTCCTGCGATCACCGGCGCAGGCACCGGAACTTTTCGCATGGAAGGAACGAGCGGCCTCTGGAACGAGCTGCAGGCAGGCTCGTATGTGTTCATGGACACCGATTACGCGCGCATCGGTGGCGAAGGCGGCGGCTCCTACGACGAATTCGAGCATAGCCTGTTCGTGCTATCGACGGTGATGAGCACGCCGACGACGGATCGCGCGATCGTCGACGCGGGCTTGAAGGCGTACAGCGCCGAGAAGGGGCCGCCGTGGGTGCACGGACGTCCCGGCCTGGAGGTCACCGGCGTGTCCGACGAGCACGGCAAGATCATCGTCAGTCGCGACGCACAGCGCCTGCGTCTCGGCGACAAGGTGATGCTGATTCCCGGTCATTGCGATCCGACCGTCAATCTGCACGACTGGTATGTTTGCGTACGTGACGGCCGCGTGGAGACGTTATGGCCGATCACCGCGCGCGGCGCGAGCACGTAACGGACGCCATGGGCGTCGAAGCAGAACGCCTTCCACTGTATGTTTGCAAAACGGCGAGCCAAGACCCCCCATGACCACCTCGAGGAGAGCCCATGAGTGACGACGTGAATGATGGCAAGCGAGACTTCCTGCGCACCGCGGCCGTGCTCGGCATGACCGGCGGCATGCTGGGCGAGGCACTCGCGCCGCGCGAAGCGATGGCGCAGATGCTCGAAACCGGCATTCGCGAGGATTCGAGCCTCGCCAAGATCCGCAAGGAAGGCGTGATGCGCGTCGGTTATTCGCAGACCGGACCGTGGTTCTACAAGGATGCCAAGACCGGGGATCTCGGCGGCATCTACAAGGATGCGGTCGATCGGCTGGCGAAGGAGATGGAAGTCAAGGTCGACTGGAAGGAAGTCACGTTCCAGAACTCGACCGTGGGCCTGCGTCGCAAGGACTACGACCTCTATGGCTCGTCGCTCACGTACACGATGGCCCGCGCGATGGTCGTCGACTACGTCGGGCCGCTATGGTCGAAGGGCAGCCTGCTGATGGTGCACAAGGACAACGCCGGGCGGTTCAACAAGCTTTCGGATTTCGACGATCCGAAAGTCACGTTCTCGGTCGTTGCCGGCGGCAGCGAGGAGCCACGCATTCCCATTTTGTTTCCGAAGGCGAAGCTCATCACGACGGCGGGCCAGGTCGTGCTCGGCGCGGAGCCGGTGCGCGCGAAGAAAGCCGACGTGTGGATGAGCGGCGACAGCGATGTGATCGTGTTCGCCAAGCGCAACGACTGGGCGCACGTGTTCGATCCCGATCATCCACTCGACAAGCGTCCCAACACCTGGGCAGTTCGCTACGGCGACGAGGAGTGGAAGCACTTCCTCGACATGTACGCCGCATTCCTCAACATCAACGGCGAGATGCAGCGCTGGTTCGACCACCACATGCAGAAGATCAGCGCCTGACACGCTCGCCTGAAGCGCCCGCGCACGTGATCCATGATCGTCGATTGCCACGCCCACGTCTTTCAGCACTGGAACGGCGCGTGCGGCCATCCATCGACGACCGTGCATCTCAGGTATTTGCAGAAGGTCGTCACCCGTCCGGCCGCACGGGCGTTTCGCGTGCACGACGGCGTCGAGATCAAGCCGTCGATGCTGTTTCGCGCGGGTGACAATACGTGGGCGGGCCTCACCGACGTCGGCTTCCGGATCGGGCGCTTCGGCCAGCTTGCCTTCAGTTGGGAGGGTGACGATTACGTCGTCCAATACCTGCCCGTCGGCATGCAGGAGCTCGTCTGTCCCCCCGAGCTCATGCTCGCGCAGATGACCGTCGCCGGCGTCGATCACTGCATCCTGCAGGCCGGCGGCGGTTACGGCGCGATGAACGATTACAACGCGTTCACGCAGCGCGAGCATCCGCACAAGTTCACGGGACTCCTCAACATCGACGAGGCCACTGGGGACCAGCCAGAAACACTCGCCGAAGTTGAGCGTGCCGCAGACGCGCTCGGTCTGCGCGGCCTGTATTACGCCCATGACATGTCGCGGCATGGTTACGCGCGCAACGTCGATCACGACGATTTCCGCCCGTTCTGGGAGTTGATCG
>Ga0105248_10001596_pt1 | contig 25232 bp, 22 predicted proteins | sample KBSS34metaG_FD_81524 | JGI IMG/M metagenome (GOLD analysis project Ga0105248, IMG submission 81524) | Switchgrass rhizosphere microbial communities from Kellogg Biological Station, Michigan, USA - KBS S3-4 metaG | ecosystem: Host-associated > Plants > Roots > Rhizosphere > Soil | place... | reverse complement strand
GTCACCGCGGATCTCAAGGACGGCATCCTGACCGTCGCGATTCCGAAGGCGCGCGATCGCGGCACGCGCCGGATCGACGTCGGCTGACCTTCACGAGCTTATGTTCCGACGCTTTACCTTGTCGCTGATGCTCATCGTCGCCGGCTTCGTCGCCGGCCTGGTCGTCACCGGCCGCATGCGCACCGCCGCCGACTCGAGCGCCTCCGAGCGATCGACGGAAGCGCCAGACGTGCAGCCGCGGGCGGCAGCGGCCCAGCCGGCCGCTCCCGTCGCGCAACCCGCAGCCGTTTCCGGGGGCGGTCCGGACTTCACACGCATCGCCGGGATGGCCGTCAAGGGCGTGGCCAACATTTCGTCGCTGCAGGTCGTCCGCACGCGCAATTCGCCGTTTCCGAATGACCCGTTCTTCCGCTATTTCTTCGGCGACGACGAGCAGTTCGGCACGCGCGATCGGCGATCGATGAGCCTGGGTTCCGGCGTCATCATCTCGGCCGACGGCTACGTCGTCACCAACAACCACGTCGTCGGCGAGCACGTCCGCGAGATCACCATCGCGCTGCCGGACAAGCGCGAGATCAAGGGCAAAGTCATCGGCACCGATCCGACGACGGATATCGCGCTGCTGAAGATTCCGGCGACGGCGTTGCCGGTCATCGTGTGGGGTGATTCGAGTCAGCTGAAGGTCGGCGAATGGGTGCTGGCGATCGGCAGCCCGTTTCAACTGAGCCAGACGGTCACCGCCGGCATCGTCAGCGCCACCGGGCGAGCGAACATGGGGTTCGCCGACTACGAGGACTTCATTCAGACCGATGCGGCCATCAATCCGGGTAACTCCGGCGGCGCGCTGATCAACAGCCGCGGGGAGCTGGTCGGCATCAACACGGGCATCTACAGCGAGAGCGGCGGCTATCAGGGAATCGGCTTCGCGGTGCCGAGCAAGCTCGCGCGCCGCGTCGTCGACGACCTGATGAAGTACGGCGAAGTCCGGCGTGGATCGATTGGGCCGCTGGGCATCGAGAAGCTGACGCCGCAGCTCGCCGAAGAAGCCGGCGTCTCCGCGGCCAAAGGCGTCATCATCTCCCGCATGACGCGGGTGTCGGAGGCGTATGAGGCTGGTCTCAGACCCGGAGACGTGGTGCTCAGCGTCAACGGTCAGCCGATTGACGATCCGTCGCAATTCCTGAGGCTCGTCGCCGACTCGAAGCCGGGCACGACGGCGGTCGTGAAAGTCCTGCGCGTCAATCGGACGCTGGAGTTCAAACTGCCGATCGTCTCGACATCGACCGCCCGCACCCGCGGGTAGCCAGGGCGTCCGCTAACCTTGCGATGTGGCGCAGGGCTTCAGCCCCTGCGTTACGCCAACGCTTCGCGCGACGCGTGCCACGCCTCGAACTCCTTGAACGCGCGGCTCAATTTCACCGGCGCCGCCAGCTTCCCATCCACGACCTCCGCGGTCTTGTAGCCGTTTCCGGTCACACAGACCACGATCGATTCGTCGCGCGGGATCACACCGCGCTTGATGAGATCGATCGTCGCCGCCAGCGTCGTGCCGCCGGCCGGCTCCGTGAAGATCCCCTCGGTTTCGGCCAGCAGCTTGATCGCGGAGACAATCGCGTCGTCGCTGACCGCCGCGCCGGCGCCGCCGGTCTCCTTGACGCAGCGGATCACCTGATAGCCGTCCGCCGGGTTGCCGATCGCGATCGATTTCGCGATCGTGTTCGGGCGCACCGGTTCGGGGTACTCGAGACCGGTGTCGAGCGCATGCACGACCGGCGCGCAGCCGGCCGCCTGCGCCGCGTAGATGCGCGGCAATTCGCCGTCGACGAGCCCGACCTCCCGGAGCTCGCGCAGTCCCCGGACGATGCGCGGCAGCAGCGTGCCGCCGGCAACTGGCGAGATGAGATGCCTCGGATAGCGCCAGCCGAGCTGCTCGACGATCTCGAAGCCCATCGTCTTCGCCCCTTCGGCGTAGTAGGACCGCAGGTTGATGTTCACGAATCCCCAGCCGTAGCGGTCCGCCACCTGCGTGCAGAGCCGATTCACGTCATCGTAGTTGCCGTTGATCGCGAGAATCGTCGGATTGAAAATCGCCGAGCCGAGCAGCTTCCCCGCCTCGAGGTTGTCTGGAATGAAGACGCAGCATTCGATGCCGAGGCGAGCCGCGTGCGCCGCGACGCTGTTGGCGAGGTTGCCGGTCGACGCGCACGCGAGCACCTTGAAGCCGAGCTCGACGGCGCGCGTCGCGGCGACGGACACGACGCGATCCTTGTAGGAAAGCGTCGGATGGTTGACCGAGTCGTCCTTGATGTACAGCTCGCTGACCCCCAGGCGATCCGCCAGGCGCGTGCACCGTACCAGCGGCGTGAAGCCTGAGTTGAAGCCCGTGCGCGGCTCGCCGGTGATCGGGAGCAGCTCGCGATAACGCCACAGGTTCTTCGGCCGCTGCGCGATCTGTTCGCGGGTCAGCCGGATCGAGCCGTAGTCGTACACGGGCTCCAGCGGCCCGAGACATTTGTCGCAGACGTAAGTCGCCTCCGCCGGAAACGTCGCCTTGCACAGATGGCACTGCAGACCGATCAACGCGCTCACGAGGCCTCCGCGAATAAGGAATTAAGAATTGTGAAGTTGGAATGAAGAATTGGCGCGGGCACGATGGCGGCCTTGTCCCGCGCGATCGCGGCGATGTCGCCAAGGATCGCGACCGCGGTGGCGTCGCCGCCGGCGCCGGTGCCGAAGATGCCGATCTCGCCCGAGTGCGCGCCGGTGATCAGCGCCGCGTTCTGCGGTCCTGTCGCCCTCGCGAAGATCGACGCGCAGTCGACTTCGACCGGGGCGACCCACGCCGTCAGCTCGCGGCGGGCGTAATCGAATTCGGCGTGGGCGATCTGCCGGATCGTCGAACCGCGCTTCCGTGCCTGCGCGAAATCGACGGCACCGATCGACGCCGACGACCGGATGTCGATGTGCGCCGGATCGACACGAAGGCCGAACGCGAGCGCGCACAGGATCGAGAGCTTGGCCCGCGCGTCCTCGCCGTCGAGATCGGCGGACGGATCCGCCTCGGCATAGCCGCGCGACCGCGCGTCTTGCACGGCCGCATCGAGGGAGCACCCGCTCGCCTCCATCTGCGAAAGCACGGCGTTGCTCGTGCCGTTCAGGATCGCGACCAGGCGGACGATGCGATCGCCGGCCAGCCCTTCGCCGATCGCGCGCACGATCGGCATCGCGCCGCCGACCGCCGCTTCGAAGCGCAGCTGGCGCCCCTGCCTGGCCGCCAGCGTCAGGAGCGCGGCGCCGTGACGGGCGACGACCTGTTTGTTCGCGGTGACCACCGACTTCCCCGCCATCAAGGCGCCGCGGATCCAGTCGGCCGCCGGCTCGATGCCGCCGATCGCCTCGACGACGACGTCGGCGCCGCTGTGGAGCACGTCGTCGATCGACGAGGTCCACGTGAGGCCGTCGGCGCACAGCGACTCCCGCTTCTCGGCGGCGCGGCGATCGAAGATGTGGGTGAGGCGGATGGTCGAGGAGGTGGATTCCGGAAGGATCAGGCGGCGGGCGACAGCCGAACCGACGGTACCGAACCCGAGGAGTGCGACACGACAGCAGGAACTCACGAATACTCTCCCTCATCTCCCCCCGCGTGATGCGGGGCGGGAATTGGCACCTGAGCCGCGACGAAGCCGTCGCGTGGTTGCCGTGGCGTCACAGGGCCAGTCCCTCAGCCACTCTTGATGAAGCGCGTCTTTCAGTTGTACGACGATCCAGAAAAAACCGCGGAGGCCGCGAAGCTCGCCGAGAAAAACAATCTTTGCGTTTCAGCGGTCTCCCCGGTTTTTTCCGATCGTGAGGGGGACTATACCAAAGCGGTTCGGCGAAATGCAAATCGACGCATATGGATACGTCGATTAAGCTGAGCACTCTCCATCCATGACCTCCGGCGCGAACTCGCTGGCCTCGGCCAGGTCGACGAAATCGGCCGGAATCGCGTCGCCCGGCAGCAGCTTCTCGAGATCGGCCAGGCGCGCCTTCACGTCCTCGAGCTCGACCCGGCCGAAGAACGCGGTCGCCGTCTCGCCCGGCCGGCGTCCGTTCGCGTACAGATCGATCAGACGCTCCACCGCCTGAGGGATCCGGCGCGCCGGAATCTTGGCGGCCAGCCGGCCGAAGTTGGCGCCGCGATCGTGCGCGCCGCCGCCAACCATGACGAAATACTGGGGCACGGCGCGCGACCCGAGCCGCCGGACGCTCCCCTGGAAGCCGAACGTGGCGATGTGATGCAGGCCGCAGCCGTTCGGGCAGCCGCTGATCTTGATGCGCGCGCCGTCGGCGGCGGCGATCAACTCAGGCCGATCGCGCAGGTGATCCTCGAGCAGACGTCCGAGGCCGCGCGACTGCGTCACCGCCAGACGGCACGTTTCCGCGCCCGGGCAGCTCGACACGTCGGCGATGGTCCCCGCCTCGGCGAGCCCGAGCCCCGCTGCCGCCAGCCGCCGGTACAGCTGCCGGATGTCGCACGTGCTGATCCACCGGAACAGCAGATCCTGATCGGATGTCACCCGGACGGTGCCGTCGCCGTACGCACGCGCCAGCTCGCCGATCACGCGCATCTGCGCGCTCGTCAGATCGCCGAGCGGCACGCTGGCGATCGCCATCACGTAGCCGAACTGCTTTTGCGAGCGGACGTTGGTCGCGCGCCACCGTGCGTACGCCTCGTCGCCGGCCCGGAAGACCGGGACGACGTTCGGGGTGAGACCGGGACCGGAGATCCGCCCGTCGGCCACCCGCGACGCGATGTGCCCCACCGACGGCGACTGGTCCTTCACCCACTCGGGCCGTGATTCGCCCGCAGGCGGATCGGTCTCGAGCGTTGGCACCTGCCCGCGCAAGCGGCAGGCGGTCAGCTCGTGGTCGTACTCCTCGCGCCAGCGCGTCCATCCGAGCGTCTTGATCATGAACTTCATGCGGTTGCGCTGCTTGTGCTGGTAGTCGCCCAGCCGCTTGAACACCCGCAGCACCGCCTCGGCGACGCGCAGGATTTCCGACGCGGGCAGAAACTCGTGCAGCAGCCCGGCCGATGTCGTCATGATCGCGGTGCCGCCGCCCGCGGTGACGCGGAAACCGCGGCCGCCGTCGGGTCCGACGACGGCGGTAAACCCGAGATCGTTGACGCCGGTGGCGATGTGATCGGTGGCGCACCCTTCGAACGCGATCTTGAATTTGCGCGGCAGCGTCGAGCTGAGCGGATGACGCAGGAGGTAGCGCGTCAGCGATTCAGCGTAAGGCGTGACGTCGAACCGCTCGTCGGCGGCGACACCGGCATACGGGCACGCGGTGATGTTGCGCACCGAGTTGCCGCACGCCTCCCTCGTCGTCAGCCCCGCGTCGGCCAGTCGATGCATCGCGAGCTCGACGTCGTGCAGCTTGACGAAATGAAACTGGACGTTCTGGCGGGTCGTGATGTGCCCGAATCCGCGGGAGTAGCGCTCGCCGACATCGGCGAGCGCGTCGAACTGATCGCCGGAGAGGATGCCCTGCGGAATCTTCACCCGCAGCATCTGCGCGTCCTCCGCCTGACGCTGGCCGTACGTACCGCGCACCAGGCGGAACGCCCGCCACTGGTCGGGCGTCATCTCGCCGCGCTCGTACCGCTCCAGAGTGGTCACGAACTCGTCGATGTCCGCTTCGCTGGCGAACGAGAGCCGCGCGCGCCCGAATGTTTTTGGATCCTCTACTACTGACATAAGCTCCTCAATGTTGAATTCAGAATCTGCAATTCAGAATCCGTGCACGCATTCCAAATTCCACATTCTCACTTCCCAATTCCTGGAGTCCCAACGCCACCACGTCGCCGATCACGATCGTGCCGGCGCCGCTGGTGTCCATCACCGACTCCTCGGCGGCCAGTTGCTCGAGGGTGCCGCGCCACACCTGCTGCTTCGCCCGCGACGCGTCGACGATGACGGCCGCCGGCGTGCCGCGCGACCAGCCGCGATCGATCAGGTCGCAGGCAATCGCCGCTGATCGACCGAGACCCATCAGCACGACGACGGTGACGCCGTTCGGCTGGAGCTGCGCGATGGCCGACGCAAAGGCCTCGGCCTCGTGCCCCGAAACGACGAGAAACGCCGACGCGACACCGCGGTGCGTGACCGGGATGCCGGCCGCCGCGGGCGCGGCGATGGCGCTGCTGATGCCGGGCACGACGTCGTAGGAAATGCCGGCGTGCTGAAGCGCGAGCGCTTCCTCGCCGCCGCGGCCGAAGACGAACGGGTCGCCGCCCTTGAGCCTGACGACGCGCCGCCCGCGGCGCGCCGCGCGAATCATCAGCGCGTGAATCGCGGTCTGGGTCATCGCATGGCGCCCGGCGCGTTTGCCGACGAAGAAACGCCGCGCCCGCCGCGCATAGCGCAGGATCCGATCGTCGACGAGGGCGTCATAGAGCACGAACTCGGCAGCGCGCAGCCGCGCAATCGCCGCACGCGTCAGCAGCGCCGGATCGCCCGGTCCGGCCCCGACGAGCGAGACATGTCCCTTCACAGCCACGAGTCCTCCGGTGAGTGCAGCCAGGGCACCGCAGGGCTAAAGCCCTGCGCCACAACAGGAGGCGCCGGGTGGCGCAGCCCTTCAGGGCTGCGATCCAAAACGGTGTCCTGCTCTGCGCTCTTTGCGGTCTCCGCGGTTCCTTCTTTGTCGTAGAGCGCGTTGAGCGCCTGCAGCAGGCGCGGCTTGCGCGCCTCCATCGGCACGCCGTCGCGCCGCCATACGCTCCGCGCCGCGCGCGCCTGCCAGACCCAGGCCGCGAGGTCGCGAGGCAGGACGGCGTCGAGCGCTTCGCGCAGCAGCGCGGTCAGCGCCGGCGCCGCACCGCTGGTCGATATCGCGAGGGTGACGCCGTCGCGCCGGACGACGCCGCTCAGAAATGCCGAAGCGTTGGCCGGATCGTCGACGGCGTTGACGAAGATGCGCAGACTCTCCGCCACGTCGGCGACCTGACGGTTTGCGTCGGATGTTGCCGCCGCGACCACCAGCCAGGCGCCGTCGAGATCTGCCGGTTTGAACGGCCGCTGCGCGACGAGCGGCCGCGGTGGCGCGGCCCCCGCCACGATGTCGCGCATCTCCGGTGTGATTTCTGGCGCGATGATGCGGACCCTCGCGCCGGCCGCGAGCAGCTGGCGCAGTTTCGCGGTGGCGACCGGGCCGCCGCCGACGAGCACGACGTCTCGTCCGGTCAGGTTGAGGAACAACGGCAGTAAATCAGGCATAAAAACAAAAAGGCCCGGGAAGCTGGAGCCTCCCGGGCCTTGAGTCTGGATTCGGTTGCTGAGTTTAGATCACGGTGTGATCATCGATCCGCAAGTGAATAGACCGTTGGCGCAGAGGCTCTTGGGGAGCCCGCAACAACAACAGCCCGTACACATGCAGGTCGCTTGACCAATCACGATGTCCCCTTTTTACTCCCTGTTCCGGGCCGGCGTCAAGGTTTGTCGCTACACTGAAGCATGCGACTCCTCGTCCTGGCCACTTTGACCGCCTCGCTGCTCGTCGCGCTACCGGCGTCGGCGCAACGGCTTCCGACCAGCGTCACGCCCTCTCACTATGACCTCGCGTTCGTCGTCGATCTGCCCGGCGAGCGGTTCGAAGGCACCGAAACGATCCGCGTGCAGGTGGCTGAGCCCACTCGCACGGTGGTGCTCAATGCCTTCGAAATCCAGTTCCGCGAGGTGACCATCGGCGTTGGCGGCGCCGCACAGGTCGCGAAGGTCACCCTCGATGAAGGGGCGCAAACGGCGACCTTCACCGTGCCGAACGTGCTCCCCAAAGGCGCCACCGAGATTCACGTCAGGTACAGTGGCACGCTCAACAGCCAGCTCCGCGGCTTCTACATCAGCAAGACGAAGCTGCGGAAATACGCCGTCACCCAGTTCGAGTCCACCGACGCACGCCGCGCCTTCCCGTGTTTTGACGAGCCGGCGTTCAAGGCGACCTTTGCCGTCACGCTCACGGTCGATCGCGGCGACACCGCCATCTCGAACGGCCGCGTGCTGTCCGACGCTCCGGGTCCGGCCATCACGCAGCACACCGTGAAGTTCTCGACGACGCCGAAGATGTCGTCGTACCTGGTGGCGATGACCGTCGGCGATTTCAAGTGCCTCGACGGCTCCGCCGACAACATTCCGATTCGCATCTGCGCCACGCCCGACAAGCGCGACATGGGGCGCCTGGCGCTCGAGTCGGCACAGCAGATCCTGCAGTTCTACAACCAGTACTACGCCATCAAGTACCCGTTCGGAAAGCTCGACGTCGTCGCCGTGCCTGATTTCGCTGCAGGGGCGATGGAGAATACGGGCGCGATCTTCTACCGCGAGACCGATCTGCTCGCCGAGTCGAAGTCCGCGTCGATCGACACCCGAAAGAAGATCGCGTCGATCCTCGCCCACGAGATGGCCCACCAGTGGTTCGGCGATCTCGTGACGATGCAGTGGTGGGACGACATCTGGCTGAACGAAGGGTTCGCGACCTGGATGGCCAACAAGCCGCTGGCGGCATCGCACGCGGACTGGAACGTCGACGTCGACGAGGCCGAGGAGAACCGGACGGCGCTCGGACTCGACTCGCTCAAGACGACCCGCCCGATTCACTCGGACGTCGCGACGCCGGCGCAGATCGACGAGGCGTTCGACGCCATCGCCTACCAGAAAGGCGCGGCGGTCCTGCGCATGCTCGAGAATTACGTCGGCGCCGACACGTTCAGGAAAGGGATCAACGCCTACCTGCAGGCCCACGCCTCCGGGAATGCGACGTCCGAGGACTTCGCGAAGTCGATTGCGGCCTCGTCCGGCAAGCCGATCGAGCGCATCCTGCCGACATTCGTCAACCAGCCGGGCGTCCCCCTGATCGACGTCTCGATCGCCTGCGTGAACAACCAGAACGCGGTGACGCTGAAGCAGCAGCGCTTTTTCGTCGACGCGACGCAGACGGAGAGCGGCCGCTGGCAGATCCCGATCTGCGTCAAGGTTCCCGGCCGCGCCGCCGCGACCTGCGACGTGATCACTGAAGCGTCGCGCACGCTCACCATCCCCGGCGCGTGCGTGCCGTGGGTGTTCGCCAACGCCGGCGCGAAGGGCTATTACCGCACTGCTTACGCGCCCGAGATGCTGCGCGCGATCGCGCCGCGCGTCGAGACCGACCTGACCGCGCCGGAACGCCTGAGCCTGCTCGACGACGAGTGGGCGCTCGTCCGAGCCGGCCGCCATACCGCGGGCGACTACCTGACGCTGGCTGCCGGCTACGGCCGCGAACATGCCAGCGTCGTGATGGAGGAAGTCGCGCGCCGCCTGGGGGCCATCGACGAGGATCTGACGACCGACGCCACACGGTCGCGGTTCGAGACCTTTAGCCGATCGCTGCTGCGTCCGCTGCTCGACGAGCTCGGTTTCGCGGCGGGCTCGGGGGACACCGACGACCGGCGCAGATTGCGCGCGGTGCTCGTCGGCGCGCTCGGCACCTTCGGTCAGGATCAGGATGTCGTCTCGAAGGCGCGCGCAGCGCTCGACCGCGCGCTGGCCGGCGGCGCGCCGCTCGAGCCGACGGTCGCCGGCGCGATCGTCAAGGCGGCGGCAACCCACGGCGACGCCGCGCTGTTCGACGCGCTCGTCGCGGCGGCCGAGCGCGCGGCCTCGCCAGAGGAGCAGTATCGCTATCTCTACGCGCTTGGCGACTTCCGCGATCCGGCGCTGGTCGACCGCGGCCTTCAGCGCGCGTTGTCGCCGCAATTGCGCAGCCAGGACACGGCCATCTACCTCGCGCAGTTCCTCGTCAACCCGCTTGCGCGCGGCCGTGCCTGGGCGTTCGTCACGGCGAACTGGGCGGCGCTCGAGCCGAAGGTGGCGATCGCCGGTGGCGACACCAACTTCGTGCGGTCGCTCGGCGCCTTCTGCGACGCGCGGTCGCGCGACGGGATCTCGGCGTTTTTCGCCGCGCACCCGCTGCCCGGCGCGGCGCGGACGCTGACCCAGACGATCGAGCAGATCACCAACTGCATCGCGCTGCGCGAGAAGCAGACGCCGGCCGTCACCGAGTGGCTGTCAGCGCAGTAAGATGCCGGCTCGCGCTGACATGACGACGAACGGAGCACCACGAACCGATCCGATCATTGGATTACAGTTCTGGATGCGAAGAGACGATTATGGGGGGAAGAACGTGAACGCCTGCCACCACTGTCCGACGGTGGCCGCATCCTTCCCGTTGGGGGCGCGACTATCGGACTTCCCGAGCTACTGCGAGGCATCTACCAAGCAACAGTCCGAAGATGTTGAGTCCGGTACGTGATCAGTGCTCAACCGCACCACCGAGTCGTGCTTCTGCCGAAGGTGACCCAGAACGAGGACATAGAGGAAGCTCCGCTAATCGTATCCGCCGGAACGGCTGGTAGAACCGCGCGACATAGCCGGCTGCCACCGGCTCGGTAGTCCCGTAGCGCAGCGGATAGCGGGCGGGGAGCAGATGCCCTGTGCCGAACAGGAGATCCCACACCGCGAAGATGCTCGCATAGTTCTGGTTGAACGACTCGCGTTCGGCGCTGTGATGCAGGTGGTGGAATTCCGGCGAAACGATGGCCCAGCGCAGCGGACCGTACGAGATCCGCACGTTCGCGTGCACGAGCCACGACTGCCAGGCGAATACCACGACGAACACCGTGATCGCCGTCGGAGATATGTTCAGAGCGACGAGCGGCGCCAGCGACGCGACGCGCATCAGGAGCTGATCCAGCGGGTGAAAACGAAACGCAATCAACCAGTCCAGCTCCTCCGCTGAATGATGCACGGCGTGGACGCGCCACAGCCACGGCAGCGTGTGCGCCAGTCGGTGCATCAAGTAGATCCCGAGATCGCCGATGATCACGGCGACGACTGCCTGCACCCAAAAGGGGTTCGACGCGACCCACCCGCGCGCGTTCGGCATGACGGCGTTTGCCGTCGTCTCGACGATTCCGAGCGACATCAGCACGGCGCCCGATAGTAATAGGCCGTTGATGAGTCCTGTGCACAGATCGGTCGCCCACCCACGACGCAGGATCCGTTGAGTGCGATCAGCCGCCGCGAGCCGCTCGAACGGGATGAAGATGGCCGCGGCCAACACCAGCGTTTTGAACGGGCCGAACATCAGTAGTAGCTTCAAGGCTTGCTGCAGCCATACCTGAAGCAAGGACGGCGCCAGCACAGCCGTGCGAAGAAGTCGCGCGGCGCACGGGGAACGGCGGCCTACAAGGCCGCGGGGCGCTGATGTGCGGACACGGCCGGATGTCCCGCGATCCAGGCACGCCATGGCGTCTCCGTCCCGACCCGGATGCCGATGCGCGGGCCCCACGCGATGTCGCCGGTGGCGATCTTGCGATCCTCGACGAACAACCGCGTGCCGAGCAGATCGAGCCGGTTCTCCGCCAGCGTGATCCCCATCGCCATCGTCAGGTTGCCCGGTCCACGGCACAACTCGCAGGACGGGATCGCGGACGCGGGGCGCCGCTTCCGGCCCTTCATGGCGCGTCCACGGCGGCGGCGCATCACGTCGATCCCTTCGACCGGATCGAGCGCCCGGATCAGGACAGCCGCCGGCGATCCATGCGATTCGGTCACGACGTTCACGAGACAGTGGATGCCGTAGTTCAGATAGACGTAGGCATGGCCCGGCATGCCGTACAGCGGTGCATTCCGCCTGGTCAGGCCCGGGGCCGCATGACAGGCAGGATCGGACTCGCCGATGTACGCTTCCACTTCGACGATCACGCCGCTCGTGCGTACACCGCGACGGTCGTGGACCAGCACCTTCCCCAGCAGATCTTGGGCGACTTCGAGAGTGGGCCGGTCGTAAAAGGAACGAAGCAGCTTCACGTCACAACGATAAACGCAGAACACGCGGAACTCGCGGAACACGGATTTCTGCGCATGCAGCGGGCTCTGCGTTGTTCGTCGTCAACTGCCCGGCTTTCCCTGGACGGCACGGAGACGCGCCACGGCGCGCTCCGCGGCGCGCGCGACCAGTGGATCGCGATCGCTCATCAGCGGCTCCACCACCGCCATCGCGGCCGGATCGCCGGCGAGGCCGAGCGCGTCGACGACATCGGCACGGATTTGCGGGTCCGAATCGAGCAGTTGACGGCTGAACGCCGCGGTGCGGCCGGGAGCGATCTCGATCAGATAGCGCTTCGCCTGGTCGTGCAAACGCGGCCGGCTGAGGAGATCGGCCACCTGGTCGGTCGATGCGTTTCCCAGCCGTACCAACGCAAAGGCGCCGGCGAGCGCCACGCCGGCATCGCGCTCCTTGTCCACGGCCGTCTGAATCGCCTGGAGTTGTGACGCATCGCCTGCGCGGGCGAGCCCCTCCATGGCGATCCCGCGATGGACGGTGGACTTGCTGGCGAGCTGCGTGATGAAAAGAGGCACGCTGGTCGCGTGTGCGATGTGTGCCAGCGCGTCGAGCGACGCTTCCGCCGGCTCGCCGCTGCCGTAGAACGCAAACAGGTCGGTCAGCGCCTGTACGCCGCGCTCGTAGCGCATCGCGCCCAACGTCTGCATCGCGGCGGTTCTGACGGCGCGATCCGTGTCGTTGAGCGCCGTGATCGCGGCGTCGCCGACGCTCGTTTCGATCGGTTCGTCCTGCGCCCGCTTCGCGAACACACGCCCGAGCACGCGGACCGCCGCGTACCGCATCGCGGGATCCGACGATCCGATGAACGCCGCGATGTCCGGTCCCGCCGCGCGCAGCAGGTCGCGCCGGCCGCCGCCCGGTTGCGCCGCCAGCGCGCCGAACGCGTACAGAGCCTCAATCGCGACGCGCGGATTTTCGTCCCGCGCCGCGGTGCGAAGCGCTGTCAACACCTCGACGGGCACCGGTCGCGCGCCGAGCACGCTCGGACCGGCGGCAAAGGCCGGCTCCGCCCGCACTGCGTTGCGGACTTCGACGACGAACGCCACCCGCTTTTTCGGAACGATCGGCTCGGCGAGGAAGATGTTGAGCTCCGCCGCGATCGCTTCGAGCTGGATGCTGTCCTGTGGGTCGGTGACGAGCGCCGCCAGCGGGACAGCAGCCTCGGGATACGCCGCCTGCTTCAGAAGCTGCACGGCCCGAAACCGCGTGCCGGCATCCGGGCTGGCGAGATCGGCGGATGCCTGCTCGAAGGGCACTTGTGGGGACGAGGCAGGTAAGGCCGGTCGGGCTGGTAAGAGCAACGCCAGCGCGACTGCGGCGCGACGATGGTTGTTCTTCATTTACCCACCTGCCCTACTGCCCGACCTGTCCCGCCCGCCCTACCGTCCCGCCGCGTAGGCATGCGATCGCCCTTCGGCGAGAACCGGCCGCAGATATCGTCCCGTGTGCGACGCTTCGACCTGCGCCACCTGCTCGGGCGTGCCGATCGCCACGATAGCGCCGCCGTCCTCGCCTCCTTCGGGGCCAAGATCGACGATGAAGTCGGCCGTCTTGATCACGTCCAGATTGTGCTCGATGACGAGCAGGGTGTGGCCCGCTTCAAGGAGCTTTCGGAACGCCGTCAGCAGCTTTGCAATATCGTCGAAATGCAGCCCCGTCGTCGGCTCGTCGAGTATGTACAGCAGACGCTCACCGCTGTGCGACGACAGGTGCGCGGCAATCTTGATCCGCTGTGCCTCGCCGCCCGACAGCGTCGTCGCCGGCTGGCCGAGCCGAAGATAGCCGAGACCGATTTCGTCGAGCACCTGCAGGCGCCGCAGCACCTTCGGCGAACTGCTGAAGAAGGTCAAGGCCTCGCGCACGGTGAGATCGAGCACCTGATGAATCGAGCGGTTGCGGTACCGGACCTCGAGCACCTGCGGCTTGAAGCGCTTGCCGTCGCACTGATCGCAGGGCACGAAGACGTCGGCGAGAAACTGCATCTCGACGCGCACTTCGCCTTCCCCCTGGCACGCTTCGCAGCGTCCGCCCGGCACGTTGAAGGAGAAGTGGCTCGCGGTCAGGCCGCGCGCCTTGGCGTCCTTGGTCGCCGCGAACAGCTCGCGGATCGGATCGAACGCCTTCAGGTACGTGACCGGGTTGGATCGCGGCGTTCGGCCGATCGGCTGCTGATCGACGAGCACGGTATCGGTCACATACTCGATCCCCTCGAGCTTCTCGAACTTGCCGACCGGTTTGTCCCATCCGCCTTTGGCGCGTTTGATCGCGGCATACAGCACGTCGTGCACCAGCGTCGACTTCCCCGATCCGCTGACGCCGGTGATCACGGTCAAGGTATTCAGCGGGATGGTGAGATCGACGCCTTTCAGATTGTGCTCGGCCGCGCCGGTCAGCTTGATCTTCTGTCCCGTGCCGCGCCGCCGCGCCGTCGGCACCGGAATCGCCAGCTCCTGACGGAGATATTTCGACGTCAGCGAGCGAGGCTCCAGCATCAGCGCGTCGAGCGTCCCCGAAAAGACCACGCGCCCGCCCTGTTCGCCGGCGCCCAGCCCGAGATCGACGATGTGATCCGCGACCTTGATCATGTCGGCGTCGTGCTCGACGACAAGCACCGTGTTGCCCTGGTCGCGAAGCTGCCGGAGGATCGCAATCAGCCGCAAGTTGTCGCGCGAGTGCAGGCCGATTGATGGCTCGTCCAGGACGTAGAGCGTCCCGACCAGTGCAGAGCCGAGCGATGTCGCCAGGTTGATGCGCTGCGCCTCACCGCCCGACAGCGTGGAGCTCAGTCGATCCAGCGTCAAATAGTCGAGACCGACGTCGCTCAGGAACGACAACCGGCGCTGGATCTCCTTCAGCACTTTTTCGGCGATCGTCTGTTCCTTCTCGCTGAGCTGCAGGCTGCCGAAGAACGTCTGCGCCTCGCGAACGGTCAACGAGGCCACGCGATCGATCGTGCGTCCCGACACCTGGACGTCGCGCGCTTCGCGCCGCAGCCGTGCGCCGCCACAGTCGGGGCAGGTCAGGTAGCCACGGTACCGGCTCAGGAACACGCGGACGTGCACCTTGTACTTTTTTCGCTCGAGCCACTTGAAGAATCCGCGGATTCCCGCGTATTCCTTCGGATCCTCGGCGCCTTCGATGACGAAATGCTTCTCTTCGTCGGTCAGGTGTTCCCACGGAGCGTCGAGAAACACCTTGTGCTTCTTCGCCGCGCGCTTCAGTTCCGCGAGCTGCGTCCGGTAATGCGGCTTCGTCCACGGCTCGATTGCCCCCTGCTGGATCGACTTCTTCGGATCGGGCACGACCAGGTTCATGTCGAGCTCGACGATGTTGCCGAAGCCATGGCAGGTGGGGCACGCGCCGAAAGGATTGTTGAACGAGAACAGCCGCGGCTGCGGATCCTCGTACGGGATCGCGCAGGTACGGCACTCGAAGCGCTCCGAGAATTCGTACTTCTTAGTTCCTAATTCTGAATTTCCTACAGCCCACGCGGCGCCGCCGCCTTCGAGATAGGCCATTTCGATCGAATCGGTCAGGCGCTGACGGAGATCCTCGCCGGTCAGCTGGATGCGATCGACGATGACCTGAAGCATCGGCCGGTTGCGGAGCGACGCAAGGTCGATATCGTCGAGCATGACGGCATTGCCGTCGAGCAGCAGGCGTGCGAAGCCTTTGCGGCGCAGGCTCGCGATAGTCGCGTTGACGGCGGGCTCGCCCTTCGACGGACTCAGGACGGAAATATCCCGCTCCGTCGGAGCTGGCCGAAGACCGAGCTCGCCCACCTCCTCGCGCTCGGCCATCTCGTCGACCTCCGGCGCCTCGGCGCTCGAAACCGACGCGTCGACGACCGGCAAATCGAATCCGATGAGGAGCCGCGTCCCCTGCGACAGCTCGCCGAGTTGCCCGGCGACCACCTCCGCCGTTTCGCGCACGACTTCCTTGCCGCACTTGCGGCAGTAAGTCCGCCCCACCCGCGCGAAGAGCAGCCGCATGTAGTCGTGGATCTCCGTCGTCGTGCCGACGGTCGACCGTGGATTCCGGATGCTGTTTTTCTGGCGGATCGCGATCGCCGGCGAGATGCCGTCGATGCGATCGACATCCGGCTTTTCCATGCGCTCGAGAAACTGGCGCGCGTACGCGGACAGCGATTCGACATAGCGGCGCTGCCCCTCGGCGTAAATAGTGTCGAACGCGAGCGAGGACTTCCCCGATCCGCTGACGCCGGTCACGATGATCAGCTTGCCGACCGGCAGAGTGACGTCGATATTCTTGAGGTTGTGCGTGCGCGCGCCGCGCACGACGATATTCTGGGCGTCGGCCGCCCCGGCGACGGGGGTATCGGACATGCTGGGTATACGACCCTGTTGCTGCGAATTTGATGGAGACCTGAACCATCAATCGTAGCGCAGGGTCGTACTCCCCGCAAGCCGAACGCGGTCGACCTCAGCCGTCAGTCGATCCGGCAAGCCTCGTCGAAGTCCAGGCGCGGGTTGCGCGGGTACAGGCCGCCCGGATCCCCGTAGCCCAGGTTCACGATGAAGTTCGATCGGACCTTCCCGCCGGGAAAGAATGCGGCGTCGACTTTTGCAGTGTCGAAAGCTCCGATCGGGCCCGCGTCGAGGCCGAGCGCGCGCGCGGCGATGATCAGATACGCGCCTTGCATCGAGCTTCCCTGAAACGCGGCGCGCTCGATCTGCTCCGCCGGCCGGGCGGCGAACCAGCGGCGCGCATCGACGTGCGGCATCAGCTTGGGCAACTGTTCGTAGAACTCGAGATCGTGCGCGATGATCGCGGTGATTGGCGCGGTCATCGTCTTCTGGACGTTCTGCGGCGCCAGCGCCGGCTTCAGCAACGCCTTCGCCTCGCGGCTCCTGACAAAGACCACGCGCATCGGCTGGCTGTTGGCGGAAGTCGGCGCGAGCTTCGCCAGGTCGTACAGCTCACGCAGCACGGTCTCATCCACCGGGCGGTCCAGCCATGCGTTGTGGGTGCGCGCATCGCGAAACAGCTGGTTCAGGCTGCCCTCGTCGAGACCCATTTCTTCGGCGACGGCGATCGCGGTGCGCGGGCTCATCGCCCGCTCCCGCGAACCCACGCAATCGTGGCCGTCGAGGCGAGCAACACGATCGGAATCACGGGACTGCCGCCGACGATGAAGAGGTGCGTGATGATCGCACCGACCATCGTGATCGCCAGCGCGGCGGCGCCGTAGGCGGCGACGGCCGGGATCAGCAACAGCACGGCTGACGCGACCTCGATGCCGCCGGTGACGTACCGGAACCACTGGCCGAGGCCGATGGCTCCAAACAACTGCACCATCATCGGCGCGCCGGTGAGCTTGAGACTGCCGGAAAACAAGAACATCGCCGAACTGAGAATCTGCAGCGTCCAGAGAATCGCCGTCACCGATCGCGATCGCTGGGTGGTCGAGTGACCTACCGTTTCGTTCCACTTGAGGCTCAATGTCGTCATCACCATCTCCCTTTGTGTAATAGATAGACTGTACATAACTGAACTACATACCAAAAAAAGGGACCTACTGCTGGAGCTTCGCAAGTAGCTCATGAAGCGTCTCGGACTCCGTCGGGGTCAACACCCCGAACAACTCATGCTCGGTCTGTTTCTGGATTTCGCTTCCTTTCGAATAGGCTGTTCGACCGGCTGGGGTCAGCACCGCGAGGCGGGATCGCCGGTCGTTCGGATCCGCCGTCCGGTTGACCAGGCCGTCAGCCTCAAGGCGATCGACCAACTGTGTCACGTTCGATTTGACGCAGGCCAGCCGTTCGGCCAGCTGCCCCAACGGTAGCGATTCTCCCGCTACGGTCAGTTGATGAAGCGCCGCGAGCTTCGCAAGCGATAGGCCCACTTCCGACAGCCGAGCTTCGAGCCGGCCCTCAAGCACGCTGGACGCGTGCAACACCGCAAACAAGCCAGTCGGTCCGGTCTCAGCCATCTAGTTCAGATATGTAGTATATCACGAATCCTACAAATCGGTGAGAATAGCCGCCATGCCGATTCGTCCCCCCCGTTCGCGCCGGGCGTTCCTGGCGCTTGGCGCCGCATGGAGCGCCGCGCTCGTCGCCTGCCGCTCGAAATCCGCTGCGCCGGCCGCGGTCGAGCCGCGCGCGCTCGGTGCCGCCGTCAGTCCGTATGGGTCGCGATCGAAGTTCGAGAAAACCGCGCGCTTCTTCAACCAGAACACGAAGGTTCCGCTCGAGGAGGCCTCGAGCCGGACGCCGCTTCACGACACGTATGGCATCATCACCCCTTCGTCGCTGCACTTCGAACGGCATCATTCCGGGGTACCCGATCTCGATCCGTCGTTGCACACGCTGACGATTCACGGCCTGGTCGATCGGCCACTCGAGTTCACGGTCGACGAGATCAAGTCGCTGCCCTCGACTTCGCGGATTCATTTTCTCGAGTGCTCGGGCAACAGCGGCGGCGAATGGCGCGGCGGCTCCACCGAGTCCGATGTCCAGCGCATTCATGGCCTCACGAGCTGCAGCGAGTGGACAGGCGTGGCGGTCGCGACGCTCTTGCGCGAATGCGGCGTGCATACCGATGCGACGTGGGTGCTCGCCGAGGGCGCTGACGCCGGCAAGCACGATCGCAGCATCCCGATGGCGAAGATCATGGGCGACGCGATGGTCGTCTATGGCCAGAACGGCGAGCCGCTCCGCCCGGAGCAGGGCTACCCGCTTCGCCTGCTGCTGCCCGGTTGGGAAGGCAATGCGAACGTAAAGTGGCTGCGGCGGCTGAAGGTCATGAAGCAACCGGCGATGAGCCGCGAGGAAACGTCGAAGTACACCGACTTGATGCCGGACGGCACGGCGCGCCAGTTCACGTTCGATCTCGAGGCGAAGTCGATCATCACGCGCCCGTCGGGCGGCGATACGCTCGTCGCCGGCGCAGCCTACGAACTGACCGGGATCGCCTGGAGCGGCCGCGGCACGATCGTCAGCGTCGAGGTCACGACCGACGCCGGTACGACGTGGACGAAGGCGCACTTGCAGACGCCGGTGCTGCCGATTGCCCACACGCGCTTCCGCTTCCCGTGGACATGGGACGGCAAGGACACGTTGATCGCCTCGCGCTGCACCGACGACACGGGTTACACGCAGCCGCCGCTCGCCACGCTGATCGCGGTGCGCGGCATGAACTCGCAGTATCACAACAACGGCATTCAGGCGTGGAAGATCGCGTCGGACGGAAAGATCACGAATGGCAACCGCGCCTAGGCGCTTCGGATTCGCGGCGGTACTCCTCGGCACGTTGTCCGTGGCGCAGGGCTTTAGCCCTGCGAGCGTCCTCGCCCAGTCCCCTTCCCTCGGCATCGGCCACCCGCCGAAGGCCGAGCAGCTGAAACAGATCGACATCGACGTGACGCCCGACGGCAAAGGCCTCCCTCCCGGAAACGGGACGGCGGCCAAGGGCAAGGACGTCTACACGCGGCGCTGCGAAACGTGCCACGGGCCCACGGGCAAGGAAGGCCCGCAGGACATTCTCGCCGGCGGCAAGGGATCGCTTGCGACCGACAAGCCGCAGAAGACCGTCGGCAGCTACTGGCCGTACGCGACGACGCTGTGGGACTACATCAACCGGGCGATGCCGTTCGATCATCCGAGCACGCTGACGCCGGACGAGGTCTACTCCGCCGCCGCCTACGTGCTCTTCCTCAACGGCATCGTCGGAGAGCAGGACACGCTGGACCAGACGACGCTGCCGAAGGTGCAGATGCCGAACCGCAACGGCTTCGTCGCCGATCCGCGTCCCGACATCCCGTTGCGGAAAAAGTAGCGCGGCCAGGAGCAGGAGTCCGCAGGCCTCAGGCCTGCCCGAGAGAGATCATGAACCATCACCGCTGGGTCGATGTCCCGAACGAACAGATCAACGACACCGTCGCGCGCCGCTTCATTACCGGCGACTCGGTGACGATCGGCCGCTTTGAGCTCAAGAAAGGTGGCATCGTCCCGTCGCACGCGCATGTGAACGAGCAGATCAGCATGGTGATGAGTGGCGTCGTGCGATTCCGGATCGACGGCCGCGACACCGTGGTCAAGGCCGGCGAGTTGATCCAGATCCCGGCCAACGTTCCGCACGAGATCGAGGTGCTCGAGGACGCGCTGGCGATCGACGTCTTCAGCCCGGTCCGGCAGGATTGGATCGACAAGACAGATACGTACTTCAAACGTTAGGGCTGGGGACTCGGGGCTCGAGGCTAGCTGATATGAGACGGATCATTCTCCTGATCGTGATCGTTGGGCTGCTCATGCCGGTCGACGCGGCCGCCGGTCAACCGCCGGCGTCCGCCGACGCGCCGGTGTTCGTCGCGTACTACTGGCGCGCGAGGCCCGGCAAGGTGGACGAGTACAACGACTACATCAAGAACACGGCAGAGGCGATCGACGAATCCGCGCGGCGCGCGGGCGTCTTCGAAGAGGTCCGAACCGTGACGCCGGCGCCAGGCACGGTGACCGACTGGACGCATCTGCGGATCTTCCGGTTGAAGAATGCGGCGGCCGAGCAGGCGCTCGCCGCCGGCCTCGACGCTGCCACGCTTCGAGTCGTACCGGACGAGGCCAGGCGCAGGGCGAACAGCGAGAAGTCAGCCGGCCTGCGCGATCTTGTGCGTCGCGAAGTGTGGACGCAATTGCGTTAGTCGTCGGTGATCGGTCGCTGGCTGGCCCGTTCGGTAGTGTCCGGCTTTAGCCGGACCGTCGGGGACCGTCGTGTTAGAATGCTTGTTCCTCGCCGGGCCGGCGTAGCTCAGTTGGTAGAGCAGCTGATTCGTAATCAGCAGGTCACCCGTTCAAGTCGGGTCGCCGGCTCCAATCTCCTCTTTCACTTACAACAAACGCCCGCAAGGTGCCGCGCCTGGCTACGGCATCAGGCTACCACTCAGGCATCAGGCTACCACTCAATAGCGCCGCCGCAGGCGTGACAGGCCAATCAGTGCGATCGAGCGCCAAGCAATTATCAGGGCACTCCCCTCACGCATTGACTGCGAATCGATGTCGGCACCGGCCGCACTCGGACGTCCCGGCGCGGGTGCCCCGGTGTGCGAATCGTGCGCGCCGCACCGTTCGGTCCGGAGCGGCGCGTCGGGGTCCGTTCAGGCCGTGAGAAAACGGCCGGACTCGCGCATCCGGCGTCCAAATGGGCATGCTCAGCACACGCCAGCCCTCGGCGTTCTGCGCATCGCTCGTTTTGCATTTGGCGCTGGTCGCTGCGTCCATACTGGTGATTCACCACGAGGCTCGATTACCCGTGTCGACGCCGAAGTCCTCCGACCACGGGATCGCGCGGATGGTCTGGCTGGACGCAACCGGTCCTGGAGGCGGAGGTGGCGGCGGCGGCAACCGAATGAAGGATCCGCCGCGTCCCGCAGAAATGCCGGGACGCGACGCGACAACGATTTCGGCCGCGAAACCGCGCGTGCTTGATTCCTCGAAGCTGGCGACAAGGGAACCGAACCCGGTCTTGCCGCTCGTCATTCCAGTCGCAAGCCTGGCCTCTGCTACTGACGCGCTGCCACAAGCCGGCATGATTGGCGCGCCCCCAAGTCCGACGTTGTCACAGGGAACCGGTGATGGAAATGGCGCTGGAACCGGGCAGGGACCGGGCGATGGGCCTGGACGAGGACCCGGGCTCGGCGACGGGCGGGATGGCGGCCGCGGCGGCGACGTCTACCGGCCCGGCAACGACGTGACGATGCCGATCGAAATCAGGAAAGGGATACCGCGATACACGACTGGGGCGATGCGCGCCAGGATCCAGGGTTCGATTCTGGTGGAGTGTGTCGTTCAGCCTGAAGGCGCGTGTACGAACATCCGCGTCAAGCGATCGTCGTTTAGCCCGGCATTCGGTCTCGACGACGAGGCGGTCAAGGCTGCGGCCGATTGGCGCTTCCGTCCCGGCACCCGCCGCGGTCAAGCAGTACCGGTCATCGTCACCATGGAGATCGCCTTCGCTCTCAGGTGAGCATCGTGTTCATCGACGTAGCGACGGCATTCACCTGTTCAACGAGCAGACTGATGCGCGTTCACGGTTCAGCGCGTCTCAAGACTTCTTGAGACTTCTTCAGAGGTCCGTCAGGACATCGACGGGCGCGATCACGGATGCTCTCCGGCGACCCATTGTGAATGGGAGTTGCCACGCTGGCCCAGGACGCTGGTCCTGGCGGTGATTGTCGCCGGCTGCGGAGGGGCGAGCAGTCATACGCCCATCGCCGCGCAGCCATCGCTGGGTCTGCCGGCGCAGGACTTCTTCGTCATCAGCGGCACTTGCGGCGACCTCACGTCGCTTCTGATCACGGCGCGCGCCACGCTCGGCACGACGACCATTGGCGTCGACGCGAACGGAAACCCGGTGCGCGATCCACAAACGCAACAGCCGTTGGTTCACAACGCCACCTTGCAGCTGCGCGCCAACGGCGTGGCAGCCGGGACGTGGAACACCAGTTCGCTCGGCGGCAGCGGTACGATCACGTTGACCGCGATCACGACGGCCGCCGCCAGCGGTTCCTTTTCCTTCACGATGCTGCCGCAGACCAGCACTGGGGCGTCCGCGAATCGGACGGTCGACCGTTCAACGTCACGTTCTGAGTCGATCGCCCATGGCATCGGAGAGTCCAGGGGCACACAACGAGGACGCGCGTATCGAAATGGAACGCAAGGACAAGTGCTCGGTGGTGCGCCCCCGCGCTCGAGCTGATGTATACAGGCCGTTGAACCAAGGCGCGGTCCTCATCTGGAAACTCTATCGGGGCCGCGACGTAGAGCCTGTGTGAGGAAGTGACCGCGAGGACACGCGCGAGCCGGCTCCGGGTGTCCCGCTAGTGGTCCGAGGAATCGCTCCAGCCAAGCCCATCACTTAGCGCAGTAGTTTTTCGCCGCGTCCAACCGGGACCTGGGAAAGTCCTTATGCGGCTTCGGGCGCGCCCTGATTGTGTGGGCGCCGCAGATCCACGACACTGCCAGTCCGCTTGTTGACGCCAACTGAGCTGTACGTTAGTCGAAGAGGAAGAAATTGCTCGGCGTTGATTTCCCTGAGTGGGCCGAACTCGCGATCCTCGGTGCCTTCATCTACGCAGGCTTGATCGTCGCGCGCCATCGTCCATGGCACGATGCACTGCGAGCATTGCGGCACGATGACTCGGGCGTGAAAAGTAAAGGGCTGTCTGTAGTCCGGCGCGTCAATATGATCCCGCCGCACTCACCGAAGGCCCGCACGAGGACCTAACGCATCGGCGCGTGTTCGTCGATCGCGACAGCCGCGAGATCCATCCGGCACCGGCCGCTGACAAACCGAGACTAAGCCCGCAACAGCCGGTGCACATTGCCCCAGACGATCTTGTGAAAGACGGCGGATGAAGTCGACTGCTTGAGCAGACTCAGCGTCTCGCGTGCCACACACTTGCCTGCCATTCGTGGCGCCGCCGGGTTGTCGTACCCGGCACCGTGGCCGTCGCCGCAGCTGCAATCGCTGCCGAAGAGAAGCTTGTCCTGATGACGCTTCAGGAAATCGGCTGTGAAGCCAGGATCGCGCGCCATGGCGTTATAGCCGGAGACGGCGGACATGTCCCCGAAGAGATTGGTAAAGTCGCCCAGCCATCTGTCCGTCACACCCCCGCGCTTGATTGGTCCCGTCGGGTAGACGGCTTCGTTGTGATAGTCGGCGCTGACGCTGGCCCAGAACGCGTCTGCATGCCCGATGAACGTCGTCCTGGGGTGGGCCTTGAGGACCGACCCAAACGTGCTCGCATACCCCGGGCTCCAGGTGCCTTCGTTCGGGGTGTGATCCACCTCCTGGAAGTGAATCAGAATCGGCACGCGCAGATCGGCGGCGAGTGCATACATACGGCGCAGCTCAGGGCCGTCGGCGGCGACATGGAATTTCATTTCGCCGAAGCCCTGGGCTCCACTCTTCACGGCCTGCGTGAGTACCTGTTCGGCGTCGGGTTGGGTCACATCGTAGCTGTTGAACCAGGTGAACCGGCCGGGTGAGGCAGCCTGAAGCGCCTTCACCTGGTCGAGAACGCGCCCGCGCGTCAGGAGATTGGCGTTCGAGATGCCGGCCCCGTCGAGATGCGCGAGGTTGGCAGCTATCTGCGGGCGAAGATGGAAGTGCAGGTCGAAAACAGGTGTGCCCCACTCGTTTGCATCTTCACGGGCGAGCGTCGGGAGGACCGCGGCTGCGGCGACGGTTTCGAGGAATTCACGTCGGTTCATGACACGCCTCCGTCGAACGGTAAGACTGTTGTCCAAGCGCGACATTACTACATCACCGCGCCAGATCGCCGCCACTCGCCGGCCGCTCCGCGAACCGGCGGACCCAGGCGTCGCACCTTCGCCAGTTGATGTCATAAGTCGGTTGCCAGTTCAGGCGCGACACGCTACCGTATGCCACCCAACCGCCGCATCCGCGGCATCGCGGAGGAGATAATCATGACGATGTGGCCCTCAGTCAGATCGGTCGGCGTATTTGCCGTCGTATGCGCGACGCTGATCGCGATGCAGGCACAACGGCAGGACGCCGCCGTCGGGGCGAGCGGTGTACAGGACGCAACCCAGGCGGCGCCGGGTCGCGGTGGCCAGCGCGGTGCCGGGCGCGGCCGCGGCGACGCTCCCACGGTTGGTCCAGGAAATCTGGTGACCGGCGTTTGGGGCGCCGATCCGACGCCGGTGGATTCGCGCGACTGGGGCTGGATGACCAGGTCGTACGTCGGGGCGAACTACAAACGTCCGTTCTACAACAAGGCCAAGGAGCTGCTCTTCAGCGGCAAGCAGGTCACCAGCTACACGATCAGCTCGTTCGATCCGGACTTCTATTGCGAGGTCCGCAAACACTACGGGTTCGTCTGGTTCGAGATGCAGCACAGCACGATGTCGTGGGACAACGTCGCGAAGATGATCGCGGCGTGTCCAGGTCCCGACGGTGCCGCCCCGTTCATCCGCATGCCGGATCAGCTCGAATCGAGCATTCAGAAAGCGACCGACCTCGGGGCGATCGGCCTGATCTTCCCGACGATGCGAGACGGCAACCAGGCGCTGGAAGCGGCGCGGTACTCGCGTTTCCCGCCGTTTGGCCGTCGCAGCTCGGGCTCCGGGCAGGCCGGCTCAATCTGGGCTGGAGTGCCGGGAGGCTACCAGAACACCTACAACGACAACGTCCTCGTGGTCGTGATGCTCGAGACCCTCGACGGCATCATCAACGCGGACGAGATTGCGAACACGTTTGGCATCGACGTCGTGATCCAGGGCAACAACGACCTGTCGCGCTTTTCCGGGTGGGCGCAAACC
>Ga0105248_10001589_pt1 | contig 25303 bp, 18 predicted proteins | sample KBSS34metaG_FD_81524 | JGI IMG/M metagenome (GOLD analysis project Ga0105248, IMG submission 81524) | Switchgrass rhizosphere microbial communities from Kellogg Biological Station, Michigan, USA - KBS S3-4 metaG | ecosystem: Host-associated > Plants > Roots > Rhizosphere > Soil | place... | reverse complement strand
GCCGGCACGCCGCTGCTCGAGATCGTCACCGAGCCCGACATGCGCTCGAGCGCCGAGGCGGTCGAGTACGCGCGCGCGCTGCACACGCTCGTCGTCTGGCTCGGCATCTGCGACGGCAACATGCAGGAGGGGAGCTTTCGCTGCGACGCCAACGTCTCGGTGCGGCGCCCGGGCGCGCCGTTCGGGACGCGGCGCGAGATCAAGAACCTGAACAGCTTTCGCTTCATGCAGCAGGCGATCGACTACGAGGTGCAGTGGCAGATCGACCTCATCGAAGACGGCGGCAGCGTGCGCCAGGCGACCGTCCTGTTCGACGCCGAGCACGGCGAGACGCGGGCGATGCGAAGCAAGGAAGACGCGCACGACTACCGCTATTTCCCCGACCCCGACCTGCCGCCGTTGGCGATCGATGCCGAGTGGATCGAGCGCGTTCGCGCGGCGATGCCCGAGCTGCCTCGGGATCGTGCGAGGCGTTTTCAAAGTCAGTACTCGCTCAGCGCCTACGACGCCACGGCGATGACGCCGAGTCTGAGGACCGCCGATTATTTCGAGTCGGTCGCGGCCGCGAGCCATGAGCCGAAGCTCGCCGCGAACTGGATCATGGGCGAGGTTACGCGGCGCCTGAACGCCGCCGGGAGCGACGACATCGCCATCGCGCCGGCGACGCTCGCCGCGCTGATCGCCCGGGTCGCCGACCGGACGATTTCCAACGCGGCGGCAAAGCAGCTGTTCGACGCGCTCTGGGACGGCGAAGGCAGCGATGTCGACGCGCTGATCGATTCGCGCGGCCTGCGCCAGATGCGCGACGCCGGCGCGCTCGAGCGAATCGTCGACGAGGTGATCGCCGCCAACAAGAAGTCCGTCGACGAGTTCCTCGCCGGCAAGGAGAGGGCGTTCAACGCGCTCGTCGGCCAGGCGATGAAGGCGAGCGGCGGCAAGGCCGATCCCGGCGAGGTCGGTGCGCTCCTCAGGAAGAAGCTCGGCTGACGCGAGCCTGCGAGTGCGTCTTAGTTGGGGCTGGCTTTGGTGAGCGTCGCCGGCCCCGCCGCCTTCTGGTCGGGCAGGGGACCGAGCGATCCGGGCAGCGCGCCGCCCCACAGCTTCTTCAGGCGAATCAGCTCGGCGTCGTACAAGGCGTTGATCCGCTCGGCCTCGGCCTCCTGCCCCTGCGCCAGCGCCTTCTGCGCCTCGAGCGCCGCGTCGTTGGCGTCGATCTTCTGCTTGAGCGAGGTCGGCAGCGACTTCTTGACCTTGTCGTTCTCGAAGAACTCCCGCTCGTCGTTGAGCTTCTTTCGCTCCGTCATCAACAGCGCGATGCGGGCAGTCGAGCTCTTCGCCGAGATGCGCAGCTCGTCGAGCGCTTTCTCGCGTGCCTTGCGATGGGCAGCTTCGTCGGGAAAGCGCTGCATGAGGTTGCGATCGCGGCGGATCCAGTCGTTCTTCTTCGCGAGCTCGAGCTTGGCATCGCGCTCCTGCTGCTCCTGACGCTCGAGCTCTGTCGAGGTGAGCGTTGGTGGGTGGATCCGCTTCAGCGACCCATCGGGGTTGAGCTCCTTCTGCTCCTTGTGGACGCACTCCGGAATCAGCCGGTCGGACGTGATCTTCTTGCCGTTGAGCTCGCACTGGAAGATCGTCCGGATCTGCGGCGCGACTTCGGGCTTGTCGGCCGCGCGCGCCGAGCAGGCGACGGCGAGTGCGAGCGCGGCCAGCAGCAACGGCGCCGCCAGCGCGCCGGGCCGCATCGGCTCAGACGCCGTAGCGCAGGCGGTATGCGGAGACGGCATCGGCATGGGCGCTAAGCGTCGGGTCGGCATGGGAGGTCAGGAAGTCGAGGAGATCGGCAACGGTGGCGACGGGGATCACAGGGATGGCGTAGTCACGTTCGAACTCTTCAACGGCCGACCGCTCCGACAGGTTGTCTCCGGCCCCGCCGCGTTCCATCCGGTCGAGCGCGATCAGGACGGCGACCGGCTCGGCTTTCTCGCGACGAAGCAATTCGACCGACTCGCGCTTGGAAGCGCCATCGGTGATCACATCATCGACGATGACGGTGCGGCCTCGCAATGGTGCGCCGACGACGAGCCCGCCCTCACCGTGATCTTTTGCTTCCTTCCGGTTATATGCAAACGGCACAGCACGGCCGCGCCGTCCGAATTCGATCGCGATGGCCGCCGCCAGCGTGATCCCCTTGTAGGCCGGACCGAAGAGCATGTCGAACTCGACGCCCGAGGCGACGAGACGGCGCGAATAGAATTCGCCGAGGCGCATCAGCTTGATGCCGTCGTCGAACAGGCCCGAGTTGAAGAAGTACGGCGACAGCCGCCCCGCCTTGGTCCTGAACTCGCCGAACCGGAGCACTCCGGCATCGAGCGCGAAGCGGACGAAATCGCGGGCGATGGTCGGGTCGGCGTCAGGGCTCATCGTTCAGGCAAGCACGTGTTGCGCCTCGTCTCGCTCCACCTGAACGGCATCCGCTCGGCTGCCGCCAAGGGGGTTCGAAGCCTCGGCCGAAGGGGCCGGCGCCGATTGTATGGGCCTGCGGAAGGAGCCCGACTGCAGCCCCTGAGCTCGGCAGCGGCGCGCGAATTGCCGACGGTCGGCATTGCAAGGAACTGAAGAATCATGGACCTCGACGCGATCGAACTCGTCACCGCGCCCGACCCGCGCGCCACCGTGATCGTGCTGCACGGCCTGGGCGCCGACGGCAACGACTTCGTTCCGGTCGCGCACGAGCTCGACCTCGATGCCGTCGGCCCGGTGCGCTTCGTCTTCCCGCACGCGCCGACGCGGCCGGTGACGATCAACGGCGGCTACGTCATGCGCGCCTGGTACGACATCCTCGGCCTCGACTCGCCGCAGCAGCGCGAGGACGAGGCCGGGCTGCGCCAATCGCAGGCGCTCGTCGAGGCGCTGATCGCACGCGAGAAAGCGCGCGGCATCCCGGCCCGGCGGATCGTCCTGGCCGGCTTCAGCCAAGGCTGCGCGATGACGCTCATGACGGGGCTGCGCCACGACGAGCGCCTCGCCGGCCTGGTCGGCCTGTCGGGCTACCTGCCGCTGGCGGCGAAGGCAGAGGCCGAGCGCCACGCGGCCAATCGCGAGACGCCGATCTTCCTCGCCCACGGCACGGCCGACCCGATGATCCCGATCGCCCGCGCGCGCCAGTCGCGCGATGCGCTGATCGCGCTCGGCCACCCGGTCGAGTGGCACGAGTACGCGATGCCGCATTCGGTCTCTCCTGCGGAGATCGCCGATCTGAACCGCTGGCTGCTGGGCGCCCTCTCCGCCTGAGACGGCGAGGGGCTCAGCGCGCGACGCGCGTCGCCGCGTTGCCGCGGGCGATGAGCAAGACCGCCGACGCCGCGTCCTGCGGCGTGTAGGCCGGCTTGGCGTGAGCCATCGCCGACGGCAGCATCGACGGCATCGCACCGAGCATCGCGACCGTTTCCATCGCGGCCGAAGCCACGGCCGCCACCATGATCAGCACGACGAACAAGCCGTCGTCGAGATACGAACGAAACCTGAACTTGCGCATGATGTCTTCCCGAGTGCGTCGCCGGCACCATGCCGACGACGCCGTCACTCTAGGAACCGCGCCTGCCCCGCTCAGCGCCGCATTCACCAACGACCTGAGACTTATTCACTCCCTCTGGTTGTCGCCAGGTCGGGTCACCAAGCCGCCGGGGGCTTCCTCAGCACGGCGATCCGGCCCTCGTTGATGGCGATGTAGCCGCCAGTCGTCAGGTCCTTCATGATCCGGCTGACCATCTCGCGCGAAGCGCCGACGCGATCGGCGATGTCCTGCTGGGTGAGGCGCTCGCGCACCCGGCGCTCGCCGCCTTCGCCCGGAACCGACAGCTCGGACAAGAGGCGGATCACGCGGGCATAGACATCCTCCAGCGCCAAGCTCTTGACGCTCTCGGTCGCCTGGCGCACACGCCGGATGAGCTTGTGGATCAGGTGCGAGGCGAAATCGGGATGGGCAGCGACGAACTCGCGCAGGCTGGCGCCGCTCACGACCGAGCAGGCCGTCGGCTCGAGCGTCATCACCGAAGCGCTGCGCGCGCCGCCGTCGAGCGCCAGTTCGCCGACGTACTCGCCGGCGCCATGGATCGAGATCACGACCTCCTTGCCATCGGCATTGGTCGAGTAGACCTTCACCCGGCCGCTCAGGAGGATGAAAAGCGAATCGGTCGCGTCGCCCTCGTTGATGAGGACGGCGTTCGCGGGATAGGACCTGACGCCGCCGCGCCGGGCGATCTCGCGCAAGACGTCCTGATCGAGAACGTCAGGTGTCGGAGGCAACGCTCGCATCACGCGATTGTCATGCCTCGGTGTGAATTTTCCACATTCACGAACCGCCTTCTGCACCTCCCTGCGCGGGCCGGACTGCCTAGTCTTGCGCCACACCTCGACGACATCTTGGGTCGCCGACTTTCGAAAGAGGACGTTGCCATGCTCGACCTTGCCCCCCTTCAGGAATCCAGAACCGCCGGCGGACCATCGAGCCTTCAACCGAGCGGCCAGCGCCAGCCGACGCAGCCGGCGAGCGCCGACAACATGACCAATCCCACCCTGCATTGGCTGGCCGCGGCCCTCGACGAGCTCGACTACGGCATCGTCGTTCTGGGCGGCGGCATGAAAGCAGTTCATGTCAACGATGCGGCGCTGGCCGACCTCGAGGGCGGCCATCCGCTCGAGCTTGTCGACGGCCAGCTGTGCGCCCGCCTGGCGCGCGACGTCGCGCCGTTGCACGACGCGCTGGCCGCCGCGGCCGGGCGCGGCATGCGCAAGCTCCTGACGCTCGGCAAGGACGACAGTCGCGCCAGCGTCTCGGTGGTGCCGCTCGAGGGCGCCGACGCCGGCGCGCGAGCCGTTCTGGTCGTGCTCGGCAAGCAGGCAATGTGCGAATCGCTTTCGGTCCAGGGCTTTGCCCGCAGCTGCGGACTGACGGGCGCCGAGACGCGTGTCCTGCTCGCCCTCTGCGACGGCGTGCCACCGAACGAAGTCGCCCAGCAGCAAGGGGTCGCCGTCTCGACCGTGCGCAGCCAGATCGGCAGCCTGCGCCAGAAGACGGGCGCGGAGAGCATCCGAGCGCTAGTGCGACAGGTGGCCGTGCTCCCGCCGGTCAAGGGCGTCTTGCGCCGGGCAGGCCGAACAGCGTTGCCGTTCCTACCGCAAGTTTCATGGGCCTGATCCCTTAGCGAAGCAGTGGCCTGCGGGGCGACAGTCCTTCGCAAGGCGACGGTTGCAAGACAGAATTGACGTGCCGAAGCCGGCGCGCCTCTCGAGGGTACGAACATGTCCGAGCGGGTCGGGTCCGAAGCGCCGAAAGGGGATGGCGAACACTTCCACTTCGGCAACGCCGCAGTGCGGGCGGGTGATGTCTTCAGGCCCGTTTTGCGCAAAGTCGCGGCGACTTCGCTCGACGGGCTCGAAGCGGCGTTGCGCGACTTCGCCTTCGACTTCACGACCAAGGTCAAGGGCTTCCCGCCCGCTGCGGCCTGGGGCACCGGTGAAGGCAGGCTGCAGTGGATGCCCGTCCGCAGGTCCGCCCAGGACGACCCGCGCTGGTCGTCGTGGATCGAGCGGCGCGGCGGCAAGGGCTGCGAGCACGGCGAGCCGTACGACCGCACGCTCGTTCTGATCGCCTGCCTCGCCTTCGCCGACCCGCAGGGGCAGGCGGCGCCCTTCATCGCCTACGGACTCGGCGGCGTCCGGGTGCTGCTGCACGTCGATGCGCCACGCGATGGCAAGCATCTCGTCCGCATCACCGCGGCGATATCGACGGTGCCTCGTGTCATTCTCAACGCAGACCGGCGAATGAAGCTGATCGACGACGTGACCCTCGCCAAGCTGCGCAGCCCGGAACAGTCGATTCCCGGCTTCAATCTCATGCTGCACCTCGATCCGAAGCGCAGGCTGATCTACGCGACGAGCGACGAGCCAGCCGCAAACGACGACGGCCCGGTACGGCGCACCGTCTACCGGCAGGTCGACGCCGGCAGCAAAGTGACCTGGTCGCCAGTGCGCACCTTCGAGCTGCGCACGGGCGCGACGGCCCAAGCCGAAGTCGTGCGACGCGATCCGCCGACCCGATTCGGCTCGTTGCGCGACATCCGGCCGCAAGACAGGACGCGCTACCCGGGTCTGCTTCAGAACGCTACGCTCGATGACGACGCGCGCCTAGACGTTCCCGCCCCGGTTTTCCTGAGCGGACCGGATAAGGGCAGCGTGGTCCCTGGCGACGCCGCCCTGCACAGCCGCGACAGCGCTGCATGGCACGGAGAGCGGCTGTTCACGCGGCTCGACGACTACGGCATCGCCACGGGCCAGGCCCTGGCACATGCCCCCGGCAAGCTGCAGATCCTCACCTATGTCGCGGTCGCCAGAAGCACCGACGGTCACACCGTCAATGCCGAAGTCCTGCCGGTGGGCGTGATGTCGGTGGCGCGAACGCTGGTTCCCGTCGCTGCGCAGGCCGCCGGGCAGGCGGCTTTCCTGCAGGCGCGCTTTGCCCTGGCCGAGCGTCATTCGGCGCCGCACGGCGCGCTCGCCCTTGCCTGCGACCCGCGCTGGGTCTGGCACGAATTCGCACACGTGCTCATTTACGGATTGACCGGTGCGCTCGAGTTCGCCTTCGCGCACAGCGTCGGTGATGCGCTCGCGGCTATCCTGTTCGACCCCAATTCGCAGCTGCACCAGGGCGACCAGCACTGGCCGCACGGGCGCGGCCTTAGCTTTCCCTGGGTGCACCTGGGCCGCCGCCACGACCGCGACGTCCGACAAGGCTGGAGCTGGACCGGAACCATGTTCCGCTACCCGCCGAATTCGGAGCCCGGGCACAGCCATCAGTTCGGCTACTGGGCCGAACAGATCATGTCGACGACGCTGTTCAATCTCTACCGCTGTCTCGGCGGCGATGCGGCGGCGGTCGAGGAGCGCGAGATCGCTGCCGATCAGGCCGTCTATCTCATCATCCAGGCCATCGGGCTGCTGGGCTGCAGCCAGGCCGCAACAGCCAGTGACGTGGTCGATTACGTCTGGGCGCTGAAGAGCATTGATGTCGCGACGACAACGTTGTGGCTGCCTCTCGCCACCGCCGCGACGCCGCGTCTGGGCGGTGCCGCGGCCAAACCGGTGCGCTGGTGCTTCGAGCAGCAAGGCCTGTACGCGGCGCCAGGCGCACCGCGCCCTCACGACGCCCCTGGCGAACCACCCGACGTCGACATCCACGTCGGTTCGGGCGACTACCTGCCCATGCGCGGCCCGATTCCCATCACGCTCCCCTGGACGCCGGACGGCTCCGGTCAATGGCACCTCGGCGTTGCCGTCGACGTCACCAATCGCGGAACGAAGACGGCCACGAAATGCGACGTTCACGCCTGGCTCGCGTTTGGCACCGACGCCGCGGCGCTCGAATGGGACCCGGCGGCATGGATGGCCGCCGCCGGCCCGTGGCAGCCCTACATGAACCTCGCTAACAAGCTGTCGATCGCCGCCGGCCAGACCAAGAACGTGAACAAGACGTTCACCGGGATCACCGACGCGCAAAAGGCGCATTGCTTCGTCTTGATCGCCATCACCTGCCCGCACGACCTATCGATCATCGATCCGCGCACGCATCTGCCTTGTGCGAAGTCGCTCGGGCCATTGCTGCCGCTACTGCGTGGCGACAACAACCTGGCTCTTTTCGAAGTCGCGCCCTAGCGGCGCTTCAACATCCAATCACCAGGAGGACGCCATGGGAGCAGGAGGATCGTTCGGAGCGGGTGCCGGGGCAGGCGCAGGCGCCGGTGCGGGCGCAGGCGCAGGCGCAGGCGCGGGCGCGGGCGCGGGGGCAGGAGCGGGCGACGGCGCCGGCGCGGGGGCGGCTTTTCGAACCGCTCCTGCAGGCCTGGGGTTCATGCCTTGGGCGATCGACGCCTCGCCGGAGGCACCGAAGTCGGGCCCCGACGCGGCGCAGATCACGAAGATCTATGCGCTCGGCTTCGGCGAAGACGACTGGGATCCGCCGCTGCGCGCTTCCGATGCCGTGGTCGAGTTCGCGACCAATCTGCAACCGGCGTTCTTCACGACCCTCGACGGGAGCACGACCTGGACGGACTCCAACAATGTTCTGACCACGCTGGGCCAGTTCGCGACCGCGGTCAAGACACCGGCCCGCACGCTGGCCGAGCTGAATATGCTCGAGGTGTTGATGCTCGAAGACCGCGAGCACTACCTCGAGGAGGCCCTTGCGCAGGCCGATGCGGCGCCGCAGTACTACACGGCCCTGCTCGGCATCGCCGCCGGCAAGAAGCCGTGGACCAAGGCGCTGATGAGCTACCTCGTGCGCGTCGGCGAGTTTGTCGCCCTTCACTACAAGGTCCATTACAACCGGCCGCGCCCCTCGACCTTCGACCCGGGGCTGACGCCGCCTTACGGACCGCCCGGGCATGCCGCGTTTCCGAGCGGGCACTCGCTGCAGATGCACCTGATGAGCTTCGTGCTGCTGCAGATCGCCGGAATTGCCCTGCGCGTGGGCCCGAAGCCGGCGACCTGGGCGAGCCTGCGCCTCAACGAGCCGATCCCGCTCGGCACGGATTCGGCGCTGTTCTGGCTTGCGATCCGCATAGCCAAGAACCGCGAGCGGCTCGGCTTCCACTTCGAATCCGACAGCGTCGCCGGCCGACAGATTGCGGTCAGCCTGAGTCAGGCGTTGATGGCCGGCTGGGATACCGTTCGCCAGGCTTATGCGGCGGTTGCCGCAGCCGCAGGAAGCCCTACTGCCACACTCGCTGACAAGAAGAAGTTGACGGATGCGGACGAAGCATTCGCTCGCAACCAGATGCTCGACGACCCTGGCCCTCCGGCCGTCCCCGGGTTCATCACCCTGCTCGGATTGACGGGGACCGCGGGCGCGCACTGGGTTTGCTTTTATCGCCTGCTTGAAAATGCCGCCAGCGAGTGGCCCCCAGCGACCGCTGGGGGTTCGAAGGTCGATCCCACCGCCTGACTAGAGCCACTCACTCCGGTAGGCCTGCCAGGCGCAGGCCGCGCAGGTAGATGTCGAGGCTGGCCTGCGGCCTGAGCGGGTACCAGCTGGCAAACGCCGAAACGCGGAAGTCCGGGCTCAGCGCCAGCATGTCGCGCGCCACCGAGCGCGCCTCGTCGATCAGGCCGCTGTTGGCGAGCGCCGTCGCCAGGTGCCGATGCGTCGGAACGAAGCGCGGATTCCAGCGCAACGCCTCGCGCGCCCAGCGCGTCGCCTCCTCGAAATTGCCGCGCACCAGCTCGGCCATCGACGCGGCGACGAAGAAGAAGTTGTTGTAGGGATCGAACGGGCTGAGCGCATGGGCGCGCGCGAAATGGGCGAGCGCCGCCTCCGAGTGGCTCAGGTAGACGTGCGTCAGGGCGCCGATTCCCCACGCGAACGCCGAACCGTCGTTCAGCTCGATCGCGCGGTGCACCAGCCCGAGCGCGCGCTCGGGCTGGCGCAGAAGGAACGAATACACGTGCGCCGCCACCGCCAGCACGAACGGATCGTTCGGGTCGAGCAGCATGGCGCGGTCGACCAGCTCGTGCGCCCTGGCGGTGTCCGAGGCGATGTCGGTCGACAGCGCCTCGCCGATCATGAGCAAGTGCAACCAGGCCCGGTGCGCATGGGCCTGGGCATAGAACGGATCGAGCTCGATGGCGCGCGCGAGCAGCGCCGCCGCCTCGCCCCAGCGTGGATGGTCGATCCGCTGGACGAGTGGCAGCGAGCGCAGGACGCAGTCATAGGCATCGAGGCTGTCGGTGGGCTTGCTCTGGGCGCGCGCCGTCTCGGCGCTCAGCACGTGCGGCTCGATCGTGGCGACGATGCTGGCGACGATCTTGTCCTGGAAATCAAACAGCTCCTCGATCGAGCCGTCGTAGTTGTTGGCCCAAAGCGTCACTCCGCCGCTCGCGTCGACGAGCTTGGTGGAAATGCGCAGCGTGTTGGCGCGGCGCCGCACGCTGCCGAGCAGCAGGTAGCGGACGCCGAGCTCGCGCGCCGCCCGGGCGGCCGAGTCCTGCTCGGGCGAATAGCCCAGCGTCGAGCTACGGGCGATGACGAAGAATGCCTTGGTGCGCGAGAGGGCGCCGATGATGTCTTCGGTGATGCCTTCGCCGAAATAGTCCTCGTCGGTCGTCGCGCCGAGGGTGCGAAACGGCAGCACGGCAACCGTCGGCAGCCGCCGCATCCGATCGTCGCCGGCCTTCGGCTTGGCTGCCCGGGCCTGCACACCGACCGAGTTCGACGCCACCACGCGCGAGACCCGCACCGGGTGCGAGATGTTCTTCAGCATGTGCTCGCCAAGATCGTCGAAGGCGACGTCGAGCCGGTTCATCGCATAGTCGCGGACGGCGGCAGTGACGACGATGTCGCCGGGCGCGGCCATCTGGTGGATGCGCGCTGCGATGTTGACCCCGTCGCCGTGCAGCTCACCCTCGTCGACCAGCACGTCGTCGACATTGATGCCGATGCGCAGGGCAAGCCTCTCGTCGCTGGCCGAAACGTCCGCGTGCGCCAGCTCGTCCTGGACCTCGGTCGCCCAGCGGACGGCATCGGTCGCGCTGCCGAACTCGATGAACAGGCCGTCACCGACGATCCGCAGCAACTGGCCACCGTGGGCCCGGATCGAGGGCTCGATGATGCCGATGCGCGCCCGCTTCCATTCCTGCATGGCGGCGACATCGTCGACTTCGATGCGGCCGGAGAAGCCGGCGACGTCGGCGAACGCGATCGCCGCAAGGCGGCGCTTGAAACCTTCGGCGGCAGGAGCTTGCCCCATGGTTGCGATTCCCGGCCCCTTTGTCGCTGGTGGAAGGCTCCGCATGCTAGCCGCTGACGGCGCCGACTGCGCCTCCACGCTGCGAAGCAAGGGCGAGTCGGCCGGGAAGACCAGCCGCTGCGTGTCACGCGTCTGTCCGACGGCGTCGCCGGAGGCGGCAAAGCTCTCAAACTTCAAGACCTCCGCATTCATCGCTGCTCCTAGTCCACTTCTTTTGGACCGCGTGAATGCTCTGCGTTTGCCTCCGATCGCGCAATCAACGAACGGCAATCGGATCGGCCGAGCGAGTGGCTTGAGCGCCAGACTTTGGTTTAGTACTTCCCCACCCTCCGCTTATGCGCATTGGCGTGCCATTGCCCTAGGATTCACCGATGAAGGGCATCCCACCAGCAGTCCGGTCATGAACATCCTCGTCGTCGATGACCATCCGCTGTTTCGGCAGGGGCTCGCTGCTCTCTTGCACAGCCTCGAGCCCAACGTCGTCGTCATCGAAGCCGGCTCGGTGCACGAGGCGGTCGCGGCGGGGCGCGGCACGACGACGATCGATCTCGTCATGCTCGACATGGGCCTGCCCGACGTCAGCCGCATCGACGCCCTGCGCTTCGTCAAGGACGCGTTTGAGGGCACGCCGATCGTCGTCATGTCGGCGGACGAGGATCCGACGCTCATGCGCGCGGCCATCGAGGCGGGCGCTTCAGGCTACGTGCCGAAGACGACCGATGCCGCGTTGACCGTCAACGCCCTGCGGGTTGTCCTCACCCACGGCATCTATCTGCCGGCCCACCTCTTTCTTTCATCGCCGCGCGATGCAGCGCCGACTGCGCACCCCGAAGCATCGCCGGCACCTCAACTGAGCGAGCGCCAGACCGAGGTGCTGTGCAGCCTGTTGCAGGGCAAGCCCAACAAGATCATCGCGCGCGAACTCGGCATCGCCGAAGGAACCGTCAAAGCGCACCTCTGGGCGATCTATCAGATGCTGGGCGTGACGAGCAGAACGATGGCGATGTTTCGGGCTCAGGAGCTGGGCTTGCTGCGTCACGCCACGCTGCGGACCTCTCCGGCGCCGGCGCCTCCGGGCGGATCAAGAGAATCCTAGATGGCAGCCGAGACCGTCTCGTCCGCCGCCGCCACGGCCGATGAAGAGGTGCTTCAGCATCTCGCCCGGCAAGGCCGCCGGGTACCGATTCCCGTCTTCGTCGTGGCCCTGGTGATTGGCGCCATGGCGTTCCGATCGGCGCCCCCGGCGTCGGTTCTGCTCTGGCTGGGCTGCGTCCTGGCGGTTCTGGTCGTGCGCTTCGTCGTGCTCGGCAAGCTCGGCGCGTCGACCGCGGGGGCGACGGCCGATCGCCTCCGCACCGCGATCGCCTTGAGCGCCGCCAACGGCATCGTGTTCGGCGCATCGCTCGCCTTCACACCGTACCTCACGGTGTACGAGCGGGTGGTCCAGGCGCTTCTCCTCCTGGGACTGTGCACCGGCTCGGTGGCAACGACCGCCGGCTACCTTCCGGTCCACCTCGCCTTCACGGCACCGACGATCGGCGCGCTTGCCGCGGCCTGGCTGGCGTTCCCGGGAGCCCAGTTGACCCCTTGGATCGGACGCAGCGTCGGCCTGCTGACGCTTTGTTTCGGCGCGCTGCTGTTCGGCATGGCACGCGACGCGCGTCGTCTCTTCGTCGAGTCGTTCGAGATGCGACAGCAGCAATCCGAGATGAACATTCGCCTGCGCGAGGCCCTCGACACGGCTGAGGCGGCGAATCGGGCGAAGACCCGCTTCCTCGCCTCTGCCAGTCACGATCTGCGCCAGCCGATGCATACGCTTTCGCTGTTCGCCGAGGCGCTGTGGCTGCAACCGCTCGACCCTGCGACGCGCGGCATCGCCGCGCATCTGCGAACCGCCTCGCTGGCCCTCGGCACCCAGCTTGACGCATTGCTCGACATCTCCAAGCTCGATGCCGCGGTCGTGCAGGTCAACGCCGTCGAAGTCGACCTCGGGGCACTGGTCCGGCGGCTGCATCAGCAATACATCCCGGAAGCGGAGCGGCGCCATCTCGGCTGGCGGCTGAGCGCGAATGGCGAGTTCCGCTGCCGCACAGACCCGCTGCTGTTCGAGCGGGTCCTGCGCAACCTGGTCGACAACGCCTTCAAGTACACCGCGCAAGGCGAGGTCCGGATGACGCTGTTCTCGCGCGGCGCGGAGCACGTCATCCGCATCGCCGACACCGGCGTCGGCATCGCGGCCGAGGAGCAGGAGCGCGTCTTCGAGGAGTTCTATCAGGTCGACAACCCCGAGCGTGACCGTGCCCGCGGGCTCGGCCTCGGGCTGTCCATCGTCCAGCGCCTGTCTCACCTGCTCGACGCTCGTCTGCATCTGGAGTCCTCGCTCGGTCGTGGCACGTCGATCGAGGTGGCCCTGGCCGGAGTCATCGCATCGGCCGTCGAACCGGTCGTGTACGCCACCGCTCCGGAAGTGACCGGTCTGCACGTCCTCGTGATCGACGACGAGGAGCAGGTGAGACTCGGCATGCAGACCTTGCTCAACGGCTTGGGCTGCTCTGCCGATCTCGTCGGCTCGACAGCGGAGGCGCTGGGCGCGGCGGCGGCGCGCAAGCCCCACATCGTGATTGCCGACTTTCGCCTGCGCGGCACCGACAACGGCCTGACCGCGATCCATGGCTTGCGCGACGTGATGCCGGGCTTGCCCGCGCTGCTGCTCAGCGGCGACACCGCGCCTGATCGTCTCCGCGATGCCCACTCGGCGGGGATTCGCATGCTGCACAAGCCGGTCACGCTGCATCAGTTGCTGAATGCGATGGAGCGCGAGCTCACGATCTGATGGACTCGACGATGCCCGCCTTCGAACCCGAGCTCCCGGCCTAGCGATGGCAGCCAGTGCACAGCAACGGGCGTCAAGTTCGGCGGCGGAGCCCACCCGACGGCGGCGCGCGGAGTGGCTGTCGCAGGGCCTGGAGGCGCTGTTCGTCGCCGTCGCTCGCCGCCGCCTCGCCATCGAGCGACGTCGCCTTGCGGCGCAGCCCGATTTCGACGTCATCATTGTCGGCAGCGGCTACGGTGCCGCGATCGCCGCCGCCGAGCTGAGCGCCACGCGCGACTCGGACACCGGCAAGAGAACCCGAGTCTGCGTCCTCGAGCGCGGCCGCGAATACCTGCCCGGCGCGTTCCCAACGCGACTGGCGGATCTCGGCGGCCATGTCCGCTACAGCCACAAGAGCGTCCATCCCAAGGGCCAGCGCTCGGGCCTTTTCGACGTTCGTCCTGGCCCGGACCTCAGTGTCCTGGTCGCGAGCGGGCTCGGTGGCGGCTCGCTGATCAACGCCGGCGTCATGGAGGCGCCCAAGCTGGAAGTCTTCGCCGGCGAGAGCTGGCCGGCGGCGATCCGCGCCGAGGCGAGCGCCGACTCGACGGAGAAATCGCTCGCGAAGTGGCTCACGCGCGCTGGACAACGGCTCGGCGCGCTCAAGCCCGTCGCCACGGGCATGTGGAAGGACAACGTCTGGGCGGACGACGACCTGCCCAAATTCGCGGCCATGCGGCGCTGGGGCGGCCGCTCGTTCGTCGCCCCCAAGATCACGGTGGCGGTCGACGGCGAAGCCGATCCGCACAGCTCCGCCAATGTCCGCATGTCGCCGTGCATCCGATGCGGCGACTGCATGACCGGATGCAACTTCGAAGCCAAGGAATCGCTCGACGTCGGCGTTCTCGTGTCTGCCAAGGCGATGGGCGCCGAGCTGTACTGCGGCGCGACGGTCCTTCGTATCGACCCCGATGAGGCGCTCGGCTGGCGGGTCGGCGTCAACCATACCGACGAGAAGCTGCGCCGCCGCCAATCGAAGCCGCTCGAGCTGACGGCGCGGCGCGTCGTCCTCGCCGCCGGGACTCTGGGCTCGACCGAGATCCTGCTCCGCTCGCGGCGCGAGCGAGCCTTCCCTTTGTCGGAACGCCTCGGCTCGGCGCTGTCGGCCAACGGCGACATGATCGTCGCCGCCGTCGCCCTCTCCGATCGCGTCAACGACATCGGCGACGAGACGGTCGCGTTCACCGACCGCGACGTCGGGCCGACGATCACGGCAATGATCGACGAGCGATCAGGTCGGCACGGCATGGTCGTGCAGGAGCTGTCGGTGCCCTCGCCGCTGCGCCGCCTGGCGCAGGAAACGACGGCCGCGGCAGACGCCTTCCGGGTTCTCGCGGACGGCGACGAATCCACCCACCGCCGCGACAGCGACGACCCGTGCGCCGCCGACGCGCTCAATGCGGAGCGCACCCTGGTCTTCGCCGTGATGGGCGAAGACTCGGCCGACGGCCGGATCGAGCTCCTCGGCGACTCCGCGGAGCCCGGTCGCTCCAGCCAAGGCGACGGCGCGGTCCGCGTCGTCTGGCCGCACCTGAAGGACGATGCCCGGCTCGGCGCACGCGAGAAGCGTCTCGACGCATTGCGTCGGCGCGCACGCGCCGGCGGTCGCTTGCTCTCGAATCCGTCCTGGCGCGTCCTTCCCGCCCAACTCGAATTTCTTTTCGGCAAGGAGCGCGGCCCGCTCGTGACAGTCCATCCGCTCGGCGGCTGTCCGATGGGCGACGACGTGTCACGCGGAGTCGTCGACCATCTCGGGCGCGTCTTCCGCGGTTTGCAGCCCGCGCCAAGCGACGACGAAGGCGACAACCGCGGGCCGCAGCCGGCACCCGGCGAGACGTACGGCGGGCTGGTCGTGCTCGACGGTTCGATCGTTCCCTGCTCGCTCGGAATCAATCCGGCGCTGACAATCGCCGCTCTCGCCCTTCGCGCCGTCGATGGCCTGATCGAGCCGTGGGGACTCGAGCGGCGATCGGCGCGGCCGCTGAAGCCGCGGCGCCGACCCTACTTTCGCGCCATCGATTCGAGCCAAGCGCCGACGGCCGGGCCGGAGACGGAAGTCCAGCTCATCGAGCGCCTGTCGGGGCCGGTCCGGATCGGCTCGAGGCGCATGTTTGCAGAGTTGACGCTCGAGTTCCAGCCGCGAGCCGTCGCCAAGCTGATTTCGAAGCACGCCTCCGAGCGCTGGCTCGATATCGATCGAAGCGGCAGTCGGCTTCGCCTGTTCAGCAACGAGGCTTGGCAGAAGTACCTGTCGCGGCCGAGCCGGGAGCCGCGCGACGAGGAGGCGGCCGCGGTCATCCCCATCGAGTCGGGACGCCTCACGCTGTTTCGGCGCAAGGCGAGTGCGCCTTGCGAGCGTCGCCTCGCGAGCTTGTCGCCGTGGTTCAACAATCGCGGCTGGCGCGATCTGGCGCAGGAGGCCATCGTCCGCCTCGGCGGGCGCGAGCCGAAGACATCCGACGAAGGCGGGTTGCTGAAGCTCGTCGTCGATCGAGCCACCAGCACCTGGAACCTCTTGTCGCTTGCCGGCGAGACCCGCCTGCTGGAATACGAAATCCAACTCGGCGCCGTCCCACAGTCGACGACGGTCGTGTCGGCCGACTTCGGCGAGCAGACGATCCGGGCGGTGAAGACGCTGACCTACTCGCGTCGCGGCAACCCGTGGCGCCAGCTGATGGAAGCGAGCTTCGTCGACGCGCCGTTCAAGGCGCGGGGCGGCGGCCCGGCGGTCCTCGAGCTCGACACTCAGTACCTCGCCCGTCGCGAAGTGCCACTGATCCGCATCGTCCGTCAGGCCAACCAGCCGATGGCGCTGGTCGATCTGGCCTCGTTTGCGCTCTACGCGCTGCGAATCCTGGTGCGAATCCACACGTGGACTTTCCGCAAGCCCGACCAGCCGCGGGCGCGCGAGGTTTGTCGCCTGCCCGGCGACGTTCCCGGCCTGGGTCGGCCGGAAATCAAGGAGATCGTCGTCGGTCGCGAAGACGGCGTCGCGGGCCGGGCGGTCAACATCCGTCTCTCGCGCTACCCGCACCCCGATCGCGCGGCGCGACCGGTGCTCATGATCCACGGCTACAGCGCAAGCGGAACGACCTTCGCCCATCACGCGACGCCAAGCCTGGCGCGAGAACTGCATCGCAACGGCTTCGAACCCTGGCTGGTCGACTTGCGCACGAGCGCCGGGATGCCGACTGCGCGCGATCCCTGGAGCTTCGAGGTCGTCGCCAACTGCGACATCCCGGTCGCGATCGATCACGTCTGGCAGGCGACCGGCGGCAAGCCGATCGACGTCGTCGCCCACTGCATGGGCTCGGCGATGCTGCAGATGGCGCTCCTCGGCGACCTGCCCAAGGGGCCGGTGCTGGTGGAGGACCCCGAGGATCCGTACAGGAGCAACCTGCGTGCGGCGCTGCCGTCGCGAATCCGCTCGCTCGTCATGTCGCAGGTCGCGCCACTGACGATGTTCTCGCGCGCCAATGTGCTGCGGGCGTTCCTGATGCGTTACCTGCGCCAGTTTCTCGACGTCGAAAGCTATCAGTTCCGAGTCGAAGAGCAGCCGGACCTGGCCGGCCAGATGCTCGATCGGTTCCTGGCGTCCATGCCGTACCCGGTCGAGGAGTTCGATGTGGAGAATCCGCCCTTCCTGCGCGGGCTGTACACGCCGTGGACCGGCACCCGGCATCGCATGGACGCGCTCTACGGGCGCGACTTCTCGGTTCGCAACATGTCGCCGCGGATGCTCGACTACATCGACGACCACTTCGGCCCGCTCAGCATCGAAACCGTGTCGCAGGCGATCCACTTCGCCCGCTTCGGCCAGCTCGCCGACAAGGACGGCAACACCCGGTTCGCCACGCCGCAGCGCGTCCTGGCCCGGTTGCTGAACCTGCCGATGCTCAGCATCCACGGCGAAGACAACGGCCTGGCCGACAAGTCGACGCTCGACTACATGACCCGTCTGAACGAATCGCTCGGCGGCGTGCTCGACTACCAGACGCGCTGCATTCCCGGCTGCGGCCACCAAGACTCGCTCATCGGCACGACCGCCGAACGCGACGTCTTCCCCGAGATCATCGCTTTCCTCAAGGATCACTGAGATGCGTCCGAGCGTCGAGGTCACTCGCAATCGGGTCGATGCGCGCCTGCCGTCGCTCGGCGTGCGGCTGGGTGACATCTCTGAGGCCTACGTGACGCTCGGCGTGGTCGACTATTCCGGCCGCGACGTGCCGTATGCGATCGCCTTCGTCCCGGTCGTTGAACGGGACCGCCGCTTCGGGCTCCACCGCGCGGGAAAGCCCGATGACCGTTCGCCGCCGAACGCCAGTGACATCGGGACTGTGATTCGGCTCTGGCACGACGGTGAGAGGAACGTCGGTGCCGATCTGATCGACTTGCCGCCCGGGCAATTGCGGGTGCCTGCACCCCGCGAATGCTGGGCCGGAGGTGCGCTCGGAACGATCGTCATCACGATCTACCTCCTCGCCGAGCCGCGCCACCCGCCGCCGCCGGAAGAGCTCCGGATCAACATCGCCAAGACGATCGAACTGATCCTCGCGAACTCGCGCCGCGAGGAACTCGAGCTCGTGCTCGTTCCCACGGTCGCGATCGAGACGCCGGCTCACCCCGATCGCCTGTGCTTCGCCCTCGCCAGCTGCCAGTACGCGCGGGGAATGATCGACGGCACGCCGGCGGCGCTGCGCACCGGCCCCGGCGATGTCGCAGGGGACGCGCCGCTGCCGGGACCGAGCGACGCGTCGTACGCGCGGCTGGGCCGTGCCATCGATGGCGACGGCGATCGTCCGCGGCTTCGGTTCGCGGTGTTGGCCGGCGACCAGGTCTACGTCGACGCGACCGCCGGATTGTTCGATCCGACCGCCAGCCGCGGGCGATATCGCAAGCCCTACGAGCAGCTCTACGGCAGCCGGGTGGTCCAGGACGTCCAGCGCAGGCTGCCGATGTACATGGTGCTCGACGACCACGAGATCGAGGACAACTGGGAAGATGGCGACGATCGGGTGCTGGGGCCGCGGATGCTGCGCGCGCGACAGTTCTATGGCGAGTACGAGCGCAGCATCGGTACGCTGCCCGAGATCCCGCCGCTGTGGTGCGAGAGGCCGATCGACGGGTTCGACTTCTTCTTTGCCGATACGCGAACCGAGCGCAAGACCCGCAATGCCGGCAACGTCGAGACCGCCGAGATCCTCGGACCGGTGCAGGCCGAGGCCCTGGCCGAGTGGATCGGTCGGGGCAATGAGGACGGACGGCCGCGCTTCCTCGTTTCGTCGGCGATCCTTTTGCCGCGGCTGCTCGCGACCTCGCAACGGCGTTCGGCGGCGCTCGCTTCGGACGCGTGGGACGGCTATCCCGCGTCGCTTGACGCCGTTCTCAAGTCGATCGCGGCCCAGAAGCGATCCAACATCGTCTGCCTCTCGGGCGACGCTCACCTAAGCTGCGTCGCGATCGCCAAGCTAAGCCGCGGCCGGGAAGCCGTGAAGCTGCACTCGATCCACTGCTCCGGGCTCTACTCCCCGTATCCGTTCGCCAACGCCAGACCCGACGACTTCGCCGGGGACGAGATCCTCTACGCCCGGAGCGGTCGCTGGCAGATCGCCTCGACCTTCCACGAAGGCCAGGGCTTCGCCGTGATCGACGTTCGCGCCAACGGCCCCCACTGGGACGTCGCGATCGACTTCAATCTCGACCGGGACGCGGGGAAGCCGTTCACGTTTTCACTGAAGCGCACTGCCCCGCTCACAACCCAGGCGGGCCAAACCGGACGCCCGGCTTCTCGGCGCGCGCGTACAGCCCCTCGACCTTCGGCAGATTCGCCTTGATGTCGCTGATCCGCGTCGGCCCCGACGGGTGCGTGCTCAGCAGCTCGACCGGCTGGCGCTTGTTTGCTTCGGCCATCTTCTGCCAGAGCGTCACGCCGGCCCTCGGGTCGTAGCCGGCGCGGGCGGCGAGCTCGAGGCCGATGAGGTCGGCCTCGGTCTCGTCCTTGCGGCTGAATTCCATGGTGAGCAGCCGCCCGCCCATGTCCGCGAGGAGGCGGCCGCCGTTGCCGAGGCCGAAGACGGCGGCGCCGATCTCGATCGCCGCGCGGGTCGCGTAGGTCTTGCCCATCTGCTCGCGAGCGTGCTCGCGCAGCGCGTGCGTGATCTCGTGGCCCATCACCATCGCGACCTCGTCGTCGTTCAGCTTCAGGCGATCGAGGATGCCGTAGTAGAAGGCGATCTTGCCGCCCGGCATGCAGAACGCGTTGATCTGCGTGCTGCCGATCAGGTTGACCTCCCAGCTCCAATGCCGCGACTGCGGATTCCATTCGTGCGTGAACGGGATGATCCGGGCCGCGATCGCGCGCAGGCGCTGCAGTTGCGCGTTGCTCTCCGGGGCGAGGGCGCGGCGGCCGGCGGCCTGCTGCAGCAGCGCCCGGTACTGGCCCGTCGCTGCCCGCTCGATCTGCTCAGCCGGGACCGCCTTGGCGAACGCCGACGGCGGCCCGACGTCGACGCCTTCGCGCGCGCTCGCCGCGGTGAGGGTCGCTGCGGCCGCGCCGGCCGCGAGCAGGCGCAGCGCCTGCCACCGCCACCGGCGCGACAGGCGACAGCTCGGCACGCCCGCGCGGCAGCGGCTCGAAAGACGATCAACCACGCCCATCCGCGCGTGCCTCCTCGGGATCGCGCTCCAGCATATCAATCGGCCGGCGCAGCACGGCCAGCAGGGCCAACGCCGGCAACGCCGCGACGATCGAGCCGAGGAAGAACGCCGGCCAGCCGATCGACTGCGCCAGCACGCCGGCGAGCGGCCCGACCCAGACCCGGCCGATCGACGCGAACGCGCTGAGCAGCGCGAACTGGGTCGCGCTGAAGCGCCGGTTGCACAGGCTCATCAGGAAAGCGACGAACGCCGCCGTTCCCATGCCGCTGGTGATGTTCTCGCTCGCGATCGCCATCAGCAGGCCGCCGTCGACCGGCGTCGGCTCGGCGAGCTTGACGAAGCCCCAGTCGAACGCCGGGATCACGAGCCCCGGCAGCGCGTCGCGCCCGTGCAGCGCGAGCCACCAGAAGCCGAGGTTGCCGAGCATCTGCAGGATGCCGAACAGCATCAGCGATCGCCACAGGCCGAGCCGGATCATGAGCGCGCCGCCGATCAGCGCGCCGCCGATCGTCAGCCAGAGGCCGATCACCTTGTTAACGACGCCCACCTCTGCCGTGCTGTAGTGCATCGCCTGGAGCAGGAACGGCGTGAGGAGCGAGCCGGCGAACGCGTCGCCGAGCTTGTAGAGGACGATGAAGGCGAGGAACGGCAGCGCGCCGGCCTGCGAGTAGTAGCTCGCCAGGCTGCCGAGGAAAGTCTCGAAGCGCGCCTTCCTTGCCGCCCACGCGACCGCCGGCAGCGTCACCGCGATGCCGGCGAAGAGCGCGAGCAGATCGGCCCAGCGCTCGGGCAGCGGCGCGGCGATCCCGCTCGCCGCGAGCAGCGGCGCGACCAGCGCGCGCGACCACGGCGCGAACCCGTAGCGCGTGACGACGAAGCCGGCGCCCACCGCGGCGGCGACGGCGAGGAAGCCGAGGACGTCGTTGCGGGCGACGCTCGACGGCTTCGGCGCGCCGACCAGGCGCGGCACGAGCAGCGCCGAGAACACCGCCGCGCCGACCATGAAGAGCGCCATCGCGCGATACACCTCGGGCCAGGTCCAGCCGCCGCCCTGGCGCGGGTCGACCCAGATGAAGGCGATGCCGCCCGAGACGATCATCGCCAGGCGATAGCCGAGGACGGTGAGCGACGAGCCGAAGCCGCGCTCGGCGGCAGGAAGCAGGTCGGTCCGGTAGGCGTCGACGACGACGTCCTGCGACGCCGACAGCCAGGCGACGAGGCCGGCGATGAGCGCGAACGCGCCGAGCGCCGAGCGCGGCGGTGTCGCCGCCATCCAGAACAGGGCGGCGGCGAGGGCGAGCTGGGTGAGGACGAGCCAACTGCGGCGCCGGCCGAGCCAGGGCGGCTCGAAGCGGTCCATCAGCGGCGCCCACAGGAACTTGAACGTGTACGGCAGGCCGACCAGGCTGAGAAAACCGATCGTCGCGATGTCGACGCCGTCGGCGGTCAGCCACGCCTGCATTGCCTGGCCGGTGAGGGCGAGCGGCAGTCCCGAAGCGAAGCCGAGGACGGTGACCGCGATCAGGCGGTGCACGGCGGCCGCGTCGAGGCGGGTCGGCGCGACGCGCGGGGGCGAGGAATCGTTCAACGGTCGTCGGCGGTCGCGGTCGTCGCGGCGGTCGCCGCGCCCCGGATGATGCCCGCGTCGGCGGAGCCGCTCGCGCCAGCGGATCGCGAGCGGCTGCGTCGCCTGCGCTCCGCGCTCCGCGACCTAGCGCGCCGCCGCCGTGGCGTCGCAGCGCAGCGGCGCGCCGAGCGCCGCCTCGACGTCGGCGTCCCGACCGCTTGCGTAGTCGCGCCAGGTCGAGCGGACGGACAGATCGGGCTCCAGATCGGCCACGGCGAGGCCGAGATCGATGTGCTGGTCGAGCCCGGCCGCGCGCGCCCGGCCGGAATAGGAGTGCAGGCCGTCGGCGTAATGGAGGACCAGGCGCGAATGCGGCAGGACGACGTTGCCGCCTTCAGCCCAGAAGTCGGTGCCGTCGCCGGGATGTCGGCCGACGACGATCGCCCGGCTCGTGCCGCGCAGCACGGCGAGCGGCGTGATGCCGGCCGAAAACGTGGTTTCGCCGGACAGCACCACCAGGCCCCCTCGCACGGATCCGAGAGCGGAGGCGGCGAGCGCTTCCACGAGCGGGCGCGCTCGCGTCAGGTCGCCGCCGGTGTTGAAGCGAAGGTCGAAGAGCAGCCGGCGCGGCGGACGGCGCTCGATCTCGGCCAGCAGCCGCTCGCTCCAGGCCGCGATGGTCTCGCTTCCGGGCGTGTCGACGGCGCGATTGAACTGCACGTAGATCACGCCGGCGCAGCGGGCGAAGCGGTAATCGGCAGGCGAGCCGGTGAGCCATTGCGGCAGCGGCGCCGAGGCGATCGCGTAGTGCCATGCCGGTCCGTTGGCGCGCGCAGGCGAGAGAAACCACCAGCTCTCCTCCGGGCCGTCGCGCCGCTCGAAGGCGCCCGGCTCGACGGCCAGCGAGGCGACGCCGTCGCGCGTCTCGACTCGGAATTCGGCGCTGCCATCCAGGTCGACGAGCCCCGCGGCGTGCAGCGCATCGGCGCTGGTGAGCGTGTAGCTGCCCATGTAGCGCGCCCAGCTCTCGTTGCCGGCGAAGAGCGGCCGGAGCGCGGCGAAGACCTCCTCGACCGGACGCCCGGCGACGTGGGTGACGCGGCCGCCGAGCAATTCCTCGGCCGCGCCCTGTGCCGCGACGACACGCCAGCCATCGTCGAAGCGCCACAGGCGCAGCGGATAGCGGCGCCAGTGGCCGCGGTTGCGAAGCAGGTACACGCGTGTGTGCGCGTTCGCGGACAGCGCCGCGATCCGCGCCAGCTCGGCGGCGATCTCGACGTCGTCGAGCTCGGCGAGGCGGCCGCCCAGCTGTTCCAGTCGACTCGTCGCGGCCTGTCGTGCCGGCGCCGGGTAGCTGCGGTCGCGAGCCAGGAAGACGTCTCGAACGACCGCCAGGTCTTCGCGCCAATCGTCGACGCGGGTCGACGCCGACGCCGACGTCGGCGACGGCGACGGCGACGAGGGAACGGGCAAGGGCGTTGGGTCGGCGCGGGCCGCGACGCCTGCGAGCACGACGACGGCGATCACGGCGCTGGCCACCGCGACCCCCCTGCGGGTGGCTGAACGACGAGCGACTGGAAGCATGAACGGCGAATCCGCTTGCTGAAGGACGGGACCCACTCTAGGCAACGGCCCTCGCCGCTGCACTCGCGTTGCGACGGCCGGCAGGTGCGCGCGACAGGCGTCGCGTTCCGGCCGACAGGCTTCGGCTTTGGCTTTGGCTTTGGCCGGCATCGGCGCCGGCGGCGCTGAGCATCGACAATCGTGCATGACCCGAAAGCCGCGCGCATCGCCGCCTTCGTTCGGCGCCGACGACTTCCGTGCCGCGCTCGCCATGTTCGCGACGGGCGTGACGATCGTGACCGCGCGCAGCGCCGCCGGCGAGCCGATCGGCCTCACCGCGAACTCGTTCAACTCGGTGTCGATCGTGCCGCCGCTCGTGCTCTGGAGCCTGTCGCGTCAGGCCGGATCGATGACCGCCTTCGAGCGCGGCTCGCACTACGCCATTCACATCCTCGCCGCCGACCAGCACGCGCTCGCCGAGCGATTCGCCAGCAAGGACGTCGACCGCTTCGAGGGACTCCCGTTTCGCGAAGGCGCCGGCGGCGTTCCGCTCCTCGACGGCGCCGCCGCCGTCTTCGAGTGCTTCAACCGCAGCCGCTACCAGGAGGGCGACCACGTCATCTTCGTCGGCGAGGTCGAGTCGTGCCAACGCCGCCCGGGCGCCCAGCCACTGATCTTCCATGGTGGCCGTTATTTCACCGAACTCCCGCTGTAGCGGCGCAACTGCGGCAGCCGCGGATTGGAAGCGGGCCCAGCGGGCCCGGCCCCTCCCTCTCGGAGGGAGGGGAGCGAAGCGGGGAGGGAGCAATCCTGGTCAGCGCAGCGCGGTGGCAAGGCCACCGAGGTAGGCGCGGACGCGCGGATCGGACTCGAGCGTTTGCCACGTCGGCGCGTGGGTGAGGCGGCCGCGATCGACGAAGACGAAGCGGTCGCAGCTCTCGCGCAGGATGTCGACGTGGTACGGCTCGTTGGGGTGCAGGCAGAGGAAGACGAGCCGGTCGCGACGGCGCAGGGCGCGGAAGAAGTCGAGCATGAAGCCGATGTAGCCGTCCTGGGAGTTGAACTGCGGCTCGTCGAAGAGGTGGACGAGCGGCGCGCCGCTCGCCGCTCGCGCCATCGTCACTTCCGGCCGGGTGCGCCGGAAGCGACGCACCTGGTACGACTGGTGGTAGTGGATCGCCACCCGGTCGCGCTCGCCGTAGCGGACGGCGTGGATGTCCTGCCCGGCGACGACGACGCGGCCGCTCGACGGCACGTTGCTCCCCGTGATGAGCTCGAAGAGCGTCGTCTTGCCCGAGCCGTTCGGGCCCAGGACGCCGACGACGCACGGCGAGTCGATCGTGAAGTCGGCTTCGAGCGAGAACGTGACTTCGGGCCGCAGCACGCCGCGCTTGTACTGCTTGGCGAGACGGTCGACGTGGAGCAGCGGCGCAGCCATGATGGTCAGACGCCGAGAAGCGCGACGCGCCGCGCCGCATCGTCGCGGAGCGCCGCCGCCGGGCCGTGGTGAACGACGCGGCCGCGGTCGAGCACGTAGACGCTGTCGGCGAGGGCGAGCGCGCTCGCCACGTTCTGCTCGACCAGGAGGACGGCGATTCCTTCGTCCTTCAGGCGCGCGATGGTCTTCATCACGTCCTGGACGATCTTCGGCGCCAGGCCCTGGCTCGGCTCGTCGAAGAGGACGAGCCCGGGCGCGCCGACGAGAGCGCGCGCGATCGCCACCATCTGCATCTCGCCGCCGGACAGGTTCTCGCACTCGCGCTGCATCAGGTACTCGAGCGCGCTGAAGATCTCGAAGCACTCGCTCTCGCGCCAGGCGCGGAACTTCGTCTTCTTGCGCGCGAT
>Ga0105248_10001588_pt1 | contig 25327 bp, 17 predicted proteins | sample KBSS34metaG_FD_81524 | JGI IMG/M metagenome (GOLD analysis project Ga0105248, IMG submission 81524) | Switchgrass rhizosphere microbial communities from Kellogg Biological Station, Michigan, USA - KBS S3-4 metaG | ecosystem: Host-associated > Plants > Roots > Rhizosphere > Soil | place... | reverse complement strand
CGCGCCGACACCGAGGCCCTGATCCGCGCCTGGCGCGGCCGCGGCCGGCTTGGCTATGCGGTCACGCCGCGGTTCGCCCTCACCTCCACCGACGCCCAGCTGGCGGCGGCGGGCGAGATCCTGCAGGCCCACCCCGACGTCCTGCTGCACACTCACATGTCGGAAAACCTCGACGAGATCGCCGCCGTCGGCGAGCTCTTCCCGCAGGCGCGCGACTATCTGGACGTCTACGACCGCTTCGGCCTGGTGACGCCGCGCTCGGTGTTCGCCCACTGCGTGCACGCCTCGGAGGACGCCCTGCGGCGGATGGCGCGGGCCGGCGCGTCGGCGGCCTTCTGCCCCTCGTCGAACCTGCTGCTCGGCAGCGGCCTGTTCAGCCTGCGCCAGGCCTGCGCCTGCGGCGTGACGGTCGGCCTGGGCAGCGACGTCGGCGCCGGCGCCTCCTTCCACCTGCCGCACATGATCGGCGAGGCCTACAAGGTCAGCCAGCTGAAGGGCGAGAGCCTCGACCCGCTGCACGCCTTCCACCTGGCCACCCTCGGCGGCGCCCAGGCGCTGAACCTGGCGGACCGGATCGGCAACCTCCTGCCTGGCAAGGAGGCCGACTTCCTGGTGCTCGACACCGCGGCCACGCCGCTCCTGGCCCGGCGGATGGCCCAGGCCCGCACGATCGGCGAGAAGCTCTTCGTGCTCAGCCTGATCGGCGACGACCGGGTGGTCGAGCGCACCTACCTCGCCGGCCGGCTGGCGCACAGCCGCGACTGTTAGGTTCGCACTAACTTCCCTCCCGAATATGACCGTCATCCCGGTTTCGCGAAGCGAAGACCGGGACCCATGAACATCGGAGAACGAGAATTTGCGCGGCGCGGACGCGTCCCGCCTTGCAGCGCCGCGTGCATGGGTCGCGGTCTTTTCGCTACGCGAAAAACTGGGATGACAGTCGTAGGGATCCTACCCCTTCGACAGATATACGAACCGGGCGATGAACAGGCCGGCCAGGGCGAACAGCAGCCAGTCGCTGCGCTTGGCCTGGCCGCGGAACAGCTTCAGCGCCGCGTGGCTGGTCAGGCCGAAGGCCAGGCCGTTGGCGATCGAATAGCTCAGCGGCGTGACGACGATCGTCAGGAAGGCCGGGATGGCGGCCGAGGGGTCGGCCCAGTCGATCTCGGCGATCGAGCCCATCATCAGCGCCCCGACCAGGATCAGCGCCGGGGCGGTCGCCGCCGCCGGGATCGCCTGGACCAGCGGGGTGAACAGGATGGTGGCGAAGAACAGCAGGCCGACGACTACGCTGGTCAGTCCCGTGCGGCCGCCGGCGGCGACGCCGGCCGCGCTCTCGATATAGCTGGTCACCGTACTGGTGCCGGCCACCGCCCCGGCCATGGTGGCGACGGAATCGGCGATGAAGATCCGGTTCAGGCGGGGGATCGTCCCGTTCTCGTCGATCAGCCCGGCCCGCTTGGTGACCGCCACCAGGGTGCCGACGTTGTCGAACAGGTCGACGAACAGGAAGACGAAGACGATCTCGATCACCGTCAGGAACAGGCCGCCCTGCAGGTTGAAGGCGCCGCCGAGGTCCAGCTTGAACGCCGTGGCCGAAAGGTCGGCCAGGTTCAGCGAGCCCGGCTTGACATGCGACAGGCCGAGCGCCCAGCCGGCCAGGGCGGTGACGATCACCCCGACCAGGATCGCGCCCTGAAAGCGCCAGGCCTGCAGCACCGCGATCAGCACCAGCCCGCCGATAGCCAGCGCCGGGGCGGGCTGGGTGAGGTCGCCCAGGCCGACCGCCGTCGCCGGATTCGGCACGATGATCCCGGCGTCGCGCAGGCCGATGAAAGCGATGAACAGGCCGATCCCGGCCGCCACCGCGGCCAGCAGGGAGCGTGGGATGACGCCAACGATCAGCTGTCGCACCCCCGCAAGCGTCAGCAGCAGGAAGGCGACGCCGGAGATGAAGACGCAGCCCAGCGCCGTCTCCCAGGGCACCCCCATGCCCTTGACGACGGTGTAGGTGAAGTAGGCGTTGAGCCCCATGCCGGGGGCCAGCGCCAACGGATAGTTGGCGATCAACCCCATGAGGATGCAGCCGAATCCGGCCGAGACGCAGGTGGCGGCCGCCACCGCCCCTACCGGCAGGCCGGCTTCGCCAAGGATCGTCGGATTGACCACCACGATATAAGCCATCGTCAGGAAGGTGGTGAAGCCGGCGAAAACCTCGGTTCGGATGTTGGTGCGATGCGCCTGCAAGCCGAAGAGGCGTTCCAGCATTCTCACTCTCCTGAAGCGGTCGCCGTCGCCGGACGATCGACGGCGGTGACCGTAGACAAGCAGCGTCCGGGTCGGACGGACGCGCGCGTCCGCCCGACCCGGCGCCAACACTCAGAACTTGGCGTCGAGCCGCAGCTCGACCGTACGGGGATCGTTAAGCACCAGGAAGTCGTTGCCGTAGAAGGTCGGCGACGGCTGCCAGTTCTTCTCGTTCGTCAGGTTATAGACGGAGACCGTCGCCGTATACTTTCCAAACTGATAGAAAACTGCAGCATTGGCCGTGTACTGCCATGGGATCTTGGGCGACTTGTAGTAGCCGCCCGCGTCGATGATGCTCTGCGGCAGCGGGATCAGTCCGCCAAGGCTGGAGGCCGTCATGTCGAGCTGGCCGGAAGGCGTCAGGGCGATCGGGCCCGTCACCTGCAGCCCGCCGCGGACGCCAAGGCCGTTCTCGAACTTGTAGTTTCCCAGCACGTTGAAGACGTGCTTGGGAACGCCCGGGTCGTCGAACTTCTGGCCCGGCTCGAAGGTCGCGAAGATGGCCGCGCCGTCGACGTTGACGCCCGGCTCAGCGGGATAGTCGTAGAAGCCCGGCGCCCTGTTGAGGGTGGTCTTGATGTAGGAGTAGCTGGCGGTGGCGAAGAAGCTGCGGGACGGCTGGTAGTTCGCTTCCATCTCGATGCCGCGGATGTTCGCCTGGGCGGTCTGGGTGCCGCCCTGGCCGATGGCGATCCCGCGCTTCTGGTCGAAGACAGCGGCGCCGGCGAACAGCTTGTCGTTCAGCAGGTTGAACTTCACGCCCGCCTCGTAGAGGTAGCTGTTGGCGCGCATCAGGCTGCTGTCCGGCACCTGGGTGTAGGCGTTGATTCCGCCCTCCCCGCCGTTCGGGTTGGTGCTCTGGGTCCAGTCGAAGGTGAGATAGGTGCTCACCCAGGACTGCGGACGCCAGACCAGGCTGGTGTTGAGGTTGCCCAGGCCATACCAGCCGGTGGTGTGGCTTTGCGGCAGGTTGTTGAAGCAGCAGGTCTCGCCGCCGATCGGGTCGTAGGACTTGGCCTTCACCGCATCGATGCGGCCGCCGAACAGCAGGCTGAGCTGGGGCGAGAACTCCATCCGATCCTGGAAGAACACCCCCCAGTCGTAGACGTCGGAAATGCCGGTGTTGCCGAAGCTGACCGAGTCGCGCCCCGGCACCCCGAACAGGGTGCGGCCGAACGAGCTCTTGTAGAGAAAGGCGTCGCCGAAGGCGAGGTGATAGGCGTCGTCGTATTTCCACAGCGCCGGGTTGCCGGTCAGGTCATAGACCGAGGCGGTCTCGACGCCGAAGTCGCTGATGTAGTTGACGTGCGCCAGGCGGAAGGTGACGCCGGCGACCATCTGGTTGTGCACGCCGGCGAGGTCGAAGGCGCCCTTCAGGGCGGTGCGGCTCTCGATGCTGTAGGAGCCGCGCGAAGAGTCCGCATAGTAGTAGTATTCCCTGTTGTCGCTGTCCTGATAGGCGAAGAAGGTGTTGTTCTCCACGCTCCAGTCGTTGTTGAAGCTGTAGCTCTGGATCAGCTGGGCGTTGTAGGTCTTGGCCAGCGACGAGGTTCCCTCCGTCTGGTCGATGGTGGTCCGCAGATTGATGGGGACCGCGCTGGTCAGGTTGATCTCAGCCAGGATCGGCGGGACCGGCGCATAGGGGTTGGCCGCCGAGCCCGAGGGTATGGGCGGCGACCCGATCAGGGCCGAGAAATATTCCACCCCGTCGGGCGCGCCCTGCAGGTAGAGGTGGTGGTCGATCAGGTTCTGGCTGACCCGGTTGATGCCGACGTTTTCGGTGTACTGCTGGACGTTGATCTCGGCGTTGAAGTCGAGCTGGTAGTTGTCGTTGGGCGTCCACCGCACAGCGCCGTAGACGGCGTTCTTGCGCATGTAGTGGCCCTGGAAATAGCTGTTGGTGCTGTCCTCGCCCGAATAGCTGAGGATGAAGGCCAGTTCGCCGGGCTTGATCGGTCCGCCGATATCGATCACCGCGCGGCGATTGCCGATGCTGTCGATGGTCAGCGAGGCCGAATTGTTCCAGGCGTTCATCTTCGGCCGCTTAGTGAGCAGGTCGACGCTGCCCCCGACCCCGGGGCCCGGGCCGTTGATCACGCTGGCCGGGCCCTTGGTGATGGCGATGTTCTCGATGCTGTCGAAGTTCGGCGGCGCGCCATAGCCGTTCTGGGTGAAGCTGTTGCGCATGCCGTTGATGAAGACGTCGGCGTACTGGCCACGGATGCGCGGGATGTTCGGCGTGCCGAACGAGGAGTCCGAATAGCTGGACGACGTCAGGTAGGAGAAGGCCCGCGGGTCCTTGATGTTCAAGGTGTTCAGCTGCGTCGTGGAGAGCAGGGTGGTGTTGCGCGGCGTGTCCATGACGTTGAGGTCGAGCCCGTAGGCGGAGCTCGTCTGCAGCCGGGTCGGAAGCACCGTCTCCTTGTACGGCACGCCATTGACCACGACCTCCTCGACATTGGTGGTCTTCGGCGCAGCGTCGGCGGCGGTCTCGGCGGCTAGGGTGCGGCTCGGCGCGGCGCCGGCGATCAAGGCGAGGACCGAGCAGGTCGCCCCCAGCGCTGCGGCCCACCGCGGCCGAACTCCACCCATGGCTGGACGCGCGACCGCCCCGGTCGCAACTTCAAGATATGACTGAACCAAGACAACCCCCTCGCCTCATGGCTTTGCCCCAGTAAGAGGGCAAACGCGCGATCTTCACGGACTAGTGCCCGTAAGATGACAAAATCACCTCAGGCGCCGAGAGCTTGGGCATGAGAAGGTGGCAAGTGCATGAGGAGTCGCCGTGTTTTACCTCGGGCTCCGGTTGATCCTGCGCCAGCGACGAGATTCGGGTCAGCGGCGACGTCGAAGACCACGACGAACGTCTGCCGGCGCGCAACTATTCCTAGTTGTCCGGCCACCGCGCCAAGCTTGACCCGATCGCCGGGCGTCGGCCCAAGCGCTCAGAAGCGCCAGCCGACGACCGCGCTCTCGAAGGCCTCGAAGCGGGTTTCGAGGTCGGCCTGCAGCCGGGCCTTCTCGCTCGTGCGGAGCAAGGCCTGGCAGCTCGCGCCGCCCCTTCCCCCGGCGCAGGCGTCGACCGGCGTGCCGATCGTCCCGCCCTGCCAGAGGCTCGCCCCGGGCAGGAAGGCGTATTCGAGGCTCGCCCGCGCGATCCCCTTCAGTTCGAGGTAGCGCAGGCCGTGCTCCCGCGCCGCACGGACGTACTCGTTGGTGAGGTCGGTGCGCAGGATGCCTTCGTCGTCCGTCGACAGCACCACCGGCACGCCGGCGCGCCGATAGAGGGTGAGCGGGTGCTCCGCCCCCTTCACGCCGAGGATCACGTCGTTGCTGGTGAGGTTGATCTCGACGGCGACCTTGTCGCGCGCCATCCGCGCCAGGGTGATCGCCGCGCCGTCCTCGTAGGCGATGTCTGTCCCGTGACCGATCCGCTGGGCGCCGCCGACGTCGATGGCCTTGCGGATGTGATCGCGCATCGCCGCCGGCGGGACCATGCCGCGCGCCAGTTCGCCAGCGTGCAGGGTCCGTCGCACCTTGGGATATTTCCCTTCGAGGAAGCGGAACATCGCCATGTGCAGGTCATAGTCGCGCAGCGAGATCGGCGCATCTTCGGGCTGGACGATGTTCACACCGACGTAGCGCGGATCGCGATCGGCGATGAGGAAGGCCAGGACCATCGCGCGGAACGCCTGCGCCGGCGGCAGGCCGCGCCAGACCCAGGCGAGGTAGCGGATCTCGACCCGGCAGGCGGGGCTGTCGGGAGCCTGGTCGCAGCCCAGCCGCTGGCGCGCGTGCGCCTCGTCGCGGTCCAGCTCGGCCATGCCCCGGGTCAAGACCGGGCCGGCGGCGGCCAGCTCGCGATGGTAGGCCTCGGCCAGGCCCGTGGCATCGAGCGGCGTCGTGGGACCTGCCAGGATATGGGCGTTGAGGGCGTTGGGATTGTTGATCAACTCGACGTATTCGACCTGGTCGCCGGCGGCTAACCGGCGCGTCGCCGCCAGCAGGTCGGGAACCCGGGCGCTGGCGACCGACCCGAACTTGCCGAAACTGGCGAAGAACTGGGTATGGCCCGAGACCTCGTTGCGGCCGACGCCGCGCTGCAGGCCGCGCGTCGACAAGGCGTCGACCAGTCGTCCGTAGGCGACCGGATCGCGCTCGCCCAGCCCGCGCACGGCGGCGCCGGACGCGCAGGGCGGCGGAACCAGCCGCGGGCCGACCGGGTCGACGCAGTAGCCGGCGTCGGCCGCCCAATCGAGATAGTCCTCGGCGTAGGGCGTGCCCGACAGATGGTTGTGCAGGTCTGCGCCCTTCGGCATGGCCTGCAGGAAGACGCGCAGCTGCGTCGGGCTCGCCGCCACCTCGTCGAACCGGACGGCGGCGGCCTGTTCAGAAGAGGCCTGCGCCCCCACTGCCGGCAGGGCGAGGACCAGGACCGCCAGCGCGAGCTCGAGAATTCGCATCAGGGCTTCGCCGCCGATCCGGGGATCGCGGCCTGGTAGCGGCTCCAGTTTGCGCTCAGCGCATCGACCACCGGGCGGCCCACCGCGTAGGCGGCGGCGAGCGCCGCGGGCATGGCCGAGAGGCCTGAATTCTCCTGCGCCAGGCTGGTGGCGGCGTCCACGCCCGGCGGCGGGGCGCTGTAGTTGGCGCCGGTGCGCAGCACCAGCACGCGGGCGGTGTCCGCCCGGCCCAGCTTCTGCAGGGTCTGCACGGCGCGCACCACCCCGCTGTCCTCCATCGCGGTCATGACGAAACGCCCCGTCCCGCCGGTCCAGTAGGCGGTCCAGCGCTCGGCATATTGGTTCATCAACGTCCCATGCCAGAAGGTCTGGCCGGTGACCTCGTCGCCGACCATCACCCGCGGCGGCTGCAGCGCTTCGGGCTCGCCCACATAGGGCGCGCGCTGCGCCTGCAGGCTCGGGGTGTCCGCCAGGACGACGTCCTTCGTCAGGCCGAAGGCCCAATCCCGCAAGGCGGCGTTGAGCGGGAAGATCGCCCCGTCGTCATCCGTCGGGGCCGGGGTCTCGTAGGGCCTGGTCCGCCCCAGCGGTATGCGCCCGGTGGGCCAGCCGGCGGGGATCTCCCGCGAGTCGATCTCGTAGCCGTAGTCGGTGTCGATCACCGAGCCGATCCAGGCGGCGGATCCGACCGAGGCCGCGTTCGGGTTCACCCCGGCGATCGCCGCCACCAGCCAATAGGCGTGGCGCAGGTCGAAGCGAGGATCGGCGCCGAGCGCCATCACCGCGGTCGCCGCCCGGTTGGTGCCCATGCCGGTGTTGATCGCCAGCACATGGGTCGCGGGATCATAGCGCAGGTCGCGCGCGCCGGCCGGAAAGGCCAGCCGCTGAGGCAGGACGCTCGCCCAGGCCTGGAATTCGCCGGGCTTGTCGCCGACGTCCTCGCCGATCTCGAAGGCGGTGACCACCACCACCCGAACCTCGATCGGCGCGGCGCGCGCGCTCGGCGCGACGCCGAGCAGGCCGAGGGCGAAGACCGCCGCCAGCACTCCAGACCTCAGCATGTTTGATCTCTCCTGGCGGCGGGGGCGCATCATGGCGTCCCGGCGCCCCCGGGAATCGCGTCCTTGTAGCGGTTCCAGTTCTTCAGCAGTTCATGCACGACAGGCGCCCCGACTCGATAGTTGGATTCGTAGGCGACCAGCTGGCCCGGCCCCTCGTCGCCGACGCTCGCCAGCGCCGAGACGCCGGGCGGCGGGGTCGAGGGATTGCTCGCCGTCCTGAGCACGAGCACCCGGTTCATGTCGACCAGGCCCTGCTTGGATGCAGTCAGCATCGTCCCCGCCAGCGACTGGCTTTCCATATTGGTCATGGCGAACACGCCCTGCCCGCCGGTCCACAGCTTCACCCAGTCGCGCGCCCACTGGGTGCGCGAGGGACCGTGCCAGTAGCGCTGCGCGCCGAGCGTCTCGCCCATCAGCACGAAGGGCGGCCGCTGGGCGTTGGGAAAGCCTGTCCAAGCCGCCCTCGCCTTCTGCAGCTGCGGACTGTCGGGGATCGGCGTGTCCTTGGTCATGGCGAAAGCCCATCGCGCCAGGCCCGGGTTGAGCTTCAGCGCCATGCTGAGTTTGCCGGCGTCGGTCATGCCGGCGAAGCTGTCCGGATCCGCCGGCAGGGTATTGGGCGCCTTGGCGCCGATGGCGAACAGACCGTAAGGCCAGGCCTTGGGGACCTCGCGGTCGTCGAACTCGCGCAGGGTGTCGCCTTGAACCACCCACCGCGCCCAGGCCGCGCTGCCGACCGAGGCCACCTGCGGGTCGACGCCGGAGATGCCGGTGAACAGCCAGTAGGTCTTGGTGAAGTCGAAGCGCGGGTCGAGCAGCAGCGCCATCAGCTGTTCGGCGACCCCGCCGATCATCGAGTCGGTGCTGCCCCAGCGGATGCCGTAGAGCCCCTCGGCGTTGCGCCGCAGGGGGTGCAGGGCGCCCTTGATCGGGATCACCTCGGTCAGCTTCTCGCGTTCGGCCCAGAGCTGGAATTCGCCCGGCGCGTCGCCCATGTCTTCGCCAGGCTCGAAATTGGCCAGCACGATCACCTTGACCGGGATCGCGGCGACCGTCGGCAAGGCTGGAACCGCCGGCTCCATGGCGTGGGCTGACGCCTGCACGGCCAGGGCCAGCAGGGCGGCTCCGGCCAGGGCGCGCCCCAGCCGTCTCGCCTGGTCGAACATAGTTGCAGACTCCGGCTGTCGCTCCGCGTTTACGAACCCGAGTAGGCGTAGTGCAGGTCAGAACACCTTCTTCAGGGCGACGCCGTAGGTCCGCGGATCGTTGACCATCCCCGTCAGATTGTTGAAGTCGATCGCGCTCTCGGACCGGATCTGGTTGGTGATGTTGCGGACGAACGCCGCCACCTCCAGGCCGTTCTGGGTCTGATAGCCGACGCGCAGGCCGCCCTGCAGCTCGTAGCGACCTCTGAATTCGCTGGCGTCGTACAGGAAGTAGTTGATCGAGCTGCGGTAGAACCAGTCGGTGTAGACATAGATCTGATCGCCGCTGGCCAGGGGCCAGGCGTACCGGGCCGTCGCATTGACCACGTAGCGCGGCGCCTGCGGCAGCCGGTTGCCGTCGATCAGGGCGTTGCCGTCCGAGTTGAGCGGGTCATTCACCGTGCACACGCCCGAACCGCAAGGGGCGATCGAAATGTTCGCGTCCTTGATCTCGGTGTAGTTGTAGCTCGCGCCGAGCGTCAGCGACAGATTGTCGATCGGCTGGGCTTCGATGTCCATTTCGAGGCCGGCGCCGATCGCCTTGTCGGCGTTCAGCAGGCGTGCAGAGTTGAAGGTTCCCCCGACCGCGGTCAGCTGCATGTCCTTGGTGACAAAGTAATACCCGTCGAAGTCGAAGCGGACCCGCCCGTCGAACAACCGGGTCTTGATCCCGGCCTCGCCCGAGGTCGTCGTCTGTTGCTTGGCCGTCGTCGGAACGCTGAAGAAGTTGACGCGATCCTGGATAGCAGGCCCGAGATAGCCGGTCGCGATGCGCGCGTAGACGTTCATGTCCGGGTTGACGACATAGGTGGCGCTAATGTCGCCGGATAGGTTGCTGCCGTTTACCTTGTTCTGCGCCGGCAGGGTGACCCCGGTCAGAATGCCGTCGCCGAAAATCAGATCCTTCTTGTGGTCGTCCGAATACCGGAGACCGGCCCGCACCGTGAGCGCGTCGGTCGCCTTGTACTCGCCCGAGGCGAAGACGCCGACGTTGCGGCTCTGGTCGTGGTGCCGCACATTGCCGTCGATCGCGCCCGTTGTCGTGAAGTCGAGCTCGTTGTAGCTCAAGTTCGAATAGAAGAAATAGACGCCTGCCTGACCACGGAACTTGCCGAACTGCTCGCTCTCGAAGCGCAACTCCTGGCTGTACTCCTGCGGCCGCGAGGTTCCGCCGGTGCTGACCGGGAACAGGGCGTTGTTCAGGCCCAGCGGCGGGAAGACGTAGTTGTCCCCCCCGTCGATGTCGCCGTCGCTGGTGACGTTGGTCTCCTCGTAGGAGGAGATCGAATGCAGCTGGCCCAGCCCATCGAGGTGATAATTAAGGTGGAGGCTCGCGCCGGCGGATTTCACCTTTTGCGAGAGCCTGCCGTCGAGCGCGACCTTGTCGACATCGAAGTCCGGGACGAACTTGTTGCTGCCCTGCTGGAAAATGCCGGCGCGGAACACGCGCGGAGTGCCATGCAGCACCCGGCCGTGCAGGTTCAGCAGCGCATCGAAATCGTCCGCCTTGTAGGCGAGCTGGAAGCGCATCGCCGCGTCGCTGTAGCCTTCCAGATCCTGCTTGCCGACGGGATCGGTGTTGGTGACCCAGCCGTCGCGGCGTTGCAACATGCCGGACAAGCGGGCGGAGAAGCCGCCGCCGAGCGGGCCGCCGACAGCGCCCTCGGCATTGACCGTATTGTAGGTGCCCCACGAGATCGAGCCGTAGCCGCCGTAGGTGTCGGAGGGTTTGGCCGAGTCGATCTTGACGACCCCGGCTGGCGTGTTTCGGCCGAACAGGGTGCCCTGCGGGCCACGCAGCACCTCGACGTCGGCGAGGTCGAACACGGGATAGGACTTCAAGAGCGGATTTTCGAGGGCGACGTCGTCGTAGACGACCGACACCGGCTGGGCGGAATTGATGTCGAAGTCGGTGTTGCCGAGGCCGCGGATGTAGAAGCGCGGGAAGGTGCGGCCAAACGAGGACTCGACTACCAGGCTCGGCGTCCGACCCGAGAGGAAGCGGATGTCCAGGCCGCTCGAATTGAGCACGTCCAGCTTCTGACCGGAAATGGCGGTCACGGCGACCGGCACATCGATGGTGCGTTCGGCCCGCCTCGTCGCGGTGACGATGATCTCGCCGACCTGACTGCCAGGCGCCGCGTCAGCCGCCGCCTCCGCCGTCTCCGCCACGGCGACGCCGCTCATCGCGGCGGTGATCGCCACGACCGACGCCGCACCCAAAAATCCAGCAACACGCCCCCGAAACATCCAAACGCCCCCGCTCACAATTGCGCCGGGAACGTAACTGCGGGAACAGGGTCCGACCAAATGCAATGAACTCCACGGACCGTTGCAAAAAAGAGCACAAGCTGGATGCCCGCATTCTCCCGCTTCCTGCGGTACTTCATGGTGGTCGGCCGGCTCGGTTCGATCCGTAAGGCGGCCGAGGAACTGAACGTCTCGGCCTCGGCGATCGACCGGCAGATCCTGCGGGTGGAGGCCGACCTCGGCGTGCGCCTGTTCGAGCGGCTGTCGACGGGATTGCGGCTGACCGCGGCCGGCGAGATCCTGATGGCGGCCGGCGGCCGCTGGCAGAAGAACCTGCTCGACGTCACCGCGCAGATCGAGGATCTGCGCGGCCTCAAGCGCGGACACGTCGACATCGCCGTCATCGACGCCCTGGCCAAGGGCTACATCCCCCGGATCATCCGGTCGATCCAGGAGCAGTATCCGGGCATTTCGATCGGCCTGAAGGTGCTGGAGAACGACGATGTCCGGCGGGCGATCGCCCAGGGCGACGTCGACTTCGGGATCTTCTTCGAGCCCCAGTCCTACAAGGACCTGACGGTGCGCGCCTTCGTCGAGGTGGTGCTCGGCTTCGTCACGCCGGTGGGCCATCCGCTCGGGCAGGCGCGAGAGGCGCGGTTTTCAGCCTGCGCCGACCTGAAGCTGGTGGTGCCGGCCGAACCGCTGGCGGTGTGCCAGCAGGTCGCGGTGCTGGAAGGCGTCACCGGCCTGGCGATGGAGATCGCGGTGAGCTGCGACGATATCCAGATGATCACCTCGCTGGTGCAGCAGGGCGTCGGCATCGGCATCCTCACCTCGCTCGACGTGATCCCGGAAGTGCGCAGCGGCCTCCTGGCCTTCACCCGGATCACCGACCAGGTGCTGCGGCCGATGACGCTCGCCCTGTGCACCGCCTCGGCGCGAACCTCTTCGCACGCCGCCGGCGTCGTGCTCAGCGAGATCGAGAACAGCTTCCAGCAGCTGGGCTATCCGGCGTCGATCCAGGCGGACGGCTGGGCCGAGCGCCGCTGATCCTCACTTCGCCCGGGCGCTGTTGGCCATCAGCTTGACCATCAGGGCTTCCATCCGCTGGGGATCGATCGCCCGCACCACCTCGGCGCTCTGCTCGCCGAGCCCGGGCTGGTAGCCAGCCCGCCAGGACAGCATGTCGCCGTAGCCGGCGCTGAACTGGGTGTTGAAGTCGATGAACAGCCGGTCCCGCTCGGTCACCAGCGCGGGATCGAGCCAGACGGCGGCGGCGATCTCGTCCCACAACGGAAACCCCGGCTCCCACTTCGCCAGCACCGCGCCGATATCCGGCCGCGCGGCCTTGGCCAGGCGGGCGAGCAACTCCGGCGTCAGTTGGGTGGCGGTCGAGGGATCCACCGGGACCACGGTGATCTTCTTCCACGGGCTGCGCGCGACGATGCTGGCGGCCTCGGGGTCGAAGCGGATGTTGAATTCGCGCCGCGGAGAGTTGGCGTATTCCCGCGCGAACTCGGCGGCGGAGCGGTTGTCCAGCACCTGGTGGGGGTTCAGGCTGCCCCCCATGTAGACCAGCTCCTTGGCGAGCGAGGCGAACGCCGGGTCGAGGCGCTGGGCGAGCGCCAGGTTGGTCATCGGCCCGCCTTCGATAATGGTGACCTGCCCCGGATATTTCCGCACCATGCGGATCATGAAGTTGGCGGCGATCTCGTCCCTGGCCTTGGTCTTGGGCGCGCCCCACGGCAGGTCGTCCACCGGATCGTCGGGACCGTAGTATTTCGGCGTGCTCTGGGCGGTGGGCTCGGCCCACTGCTTCATCCAGGCCCCCTTCCAAGTCAGCTTGCCGTAGATCGTCTCCCAGCGAGCGGTCTGCGCCTCGGTGTTGAGCAGCGGATAGGTCGCGCCCTGCACCACCGGCACGTCGGTGCGGCCGACGATCTCCAGACCGCGCAGAGCATAGGCCGTCGCCCGGTTGGCCCAGACGTTGCCGGAGACCGAGGTCAGGCCCAGCACCTCGACGTCGTCCGCCTCCAGCAGCATCATGTGCATCAGGCTGAAGCCCTCGTCGTCGATGATCACCTTGCGCCGGGCCTCGCCGGCCTGGGCGGCGGCGCCGACGAGCGCGGCCACGAGGCCGACGAGCAGCAGCCTCAGCGTCCGCGCGGCGCGCGTGCGAAAATCCCGGAACCTCGTCATCAATCATCCTTTGGTGAGCAGAGCGGCGGCGGGACGGCCGTTCGAAAGACGGCGCTCCGGCCCCAAACGTCGCTGCGGCAGGCCGCGGCGGATCGTCAAGCTTCGCCGCCCACGCACCGGAGATTTCCGACGCAACTGCCTGTTCCGCTCGCGCCGCTCAGCTCGCCGCGCGTCGGACCTCGGCTCACTTGAGCGGGCGCGGCGCACCGCAACCTGGCGTGGCAGGGATGACGCTGAGCCGGTTGGCCGCTGTCAGCGAACGCAGCGCGCCGATCGCCCCCATGCTGGACAGGGCGAAACTGTCGGTGGCCTCCGGCGTCAGCTGGCCCGAGAAGCTGGTGGCGATGAAGGCCGAATGCCCGCCGATCTCGCGGCCCTGGGCGATCAGCGCCCCGATCAGGTGGTCGGCTCGCCGCAGGCCTGCCCCAGGACGATGCGGTCGCCGGCCCGCAGGAATTGGCGCAGGTCCAGGCCGGCCGCGCCGGCGACCACCGCCATCAGCGTCCGGCCAGCTTGAGCAGCGCCTGGGCGCGGGCGAGGTAGGGCCGGTCGAGCATGCCGCCCTTGTAGCCGATCGCCCCGACGCCGGGGTTGGCGGCGAAGATGTCGACGATCTCCTGGGCCCGGGCCACCTCCTCGGCGGTCGGGGTGAAGGCGGCGTTGATGACGTCGACCTGCGCCGGGTGGATCGCCAGCATGCCGCGGTAGCCGTCGCGGCGGACCTGTTCGGCCCGCTTGCGCAGGCCCTCGAGGTCGCGGAAGTCGCCCTGGATGGTCTCGATCGGCGCTACGCCGGCGGTCGCCGCCCCGATCAGGCAGAGGCTCCGCGCCAGCTGGTAGGTGAAGGCGTAGCTGCCGTCCGGATTGCGGTTCTCGCTGGCCCCCAGAGAGTCGGCGAGGTCCTCGGCCCCCCAGGTCATCGCCACCAGCCTGGGCGCCCCGGCGTAATCGCCGGTCGTGTACATCGCCTCGGCGCATTCGGTGACCAGGGCGATCACCTGGGTCGAGCCAGCCTCGACGCCGAAGGCGGCTTCCAGCGCCGTCAGATAGTTGTTCAGCAGCTCGACATCGGCCCGGCCGCGGGCCTTGGGCAGCATGATCCCGCCGGGACGGCCGGGCATGATCGCCGCCAGGTCGGTCACCGTGTGCGGACCGTCCAGTGGATTGACCCGCACCCACAGCCGCTCATGACCGTCCGCCTGGGCCTGCAGGAAGTCCCGCACCATGGTGCGCGCCTTCGGCTTCTCCTCCGGCGAGACCGCGTCCTCGAGGTCGAAGATGACGATGTCGGCCGGACTGGCCGCCGCCTTCTCCATCTTCCGTTCGCTGTCGCCCGGCGCAAACAGCCACGACCGCGCGCTGAAGACTTCGCCCTGACTCGCCATGTCGTTCGTTCCTCTGATTATCGTTTCCGGCCGAGGTCAGTAGGACTTCGGCAGCTCCAGCACCTTCTCGGCGAGGTAGTTCAGGATCATATGCGGGCTGATCGGCGCCGTGCGCGGGATCAGCACTTCGCGCAGGTAGCGCTCGACGTGGTATTCCTGGGCGTAGCCCATGCCGCCCAGCGTCAGCATGGCGCTGTGGCAGGCCTCGAACCCGGCCTCGGCCGCCAGATACTTGCCGGCGTTCGCCTCGACGCCGCAATCGAGGCCCTTGTCGAACAGGTTGGCGGCCTTCAGCACCATCAGGTTTGCCGCCTCGACCTGCGCCCAGGCCTTGGCCAGCGGATGCTGGATACCCTGGTTCATGCCGATCGGGCGGTCGAAGACGACGCGCTCGCGGGCGTAGCGGGCGGCCTTCTGGATCGCCACCCGCCCAAGCCCGGTCGCCTCGGCGCCCAGCAGGATCCGCTCCGGATTGAGGCCGTGCAGGATGATCTTGAAACCATCGCCTTCCGCGCCGATGCGGTCTTCCTCGGGGATGAACAGGTCCTCGATGAACAGCATGTTCGAATCGACCGCGTGCCGGCCCATCTTGTGGATCAGCCGCACCTCGATCTTCAAGCGGTCCAGGTCGGTGAAGAACAGCGACAGCCCCTGGGTCTTCTTCTTGACCTCGTCCAACGGCGTGGTGCGCGCCAGGATCATCATCTTATTGGCGACCTGGGCGACCGAGATCCAGATCTTCTCGCCGGTGACGCGATAGCCGCCGTCGACCCTCACCGCCCGGGTCTTCAGCTTGGTGGTGTCGAGTCCGGTGTTGGGCTCGGTCACCGCAAAGCAGATCTTGTCCTCGCCGCTCAGCACCGGCGGGATCATCCGCTGCTGCTGCGCCTCGGTTCCGAAGATGGCGACCGGCTGCATGCTGAACACCGGGCCGTGGATGCTGGAGGCTGCGGTCATCCCGCCGCCGGATTCGGCGACCGCCTGCATCATGATCGCCGCTTCGGTGATCCCCAGGCCAGACCCGCCGACGCTCTCGGGCATGGCGATGCCGAGCCAGCCGGCCTCGGCCATCGTCTTGTAGAACTCATGCGGAAACACGCCGTCGTGGTCCCGTTCGAGCCAGGACTCGTCGGGGAAGCGCGAACAGATCTTGAGGATGGCTTCCCGAATGCCTTCCTGGTCCGGCGAGAGTGAGAAATCCACCATCGAGAGCCCTGGCTGCGGGGAAAATATGCCGGGCGGCTTAGCAGCCCTCGCCGGCCGCAGCAACCGCGCATCATGCCGATATCGGCCACATGGACCGAAATAGGTATGACCTAGCGCAGCATCGTCCTCGACCTGCAGACCGAGGCTGGCAAGACCCCTGCGCAAGCTGATCGAGACCGCGGACGTCTTCATCCATTCGATGCGCGCCAAGGCGATCGCCAAGCTCGGCTTCAGCTACGACGCCGTCGCGGCGATCAATCCCGGCATCGTCTACACCAACTGCTACGGCTATGGCCGGCGCGGGCCCGAGCGGGACCGGCCCGCCTATGACGACACCATTCAGGCGGAATGCGGCCTGACCGCCGTCCAGCAGCTGCTGACCGGCGACGCCGACTACGTCGGCGCCATCATGGCCGACAAGGTGTCCGGCATGACCGCCCTCTACGCGACGATGATGGCGCTGTTCCACCGCGCCAGCACCGGCGAGGGCCAGGAGGTGGAGGTCGCCATGTTCGAGACCATGGCCTCCTTCATGCTGGTCGAGCACGCCAATGGCGCGATGTTCGATCCGCCGCTCGGTGCGGCGCGCTATCCCCGCGTGGTGGCGCCCAACCGCAAGCCCTACCGCACCAAGGACGGCTACATCTCGGCGCTGATCTACAACGACAAGCACTGGGGCCTGTTCGTCGAGGCGGTGCAGCCGGCCTGGGCCAGCAGCGAGCTCGCCACCCTCGAGCAGCGGGCGCGGCAGATCGACAAGGTCTATGGCCTGCTGGCGCAGACCTTCCTGGAGCGGACGACCGAGAACTGGCTCGAGCTGCTGACGCGGCTCGGCATCCCGGCCGCGCCGCTGCGCACCACCGACGAGCTGTTCGACGACCCGCACCTGAACGCCGTCGGCTTCTTCGAAACCGTCGACTCGCCGCAGGGCCAGCTGCGCTTTCCGGGCGTCCCGACCTGGTTCTCGCAGACCCCGGGCCGCGTCGCCGGCCCGGCGCCGGAGCTGGGGGCCGACACCCATGCGGTGCTGACCGAGCTTGGACTGGCCGACCCGCACGTCGAGCCGAAGCCGCACGCCGACGACGCAATGATCTAGCTAGAGCGAGCGGTGGAGAGCAGTCACCACACGGAGGCGCCAAGAGAATTCCGCGCCAGCTCTCTTCCACCGTGCGGGTAGCTATTTGTCCTTCGCCGGGACCGAAGTCTCGGGGGTGACGCCGTAATCCTTCGAATGCGTGCGGCCTCCGACGTCGACACCCTCCGCTGCAAGGCCGCGCTTCAACAGCTCCCTGATCGCGGCGGCCCTGCTCGGCATTCGGCGGGCGAACCGCCAGTCGTCCAAGGCGGTGAGTTCGTCGCCCGTAAGCATGACTTGAAGCCGTTCAATCCGATTCTGGTCGGCCATGCCCTTCCCCGCCTGCCGTACGCGACTCTGGCTCAGTATGATGGGACTGGGCAAATGCAGTCAAGAGCTCCGCTTGCTCAATAGGCGTCACTTACTCATAACGCGGACTCTCAGCACATTGGGCGAAGCGCGCTCGCTGCACAAGATTAGTAGAGGTATAATTTAAGTATATTTGATCTTTCCCCGAGTTCATCGGGAAAGTCGTTGCCTTAAAGGCTGTGGAGGCGCTATTTGGTTTGAGATCGGAAATCCATATGCCAGCACAGCTAGTGAAAACCCTGCTCGACCCAATCGAAGCACAGGATAATCAGCTCGCGGAAATTTGGCTGAAGGAGAGCGATCATCGGATCGCCAATAACTTGACCCTAGTAGGCGGCCTCCTGAGGCTTCAGGCCGCTGAAATCGTGAAGCGCCAGCGCGATCTTTCGCCCAAGGAAGCACTGCTCGCTCTTGAGGAAGCAAGCCGCAGGATCGAGACCGTTGGAAGCCTGCACCGGCTGTTGGCTCAACGGAGTGACAACGGGGACCTCGACGCAACCAAGTTCCTGCGAGATATAGCTGAGGCCACGGTGTTTTCGCAGACCCACGCTGGGCGAGCGTGCCTGACCTTTTTATCTTCGAAAGAATGTAGCGTTCGGGCGGCTCAGGCTCTGCCGATGGGCCTCATCGTAGGCGAACTCGTCACGAACAGCGTCAAGTACGCCCACCCGGCAGGTGTGAAAGGCGTGATCTCCGTGATGTGCGACCGCAACGCGGATGGCGGGATCGACCTCGAAGTTTCCGATGATGGGGTCGGCTTACCAGAAGGATTCCACCCCCAACGCGCAGAGAGCCTTGGACTCCGGCTGGTCCGAGTTCTGGCGCAGCAGCTCGGTGCTCGACTGACCTTTATCGAGCCCGGGATCGGTCTAACCGTTCGCGTCTCAGCGCCAGCGTGAGAGCGTTGCGCGTAGCACCAGCTCAGTCGTTCCAGCTTCAGAGCCAGCCGCGATGCGGAGCGTCCGCAACAGGTTGAGAGCGGAAGCTGGGCGCAGCGTGCCTTGCAGCGGGTGAACGACAGATTTCGAACCCGTTGCGGACCTGTCGGGCATCGCCGCCGGAAATTCCGCGGCCCTTAAAACCTCGAGTTGGAATTGGTGACCTTGTCCGGCGGGCCGCCGATCACATCCCAGTGCTCGGCGATCTTGCCATCTTGAACCCGAAAGATCTCGGCGACGGCTATCTCCGGCGCTCCGGGTGCGGCCGTGTAGCGCGCGTGGACGAAGACCATGTTCCCTTCGGCCACCGTCCGAATGACCTGCCACTTGGGATGGGGGGCTGAGCTGATTAGGCGCCGTAGAAAAACGACCGTGGCCTGAGCGTCGCCGCCGGCGCTGTCCTGGCTGTGTTCGATGAAGCCCGGCGCGCCGTAGCGCTTGAAAGCCTCTTCCGGCTTCATCTCCTGCAGGGCGAGCCGGTAAAAGGCGAGCACCACCGCCCTGGCCGAGGTGGAAGATCGTCCCCCAGCGGACGCAGAGATCGCGCAGACCGATAACAAGGCCGCAAGGCCGACAGCGCGCAGAAACGTCTTCATTCGGATATCCCACCGCGCGTGGTCGTCACGGGGCGCCTCGCGCGCACTCAAGGCCCACCGCGTTGGCGCGAAAGTGCTCTGCCGTGGCCCCGTCCGCAAACCACCTTTCCAAATTCCCAAGGTCCGCTTGGCGCGTGGCCACGACCTAGCCCCAAGACAGTGGGCGTAGGATCGCCTCTCGCGAGAGCGACTGTCGCGCTGGCTGCGCCGCTCTTAAGTTGGGAGCCGGCAATCCTGAAGTTGGATGGCCACGCAGATTCAACGTGCCTTAGCTCCGTCGCGGCGGCCGGTAGCCGAGGCTTCGGGAGATCGCCGCGGCCTCCTGCAGCACCTGGCGGGCCAGCTCGGCGCGCTGGTCCTGCAGCCGCGAGCTGGGGGCTGCGACGATCAGGGCGCCGATGACGGTTCCAGCGGCGTCATGGATCACCGAGGCCGTCCCCGTCACCCCGTCAGCCGCCTGGTCGATGGTCTGCGCCACGCCGGTCTTGCGGGCGTCCTCGACCGCCTCGGCCAGCCGGCGCTTTTCGGTCTCCGTCTGTTCCGTCAGTCGTTGCGGCTTGAGCCGGCGCAGATAGCGCTCCAGCGCCTCCTCCGGCCCCGCCGCCAGCAGGGCGCGCCCGCCCGCGGTGGAATACAGCGGGCGGCGATCGCCGATCGACACGGCGAACCGCACCGCGTTGCGGCTTTCGATGACGTCGACATAGGTCATCGTCTCCCCGTCCTCGTCGCGGACCGCGAACAGCACGGTCTCGTTCGACCGCTCCGCCAGCCGGCGCATGCCGTCGCGCACCAGGTCCGACGACTGGAACCGCCGCCGCGCCTCCATCAGGGCGCTGCCGAGGCCGAAGGCCCCCGGGCCGAGGCGATAGGCGCCCTCCCCCGAGACGACGAAATCCTCCTCGGCCAGCCCGCGCAGCAGGGCGGCCAGGCTGCTCTTCGGCGTGTTGAGCACCCGGCTGAGGTCGGCCAGGCTGACCGGCCTGGGACTGGCGCACAGGGCTTCCAGGATCTGGATCACCCGCGTGACGGACTGCGGAGAATTCACGCGGCGATCATCTTTGAGCATCGGGACATTCAGACTCCGCGGGGGCCAGCGGCCATATGCTGCGGAATCGCCGCCGTCGCCAAACGCCCAGGCAGGTCGCCCCCCGGGTTCACGCGCGCGGTCCTGCCGGCATGGCGCTCAGCTCCAGCCAGTCGAGCTCTTCCTCGATGCGCCGATAGGCGTCGTCGCCGATGGTCCCGGCGGTCCGCAGGTCGCCGATCGCGGTGCGCGATGCGCGCACCAGCCGCCGCCGCAGCTCGTTGTCGGGCCTGTCGCGGGGATCGACCCCGTCCCTCGCCAGCCCGAGCGCGCCGGCGTACTCGTCCCTGAGGCGCTCGGCGGCGGGCGTCTCATCGCCGTCCAGCTCGGCCATGGCGGCCTTCAGCGCCAGCTTGCGCGCCAGAGCGGTTTCGCGCTCGACGAGCGTGTCCTTCGGCAGCCGCAGCAGGCCCAGCAGCGGACGCAGCGTCAGGCCCTGGAGGATCAGCGTCCCCAGGACGACGACGAAGGCGGTGAACTGGATGAAGTCGCGGTGCGGAAAGCCGCCGGGCAGCGCCATGGCCGCCGCCAGGGTGACGATCCCCCGCATTCCACACCAGCCCACCACCAGCGCGCTCTGCAGCGTCGGCCGCCCCGTCGCGGATCCGGCGTCGGCTGGTTCCGCACGCCGGCTGCGCAACGAGACGACGGCGTGGTGGGTCAAGACCCAGGCCATGCGCACCGCGACCACGACCGCGAGGATCACCAGGGCCGCTCCCAGGTAGCGGAGCCGGTCGGCCGCGCTCAGCGCCTCGAGGATCGGTCCGAGCTGCAGCCCGATCAGGGTGAAGGCCAGCACGTTCAGCAGCACCGTCACCGTCTCCCAGATGGCGAAGGACGGCAGCCGCAGATAGGCCGGCATCGGGGCCGCTTCCTGCCGCGCGAGGGTCAGGGCGTAGACGACGATGGTGACCACCCCTGAAAGTCCGAGCCGCTCGGCCAGGAGCCACACCCCGAACGTCGTCACGAACTGCAGGATGACCGAGCTCGGCGCGTCGGTGACGCGCCGCATTATCCGCATGGCGGGCCAGGCCAGCAGCCAGCCGGCCGCCACGCTGCCCACGCAGACCAGGGCGAAGGCCGGGGCCGCCTGGGACACGCTGAAGCCGCGGGCCGCCACCGCCCCGACCGCCAGCCGATAGATCAATAAGGCGGAGGCGTCGTTCAGCAGGCTCTCGCCTTCGAGCACCATGCGGATGCGATGCGGCGGATCGACCTGCCGCAGCACCGCCAAGGCGGCGACGGCGTCCGGCGGCGCCACCAGGGCGCCGAGTGCGATCGCCGCGGCCCAGGGGATGCCGGGAACCAGCTGGCGAGCGACCAGGGCGACCGCCAGCGTCGTCAGGGCGACGGCGACCAGGACCAGCGACGAGACCGCCAGCCAGTTGCGCCGCAGGTCGCGCAGCGAGGCGTCATAGGCCGCGTCCAGCAGCACCGGGGCGACAAACAGGGCGAGGATCAACCCGGGTGGCAGATCCAGCCGCGGCGCCCCCGGGATGAAGGCCAGGAGCGCCCCGCCACCGGCGAGCAGCGTCGGATAGGGGATGCTCAGCCGCCGGGCGAGGATCGAGAGCACGGTCGCGCCCAGCAGCAGCAGCAGAATGGTCTCGAACACCTGCATCAGCGCGACAGCCCCCATGGCCCGCCCCAGGCGGCTTCATCATCATGAAGTGCTCGACCGGAATGCGCGACTGCATCGCCCGGAAATAGTCGATCGGTCCGGGGGTCAGGATCTGCAGGAGCCCCGCGAGGCCGGGCGCAACGGCGACGAAGGTCGGCGCTTGCGTCACGGCGTGCGCTTATGCACACAGTCGCCCGAATACGGCCCAACTACCAACGTCAGTTAACTTTCATCGCAAACTTCGCCTCTATGGCGCCGTGGTTCGGCGGGAAGCCTCGCCGTTCGGCCGCATGGGCCGGGCCGAGGAGATCGCCGCCGTCGTCGCCTTTCTTTGTTCCTCCGAGGCGAGCTGGGTGTCGGGAACGCACATCCTCGCCAACGGCGCGGCGAACGCCTGAAGATCCTAAGCGCGGGTCCTATCGCACGGGCAAAGCACGCGCCTCGATCGCCGGCGCCTCTTCCCAGCCGCCGCCGAGCGCCTTGAACAGGCTGATCTGCGCCGCGGCGCGATCCGCCTGGGCCTGGGCCAGCGCCGCCCGCGTCGTCGCCCGGTCCCGCTCGGCGTCGAGCAGTTGCAGGAAGCTGTCCGATCCCGCCCGGAAGCGCAGGTCGGACAGCTCCGCCGCCCGCGCGCTGGCCGCCGCCGCGCGGCCAAGCGAGGCCTCCTTCTCCGCCGCGCCGTCGAGGCGCGCCAGCGCCTGCTCAGTCTCCTGCAGGGCCAGCAGCACCGTCCCGTCGAACGCCGCCAGCGACGCCTGGGCGGTGGCCTGGCTTTCGCGCACCCGCGCCCTCGCCGCGCCGTTGAACGGGAAGCTCCAGCTGATCAGGGGCCCCACGGAATAGGTGAACGACCGGTCCCGGCCGAGGTCGGCGACCTTCGGCGCCCCCAGCGTCACCGAGCCGGCCAGGGTGATGCTCGGATAGAGCTGGGCGGTGGCGACGCCGATCCGCGCGACGTCGCCGGCGAGGGTGCGTTCGGCGGCGCGCACGTCGGGCCGGCGCGCCAGCAGGGCCTGGCCGTCGCCAACCGGGATCGGCCGGCGGGCCGAGGGCGGCGCGGTGCAGCGCTCGGCCTGAGCGTCGACCGCCGCCGGCGGATCGCCGGTCAGCACCGCCAGGGCGTAGAGGGAGGCCCGGCGCTCGGCCTCGAAGCTCGGGACCTGGGCGCGCGCCTGTTCGAACAGGACCTGGGACTGGGCGAGGTCGCGTTCGGAACTGCGGCCGCCCTTGAACATCCGGCCGGTGAGGTCGAGCGTGCGCGCCTGCAGCTCGGCGGTCTGGCGCGCGACGGCGGCCTGTGCGGCGAAGGAGCAGGCGTCGACGTAGGCGCGGGCCGTCTCCGCCGCGACCGAGACCCGCGCGGCGTCGACCTGCGCCTGGGCAGCCCGGTAGTCGGCGCGCGCGGCCTGCACCGAGCGGGTGACGCCGCCGAACAGGTCGACCTCGTAGGAAGCGTCGAAGCCGACGCTGTAGAAGTCGGTGGTCACCGGGCTCGCGCCCAGACCCGCGCTGACGCGCTCGTGGGCCGCCTGTGCGGTGGCCTCGCTGGTCGGCGCCCGCCCTGCCCGCGCCTCGGAGAGCGCGGCGCGCGCCCGCTGCAGGTTGGCGGCGGCCTGGCGCAGGTCGGTGTTGTGGACCAGCGCCTTCTCCACCAGCCGGTCGAGGTCGGCGTCGTCGAAGAGGCGCCACCAGCGCGGCGGCAGCGGCGAGGGCGAGACGCTCGCCACCTCCGCCTCGCGCAGCTTGAGCGCGGCCGCCGGCAGGGCGACCGGGGCGCGATAGGTCGGGCCGACGGCGCAGGCCCCGGCGAGCGCCGCGCTCGAGAGCGCCAGGCCCAGCCGCGCCAGGCGTCTCATGTCGAGCGCTCGACGGCAGGCGGCTCGACCGTCGGAGCCGCCGGTCGCCGGCCGAGCTTCACCTTCGCCCAGTCGCCGAAATTGCGGCTGATGACGTAGAAGGCCGGCGTGAACAGCAGCCCGAACAGGGTCACGCCGATCATCCCGAAAAAGACGGCGACGCCCAGCGCCTGGCGCATCTCCGAGCCCGGGCTGTTGCTGATCACCAGCGGCAGGGTGCCCAGGATGAAGGCGATCGAGGTCATCAGGATCGGCCGCAGCCGGGTGGCCGCGGCGTGGCGGGCGGCCTCGCGCCGCTCCTGGCCCTGCTCCTCGTTCTGCTTGGCGAACTCGATGATCAGGATCGCGTTCTTGGCGGCCAGGCCGATCAGCACCACCAGGCCGACCTGGGTCAGGATGTTGTTGTCCAGCCGCATGACGTTGACGCCAAGGATCGCCGCCAACAGGCACATCGGCACGATCAGGATCACCGCCAGCGGCAGCACGATGCTCTCGTATTGCGCGGCGAGCAGCAGGAAGACGAACACCACGGCCAGGCCGAAGGCCAGCGCGCCGGTGGCGCCGGCCTGTTTCTGCTGGAAGGCGAGCTCGGTCCAGTCGAAGGCGAAGCCCTGCGGCAGGGTCTCGGCCGCCAGCCGCTCCATCGACTTGAGCGACTGGCCGCTCGAATAGCCCGCCGCGGTGTCGCCCTGCAGCTCGGCGGCCGGATAGAGGTTATAGCGCACCACGCGATAGGGCCCGCTTTCGTTGCGCAGGTTCATCACCGAGGCCAGCGGCACCATCGCCCCGGAGTCCGCCCGGGTGCGCAGCCGGCCGACGTCGGAGACGGCGTCGCGATAGGGGGCGTCGGCCTGGGCCGTCACCCGGAAGGTCCGCCCGAGGAAGTTGAAATCGTTGATGTAGCTGGAGCCGAGATAGGTGCTCAAGGTCGAGAAGACGCCTTCGACCGGCACCCCCAGCTGCTCGGCGCGCTCGCGGTCGATGTCGGCGAACAGCCGCGGCGTGCGGGTGTTGAAGGTGGTGAAGTTGCTGGTCAGGCCGGGCGTCTGGTTGGCCTTCGCCGCCATCGCCGAGGTGACGGTCTCCAGCGCCTTCAGCCCGGCGCCGGAGCGGTCCTCGATCATCATCTTGTAGCCGCCGCCGGTGCCGATGCCGCGCACCGGCGGGGGGGCGACCACCAGGATATTGCCGGCGGTGATCGCGCCCAGGTCCTTGCGCAGCTGGTTCGCCACCACGTCGGCCGTGGCCCGGTCCTGCTTGGGCTTGAGGGCGACGAACATCGCCGCGGCGTTGGGCGCATTGGTCAGGGTCGCCCCATCGAGGCCGGCGAAGGCCACCGTCGAGGCCGCGGCGGGGTTGCGCAGGGCGACGCCCTGGGCCTGGCGCAGCACCTCGGTGGTCCGCTGCAGCGAGGCGCCGGGCGGCATCTGCACCACCCCGATCAGATAGCCCTGGTCCTGCGCGGGGATGAAGCCGGTGGGGGTGGCCATGAAGCGCCAGCCGGCCAGGCCGATGAGGCAGGCGTAGGCGATGGCGACGATCCCCAGCGCCCGCACCGCCCGCGCCGTATAGCGTCCGTACCGTTCGGCGAGGCGGTCGAAGCCGTGGTTGAAGCCGTGCGCGAAGCGGGCCGGCGCGCCGCGCCAGCCGGCCGCCGGCTCGCCCGCGTGCTTCGGCTTCAGCACCAGGGCGGCCATCGCCGGCGACAGGGT
>Ga0105248_10001586_pt1 | contig 25332 bp, 21 predicted proteins | sample KBSS34metaG_FD_81524 | JGI IMG/M metagenome (GOLD analysis project Ga0105248, IMG submission 81524) | Switchgrass rhizosphere microbial communities from Kellogg Biological Station, Michigan, USA - KBS S3-4 metaG | ecosystem: Host-associated > Plants > Roots > Rhizosphere > Soil | place... | reverse complement strand
TGCGCCTCCGCGCGATGATTTGTTCGTCACCGTCGAGCCGCGCCCGGGTCTGTTGCTGCTCTGGGAAAGCTGGCTGCGTCATGAAGTGCTTCCTGGTTCGGGCCGCGGCGAGCGCCTCTCCGTCAGTTTCAACTTCGCTTAACCCTTGCAGCGCGTCCTCTCGATCGCTGGATCATCGACGGCAACTGCAGCGCCTCGCGCCCCGACATGGCCGAAGGCTGCCCGGAGCAGTTCAACCTCGAATTCATGGTCTACGTCGCGACATTCCCAAAGAGCGCCCGCAAGCGCACGGACACGAAGTTCGCGCGGTTCGGGGGGACGCGGATCACGCTTCGCAGCCCCGCCGAGATACGTCGCTTCTTGGCAAGGCTCGACAAGGGCGGCTAAGGGGCCTCAACCCCCTAAATTCAAGGACATGCAATGGGCTTCCGCTGCGGCATCGTTGGGCTGCCGAACGTTGGTAAATCGACACTTTTCAACGCTTTGACCGAGACCGCTGCGGCACAGGCGGCGAACTACCCCTTTTGCACGATCGAGCCCAACGTCGGCCGCGTCGCGGTTCCCGACGAGCGGCTCGATACCATCGCAAGGATCGCGAGCTCGGCGCAGGAAATCGAAACCCAGATCGAGTTCGTCGATATTGCAGGTCTGGTCCGCGGCGCGAGCCAGGGCGAAGGGCTCGGAAACCAGTTCCTTGCCAACATCCGCGAGGTTGATGCCATCGTCCACGTGCTGCGCTGCTTCGAGGGGGGAGACGTCACTCACGTCGAGGGCCGCGTCGACCCCATCGCCGACGCCGAGACGGTCGAAACCGAGCTGATGCTCGCGGACCTCGACAGCCTCGAGCGCCGCGTGCCCAACCTCGTCAAGAAGGCGCAGCAGGGCGACAAGGAGGCGAAGATCGAAGCGTCGGTCCTCAGCCAGGCGCTCGATCTCTTGCGCGCATCGAAGCCCGCGCGGCTGACCCAGCCGAAAGACGTCGAGGAACAAAAAGCGCTCGAGCGAGCGCAACTGTTAACCGCGAAGCCCGTCCTTTACGTGTGCAACGTCGAGGAGGGTGACGCTGCGACAGGGAATGGGCTGTCGCAGCGCGTGTTCGAGAAAGCTGCTGCAGATAACGCCAAGGCAGTCGTCATTTCTGCCGCGATCGAGGCAGAAATCGCGACGCTGCCGAGTGACGAGCGCGAAGCGTTCCTCGCGGACCTTGGATTGCACGAGACTGGCCTTAATCGCATGATCCAGGCGGGCTACGAGCTCCTCGGCCTCATCACATTCTTCACCGCCGGTCCCAAGGAAGCGCGCGCCTGGACCGTGAACAGGGGCGCCAAGGCGCCGCAGGCGGCCGGCGAAATTCACACCGACTTCGAGCGGGGGTTCATTCGCGCGGAGACGATCGCCTACGACGACTTTGTAAAATTCGGCGGCGAAGCTGGAGCGCGCGATGCCGGAAAGCTACGCTCGGAGGGCAAGGAATATGTTGTTCAGGACGGCGACGTGATGCTGTTCCGGTTCAACGTCTGAGGCTGCTCAGGACCTGCTTTCGCGTAAAAGCATGATCGCAAGCAGCCCAGGGACAATCACTCCAAAATAGCTCACCCACATTGGGATCTCGTGGCTGCCGAGGATCACATCGAACCCGGTGAACAGCCGGTAGACGTGAATCAGGGCGACGAGAGTGAAGATCAGCGCGGCAATCAGCGTGAACGGCTTGCCCATGATGCCCTCCCTGGTCGCGGTCATCTTAGCGTAGTTGCTCTGCTCGCGGAATTCGCGCTCAGCAGGCGCTCGGCGGGTCGCAACGTCAAGAGCACCCACAGCATGCCGAACGTCCATCCGCCGACGACGTCGCTCGGCCAGTGCACTCCCAGCATGACGCGGCTCGTCCCAATGAGCAGCGAAAGCATTACGGCTGCCGCCGGCGCAACCCGCTGCCAGCGCGTCCCGGACGCCAGTGCAATCGCGAGCGCCAGATAGAAGATCATCGAGCTCGCCGCATGGCCACTCGGAAACGATTGCGTCTTGACCACGACGAGATGGAGCTCGAGGTCCGGGCGGGCCCGTGCAACCCAATATTTCTGCGCTTCGCTAAGAGCGCGCCCCAGCATCGCGATGAGGAGCAGCACAACTCCGAGGCGCCCGCGACCCGCGTACCAAAGCCACAGCGCGCAGGCGACGCAGGCGGAAATGAGTACGGTCGGCTCTCCAAGCGCCGTGAGGCCACGGGCAATTGCGGCGAGCGCCGGACGATGACCCGCATAAAGGGCCTCGTAAATCCGAGCGTCGAGCGGTCCCCCGCCCCACAGGAGCATGATGAGCCAGATGAGGGCCAGGCTGACAATGGCGGCAATGAACCGCAGCTGCAGATATTGGGGACGCTGATCGCTCATTGAGCTTCAACGGCGATCCGGAACGTGCGGTTGCCTTGAAGCTCTAGAACTTCATCCCCGTGCGGATGCCGATCGTTCGAGGCCGGCCAGGGACCACAAGTGCCCGCGTGCAGCTCGCGCACGCGGTTTGGCGGCTGATGTCGTCCCGCTTGTCAAACAGGTTCGTGACGAACAGCTCCGCGTTCCACCTTGGCCAATCGAGGCCGGCGAAAAGGTCGACGAGCGTCGCAGAACCAAGCCTGCCCTGAAACACGTTCGGGTCGACGATCTCGCCCGTCCCGACCAGCGCAATGGCAGTTCGCAATGACGACGGTGCTGAGCCGCGATAGGTTACGCTCCCCTGGACGTGCGCCTTGACGTCGGCCCATGCTGGCCAGCTGTAACGCGCAGTCGCAGTAGCCTTGAACTTGGGAGTGATCGGCAGCCGAGTCCCGCTCGGGACCGACGGAAAGTCGTCGTCCAGCGAACAATCTGCTGTCGTGTCGGCCGCGTCCGTGCAGATGTTCCCCTTCGTCTTAGCGTCGGTGTAGGCGGCGGCCGCATTGATCGACAGGCCACCGTGCACGTAGCTGATGTCGGTCTCGACACCGTTGATCTTCGCGTCCTTGCCGTTGTGTACTTCGGCGAAGCTGTTGGCTCCGAGGAAGGTGAACTGGAACTTCTTCCAGATCTCGTGGAAAATGGCGCCGTTCCACCGCAGCGGTCCGAACGTCGTTTTCCAGCCAAGCTCGTAGTTCGTCAGGAAGTCCGCGGCGTAGGGAGGGATATCGCCGCGACGGTTGATGCCGCCTGGACGGAAGCCTCGCGACCAGGTCGCATAGAACATCAGATTTTCCTGCGGCTTCCACTGCGCGTTGAGACGGTGCGTGAAGCCATGGTCCTTCGCATGCTTTGGAACGACCTTGCCGTTTTCGAACACGCCCAGGTCCGTGCAAGGACTTCCGGATACAACCGGCGGAAGCAAAGTCGTGTCGGTTCCGTTGGTCTGGGAATCGCGCAGCGTGTCGCCGCTTGCCGTGAAGCATCCTGCGACGCCGGTGCGTGAGCTGTTCGCCGGGTTGGGCGGCGGATTGTCGTCGGCTCCCTGGAAGAATGCCGGATTGCGACCGAAGCCGAAGAAACCGACCAGGCTGTTGTCATATTTGAAAAGTCGGCCGCCGGCGGTCACCGTGACCTTCGGAACGATGTCCCAGCTTGCTTCGCCGAACACGGCATAGTCGCGGTCGACACGCTTTTGCTGGGTCAGCCACAATGTCCCGGGGAAGCCGTTGACCGAAAGCTCCGGGGCGAGCCCGTCGACCTTATAGTCCTGATGGATGAAGTTCGACTGCCGCTGATAGAACAGGCCGGCGATGACCCGGAACGGGTATTCCGCCGGTGAAGCGACACGCAGTTCCTGGCTCAGCTTTTTGAAGTGGTTGGTGCCGATGATGTACTGCTGCGGGCTGATCGTCCGGTTGCCGTTGGCATCGAGATAATTGAAGTAGGCGAGGCCCCGACCATAGATGCCATCGTAATAATCAGCATAAAGCCTGTCGTAGGCATCAGCGTAGTCCGTGTAGTCGCTGACGCTGTAGGTCGGCCGGTCCATGTAGGACCCGGCATAGGTCACGTCGAAGTTGTGGATCTTGCCTTCAATCGTGAGCGCCGCCTGCCAGAAGCGGTCCCTGCTGGGCTCCTTACGGAACCGGTCGATCTTGAGGTCGCCGAGGTTGGGGTCGAAGAAGAAGACGCCGTTGGCCTTCGTCTTCTGATACATGAAGGTGGGCGTGACGGTCCAATTGTCGTCGAGGTCTACCTTCAGCGCGGCACGTCCGCCGTAGACATCCACATCATTGAAGTTCTTCTTTTCAAGACCGGCGTTCGTGACCGTGAGGTCAGGAACGTCCGGATCGAACACGTAGTAGGTACGCGATCCGAAGATGTTGTCGATGTACCCGGCATCGTGCTGGTAAAAGGCAACCGCGCGGAAGGCGATCCGATCGGCGACAGGCAAGTTAATCATGCCCTCGAGCTTCGTGCCGATGCCGCCGTGCGCGACGCTGTTGACCTCGGCGTCAACGCGTCCGGTGGTTATCCCGAGTTCGGGCTTGTTGGTGATGATGCGGATGGTACCCGCTTCGCTCGATGCACCATAAAGCGTGCCTTGCGGACCGGACAGGCTCTCGATGCGCGCAATGTCATAGATGTGGACGTCGAGCGTTCCGCCGATCGTCGTCACCGGCTGCTCGTCGAGATAGGTGCCGACCTGCGGAAGCGGGCCGGAGTGGTTGCCTTCGGCATTGGTGCCGCCCGCCGCCGAAACGCCCCGCATGTATACAGTCGTCACGCCAGGCTGCGTGGTCAGGTACGACACCGAGGGCAGCTGCTTCGTATAGTCCTCGAAGTTCGAGATATTGAGCTGATCGAGGCGACGCGTACCGAGCGCGATCACGTTGATCGGCACGTTCTGAACATTTTCCTCGCGCTTGGTAGCGGTGATGATGATTTCGCTCTGGTCCGGGACATTGCCATCCTGCGCCCGTTGAACCGGTGGCGGCGGCGCAGTGACGTCGGTCGCGTTTGTGCCGGGCGCCGGCGATTGACCGGTGGTCCGCGGTTGAGCGCTCTGTGCCATTGCGGGCGTCGCGAGCGCTGTCGATGCGAGAAGGCCAAGGGTGAGCGCGCGCAGGTCAGTCATCGAATGGATCCCCCTCATTCGTCGAAAGACATTGCGACAGAGCCGTTCCGGCTTGTCAACGATAGACGCAGCGGCTGCTTACAATTGTTTCAGTACCGTTGCGCGAAGGCCGCAGGCACGTCCGGATAGGCATCGAGTACTGGACCGAGCGCAGAAACGAGCGGCGCAAGGTGCGGCTCGTACGCTCGCCATTCTTCCGTCGCCTCGCGATAAATGGGGCGGCGGACCTGCTCGGAGCTTGCGGTTCTGACCGCTCTCTCAGTCTTGTAGAATTCGAGGACCTGCGGCTCGAAATCGAGGCCGCAATAGTCGAGCAGGCGTCGTACTTCTGCTTCGGTATCGTCGACCATCCGCTCGTAGATTACGCGGTGCACGCGTCCCGGAAGTACCGCATCGACGTGCGCCATCAGCCGAACGTAATCGGCATAATATCGGCCGACGTGCCCGAGGTCGTAGGTGAATGCCTGGCCGTGCGCGAAATGCTGGCGGAAGTTGGAGAAGCAGCATCCCAGCGGATGACGGCGGGCGTCGATGATCTTCGAATTCGGAAGAATGAGGTGGATGAACGGGACGAACAGCCAGTTGTTCGGCAGCTTGTCGATAAAGAATGAGCGCTCGGTTCGCCGCTGGACGCCCGAGCGCTTCAGATACTCATCGCCGAGCGCGCTGAGATCCGTCCCGGACAAGCCGAGAACGGCCTTGGGATAAGGGCCGGGCTTTCGGGAGAGAGCCGGTATGTCCGGCAGCTCGGACGTTCCTTCGACCAGGCTGTGCGATGACAGAATCTGCTCGATCAAGGTCGAGCCCGCGCGCGGCATGCCGACGATGAAGATGGGATCTCGAGCTTCACAGCCGCCATTGCGCGATGCGAGGGTTTCGGCGGTGAATGCGTCGATGCAGCGGTCGACCGTCCGGCTGATTTCTTGAGGCCGGTGAGGCTGGCTCTTCAGCCGCAACGCATTGGCTGCGGCGTAATGCGCAAAGGCGTCATCGGTGCGGCCAAGGTCATGCAAGGCTTTTCCGAGCGCGAAGTCGAGGTGAAAGCGGTCCTCGTCGGCGAGGTTGGGCGAATGAAGCGCCTCCTGCATTGCATGAAGATCGGCTTCGTCGAACTTCACCGTCTTGAGGTTAGCAAGGCTCCACCACGCCTCGCCGAGCGCCGGCTTGAGCGCGATCGATTGCCGGTAGGCGGCGACGCCGTCGGCCTGCCTGCCGATCGTCTTCAGCATGTGGCCGTAGCTCAACCACACGCGAGCCTGCCCGGGGCTGCGCTCGAGCACGCCTTCATAAAGTTCTATGGCCTGTTCGAAATCACCGAGACGCCCGAGCGTCGCGGCCTTGAGGTTCCAGTGGCCAAGCTCCTCCGGCTCGTCCTCGAAGATCTCATCAAGCAGTTCCATCGCTTCGGCGGGCCGCCCCATTCGGCCGAGGACGAGCGCGAGGTTCGCCTTTGCAGCGGTCCAGCCGGGAGCGAGCTCGACAGCGCGGCGGAGCAGGTTCTCCGCATCTCGCCAGCGCCCGATCCGCCCGGCAAGCTCGGCGAGCATCCGGATCGCCGCAGCGTCGAACGGGTCTTCCTTGAGGTGCGGCTTGAGGATGCGCTCGGCAATGTCGAGACGGTTCTCGTTCAGCGCCATAGCCGCCTCGATGAGGCGCGGGTTCCACGGAGAGCCGATCGGAGAGTTGGTCGCCACAGCCTTACCGTAGCCTGAGCTGCGGCGCGCCGCTATGCGCGGGGCGCATGAGATTTTTCGAAGACCTAGAGATCGGCGCGGAGACCTACTTCGGGTCCTACGACGTCACGCGCGAGGAAGTGCTGGAATTTGCGCGCAAGTACGACCCGCAGCCGTTCCATCTTTCCGATGAAGCTGCAGCGAAGACGCATTTCGGGCGGATCGCGGCCAGCGGATGGCATACTGCAGCAATGACGATGGCCGTGATCGCGCGCCGCGTCGTCGACCAGGACCAGGCTGGGCTCGGCTCGCCGGGCATCGACGAGCTGAGGTGGAAAAGGCCGGTCTATCCCGGCGATACGCTGCACGTGCGTGGGAGGATCAGCGAGAAAACGCCGTCGCGAAGCCGGCCCGAAATGGGATCATTCAGGACCGTGACCACGGTCACGAACCAGGATGATCAGGTGGTGATGACCTTCACCTCGATCGTCCTCATTCGCCGGCGCCCGGAAAGCGACTAGTCGGGATGGCGGCCGCTGCGGGAGCGGCGCGGCGTAGAAACGCTGTCCGAGTTCCGCACGGTTTCGCTGCGCGGCGCCGGGACAGTGTCCGAGACCCGGACTGTTTCGCTGCGCGTGGTCGACATCGAACGATCGCGAGAGGAGCGCGGTATTTCGCCGGTGCCGGTTGTTGTCACCGACGCTGAGTCGCGGTTATTTCGCCAGCGCCTGCGGTCCCAGCCGCTCCAGTTGTCACCCGTGGTGGTCGAGCCGGTGTGGCTCTGCCAACGGTTGTGGCGGTCCTGCCAGTATCGCCGCTGGTCGTCCGTCCAGACATGGCGCGTCCGGTGATGGTCGTAAACGTAGATGCCGCTGCCCGGGTAGTAGTAGTTTCCATACCAGCCGAACGGGTCGTAAGCGCCATAGCCGTATCCGCCATAGGGGTAGCCGTAGCCATAGGAACCGTACGGGTAACCGTAGCCGCCGTAATAGCCCGAGCCGACGCCTACCGAGAGGCCGCCATAACCATAGGGGTCGCCGTACATGTCATAGGCGCAGCCGCCGAGGGCAAGCCCGCTGACAAGCGCCAGCGCCGCGAAACGAAGTCGAGGAACGCGCATGATCGAATGTCTCCATCACTCCGGAGTTATCCCGATGCGTACGCGCCCACCCGAGTTAATGATGGCTGAATATCGTTAAAGTAGCGAAACGCCGCCCCCGCGACATCACTTCGGATCGGGATAATCGTACTTGAACGGATCGGTTGAAGTAGGCTTCGTCGGCATCGGCGGCCGCGGCAATTCCTTGTCGCTGTTCGCTGCCTCGAGCAGCACGCCGGCGAGCACCACCGCCGCCTGTCGCAAGTCGTCGGCCCTCAGGTGATCCAGGGTATCGATGTCCGAGTGGTGCACCCGGCTCTCATAATCGAGCGGATCCTGGATGAACTGGAATCCTGGGATCGCCACTGACTGGAAGAACTCGTGGTCGGTACCGCCAGTCGGACCCGCAACCACGGTCCCTGCACCCATGCTCGCGAACGGCGAGAGCCATTCCGTCAGAAGCGGTTTCGCCCCTGCATTGCCTTCGGCGTAGATGCCCCGGAGCTTGCCGGAGCCGTTGTCCATGTTGAAATAAGCCTTGAGGTCACCGTACCCGGGCAGCTGCGTCACCGGATAGGAATCCCGCCACTTCATGTAATTGACGATGCCGTTCTGAGTAACCGCAAGCGGTCGCCTTGCGAGGTGCTGCGTCACGTAATTGAGCGAGCCGAACAACCCCTGTTCCTCGCCGGTCCAGAGCGCGAAGCGGATTGTGCGTCTCGGCCTGGCGCCAATCTGGCGCAGAATCCGCGCTGCTTCCATCACGACGGCGCTTCCGGCGCCATTGTCCGCTGCTCCGTCGCCGGCGACCCAGCTGTCGAAATGAGCGCCGGCCATGACGTAGCCCGCCTTCGGGTCACTGCCCGCAATGTCGGCGATGATGTTGTAGGCTTGCGTGTCGTCGTCGAGGTAGCGGACATCGGAATTGATCTCGACGACCGGGTTGTCGCCCATCTTCGCCATGCGCGTAATCCGTCGATAGTCCTCGGCCGCGATCTGCACCGTCGGGAGCTTGGGGGAGCCTCCGACCTGGTTCTGATAGCCCTCGCCCGAAACCAGTCTCCCGTCGCGGCCCGCCATGGTCGCCTGCGCGAGTGCGCCTTCGCTGGCGAGAAAGGAATCGAGGTCGCGGCTGAATTCTACCCGCTTGATGAAATTGTTCTGCGCTTCGGGATCGAAATGCGGAATTGCATATTGGTCGAGCTTGGCAATCTCGCCGCTATCGAGCCGCTGGAAAGCGGCTTCTTTCGGCTCGCCGCTCGTACCGGGCAGGCTCGTCAGGACGATCTTCCCGGCGAGCTTGCCTCGATAAGCGGCGAATTGTTCCTTGCGGTTCATTGGCGCGACGATCACCGGAGCGCGAAGCGGGCCCTTGGTCGGCGGGCTCCAGGCAACCGGAATTGCCGTGAGTTCGATCGGGCGCGGCGACACCAGCCGAACGCTCGAACTGACGATATCCCAGCCCCTGCCGAAATCGTAGCCTTCGCGATGAACATTGGAGAGGCCGTAGCTCTCGAACTTCCGGACCGCCCAGTCCTGGGCCTTGCGCATGTTCGTCGAGTTCGTGAGCCGCGGACCGATGTCGTCCATCAGCTCGTGTGACGTCACCATCACCTGGCTGCGGTTCATACCCTCGTCGATGATCCGGGAGGTGTCGCTCGTCGCAGCGCTCGCCGCGACAGCCGACGATGCCAGCAACACCCCAAGAAATCCGCGCATGTCCCCTCCCCCTTAGTCAGACGAAAAAACCGCCGGCGAGCAACGACGCAAGCCGGCGGTTGAAAAATCAAACGATATTGAAAATGGTCAGCCGGCGACGCCTTGTTTCGCCTTCGCGCGGCGTGACTTGGCCTGGTTCTCCGGATCGAGCGGCCCGGTGACTCGCACCGCGCGCTTCGCTTCGTACCAGAGCTGCTGGTAGGCCATGTAGCCCAGGATGCTCGCGATCAGCAGGAAGATTCCGACTGCAAGACCCGCCGCATGGCGACTCTCGAGGTTCGGCTCCGCGGTCCATACGAGGAAGGCCGCGACGTCTTTCGCCATCTGGTCGACCGTAGCCGGGGTGCCGTCCGCATAAGTCACCTGCCCGTTGGCGGTGAGCGGCGGGGGCATCGCGATATTGAGGTTCGCGAAATAGGGGTTGTAGTGCAGTCCTTCCGGGGTCTTCGCGTCCGGGAACTTCTTGAGCAGCTCTGCCGGCTGGTTCTGGTAGCCGGTGATCAGCGAGTAGACGTAAGCCGCCCCGCCCTCGCGAGCCTTGGTCATGAGCGACAGGTCAGGCGGCAGCGCGTTGTTATTTGCTGCTCGTGCCGCGGTCTCGTTGGCGAACGGCGGCGGGAAGTTGTCCGACGGTAGTGCCTTGCGCGTCGCGGGCTCGCCCGTGTCGGGGTTGATCGACGGGACCTGCGTCTTCCAGTCCGACGCGATCTTCTTGATCTCGGCGTCGGTGTACCCGAGCCCCTTGAGGTCGTGGAACGCCGCGAACTTCAGGCTGTGGCAGGCCGAGCAGACTTCCGAGTAGACCTGGAAGCCGCGCTGTAGCTGGCGCTTGTCGAACTTGCCGAACGGCCCGTCCGACGCGAGGCGCAGTTCCTTTACTTCCCTGTGAAATTCCTCGGCCGCCATCGGTGCGGGCGGGCTTTGGAAATAGGTCGCAAGGTTGCTGAAGAAGGAGATCAGCAGGATCGCTGCAAAGACAGCGCCGATAAATCCGAGAATGAAACGCATGTGCCTGCCAGTCCCCTTAAGCGGCGGTCGCCGTTGCGCCGCGGCGCGACTTTTTCTGACCCATCGGCGCAGCTTCCTCGGCCTCGCCGTGAAGCACGCTCTCCGAGATCGAACTCGGCAGCGGCAGCGGGGTCTCGAACGATGAGACGAGCGGCAGGATCACGAGGAAATGAAGGAAATAATAGGCCGCGGCGATCTGCCCGACAGCAACGCGCCAGGCATTGATCTCCGCTCCGCCGATGTAGCCGAGGATCAGCACGTCGGCGACGAGCAGCCAGAAGAAGCGCTTGAACACCGGCCGATAGGATCCCGAACGAACCGGCGACCGGTCGATCCACGGCAGGAAGAACAGCAGCAGGATCGAGCCGAACATCGCGAGCACGCCCCACAGCTTGGCCGGCAGGATGAAGTCGACGGTGAATGAGCGCAGGATCGCGTAGAACGGCCAGAAATACCATTCGGGAACGATGTGCGCCGGCGTCGCCAGCGGGTTCGCCTCGATATAATTGTCCGGGTGGCCGAGATAGTTCGGCGCGAAATAGGTCACGAGCGCATAGAGGAGCAGGAATGCGGCGGCGAACCAGCCGTCCTTTGCCGTGTAGAACGGGTGGAACGGCAGGGTGTCGCGCTCGTCCTTGACGTCGACCCCGGTCGGGTTTCCCGAGCCCGGGATGTGCAGGGCCCAGATGTGGAGGATCACGACTGCGGCGATCACGAACGGCAGCAGATAGTGAAGCGAGAAGAAGCGCGTGAGCGCGGCCTGGTCCGGCGCATAGCCGCCCAGCAGCCACACCCGCAGCGGCTCTCCCACCAGCGGGAAGGCGGAGAAGAAGCCGGTAATCACCTGGGCCCCCCAGTAGCTCATCTGCCCCCAGGGAAGGACGTAGCCCATGAAGGCCGTCGCCATCATCAAGAGGTAGATAACGAGGCCCAGCATCCACACGAGCTCGCGCGGGGCCTTGTACGAACCGTAATAAAGGCCGCGGAAGATGTGGATGTAGGTGACGATGAAGAAGAAGCTTGCGCCGTTCATGTGCGCGTAGCGAAGCAGCCAGCCGGCGTTGACGTCGCGCATGATGAGCTGGTTGACCGACTGGAATGCGCCGCCGGTCGTCGCGTAATAATGCATCGCGAGCACGATGCCGCTGACGATCTGGATCGTCAGGAAAATCCCGGCAAGAACGCCGAAATTCCAGAAGTAATTGAGGTTACGCGGTACCGGATAGCCGCCACCGATCGCGCCATAGGCGAGGCGGGGAAGCGGCAGACGCTCGTCCATCCAGCGCATGAACGGGTTCTTGGGTTCGTAGGGCTTGGCCCACTTGAAGCTCATCTGTCTTTAACCCCTCAGCCGATCTGCACGGTGGTCGGCGATGTGAACTTATATTCCGGCACCTCGAGGTTCTTCGGCGCCGGCCCCTGACGAATGCGCGCGGCCGTGTCGTACATCGAGCCGTGACAGGGACAGAAATAACCCCCGTAGGGTCCCCGGTTCTCACCCTCGCCGATGCCGAGCGGCACGCAACCGAGATGGGTACAGACACCCAGCGTGATCAGCCAGTTGGCCTTGCCGGGCTTGGTCCGGTCCGCGAGCGTCTGCGGGTCGCGCAGGTCAGATAGCGAAACCGCATTCGCTTCCTGAATTTCCTTGGGTGTCAGGTTGCGGATGAACACGGGCTGCTTGCGCCAGGTCGTCTTGATACCCTGGCCAGGCTGGATCTTGGAAATGTCGACTTCCGTCGTTGCAAGAGCGAGCACGTCCGCCGACGGCGCCATCTGGACAAGCAAAGGCGCAAGTGCGGCAACGCCGCCAACACCGGCAAAACTGACTGCTGCTACGTTCAGGAAGTCGCGGCGCCGTACGCCGTCGCCGCCCGAATCTGCGGTTGCAGGAACCTCAGCGGATTGTGCCTTGGTGGCCATCATACCCCTTCATGACGCGATATGCTGTCGGTGCCGGATGGCACGTAAGCGAGACGCCGCCCCGGCTAGACGCCGGCGCGATTGGCGGGCCTGATAGCGAGGCGATTTCTGGCGGACAAGGGGCTGGGAAACCGGTTTGTTTGCGGGCGGGCGCCAGTGTTGCCCTAACGCTTCGCGCTCGCCCGGTTCTTTCGGGCAATGGCGAGAATGATGACCGCGAACGCGGCAAGGCGGATCAGATAGATTGGCCCGCGTTCCTCGGTGGGGATATTTGCAAGGGCGAGTAGAGCCTGGCCGAACCCCAGGAGGCCGAAGGCAATTGCGAACGCCATGAACAAGGGATCGCGGGTCCGCCGCCAGAATCGAAGGAACAAGAGCGCGCAGACGAGATACCCAAAGGTCACCGCGCCGGAGAGGAAAGCGTAAACGTTCATCGGCTCATTCCTCTTCGATTTCCCAAACGAAGCCCCAGATCAGCGACATGACCGCTGCCAATGAAAGGAGAAGGCGGAGGATCCTCAAGTCGACGCCATTCGGCCAGACCACCAGGTCGAACACGAGAACGAGGTTATTTGCGGCGAGGAACAGGAAGCAGACCGCGCTCCATAGAAGCAGCCGGGCGGCGCTCCGAAAATAGCTCCGGCCAAGCATCCAGGCGCACGCCGCACTGGTCAGGAAGCAGAGGACGTAAACGATTGCCGGGAAGATCTCAGTCATCCCCGACCCTTCGAATCTTGAATGCATCGGCAAAGGCTGACGCACTGCCGGTTCCAGCGGAGATGATTGACCGTCGGACCGCATTGGGCCGCGTCCGATACAATTGCTCGACCTGCTCGAGGCAATCCTCGACGTCGCGGTTGACTGGCAAGTACACGGCCCCTTCCCCCTCGATGGAAGCTAGGCCGACAGCAACAAGAGCGTCCAGCGCCTTCGCGACGACGAGCTCGCTTGCCCTTAGCGCCAGGACGAGCTGCTCGCGCGTCCAGGCCCGCCGGTCATGCTTTAGCGCGAGCAGCAGCTCCAGCGCCCATACCGACGGGAAGCTGGCCGCGATGAATTGCAGGACATCGTCGTCGGAGTTGCTCACCCGCTCCCATCCAGCGCCACGCAGAGCACGAAGACTGCCCTAACGAAGGATAAGGAGATTGCAACGCTCGGAGCGCGATCGCGCTCAGAGGTGATGCGTGCAGAGCGCAAGCAAAAGAATGATCGGAACGGGAATGCCGATCAGCCAAAGCAACATGGAGCGCATAACGTCCGCCTTCTTCTTGCCCGCTCGATGGGCAACAATGGCGCGGCGGTAAAACTGTTCCCGTAACCTCAATCGGCGAGCGCGGCGGTCGCCGGCTGGGCGTGATGCTCTCGCCGCCCGAGCACCGCGGCGCGTAACATGATCGAGGCGGCATAGAGCACGACCACCAGGACCAGCCAGCGAAGGAGTTCAAGCGGCATGGTCACAACGATATAGGCAGCGACAATGACCGCGGGGATTCCTCCGATCGTCAGTCCAAGGACGACGCGGAGATCAAGGTTGCCGGTGTGGATGTGCCGGATCCCGGCGCCCGATCCCATCAGCGCCGCGGCGCCCGCCATAATGGGAAAGCACAGCCGCGGATCCATGCCCATGAGGCTGAGGACAACGAGCGTTGGGGCGTAATTGCCGACGCCGTAATTGAGGAGCACGCCGAAGACGAAATTGGCGACGATGGCGAGGATCGTCAGCGCAAGAGGCAGCGATGCCGCGGTGCCGCCGCCCGGGAAGAGATGGAGATTGGTCATGGCGTAGGCGATCGCCGCGAGAAGCAGGCCTATCGCCACTATCAGCTGGACGATCCAGACGCGGGTGCGGTGCACCAGCGGCGCTCCGAGAAGGCCGCCCATCAGGCAGGCGAGCACACAGCCGACGAGAAGGACCGGATCCACCTTCACGCCGAGGCGGATGAGGAAAATGATCGATTCAAGCACGGCCGCGACGGTCAGGCCAACCAGGATCGTCGGGGGGATCAGCCGGTCAGGAACGAGACGGCGGAACTTCAGCCATGCAGTGCTCGGCGCGAAAGAACCGATGCCGAGCGTGTCGAAGAAGCATACGACTGCACCGAGCGCCATGGTCTCGGCGGTTGGCGTCGCTCGGCGCGCAACGACGGCTTTGACGAGCACGCCTGTAAACAGAAGGCTCGCAAGGATCACCGGCACCAGTAGTGCAATCAACATGGCCGACCCCCTCGCGCCCGTGATTTTCAAGCGGCAGCCTAGATGTTTCCGCACGCCGCACAACCGCGGCCCGCACCGGTGAAATATTCGCTGCCCTCCTGACTCTCGCCGCGCGCTCCGGAATCTGGGCGCACAAGCTCGAATCGCTTCGTCGACGCCCTGCGATCAACGCGGGGCCCAAATTGCGTTCGGGTGCGGCGACATTTTTTGAGCGAGGGCAACACCCATGGCGAACAACGCGGACACCATCCTTTCGCGCATCAAGGACGACGAGATCGACTGGGTCGACCTCCGTTTCACCGACCCCAAGGGCAAATGGCAGCACTTGACCATGGCCTCGGGCGTCATCGACGACGACATGCTGACGGATGGCTTCATGTTCGACGGCAGCTCGATCGCCGGATGGAAGGCCATCAACGAATCGGACATGATCCTCAAGCCGGACCTCGACGCGGTCTACGTCGATCCGTTCAGCGCGACGCCGATGCTCGTCCTGTTCTGCAACGTCGTCGAGCCCTCGACCGGCGAGCTCTACGGCCGTGACCCGCGCTCGACCGCCACGCGCGCCGAAGCCTATCTCAAGCAGACCGGGATCGGCGACACCCTGTTTGTTGGGCCGGAAGCCGAATTCTTCATGTTCGACGACGTCCGCTTCGAGGACGGTTACAACGCCAGCGGCTTCAAGATCGACGACATCGAGCTGCCGACCAACACGATGCGCGAATATGACGGAGGCAATCTTGCCCACCGACCGCGCGCCAAGGGCGGCTATTTCCCCGTCGCTCCGGTTGACAGCGCGCAGGATATTCGCGGCGAGATGGTCTCCACGATGCTTGAGATGGGACTGCCCTGCGACAAGCACCATCACGAGGTTGCGGCCGCGCAGCACGAACTCGGCCTCACCTACGGCGGCCTAGTCGAAACTGCGGACCGGATGCAGATCTACAAATACGTCGTGCACATGGTCGCCCATGCCTACGGCAAGACTGCAACCTTCATGCCCAAGCCCATCGCGAAGGATAATGGGTCCGGCATGCACACCCACATGTCGATTTGGAAGGGTGGCAAGCCGCTCTTCGCTGGCAATGGCTATGCCGGCCTCAGCGAGACCGCGCTCTATTTCATTGGCGGCGTCATCAAGCACGCTCGCGCGCTCAACGCGTTCACCAACCCGACAACCAACAGCTACAAGCGCCTGGTTCCGGGCTTCGAAGCGCCCGTGCTGCTCGCTTATTCGAGCCGCAACCGGTCCGCTTCATGCCGAATTCCCTACGGCGCCGGCGAGAAGTCAAAGCGTGTCGAGTTCCGTTTCCCCGACGCGATGGCCAATCCCTACCTCGCTTACTCCGCGCTGCTGATGGCCGGCCTCGACGGCATCCAGAACCGGATCCATCCGGGCGATCCGATGGACAAGAACCTCTATGACCTGCCACCCCAGGAGCTGGTCAATGTCCCGACCGTCTGCGGTTCTCTGCGCGAAGCACTCGTCAGCCTGCAGAATGACCGTGCGTTTCTGACGCGCGGCGACGTGTTCAGCGACGACCAGATCGACAGCTACATCGACCTCAAGTGGGAAGAGGTGATGCGATGGGAAACGACGCCGAGCCCGGTCGAATTCGACATGTATTATTCCAGTTAATTTTGCGGTAACATCTATCTTTCGAGACGCCGATGGGGGGAACCCTCCCACCTTCCCATTCCCCCCATCGGCATCGCAAATTCACCAAAATCAGTGCACGATTCCGTAACCAAGGCTGGGGCATGAGCTGCTAACCCGCGAGTGCGCACGGAGTTAGCAATGAATATCAGGGCAAAAATCTACGGCGGCGCAAGCGCTACCGAGGAATCCCTGCTCAAGTCCAAGAAGCCCAAAGGTGCCAAGGCCGACACGCTGCAAAGTGTGGCCGTCCCGCGCGAGGCCAGCCGCTCAAGCAACAATCGGGGCGAGGACCGGCACCGGCTGACCGACGAACGCGCGCGCATCACGCACAACGGCCGCGACGTGGATGTCGAGCTGATCAATCTCTCGGGCGGCGGCGCCATGGTTGCCGGCCGGTTCAGGCCATTGCTGTGGGACCGCGTCGAACTTCACCTCGGCAATCACGGGACGATCGAATGCGCAGTCCGCTGGATCCGCGAGCCGCGCGTGGGGTTGGAATTTGCTCACGAAACGCGCCTCGACTGGCCCTCGGATCAGGTCGCCACTGTGCTTCGACATGTCATCGAGCGCACCTTCCCTCACATCAGCTTCCCGCAGTCCGAACAGCCCGCTCCAAGGCCGGCGGTCGAGGACCCGCATGACGAACAACGGGCGGCGCCCCGCCATCCCTTGATCTGGAACGGCACGCTTCATCACGATTACCAAAGCGACCCGGTGCGCGTTCGCAATATCTCGAGCACGGGAGCAATGATCGAAACGAATGCCAAGGTGCGGGTCGGGGCCACGCCTCTGTTCGAGCTCAGCGAAGCAATATCCGTTTCAGCAATTGTCGAGTGGGCTGTCGGCGACCAGGTGGGCCTACGCTTTCAGGAGCCGTTCAACGTCGAGATGCTTGCAGAAGCGCGACCGACGGTTGCCAACACCAGCGACTGGACGCCGCCCACCTATCTTGGAAAGACCGTGAAGAACGACGATCGCTGGGGGCGCGCCGACCTTGCAGAGCTGCGCGACCAGCTGGAAGGATTCATCCGGCACTAGCCGCCGCCCTCACGAACGTAGATTGCGCCAACGCTGTCCTGGCGGATCCGGCGCCAGCCCGGCGCTCGATCCAGCAACGCGATGATCCGCTTGCTGTCGTTCGGGACGATTGCCCAGCGGATGTTCCAGCGCTGGACCGCATCGGCAAACGCACTCGCATCGCCCTGCATGATTCGCGAAAAGCCAAGGACCAGCTCGTCGCCATACATGTCTCCACGGCCATCCACATAAGGCCGGATTCCGGACAGGATCAGCGGTCCGCCCATGGAATATCCATTGAGCACTGGCTGGGAGCGCAGCTGCGGCGGCACTGCGGCGATCAATTTCCAGGGATTTGTTTCGCTCTCGGACGGGGTCAACGGCATGACTGCGCGCACGCACACGAGCAGTACGCCCATCGCCGCCGTGACCCAGGCTTCCGGCTGGCTAATCGGGTGTTTTGATGCCTGGCCGAACCCCTGCGGAAGCAACATCGCGGTAAGGATTGCGAACATCGCCTGGTGCCGCACCTGCAGCAGCGCGAGAGCGAGCATTGCAGCGAGAAGAAGCCATCGGACCAACGGGAGCCGCGGCCGTCTCCAGGCGATCAGCCCCAGGACGATGACCAGCAGGCCGAAGAAGAATGGAGTGATCTGCGGGTTGGACGGCTTCCACTCGTCGATCAGCGGCAGCATCTTGAGCTGCGTGAACCGGAACGGATGGAACACCCCTTCAACGCCGTTGCCATTGATGAATACCGCCGCGGCACAGGCAAGGCCGAATAACAGCCACTGACGCAATGCTCGCCCCTTGTCGGCAGACGAAACGAGCGCCTCAAGACCGAACGCGGCAGCAATCCCGAGGCCGAACACGAACCCGCCGTGAAGGTTCGCCCATACCGACATCAACAGCGCCGCGGCGAGCGGAGGTGCCCGGTCCTTCTGCCGTGCCCGGAGCATCACCCACGTCCAGAAGGCGAGGAGGGGCCAGGTCAGCACGTGAGGACGAGCGGAGAGCATCGGGATCACCGCAAAATCCATCGCCACGATCGGGAGTAGAGCCGCGGAAATCCACCGCCTGGCGTTGAAATAGACGACCGCATGCAGCGCGATCAGCGCCGCGGTCACCAATGCGGCGATGCCGCTGTACCGAGCGAGCCGATAGGCCGACGCATAGAGGACTTCTGACAGCCATTCGATCGGAACCCAAGGCTTGCCCGCCCAGGTGAAGGAGAAGGGGTCCGTTTGCGGGATGGCGTGGTGGTCGAGGATCCACAGGCCCGTCGCAATGTGCCAGCTGACGTCACCGTCGTTGAAGATCGTGAGGGAGCTGCCGAGCACTGCCGGGATCAGCAGCACGGCGACGAACATCGGAATAATGGACCGGCGCCTTTCGCCAGCCGCTGCGGCCGCCATCAATCCTCCTCGATCCGGCTGGTGTTCCTGGTCTCCCGCATCCGGACATAGGCAATGAGCGAGAGAGCAGCGAGCGCGGAGATGTAAACGTAAAACCAGCGCTCGTGCCCGGCATCCTTGAACCACAAGGCGATATATTCCGCGGTGCCGCCAAACAGCGCGTTGGCGATCGCGTAGGGGAGTGCGACGCCGAGCGCGCGGATGTCGGCGGGGAACATTTCGGCTTTGATGATCGCGTTGATCGACGTGTAGCCCGTGACGATCACCAGGGTCGCCATGACCAGGAAGAATGCAGCCGGGATGTCATGCGTCCGCTCGAGCGCGACGAAGATCGGATAGGTGAACAGGGTCGCGCCGGTGCCGAAGAAGATCATCATCGGCTTGCGACCCACTGCGTCGGAAATGCGGCCGGCGATCGGTTGCAACACCAGCATCGCCGTCAGCGCAACGGTCATGATGCGCGATGCCGTCGCCCGGTCGAAGCCGCTCGTGTTCGCCAGGAACTTCTGAAGGTAAATGGTGTAGGCATAGAATGCGGCGGTGCCGCCGGCGGTCAGCGCGATTACAAGCAGCGCTTCGCGCGGGTGTTCGCGAAACAAGGTGCCGATAGTCGAGCGCCTGCGATCGGGACGCGCCGCGACATTTTCGTAGCTTAAAGTCTCGTCGAGGCGACGTCGGATAAAATAGACGACGATCGCGAGCACGGCGCCCGCTGCGAACCCCACGCGCCAGCCCCATGCCTGCATTGCCACCTCGCCGATCGTCGCCTGAAGGACGACGAGCAGCGCGAGCGCGGTGAGCTGACCTCCGATGATCGTGACGTACTGAAAGCTCGACCAGAAGCCGCGTCGCTCGCGATTGGCCATCTCGGAGAGATAGGTCGCGCTTGATCCATATTCGCCGCCGAGGCTGAGGCCCTGGATGATTCGCGCCGTTACGAGGATGGCAGGTGAAAGCATCCCAGCACGTGCATAGCCCGGAGCAACGGCGATCAGCAGCGAGCCAACGCACATCAGCGACACTGACAGCATCAGGCCGGCCTTGCGTCCGCGTTGGTCGGCGTACACGCCCATCGCCCAGGCACCGATCGGGCGCATGACGAAACCGACCGCGAAGATCGCCGCCGTGTTCAGCAGCTGGGCTGTCGCGTCGCCCTTCGGAAAGAAGACCGGCGCGAAATAGAGAGCGAAGGCCGAATAGACGTACCAGTCGAACCACTCGACGAGGTTACCCGCAGAGCCACCGACGATGTTCCTGAAGCGGCGACGCGGCGAATGGGCCGCTGACGCGTCAGGCACGGCCGCCGTTGCGTGCATGCTCTGCGGCGCGGCTGCCGTAGATTCCGTAGAGCACGAGGCCGATCACCTGAGCGCCGACGAAGAAGATCTGGGTTCGGTTCGGCAGGCTGATGAACAGGTAGAGGCAGCCGAGGATGCCGACCCAGGCAACGACCGTCGCCGCGGGCGCTCGAAACTTGCGCTCGGTATCAGGCTCGCGCCGTCGCAGCACGAGCATTGCCGCGCACACTGCAATGAAGGCCGCGAGCGTGCCGGCATTGGCGAGCGCGGCAATGCTTGCAAGCGGAATGAGGCCGGCGAAAATCGAGGTCACAAACGCTGTGAACACGGTAATTCTCACCGGCGTGCCGCGGGCCGAAACGCGGGCGAGACTGCTCGGCAGGAGCCCGTCGCGGGCGACGGTGAAGAAGATGCGGCTCTGCCCATAGAAGAAGGCGAGGATCACGGTCGGGAGCGCGATAACCGCCGACGCGCCGAGGATGCGTGCTGCCCATGGCTTGCCGATCTCGCGCAGGATGAGCGCGAGCGGTTCAGCGCTGTTGGCAAAGCCCGTATAGGCCACTGCGCCAATGGCTGCCGCAGCGACCAACATGTAGATGAAGACGCAGACAAGCATCGAGCCGACAATGCCGATTGCAAGATCGCGGCCGGGATTCTTGGCTTCCTCGGCAGCGGTTGCGATCGCATCGAAGCCATAGAATGCGAAGAAGATGATTGCCGCGGCGGCCATCACGCCGACCTCGCTCCCGGACGGACCGCTGCGCGGGAAGCCATAGGGCATGAACGGGTGGAAGTGGGAAGCATCGAACACCGGCAGTGCGACCGCGATGAACAGTGCGAGCGCAAGCATCTTGATGACGACGAGGACGGCGTTGAACGTCGCGCTTTCGCGGGTCCCGGTGGAAAGCAGGCCGGCGACGACCCAGATGATGAAGATCGCGGGCAGGTTGATCACCCCGCCAAGCTCCGGCCCCTGGATGAGGGCGTCGGGCAGCCCCATGCCGATCGATTTGAGGAAGCCCGCAGCGTAGCCGGACCAGCCGACGGCGACGGCGCTGACGACGAGCGTATATTCGAGGATCAGCGCAACGCCGATCATCCAGGCGATCAACTCGCCGAACACGACGTAGGAGTAAGTGTAGGCCGAACCCGATGCCGGGATCATCGTCGCGACCTCGGCGTAGGCGAGCGCGGCGCAAGCGCAGATGACACCGGCAATGGCAAAAGAGAGGATCACCGCCGGACCCGCCTTGCCCGCGCCGACGCCGATGAGGGTCAGGATTCCGGTGCCGACGATCGCGCCGACGCCCAAAGCGACCAGGTGCGGCCAGGACAGCGACTGCCTGAGCCGGTGCTCCTCGGGCATTGCCTCGCGAGCGATGACGGCTTTGCGGACGTTCCAGTTCTTCATCTTTGGCGGGCTCCCCTCCCCGGCGCCCGGAGCGGGTCCGGGTCTTGGCCGGAACGGTAGAAAAGAAGGCGTAAGCCGGGTCAAGGGTCCGCGGCAAACTCGTCGCGACGCTTAACTAGTAATCCTTGCTGATGCGCACGCTCGCGCTCGTCCGGCCGATCGTCGAGACGGTCGAGAGCAACGATAGCCATCTCGTCATCTGATATTCGACCTGAGTGGCCGAATAGCCGGCGCCATCGGTCACCACTTCGACGAACAATTTGCGTGTGATGTACTTGCCGGCCGCGATTGCGGTCTTCTGGCCGGTGGCGACGTCGGCAGGGACGATGCGCAGGCGGTCGAGACCAACAGCCTTGCGCAGCGCGTTGATCGGGTCGAGGCTGCCGCTCCCGGCCTGGAGGGCCGCCACCGCGGAGGCGAGCTGGAGCGCTTCGGGAGCCGACAAGTTGGTGATCGAGGTTCCGAACAGGATGCGCGAAAGGAGCTCGTCCTGCGGCATCGGCGGGCTGCTCGCGAAGGTGATCTCCGGCTTGAGGCCGGTTCCGCCGACGGTCACGGTTGCGCTGAGGCCTTGCACTGCAGCCTCGGCGTGAATGTCGAGCAACGGGTCGACCGGACTCTCGTTGCGGAAGCGGATGACGCCGCGGTCGAGGCGGAATATGCGACCGGCAAAATCGTAATTCCCCTGCACGAGGTCGGCGCGGCCGGCGAAGCGCGGCGCGTCGGCGAGCCCGCCGATCTGGAGATTGGTAGTCCAGCGGCTGTTGATTCCAAGTCCGGTGACCTGGAGGTCGCTGCCAACAAGCTTCAGGTCGAGCTTCCAGGGATGAAGCTGCGCGGGCTCGATGACGTCCTCTTCGTCGAGGCCTGTCTCACGCACGTTGAGCTGAGGGACCGCGGACGCGGTGCTGGCGCGGCCAAGCTGGAAGCGCCCCTTGTTGAGGCGGAGGTCGCCGGAGATTATGCCTCCCTTAGCGTCCGACCGCAGCTGGAGTGGTCCGGTCACCCGCGCGGCGACGTCGTCGCGGTTGAGGAGCAGCGCCTGGCTGGCGTTGAACGACAGGTTCATCAGCGCCTTGCCGCCCGAGAAGGTGACGTTGCCGTTGCCCGAGACGCTGCCGCCTCCGGTGGTCTGGCCCGTAATCTGGCTGAAGATGAGTTGTGGTCCAGAAAAGCTCGCCTGGCTGACCACGTGGTCGATGACCATGCCGGTGACCTGGCTTTCGATCCGCCCGTTGGCAGTCCTTAGCGAACCGCGGATCTGCGGATCAGCGAGGCGGCCGCGGATGTCGGCGCCCACGGCAAGCGGACCAGACATGTCGATGACCTCGCTGCCGGTCAGCCGCCAGAGCGTGTCTGCGGGTCCGGAGTAGCGCAGCTGGGCGAAGAGCGGTGCGTTCATCAGCTCGGCGACGAGCGGACCGGCGCCGAGCGGTGCGAAGCGCGCCTGGGCGCGGCCGACGATGCCGCCGTTGCTTGCGGCGACTGCGCGCAAGCCGGCCTGGTTACCATTGACGATGGCTGCGATGCCGACGTCGATCGGCTTGGAGGCGAGGACCAGGCCGGCGCGGCTTAGGCCGCGGACCTTGAGGTCGAGTCGGCCGCTGCGGTTACTCTTCCACGCATAATCGACCCGCCCTGTCGCCGAACCGGACAGGTCGAGATTGGGCCAGAAGATGTCGAGCACCTGCAGCGGCATGCTGCCGAGCTGCGCATGGACCTCGGGCGCCGAGCCGCTGCGGCCCGAAACCGTGGCATTGCCGCCCGCGAAGCTGATGCTGGTCGGCGCCAATGCCCAGCCGTCGCCCGAGCGCGTCAAAACCGCGGCCTGGTTGAGAACCAGCGGCTCGCGTTCGATGCGGCCGTTTCCGGTCAGGCGTATCGTGTTCGGCTCGATATTCGCCAGTGTCGAGAAAGCGAACGCCGCGCCCCGGCGGCCGGCGAAAGCGGCGCGAACCTGCCCTGATCCATTGACGAGCCTCGCATTCGCCGTGAGCCGCGCGAGCGTGACCGCGCCCGACGAAATGCCGCGCGCATCCACACTCCCCTCGATCGTCGTCCGGTCATCGGCGAGGATGATGATCCCATCCGCCCGACCGGTACGTACGGAGATCGCGTCCCGGAACGTCGCATTGTTGGCAGTGACATGCGCGTCGATGCGCTGGTTCTGCCCGGCGGGCGAGAAGTCGAGGGTGCCAGCGAGCGTTCCATTCGCAAGCGTGAGCCGGCCGCGGAACCCGCCGGGGAGCGAGGTGAGGTCGCCGCTCGCATGCGCTCCACCGGCATCGAGCGCAGCGATCGCAATTACGGTCGGCGCACTCGCCGGCAGCAGGATCTGTCCGTTGCTTGTGAACGGGCCGAGCCGCGATCCGCCGCTGGCGCGGTAATTGTAGCCCGCGGGAATAGGATCGAGGGCGAGCCGCATGCCCGTGATGCCGAGCGCCTCGTTCGGGCGGTCGAGGAAGATATCGAGCTTGGGCCGCTCGATATGACCGTCGAGCACCAGCTTAAGAGGCCCGTATTTCGATTGCCGGCCAGCCGCCGCAATGTGGAAGGTGCCGTCCTTCAGCCGATCCCCTGCCCCCGAAAGCCTGAGCCTGGGAGAATAAAGCTGAAGTCCCGTGAAATGGACGATGCCGTCATTCCCCCGTTCGAGGTTTGTCGTCAGCGAAGGGAGTCCGCCGGTCAGCTCCCTGAAGAAACTGTTGTCGAGGCGGCGGACCCATGCCTTCGCGGTGCCGACCACGTGGCTGCCCTTGTTGCCCGGGCCGGGCTCGACGTGGAGGTCGGTAACGACGTCGACGATGCCGAGCCCAGGGATCAGATACCGCTGCATCGATCCCGACAGGAGCACGTCGAAGCGCCCACGAACCAGGTCGATCAATAACGAGAGCTTGCCGTTCCACTTCGCGCTCGTGAGCTTCAGGTCCTTGCCGCTCACCAGCTTGGGCGTGATGCTGAGCCAGCCTTCGATCACCGGGTTCGCGAGCATTGCTCCGGCAACCTCGCCGATGCCCGTGATCGCCTTCGCGGCCAGCCGGATCGGAACGCGCATCGGCCAGGGAGTGAGGCGGCCACGCCCCTCGGCGTGGAGCCCCTCAAATCCGTTATTTTCGAACTGAACATAGTCAGAAGTCAGGCGGTACGAGTAATCGGCGGTGGCGAACGGGCCGTCGAGGGTCCAGACCATCCGAACATTCTTGCCGGTCATGTTCGGGAAGAGGGCGGGCGGCTTCAATAGATCGATACCGAGCCGCATATGCCGATAGCGGTTCTGAGCGAGATCGAGCGTGCCCTTGGCTACCGCACGAAGCTCGGGCGAGGCAGCTCTAAGCTGCCCCTCGAGCTGGCGATCCTTCAGGGTTGCGTCTCCCTGGATCGTCACCATCGGAACGGTCAGGCGCTGCAGCTTGCCGGTCAGGAATTGGGAAGGCGCCCACCGGCCCTGCAGGCGGTAGCGACCCTGGTCGACGCCGAGCGCGAGCCGGGCGGTCGGACGGTTCGAAAGATCGAGCGCCGCCGACCCGCGCCAGCGCGTCCAGCTCCCCTTCCCTCCGATCACCAGATTGACCGATCGTTTCGTGCCGATCACTGCAGGGATCAGGCCGTCGGCCGGCGAGATCACGCGTGCGCCTACGTCGAACTTGTTGCGATCGGGCTCGGCATCGAGATGGAAGGCGATGCGGTCGCCGCCGTCGTTGACCAATGCCTGCAGCTCGACCAGCGCACGGCCGCGGCGAACGTCGGCCTTTCCGCGAACGCTGCCGCTTCGCGCCTTTCCGCCGACCTGCGGCCCGATGTCGAGCCGGTCAATTCGAAGCTCGCCGA